>Ga0256840_1000505_pt1 | contig 39814 bp, 39 predicted proteins | sample 355202metaG_FD_185969 | JGI IMG/M metagenome (GOLD analysis project Ga0256840, IMG submission 185969) | Hydrothermal vent microbial communities from Mid Atlantic Ridge, Atlantic Ocean - 355-202 | ecosystem: Environmental > Aquatic > Marine > Hydrothermal vents | place: Atlantic Ocean: Mid...
GACTTCCCCGTAGGGCGTCTCTATTTTATCTACTATCTTCGTTAGATAACCTTTAGCTTAGCTAAGGCTAGGCTAAAGAACATCTGCCTCAATAGTAAACAAAATAGAAACGCTGTTATGCGTTAATTTGGTTTAGGTTGGGTATAGTAATAGTAACAAAAGAGGACAATAAAAATGGTTGATATAAAAGAGTTACAAAATCTAGCAAAAAAATTTACCGTTTTATATGTAGAAGATGAGGAAAATCTAAGAATCAGTATGGCTCAGTATTTGAGTAGATTGTTCAAATCAGTAGATACAGCTTGTGATGGAGAAGATGGATTAGAACAGTATTCACAAGGGAATTTTGATTTAGTGATTACAGATATTGCTATGCCAAAACTTGATGGTTTGAAGATGTCAAAAAAGATAAAAAAGATAAATAATAACCAAGAGATAATCATAATTTCTGCTTTTACAGAGACAGATTTATTAATGAATGCTATAGAAATTGGTATAGATGGGTACATAATAAAACCTGCAGATTTTAATCAAATAAATGAAATTGTATATAAAATCTGTAATAGATTGAAGATTTTTAAAGAAAATAGTCTGTATAAATTGCATCTTGAAGATATGGTTGAGCTAAAAACACAAGAAGCAAATATGCTGGAGGAAGAAAGAGTTGAGAACTATAAAAAAGTCCTTTATGCACTAGTAGGCTTGATTGAAGAGAGAGATACTTATACTGGTGGTCATTCAAGCAGGGTAGCGCAGTACTCTTTTCTTATCGCTCAGCAGATGGGTTTTAGCAAAAAAGAGTGCGAAAACATATATGAGGCTGGAATGTTACACGATATTGGAAAAATCGCCATACCTGACTCAATACTTTTAAAACCAGAAAAATTGACTAAATTAGAGTACAAGATTATACAAGAGCATGTTTTGATAGGATATAAAATACTAAAAAAAATCCCTGCATTTAAAAATATAATTGAGATTGTAAAAGGTCATCATGAAAGATGTGATGGTAGCGGATATCCTGATGGCTTAAAAGATGAAGCAATTTCTACTCCTGCGAAGATAATGGCTGTAGCAGATAGCATTGATGCGATGACAACAAAGAGGATATATAAAAGTAAAAAAACTTTACAAGAAGCTTTTGAGGATATATCAAGTCTAAAAGAAACTTTGTACTCAAAAGATGTTGTAGATGCAGCTCTAGTTGCATTACGAAATGTACACTTAGATGAAGATGTAAATCAGGAGCCTTTAAGTAGCTTGGAAAAAGAGAGATTTTCTTACTTTTATAAAGACCAGTTAACACAAGTACATAACAGTGTATATCTTGACTTATTGCTTGTACAAAATGTTTATGATAAGCAGTATTCAAAGGTAAATATTCTTTTCGTACACAATTTTGGAAAATATAACAACAAGTTTGGTTGGGATAAAGGCGATTTAATGTTGATTAAAATTGCAAATGAACTAAAAGAAAAGTTTAGCGACTCTTTAGTCTTTAGAATTCATGGAGATGACTTTGCTGTCTTATCAAAATCATCTGTACATTTAAGTGATATTAAAAATGATGAAATAGAGTTTTCAAATAACACCATAGATATAGAAGAAAAAAGCATAACTTCTTTCAAGTCTTTAGAGTCACTTATCTAAGAACACCACGGAAGTTCATCATCACAAGAGATGCTGCACTCGCTTTTATCTCGCTCATAATCATATCAAATTCACTAGGCTTTTCCCAGATTGGATTTGAAACACCACTCATTTTTTCTAGTTCTTTTTGTGCGATATGCAAAGAGCCAACTTCGTCTATAAGACCTTTTTGCTTTGCTTTTTTAGCTATAAAAACTCTAGCATTTGCAAACTCTTTTGCCTCTTCTTTTTTAAGCCCTCTAGCATTTGATACATCGGTTATAAAAATATCATAAGCATCATCTATCAACTCTTTAAGCCCAGCCCTCTCTTTGGCCGTCCATTTTCTCGTAAAAGTTCCCATCTGTTTGTACTCACCAGCAGTTATGATCTGCTCACTAATGCCAAGTTTATCTGCAAGTGGTTTGATGTTTGGTGCTTGAAACAAAACACCAATAGAGCCTATAAAAGCCCCTGGGTTTGCTATGATTTTTTTACTCCAGATTGAAGCGTAGTAGCTCCCACTTGCCATAGTTCCACCAGCATATGCGATAACTGGTTTTACTGAGTTTAGTCTTTTGATGGCCATACTAAGCTCGATTGATGGAGCAAGTGCACCACCAGGAGAATCAACTTGCAGTAAAACGCCTTTTATGTCTTTGTTATTGATTGCACTATCTATTTGTGAAAGTATTTTATCGACTTTTAGTATCTCGCCATCGATTCTAATGGTAGCCAGATTTGCAGGTTTTAAACTTTCACCATCAAATGGGCTAAATATAAAGAACAGAATAAGCAAAAAAAGCATCGCCTTAAAATGGTTGTTTATATAACTGATTACTTTTCCTATCCATCTAAAAATTATCATATTTTCTCCCCTGCAACATAAGTTGCTTTTGTAAATTTTGTATGCAAAATCAATTCTAACGCAATATTCTCAATATTTTCTAAATTACCAGAAAGTTCACAAACAATAAAATCTGCAAATCTATCTTTTGTAATCTCACCAGCATTGATATTTAGTGCATTTGCTGCATTGGTTGTAGTCATTTGTATAAGAAGAGGTGCTAGTTTTTTTAAATCTGCTTTAAAATGCAACATTAAAGCTGCTCTCATTTCATCCCAAAGATTTAATGATATATTTGAGCTTAGCCCATCTGTTCCCAAGTTTAACATTTTTTTATCTATATTTTCAATCTCAAGTCTACCTATCCCCAAAAGTCTGTTTGAAACAGGACAATGAGTAACGCTTCCGCCTATCTCTTTTATAGCTTCTATCTCTTTTTTTCTAGCCTGAACACAGTGAGTAAAAAGAGTTTTACATCCACGAAATAGCTCTATATAATCAATCGCATTATTCACAGGTCTTGAGTTTGGTGCAAAATTGTTAAAAAAGTCATTGAACTCACCACTACCATCGTCGAGCCAATTTCTCTCAGCCACACTCTCCATAAAATGAGTAGATACAACATATCCAAACTTTCTAGCGATATCGAGCGCATTTTTTGCTAAGATAGGATGAGTAGAGTAGGGAGAGTGGATTGAAATAGCAGGAATCAATCTTTCGCTTTCATTGTCTTGAGCCGCCCTCAATCTAGATTGAAAATCACTAAAAAGCACATCCACAGCATCAGGACGACTACCCAAAACTTCAGTAAAATAAACCACCCTTTGAGGACTCTTTAAACAAACATCAAAATCATTACCAAAACTACTTATCGCACCAAATGAAGTTGTTCCACTCTTTTGCATGATTTTAAGCTGTTTTTCCATAACTTCATCACTACAAGTTGAGAGTAAATCATCCCTTTTAGCCAAAACTGAATTAAGCCAAGTCATAAAACTACCATACTCTAAAGAAGTTTTATTCGATGAAAACTCCAAATGCACATGCGGATTTATGAGTCCAGGCATAATAACAGAGTTTCTAGGAAGCTCTATCATTTTAGCTTCAGGGTATTTTTTTATTAAGTTTTCTGGTTTATCTACATCTAAGATTTTCTCATTAAAGCAGATTGCAGAGTTTTTCAAAATCTCAAAACTGTTGTTACATGTAAGAATATAATCAGCACTAATTATCTTCACTTTTTTCCTGCCTTTTTGGGTTTATTATACTAGATTTTTTTAAATAAAGAATTTATCTTCCCTATAAAATCCAAAGGATCAATCTTTTTCGAGTCTATAATAAAAGAAAAATGCAGGTGAGGTCCTGTTACTCTCCCCGTTTTTCCACTTAGCCCAAGCACTTCATTTTGTTTGACTTTTTGCCCTTTTTTTACAATTATCTTGCTTAGATGGGAGTATGAACTATAGATGCCTTCCCCGTGGTCTATGATGACAGCATTTCCTGAGTAGTATCTTTTGCTTGCGACTACGACAACTCCATCGTTTGTGGCTTTGATTTTTGTGCCTGTTGGTGCTCTAAAGTCTGTACCTGAGTGAAAGCTTTTGAGTGAGCCGTTAAATACTCTTGCATTTCCATAGGCACTTGTGATTTTTGAGTTTAAGGGCAATGCAAAAGGCTTATTCCAATATCTTTTTTTGGTGAAAGTTGCATATATTTTTTTTGATTCAAGGTACTCTTTGTATATTCTATTTTCAACACTCTTGGGAGGATGTACTTTTTTTGCGTTGACTTTTAGTGTCTCTTTTTTATAATCTCCTTTCTTTACATGTAGAGCTATTTTTTCACTCTTATTGCCCTTTACATGTAGAAGCTCTATCTCTTTGAGTTTTGTTTTATAAGCTATGGGTAGAAGCACAAAATAGCTATCTTTTTTGCTAGGATTTTGAAAGAGATATAAGGATTTGTTGTTTTCTAAAATGTGGCTATTTTTATCAACTTCCAACAAAAAGGTTCTACCGTTTGTAATCTCATAAGCAAAAATATTTGTCAAAATCAAAAAAATCAAAAAAATTCTATTCATAATTATCCTTTTACTATTTTTAATGTATAATATCTTAAATTTATAAAAAGGCGATTAATGAAAATAGTAGTTATACAAGGACCGAATCTAAATCTTTTAGGACATAGAGAGCAAAACGTATATGGACCAATGAAACTTGAAGAGATTCATGCACAGATGGAAAACATAGCAAAACAAAACGATATGGAAATAGAATTTTTTCAAACAAACCTTGAGGGTGAGATAGTAGATAAGATTCAAGAGTGTATCGGTGACGCAGATGGAATTATCATCAATCCTGCTGCTTATACGCATACTTCAATAGCTATTCGCGATGCAATAGTAGCCGCTGAAATGCCAGTAGTAGAAGTGCATATCAGCAATATCCATAGAAGAGAAGAGTTTAGAAGCAAAAGTTTAACTGCTGCAGTTACTACAGGTCAGATTGTTGGTTTTGGACCATTTGGTTATCATCTTGCTATGATTTCTATGGCTCAGATACTAGGTGAGATAGACGCTCAAAGAAAAGCTCAAGAAGCAGCAGCAAAAGCTAAACCAGAAGCATAATGAATTATATTTTAAGAGATGAAAATGCTGTTTTTTATGAGTGTGGATTCTCTTGCGATAATGTAGTTTTTCTAAAGTTTGGAAGCGAAGCTTTTTTTGTAACAGATTCTAGATATGATACTGAAGCAAATGAGTATATAAAAAATGCAGAAGTTGTCATAACTGGGCGTAGAGATATGTACCCAAAAGTACGAGAGCTTATAAAAAATGCAAAGATAAAAGAGCTCGTTTTCAATCCAAGTGAGTGGAGTCTTTTAGCTTATGAAGAGTTTACAAAAGATGTTGAGGGAGTAAACTTTAAAAGAGTTGCCAATTTTTCTCAGCAAAAACGGATTATCAAGAGTAGTGACGAGCTAGATGTACTTAGAAAGGCTTCCGAACTTGGTTCTAAAGCCTTTGATGATTTTGCTCTATTCTTAAATAAATCTGGCTTACATGTAAGCGAGCAGAGACTTCACTATGAAGCTGAAAATATTTTGAAAAACTATGGTGAGTTAGGCTTAAGTTTTTCTCCTATATTGGGAGTCAACAAAAATGCAGCAAAGTGTCACGCTCTTCCTCTTTTAGACACTCTAGACATCGGAGATTTGATTCTTTTTGATGCAGGGGTAACTTACAAGAGATACTGTTCTGACAGAACAAGAACAGCAGAGTTTGACCAAAATATAAACTTTAGTAAAACACAAAAATTTAGCGACAAAAAACGACAAAAAGTCTATGATATAGTTTTAAAAGCTCAAGAGGCAGCCATTAAAAAAGCCAGAGTAGGTGTAAAAGCTTGTGATGTTGATAAGGCTTGCAGAGAAATTATAGATGCCTCAGGTTATGGTGAATATTTTATACACTCTACTGGACACGGAGTTGGACTCGATATCCATGAGCTACCAGTCATCTCAAGCAAAAGTGAAACAGTGCTTGAAGAGGGTATGGTTTTTACGGTAGAACCAGGAATTTATCTTCCGCTTGAGTTTGGAGTTCGCATTGAAGATACTCTTGTTGTTACTAGTGGAGAAGCTGAAGTTATAGGTAAGTAAATGCAGTTTTTTTGTGATAGGTTTTTTCCAATTACAAAAAAAGAGAATAAACATTATAAACACAGGGCTGTAGTAGGTATAGGCGGAAATGAGGGAGATGTAAGGAAGAGGTTTAGAAACTTTTATAGTTATCTATCGCAAAACTCACTCGTTAGTGTTTGTGAGACTTCTGCTATCCTTCAAAATCCACCTTTTGGATACTTGAATCAAGATGATTTTTATAATGCAGTAGTTGTTATGAAGACATCTTTGTCGCCAAAGGCATTTTTAAAATTTCTCTTACATGTAGAGAAAATATTTGGAAGAAAGAGAAGTTTTAAAAATGCCCCAAGGACACTTGATTTGGATATAATATTTTTTGATAACATCAGATACAACGACAAAAAATTGACAATTCCGCACCCAAGTTGGGATAAAAGAGAGTCTGTGGTTCTGCCTCTCTTAAACTTAAAAGGATACGATAGGTGAAGTTTTTAACATTTAGTGCCCAAACTCCTGCAAATGCTCTAAAGCAAGCTCAGATAGAGTGTGGTGAAGATGCTTTGGTGGTTAGCACAAAACAGATCAAAAAAAAGACAATCAATTCACCTGCTCTTTATGAGGTGGTCATCGCAGTTGAGGATGCAAAAGTAAAGCCTAAGGTAGCGAAAAAAACAAAATATCAAAGTAGCGAAGAAGTTTTACTAAACATCTCAGAAGCAGCCAAACAGATATCTAAAATAGCAAAGGTGACTGATGAGCCTCTTCCTGCTCGAGCAAAAATAACTATCGAACAAAAAGAAAACTCAAATGAAGATGTTGGAGATATAAAAAAAGAGATAACAAAACTTGCAGATAAAATAAAACTTATCCAAGAGATGTTTTGGGAGGAAAAAGCACCCCAGCGAAATCACTTGGCTATTCCACCAGAGTTTGCACAGATATATAAACTAGCAAAGATAAGTGGAATGGGAAGTGATCATCTTGACAATATAATGAAGCTTACTTTGGAGCATATGCCTACGAAGATGAGGCACTCAAGCGAATCAGTAAAGAGATATTTTCATGTTCTTTTACGCAAGATGGTTCCTGTTAGGCACGAGAGAGAAGTTCCTAGAGGGGCAAAAAAACTTATCATGTTTGTTGGACCAACAGGGGTTGGAAAAACAACAACCATTGCAAAACTAGCGGCAAGATTTTCATATATAAAAGAGAAAAGAGACAAAGTAGGAATTATCACTCTTGATACTTACAGAATCGGTGCAGTAGAACAGCTTTTTCAGTATGCAAAAATGATGAGATTACCCATAGAAGATGTAGTTGATCCAGCTGATTTTAACATGGCTCTTCAGTCCCTTTCGCATTGTAATGTCATCTTGATAGATACAGTAGGAAGCTCACAATATGACAAAGACAAATTGGCAAAACTAAATCGGTTTATACAAAATAGCGACTACGAAATAGATGTAAATCTAGTACTTTCAGCAGGAAGTAAACTCGAAGATTTGAAAGAAATCTATAAAAACTTTTCATTTTTAAATATTGATACTTTAGTATTTACAAAGTTCGATGAAACAAAAGCTTTTGGAACAGTTTTTTCTTTGATATATGATATAGACAGACCTGTTAGCTACTTTTCTGTTGGTCAAGAAGTTCCAGATGATATAGAGGTTGCAAATAGTGACTTCTTGGTTGAGTGTATGTTAAATGGTTTTAAAAGGAAGCAAGATGCAAACTCAAGCAAATAAACTTCAAGAACTCATCAAAGATGGCAATAAATCTACCTCAAAATCTACAAAAACAAAATATATAGCTATTACAAGCGGGAAAGGTGGAGTAGGCAAAAGTACACTGAGTGCAAATCTTGCAAATGTCCTATCTAAAAATGGATATAAAGTAGGTCTTTTTGATGCAGATATTGGCTTAGCAAATTTAGATGTTATCCTCAATGTTCGTATAAATCAAAATATATTACATGTACTTAAAGGTGAAGCAACTCTTGAAGATATTATTGTAAATGTAAAGAAAAATCTCATACTAATCCCTGGTGAGAGTGGAGACGAAATTTTAAAATATAATGACCAATTTTTATATGAGAGATTTTTTGAAGAAACTCAAGTTTTAGATGATTTGGATTTTATGATTATAGATACGGGTGCTGGCATAGGAGGACATACACAGCTATTTTTGGAAGCTTCTGATGAGGTTGTCGTTGTTACAGTTCCTGATCCAGCTGCCATAACTGATGCTTATGCTACTATAAAAGTTACTAGTAAAGTCAAGCCTACCATTCACTTGGTATTAAACATGACAAAAAATGCAAAAGAAGCAGAGCTTATTTATGAAAAGATAAAAAAAGTAGCAACAGCAAACATAAGTGGTTTAACCTTGAATCTACTTGGAAGGCTACCAGAAGATAAGATAATTTCAAAAAGCATAAAGCAAAGAACTCTCTTTAGCGATGATGCACCAAATGGTGTAGCTACGCATGAACTAAAAAAGATTGTAAATAATCTTGTTTATAGATTGGAACGTAAAGTGCTTAAGAATGATGAAGATAGAGGCTTTGGCAGCTTTATAAAGAGCCTTATAGATAAATTTTAAAGGATTGTTAGTGATTCGTCCAGATAATTTTATATACTTTTTTACCGTATGTGGTTTTTTTATTGGTTTGATATTTACTATTTTAAATTTTTCATTACCAGAAGATATCATACTCTACACTGCAGACATAACACTTTTCTTTTATCTTTTTATACATGTTGCCATTATGAATTTTGTTGATATTAAGCGTTTTGGCATAAGTCTTTTTGACAAAAAAGAGTATGAAGAAGTTAGTGAATATTTCATATCAGAATTAGACTTTAGAGAAAAAAGAATGGATGCTCTACTACTTGAGGTGGAAAAAATGAATCAAAAATATGAAGAAGTGTCTCAAGAAGAAAAAAAGCACAAAAGAGATGAGCATCAAAAAGCAGCTTAATCCATATGTTGATCATATAAAAAAAGAGCAAGATGCTTTGGTTTTACAGTACTTACCTGCTGTGCGTGCTTTGGCGTATAGACTCAGGGAAAGGCTTCCGTCATCTATAGATGTCAATGATTTGATTTCTATTGGTACCGAAGAGATGATAAAGCTTTCAAGAAAGTATGATAAAAGTTTAAACGACTCTTTTTGGGGTTATGGACGCCAGCGAGTACATGGTTCTATGCTTGATTATCTTAGAAGCTTAGATGTTATGAGTAGAGCAAATAGAAGACTAATAAAAGTAGTAGATAAGGAGATAGAAAAATACTTATCGACTTACGAAGAAGAACCAACAAGTGAGTATCTATCCGAACTTTTGGAAGAGAGTATAGAAAAAATAGATGACGCTAGAAATGGCTCAAACATAATAGCTTTAATGCCTATCAATGAACAAATAACAATTTTGAGTGAAGATGATACAGTCGATATCATAGAAAAAGATGAATTAATAGAGCTAGTAAAGAAAATTTTAGGCAAATTTAAAGAGCGTGAGCAGCTAATCATACAGTTGTACTATTTTGAAGAACTAAATCTTAAAGAAATTAGTGGTATACTAGAAATTAGTGAATCAAGAATTTCTCAGATTCATAAAAAGTTGTTGAGTAAAATAAAAGAGGAACTTAGCTAATGGCTGACATATTAAGTCAAGAAGAGATTGACGCCCTTTTAGAAGTTGTTGAAGAAGATGGAGATACTGAGTCTATTGAAGGTGTTGATGATTCTGATGAACGACAGATAATTCTATATGACTTCAAAAGACCCAATAGAGTCTCAAAAGAGCAACTTCGTGCAGTAAAAGGCATACACGATAAGATGGCTAGAAATTTAGCTGCCCAAATCTCGTCTATTATGAGAAGTATTGTTGAGATTCAACTTCATTCTGTTGATCAGATGACTTATGGAGAATTTTTGATGAGTCTTCCTAGTCCAACAAGTTTCAATGTTTTTTCTATAAAACCACTTGATGGAAGTTGTGTTATAGAGATAAACCCATCTATTGCTTTTCCTATGATAGATAGACTTCTTGGTGGACTTGGCGAGTCTTTTGAATCAACTAGAGAGCTTACAGATATAGAACTAAATCTTCTTGATGCAATTCTAAGAGTTGTGATGCAAAGGCTAAAAGAAGGCTGGGCGCCTATTACTGACATGTATCCTACCGTTGAGACTAAAGAATCTAGTCCAAATGTAGTTCAGGTAGTAAGTCAAAATGAGATTGTTATCATGGTTGTTATGGAGATTATCATTGGCAATTCAAGTGGTATGATAAACCTATGTTATCCTGTAATCTATCTTGAACCTATACTTTCACGCTTAGCAAATAGAGATATTATGCTTGGTGATACAAGTGCAAAAAAAAGTAGAAATAAAGAGTTAAATGCTCTAGTAAGTCGTGCAGAAGTTTTTACAGAAGCTATTTTAGGAAAAGCTGATTTAAGTGTAGGCGAATTACTTGACTTGGAAGCTGGTGATGTGATTAGATTGGATCGTGCAGCTGATGACAGAGCTATTGTTTCTATTGATAAAAAAGCTCTATTTTTAGCAGAGATTGGGCTTCATAGATTTAGAAAATCTATAAAACTTTTAGAACTTATTAGAACAGATAAAGATGAAGTTAAGTCTGCTTTAGAGCAGCTAGAGATGAAGAGGATGGAAAAAATCTACTCTTCTTCAACTGATGGTGAAGATACTATAGAGAGAGTTATATGACTTACTCATTGAAAAGGAGCAGTAAAAATGGTTGTTGAGTTTATAAAGATATTAGAGGGTGAGATTGTCTCAACCATAGAAGGCTTAACTGGGATTGCTCCAACTGTTGAGCTACACAGTAATGCAGCGCCTGATGGAAAAACAAATCTATTTCCACCACTTGCAGTTCTTGATGTGAGCGTTAGTGGTGATATCGATGCAAAGATGAAAATCACTGTTTCTTCAGTTCTTGCTACTGCATTGGGAGATATGATGCTTGGTGGTGAAGGTGTTGAAAAAGAGGAAATGGATGATGATGATTTAGATGCTACTAAAGAGATTATGTCAAATATATTAGGCTCTCTTTCAACTGCATTAAGTGGTCAAAAATCGATGCCAAATTTGAGTTTTAATGTAGATGATATAAGATATGTAGAAGTTACAGGAGATATAAACTTTGATGGATTTGCAAGACTTTTTATATATAGTATGGGTATACAAAGCACCACTGATAACATATCTTTTGCAATAGATGACGTATTTGATTCTAAATTAAGTGGACAAAAAGCTGAAGAGGTGGTAGAAGATACTTCATTTTCAAACAGCGAGCCAAATACCACTAGTATACCTAGCCTATCTAATGATGAAATGAAAAATATTGAACTCATAAAAGACGTAAAACTTCCTATAAGAGTGAGAATTGGATCTAAAACAATGTTATTAAAAGATGTACTTAGTATGGATATCGGTTCAGTTATAGAACTAGATCAATTAGCCAACGACCCTCTTGAAATACTTGTTGGAGATAAAATGATAGCTCAAGGCGAAGTTGTTATTATAGACGGTAACTTTGGAGTTCAAATAAGTGAAATAGGTACACCAAGAGAGAGATTAGAAACTCTTAGATAATCTTGAGTAAATCACTTGAAATACATAAGTTAAATTAACTTTATAAATTAAATTAAAAAAAAATTACTACTTAAGTAATTTTGAGTATTATTATCCTAAATTATGAAAATTAAAAAGACAAAATTAAAAAGAGTAACAATGAAAATATTAGTAGCCATGAGTGGTGGAGTTGATTCAACTGTAACTGCGTATAGATTAAAAGAAGAGGGACATGACATAGAGGGAGTCTATATGAGACTTCATAATGACAATCTAGCTCATGAAGAAAACATAAGAAAAGTAAAAAAAGTAGCAGATTTTTTAGGTATAAAATACCATATTTTAGACCTTCGAGATAAATTCAATGATTTTGTATATAATCCATTTGTTAGTATTTATAAAAATGGTCAAACACCAAATCCTTGTGTACTTTGCAACAGAAACATAAAACTTGGCGCTTTATTAGATTTTGCAAAAGACCTTGGCATGGATAGATTGGCTACAGGACATTACATACAGATAAGAGATGGACTTTTAAGCGAAGCCATTGATCCAAGTAAAGATCAAAGTTATTTTTTAGCAAATGTAAAAAAAGAGAGTTTAGATTTCGTATTGTTTCCACTTGGAGGCATGTTTAAAGAAGATGTTAAAAAATTTGCTTCAACCATAGAAGTTTTACAAGAGTTTTCAACACAAAAAGAGAGTAGCGAAATCTGTTTTGTACCAAATACTTATACCGAAATACTTGAAAAACACATGGATATAGATAAACCAGGTAATGTACTCAACGCAAAAGGCGAAGTAGTCGGAGAACATAAAGGATATATGCACTACACTATTGGGAAAAGAAAAGGTTTTACAGTAAAGGGTGCACACGATGCTCACTATGTAACTGCTATAAATGCAAAAACAAATGAGATTACCGTAGGACTAAAAGAAGATTTAAATGTAAGTAGCTTTTCAATCAAAGATATAAATATGTTTATAGACGATAAAGAGATTGAGTGTTCTGTAAAGATAAGGTATAGAAGCCCGAAGAGTTCGTGCAGCGTACATGTAGATGGCACAACTGCTGAAGTAAAACTTTATGAAGATGTTCAAGGACTTGCCGCTGGTCAAATGGCGGTTTTTTATAGAGATGATCAAGTCGTAGGTGGCGGTTGGATAGAATAGGTGAGTCATAAAATGGAGCGTATAAATTTTGGTCAGGTAAACTCAGATAAAAATAATGCAGTCTTTTTAGTTATATATGTAAAAGACATTGCTCCATGGAAATACTTTAAAGACGAGATAAAACGCACAAGATGCCCTGCGATGATCATGATAGATAGATGGGATGGTCGTATGGGATTTCCTGGTGGTGGGATAAAAGAAAATGAGACTCTACTTGAAGCTCTAAAAAGAGAGATTTATGAAGAGATAGGCATAAGAATAAGACCAGAGAAAGTGCATCCAATATCTTCACATGAGTGGAAAATAGTTACCCATTTTTACGGTCTAGAAGTCAATGAGCTAGAATTTTTACATATATACTACCATATACTAAACAACTTTTCTCGTTCTATTTTACTTCACGCCTATGAAGAGGGCGATGAATCTCGATTTATGAGTGAAACCACAGGAATAAAAATAGTGCCTATCATAGAACACAATAAAAAAGGAATAAATAAATTTCTTGAAAACTCATTTGCAGGAGCAACAAAGTTAGATTTGGAAATATTTTTAAAAGAGGTTTTAAATTATAGTGTAACATATGTTACAGACAGTAAAAATTAAAACAGATATAATGTCTTAAAATAAGGAGTAATTATATGAAATGTAATGTAGGTGGAATGGACAGAATAGCTAGAATCATATTAGGTATCGCTTTAGTAGCATTTGCGGTTTATTCAGGACAAGTTTGGGCATATGTAGGTATCGTGCCTTTAGTAACGGGTGCAGCAGGATTTTGCCCGCTATATCCTATTTTTAAATTTAGTTCAGCATGTAAAGATGGTGCGTGCGAAAAGAAAGATTAGAAAGTCTATATAGTTTTTTTCACGATCTTAATGATTCTGAAAAAGAAAAATTTTTCACCCATGCAAAAAGAGTAACTTTTCCAAAAGATAAGATACTATTTTTGCAAGGTGATTTATGTGGAGGAATTCTTTATATAGAATTAGGAAGCATAAAAGTATATCTTCAAAATAATTCTGGGGATGAGATTACTCTCTATACTGTTCAAGAGGGAGAACAGTGCATAGTCAATACTTCAAGCGCGATTTCTTCAACTCCATCTCTTGGAAGTGCAGTGGTATTGGAAGATGTCACTGGCTACATGTTGGATTCAAAAAGCGTAAAAGAACTTATGCATGAGTCAAATGCTTATCAAGAGTATATGTTTACACTTTTTGCGTTAAAGTTAACATCTTTAGCAACTCTTGTCGAAGATATCAAATTTAAACCACTAAAACAGAGAATATTATCATTTTTAAAAAACAAAAACAATATAATTATTGAAATAACACATGATAAAATAGCAAACAACTTAGGTACCTCTAGGGTAGTTGTAAGTAGAGTCTTAAAAGAGCTTGAGGTTGATGGTAAGTTAAAACTAGGTAGAGGGCATATTGAATTATTTGATACAGGTAAAATAGCATGAAATGTAATGTAGGTAGAAAAGACAGAATCAATAGATTGGTAACAGGAACAGCACTTATGGCTTATGCAGTTTACGCAAATCAACCTATGGCTTATGCTGGTATAATCCCACTAATAACGGGTATAATAGGCTTTTGCCCACTATACCCTCTTTTTAAATACAAGTCTAAATAACTGACCTTACACGCAAATACACTTTTATCTAAAAGCGCATTTGTGCGTAAGGTCAGTTAATAAGCTCAATTTTACCGTCGAGATTATTTTGGTAAGTCGTTTTTAAATAATCGTTATAAAACTCATTACCATGTGATTTTGCTCCATTTTTACAAATCTCAAAATAATCTTGATTTGGCAAAATTTGAGTACTTTGTTTATCCTTTTTCCCTTTATAAACGATACAATTTTTAATAATCTGACCATCATAAAGTCTAACAACTCCATCTTCTAGAGAGATTCTATCATACCCTCGTTCTCTTTCATCTAGACCTTTAACATACTCTTCGTCTAAATCTTTCACTAAAATAGCATTAAACCAACTGTTTTCATATACTTCAATGCTCAGGACAGCTTTTTTGTTTCCATCAACTTTTCTCCAAGATGGAAGCTGGTTAAAAACTCTTTTAAAACCCTGAACTTTTACAAGTTCGACCCCTAGAGGGTCGATATTTTGTTTTTTAAGTTCATCTACATGTAAGAGACTTCCATATACTATTTGATTATACATGTAAAGCCTTTTATTGGTATTTTTCAAATGAAAATGGTTGATTATACTCTTCCATACTCATATCTGGATAAGGAACTTCTTCGCCACTCCAAGGTTTCTTGAGTATATAATCACCACCATCATTTGCTTCGACCACATTATCTCTATGCAGAGGTATCTTCCCACCAGCAGTTGCAAGATATCTTGGTATTGCATCACCTGCAATATTTCCATACATACTTTCAATTATGTCACGGCCAACTTTGATAGGCACTCTAAGATGAGCAAATTCAGGATTTCTAAAACTACAGTTAAACAAGTAGTAAGGTCTTATGTAAGATTCTTGAAGAAGTTCACATAGTTTCCACATTTTATTTCTCGAATCATTTACTCCTCTCAATAAAACAGCTTGATTTAAAATTGCACTTGTAACTCGACTCAATTTGCGAAATGCCTCATGAGCTTCTGGAGTCATCTCTTGAGCTGAGTTGATTTGAGTTACAAATCTTATAGGTTTGATGGCATTACTTTTTTCACAAATATCTAAAAGCTTATCATCCACTCTCTGAGGTGTCATGATAGGAATTCTACTCCCAAGTCTTTTTATCTTTACATGTGGAATTTTATCAAGTTCTTCCAGAAGATACTCTATCCTTTTGTTAGAAAGTGCAAGTGCATCACCACCCGTGATAAGAACATCGCGGATGTTGTCATTTTCGCGTATATAGTTTAATGCTTCTTCGTAAGTATTTTTACTACTAACCCAGTCTTTATCACTAATGTGTGCAATTCTAAGACAATGAGTACAAAACATAGCACACATATTTGTTGCTTTTATTGTTAAAACTCTTGGATAAAACTGGTCAACTAAACGAGCTGGCGAGTGATCACTTGCAACTGGTGCAATTTCTTCACCACGATTATCAATCAAATCACCAGTTGGAACACTTTGGATTAAAATCGGGTCATTGATTTGACCAGGTATGATAAGACTAGCATAATATGGAGATATACGCATCCTAAATACTTTTGAAACTCTATGAATATCTTCTATCAATTTTGCAGGTAAATCCACAATCTGTGCTAACTCTTCAGGAGAAGTAATGGCATGCTTTATTTGTCCAGCATAAGAGTTCCATACTTCATCTGAAATATCAAGTTTTTTCTGTATTCTTTTTCTATTCTTTTTTATCTGTTCTTGTAAGTCAAAACCACTTGGAGCATCTGTTTTATGATTGTTAAGATAGTCTTGTATTCTTGCATTGGCTTCAGCTACTATTGGAAGTGCAGAGTATACGCGTCCACCAACACTTACTGCGTGTTCATCTGTGTTTTGGTGTTTCATAGCCATTAGATGAAGTTCATCTTTGTCTATACCTAGTTCATTTGGGCTCACCCCATAATTTTCTTTGATACTTTTTAGTTTATCAAAAAGCTGAACCATTGGGTTGGTCAATTTATTTGAAGTTTTACTTACTTCTAGCCACTCTTTGACAACATCAATCTCTTTTTGTGGTACCTCTTTTTTTTCATTAGAAGTTGCATAAAGAAGCTCAAAAAGCTTCACATCAAATTTATCCATTTTACTTAAATCTACATTTCCTACATTGCATTCCATTTATTGTCCTTTATTTTTCTTTATCTCAATATTTCAGCTGCATAATACGGGCAACTATAACACTTTTCTTCTAAGGTAAAATCTTCATCAATATATGTTTTTACAGTATAATTAATCATATGCCTACCCATCTCAATACCATCTTCTATATCTTTATAGCTTTTGCCTGTAGCAATAACTCGACCCAAAAATGAGCCCTCATTTACAAAAAAATCTTGTCCTATGTGTTCGAGTATCATAAACTCCTTGTGTATTTTGTTTTTAGCCACACTTTGGAACATCTCAATCTCACCACGCTGTTGTGGTAGGTAGCTATGAGTTGTTAATTTACTATCTATCTTATAGTTATAAGAACTCCAATATATATCTGTTTTAAAAAAGTCAGGCTCTCTCATACGTGGAGGTCGTCTGCTCTCCATTACTGCATAAAATTCAATCTCAGGCAGATTTGGAGACCCTATAGGTAGTTGAGTTTTAAGCGTGCAACAAAACTCCATTGTAGTTCCTTGTTTCCTTGGATTGGTCTCTATGAAAAACACCTCATTTTTGTCTGTAACAATAAAATCGCAACCAAATATACCTCTATATCCAAGTTGCGCCATTTTTTTACCTACAAGTCGTGTTTGCCTTATCGTCTCTTCTTGAACTTCTTTTGACATCCTAGAAGGATATGTAGAACCTTTAAATCTTGTTCCATTTATTCTTTGGTCAGCAACTCCTCCTACATACACATCATCTTCATTTATTACAACACCAAGAGTTGTTGGGTCGCATATGTGAGATATAAATTCAGTAACTAAAAAAGTGTCATTTGTGTTTGAACTAAACTTTTTTTCTATATCTTCTAATGAACGAGCAATGATACTATTGGCTCCAGCAGCACTCTTCTCAAGTGAAATAAATAGTGGATTTCCAGTTCTTTGCATCAATTTTCTTGAACTTTCTATAAGCTCCTTATATGAGTAAGTTATACTATAGCTAGCCATAGGCACAATATTTGAGAAAATTTCATAAAGAGAAATCTTATTGTTTAGCGTTGTTACGATATCACTTTTTGGACCCACCAAAACAACACCATCTCTTTTGTCAAGTGTCATAAAAGGACTTGACTCAAACATATATATAAAAAGCTCATCTTGCTTAGCTAATATAGTATCTATGACAGAGTGTACATACTTGCTGTTAGAAATATCATTTATGAACTCATCATGTTTTTTCCTCCTGTTTTGTTTATCTTTAAGCTCACTTATTATGATAAGATTTTCATAATTATATTGCTCAAAAACATCAGGAGCAATAGTGATAAATTCAATTTTTTCTTTATTGAGACCCAAAACTTTAGATAGTGCTTCTTTGAAAAAATGCCCAATTCCATATGCTTTTATTTCACTAATAAATAAAAAATAGTGTATATTTTTATCGTATTCAAAATTAGTAAATCTAACATCAATCTCTTTCATTTCACTTCCCTTAAGAGTATTATTTTTGTTCCTGTTTCAAAGTAGTGTTCTCGTATGACATCTTCAACAGCTTTTTTATCTCTTGAATTGATTGCATCTACTATTTTTTGATGTCTTTCTTGCACTTCAGTTTGAGAATATAATTTTGTCCAGTTTTTATAAAAAAGAAGTTGAGATTTTTTATTAATTTTCTCTAAAGATTCCAAAAAAACACTATTTTTTGCATATTTTAGAGTTAGTTTGTGAAACTTCTCGCCTTCTTTTACAACTTTTTTTCTATCGTTATTTGTGTTGCACATTTGCTTTACATGTAAAGACAATTGGTCTATATCTTTTTGTGTTGCATTCAGTACAAACTGAGTTGCTAAATAACCTTCTAAAACTCCTTTTGATTCATAAGTATCATAAATGTCTCTTGAAGTTATCTCCTTAACAAATACACCTTTTCTTGCGATTTGTTCAAGCACTCCAAGAGAAACGAGTTCTTGCAAAGCTTCACGCACAGGAGCTCGACTTACTTTTAGTTTTTCAGATAAGTGTAACTCTTTTATTTGTGAACCACCTACATACTCTTCATTTATGATGGCATTATAGATATAATCAATAATCTTTTCTTTTAATGGTTGCTTTGTAGCGAGGTTCATATATTTCCTTGTCGACAATTTATCTTTTATTGTCGACAATTTTACCTTAGTTATATTTAAACATTATTTAAATTATATGTGTAAAACAAAAATGTATGTTTACTTTTGGTTTATATAATAAAAGTTTCATAATGTAACAGTTTGATAAAAAATGTCTTTTTTTTGAAACAATTTTGACACCAATAAGGTAAAATAAGTTAAATTATAAATATATTTATTTTAAAGGAGTTTATATGACTAAGAAGCTAGCAACAATTGCTTTAGCAGGTGCTATGAGTTTGCCATTAATGGCTACAGATTTCGTTACTATCGGTACAGGTGGTGTTACAGGTGTTTATTATCCACTAGGTGGATCAATTTGTCGTTTGGTAAACAAAGGCAAGAAACAACACGGTGTAAGATGTTCAGTTGAATCAACTGGTGGTTCTGTTTATAACATTAACACTATCAGAGCTGGAGAGCTTGATATGGGTGTTGCTCAATCAGATTGGCAGTATCATGCGTATAATGGAACAAGCAAGTTTAAAAGCAAAGGACCTTTTAAAGAGTTAAGAGCTATTTTCTCTATTCACGGCGAACCATTTACGGTAGTTGCTCGTGCAGATAGTGGAATCAAAACTTTTGCTGATCTAAAAGGTAAAAGAGTAAATATAGGAAATCCAGGTTCAGGTAGTCGTGGAACTATGGAAGTAGCTATGAAAGCTGAAGGATGGGATAAATCAGTATTTAAAGTAGCTGGTGAACTTAAAGCAAGTGAGCAAGCAAAAGCACTTTGTGATAACAAGATAGATGCAATGGTTTATGTTGTTGGACATCCAAGTGGAGCTATAAAAGAAGCTACAACTACTTGTGATAGTGTTCTAGTTGATGTTAGTGATTCTAAAATTGCTAAGCTAGTTGCTGCTACTCCATACTACAAGTTTACAACTATTCCTGGTGGAATGTACAGAGGTAATCCAACTGATGTTAAGACATTTGGTGTTGCTGCAACTTTCGTAACTTCTTCAAAAGTTTCTGAAAAAGTTATCTATACTGTAGTTAAATCAGTTTTTGAAAACTTTGATGCTTTCAAAAAACTTCACCCAGCATTTGCACATCTTAAAAAATCAGAAATGATTAAAGATGGTCTTTCTGCTCCACTTCACAGAGGTGCAATTAAGTACTATAAAGAAGCAGGTCTTATGTAATATAAGAGAAATCTTATACAATGAGTACAAAGGAAGGACGTTATAGCGTCCTTCCTAATCAAATATATTTTTAAACTTCTATTCTTTCATAGTGATTTACAAATATATTTACACAAGGAGGAAATGTGAGCGATAAACAAAATATAGAACTTTCTACTCAAGAGGTGCTTGAGGCAGAGACTGGAGGTCGTGACCCTTCAAACAAATATTTAGCCAATTTTATAACTTATTTGGCATTGACTTGGTCTTTGTACCAAATGTATGTCTCATCACCATTGGTTTTAGAATTTACACCATGGATGAATGGAGATGTTGTAAAAAGAATTCACTTAATGTTTGCTGGTTTTTTAGCATACCTGAGTTATCTTCCACTTAAATCTTCTCCTAAAAAATATGTCCCTATTACTGACTGGCTTATGGGCTTTTTACTGCTTAGTTCTATCGGTTATTTCATTTATGCTCAGGTTTGGGATTCACTGGCATTTGAGATGAGATTAGGAACTCCAAGTCAATTAGATTTATATCTAAGTATTATAGGCTTGGTTCTGTTACTTGAAGCTACAAGAAGAACACTTGGACCACCATTGACAGTAGTTGCTTCTCTAGCCTTAGCATATGCATATTTTGGTCTTGGTGATTATGCTGGAGCTTCTATCAACAAGATAGTATCTCACATGTGGATTACAACAGAAGGTGCATTTGGTGTTGCCATTGGTGTAAGTGCTAGTATGGTTTTCTTGTTTGTACTTTTTGGAGCTTTGTTAGAACAAGCCGGAGCAGGTAACTATTTCATCCGTATTGCATTTGGTCTTATGGGGCACTTTAGAGGTGGTCCTGCAAAAGCAGCAGTTGTTAGTTCTGCTTTGACAGGTATGATTTCAGGCTCATCCATAGCAAATGTTGTTACAACAGGAACATTTACAATTCCTCTTATGAAAAAAGTTGGATTTTCCGCAGAAAAGGCAGGGGCAATTGAATGTGCCTCCTCGGTCAATGGACAACTTACCCCTCCAATCATGGGTGCAGCTGCATTCTTGATGGTTGAGTATGTTGGTATCCCATTTGTTGAGATTATTAAACATGCATTTTTGCCAGCTATGATAGCTTATATTGCACTTGTCTACATGGTTCACCTTGAAGCTTGTAAACTTGGCATGAAAGGTCTTCCACGTAAGTACAAGATGACTGGAAAAGCTAAGTTGATAGGTGTTTCAAGTGTTATGATGGTTCTAAGTTTTTTAACTTGGGCTTTACCTCCTATTATAAACTTTATAAAACTTAATTCTGGTGGTAACGCATTTTCTGTTATTTTGGTAATTTTACTAGTGAGTTATATTGGACTTTTGTATGTTGCTTCTAAAGTACCTGACTTAAGCACAGATGATATTGAAGAACTTCCTGAAGTAGGACCAACTGCAAAAGCTGGATTACACTATATCTTGCCGGTTATTGTACTTGTATGGTTATTGACAGTAGAAAGATTTTCTCCAGAGCTTTCAGCTTATTGGGCTTCAATGTTTATGATTTTTATTGTTTTAACTCAAAAGCCTCTTATGGACTTTTTTAGAAAAAAAGATAATATATTTGCTCGCGTTAAAGATGGTTTATTTGATTTACAAGCAGGCTTAATCAACGGTGCTAAAAACATGATTGGTATTGGTGTTGCTACTGCGGTTGCTGGTATTATTGTAGGAACCGTTACTCTAACTGGTATAGGTCAAGTTATCATTGGTGTTGTTGAAGATGTGAGTGGTGGAAATATAGTTATCATACTTATCTTGACTGCATTAATCAGTCTGATACTTGGTATGGGACTTCCAACTACAGCAAACTATATAGTTGTTTCATCTCTTATGGCACCAGTTATTGTGAGCCTTGGGGCTGCAAATGGAATAGCAATTCCACTAATTGCTGCACATATGTTTGTTTTCTATTTTGGTATCTTAGCCGATGACACACCTCCCGTGGGTCTTGCCGCCTTTGCCGCCGCCGCCATATCTGGTGGTGATCCGATTAAAACTGGTATACAAGGATTTATTTATGATATTCGTACAGGGCTTTTACCTTTTATGTTTATCTTCAATACCCAGCTGCTTATGATAGGTGTGGATAATGCTTTTGAATTTATCATGGTTGTTGGTGCTGCGATTGCAGGAATGTTGATTTTTGCTGCAGCAACACAAGGTTATTGGTTGGCAAGAAACAAGTGGTGGGAAACAATACTGTTATTGTTATTTACATTCTTGCTCTTTAGACCAGGAATTATATGGGATAAAATCCAAGCACCGTATAATAATGTTCCAGGAAGCGAGATATTTAAAGTTGCTGACAAGATGAACGCAGGAGATTTACTTGAGTTTGTAGTTTCTGGTGAAACAATAGAAGGAACACAAAGAAAATACACTTTCGTATTGCCTTTAGCAGAAGGCAAAACAGGTAAAGCAAAGGTAAATGAAACAGGTTTCCGACTAGACAATATGTTTGGACCAATGGAAGTTTCTATGGTTTTACCGGGACATAATAAGCAGGTCGAAGCTATAAAAAGTGCAGGAGTAGACAGTGGTTGGGTTATAGAAACAGTTCGTGTTAAAAACGACAGAATACCTAAGCAAATTGTACTTATTCCAATATTTTTAATCTTATTCCTAATGGGTTGGAATCAGGTTAAAAGAAGAAAAGCTATGGAGCGTTTAGAAGCCAAATAGCATAAAGTTTCTCCCCGTGCTTTGGGGAGAAACTACTTTATCTCAATAAATCTTATCTCGAAAATATCTTTTTAAGCCCTCTTTTTGTATAATTCTTGTTATTACTCCCAAAGGAAACTTATATGAGAGGCTACAAAGTCTTTACAGGAACTGCCAACCCAGAATTTTCAAAAAAAGTTGCAAAATATCTTTCACTTCCACTTTCTGAAGCTACTATAAAGCGTTTTAGTGATGGTGAGATTAGTGTTCAAATCAGTGAGAGCGTAAGAGGAAAAGATGTATTTATCATCCAACCAACTTGTGCTCCAGCCAATGTAAATCTTATGGAACTTCTTATCTTAACAGATGCACTTAGACGAAGTTCAGCTAGCACTATAACGGCAATTGTGCCGTATTTTGGCTATGCTAGACAAGATAGAAAAGCAGCTCCAAGAGTCCCAATTACAGCAAAACTAGTTGCAAACATGATGGAAACAGCTGGCATAGATAGAGTTGTTACTATTGATTTGCACGCTGGACAAATTCAAGGATTCTTTGATATACCTGTTGATAACCTGTATGGTTCAATTATTTTTCTTGATTATATTAAAAATAAAGGACTTAAAAATCCTATTATTGCTAGTCCTGATATCGGTGGAGTTGCAAGAGCAAGAAGTTTTGCAAAAAACCTTGGTGTAGATATTGTTATTGTTGACAAGAGACGTGAAAAAGCCAATGAATCAGAAGTGATGAACATCATTGGTGATGTAGAAGGCAAAGATGTTATTTTAGTTGATGATATGATTGATACAGCTGGTACGATAGTCAAAGCGGCAAAAGTACTTAAAGCTAAAGGGGCTACAAGCGTTATGGCATGCTGTACTCATCCGGTTCTTAGTGGTCCTGCGTATGAAAGAATCAAAGATGGAGAGCTAGATGAGCTTTTAGTATCTGACACTATACCTCTAAAACAAGAGTGCGATAAGATAAAAGTTCTTAGTGTTGCTTCTACATTTGCAGAAGTTATAAGAAGAGTTTATCACAACGAAAGTGTAAATGGATTGTTTCTTTAATGTCGCAGAAAAATATACGAAATTTTTCTATTATTGCCCATATTGACCATGGAAAAAGCACATTAGCTGATAGACTTATCCAAGAGTGCGGAGCTGTCTCTGACAGAGAGATGAGTGCTCAAATGATGGACACAATGGACATCGAAAAAGAACGCGGCATCACGATAAAAGCCCAAAGTGTTAGGCTTACCTATGTGAAAAATGGAGTTCCTTACATACTCAATCTCATAGACACTCCAGGTCATGTTGATTTTTCTTATGAAGTATCTCGCTCATTAGCTTCAAGTGATGGAGCTTTACTTGTAGTTGATTCAGCACAAGGAGTTGAGGCACAAACCATAGCCAATGTATATATTGCTTTGGAAAATGATTTGACGCTTATACCCGTTCTAAACAAAATAGACCTTCCTGCTGCTGATCCTGAAAAAGTAAAAGAAGAGATAGAGCATACCATAGGACTTGATTGTGATGATGCGATAAGTGTAAGTGCTAAGAGTGGCATAGGTATAACAGAACTTCTTGATGCTATTGTTGAAACTATTCCAGCTCCAACTGGAGATGAAAATGCCCCTACAAAAGCTATCATTTATGATAGTTGGTTCGATAATTATCTTGGAGCATTGGCACTTGTAAGAGTCTACGATGGCGAGATAAAAAAAGGACAAGAGATTTATGTCATGGGAACAGAAAAAAAACATGAAGTTTTAAATCTTATGTATCCTCATCCTCTTGCTCTTGAAAAAACAAAAGTTATAAAAACAGGCGAAGTTGGTATCGTTGTGCTTGGACTTAAAAACATAGGCGATGTCCAAGTTGGTGATACTATTACCGACAACAAGAACAAGGCGAAGGAAGCCATTCAAGGTTTTGAAGAAGTTAAATCCTTTGTTTTCGCTGGAATATATCCAATAGAAACAGATAAATTTGAAGATTTGAGAGATGCACTAGATAGACTGAAACTAAATGATGCAAGTATCTCTTATGAGCCTGAAACTTCTGTAGCTTTGGGTTACGGATTTCGTGTAGGCTTTTTGGGACTTCTGCATATGGAAGTTGTCAAAGAGAGGCTAGAGCGAGAGTTTCATTTGGATTTGATAGCCACAGCGCCAACTGTTACCTACAAAATAGAAAAAACTGATGGTTCAGTGATAGATATTTACAACCCAAGCCAATTGCCACCGATCAATAAGATAGAAAAGATTACCGAACCTTATGTTAAAGCGACTATATTGACTCCAACTGAGTTTCTTGGCAATATTATTACCCTTTTAAACACAAAACGCGCCATCCAAGAAAAGATGGATTACTTGAGTCCAGAACGTGTACTTTTGGAATACTCAATTCCGATGAATGAAATAATGATGGATTTTTATGACAAACTAAAATCAGTAAGTAAAGGTTATGCTAGTTTTGATTATGATCAAACAGGTTATAGAGTTGGTGATTTGGTAAAACTAGATGTATTGGTTGCTGGCGAGGCAGTTGATGCTCTTTCTATTATCGTTCCAAGAACAAGTGCAGCATACAAAGGAAGAGAGTTTGTAAAGGCTATGAAAGAGGTAGTTCCAAGACAACTTTTTGAAGTGGCTATTCAGGCAAGTATAGGTACAAAAGTAATCGCTCGTGAGACTGTAAAATCTATGGGCAAAAATGTAACTGCCAAATGCTACGGTGGCGATATCACAAGAAAAAGAAAACTGCTAGAAAAACAAAAAGCAGGTAAAAAAAGAATGAAATCCATAGGAAGAGTTCAACTCCCGCAAGAGGCATTCCTAACAGTTTTAAAACTGGATTAAAAATGCGTTGCCACTTGTGTCTAAACATAAGCTGGCAACCACTTTGTAAGCATTGTTTAAGCTCACTACTTGCCCCAAACCCATCAAAAAGAGTACTGGAAAATGGTCTGGCTGTATACTCGACATATAAGTACAAAGATATAAAAAATCTACTTCACACAAAACACACTTACCACGGAGCAAAGATTTTTGCACAACTAACAAAACACGCACTTCTTCCACTAGTAAAAACCTTTACATGTAAAGATATATTTTCTCTACCCATAGACGACCATACAAGAAGTGGATACTCTCATAGCGCCATAATTGCAAAAGGATTAAGCAAACAAATAAAACCCATATATGGTGCATTAAGAGCTAAAAATCACACAAGATACTCAGGACAAACTCTAGAAACAAGAAAAAGAAACAAAAGAGATTTTACCCTTACATGTAAAGAAAATTTAGATGTAGTTTTAATCGATGACATAGTAACAACAGGCAGGACCATAAGCGAAGCAGTATCAGTATGTAAAGCAAAAAATATCAATGTACTTTTTGCTTTAGTGCTAGCAGACACAAAAGAAAATTAGAGCATCTTTTAATAGTTATATTATTGTTTTTGTGATATAATTTATAACAATTTAGTCAGGAGTTCGGTAGGTGACAGCAAAGATTAATATTATTTTTATAATGGTCTTTTTATTTTTTCAATTTGCTTTTTCAAGTAGTCTAGATCACCTACTTAATGAGCTTGCCCAAAAAGATGATTTGTCTACACATACTAAAAAAGAAAATGCAGGTTATCTAACTATATTTACTAGACAAGATCTTGACCGAATGAAAATAAAATCATTAAAAGAGATTATTGAAAAAATTCCCTTTACAAGATATAATGAAAATGCAAATGGTTTGAGCGCTCTATTTTATCAACCATATCAAGCAAACAACCCTTCAAGAATTAGACTTTTTATCAATGATAGGGAGCTATTATCTCCTTTGTTTGGAGGTGGACTTCAAATGCTTGGGCAGATAGATATGGCTTATATAGATCACATAGATATATATGGGTTTACCATCTTATGAAATCTCTCTAGAACCAGCAGTCGCTGTCATAAAATTGCACACCAAAAGTGGCAAGCGTGAAAATACTTCTGTCGTTGGAGTAAGTGCAGGAACTTACGGCACAAGCGATATATATACATATAAATCTGAAGAGCTCGATAAATATTCATATTTTATTTATGCAAACCATAAAAGTCTTAAAAGAGAGCCAATAGATCATTTAACTAGCACTCTTTCAAGAGATAAAGATACTACAGATGTATATGCACAATTAAGTACAGACAACTCAAGGTTTGAAATACAAGCTATAAAAGGGACTATGGATAACTTTATGGGAGCTAGTTGGGATATTACACCAAAAGATTCTAGCACTGATTTTGGATATTTATATACCGGTTATAGCTATAACTCTCCAGATAAGGACTTAAAAGTGTCTATCAATTACTCATACTTGCATGATGAGTATTATGACAGTTCAAATACACCTTTGGGTATATTACCAATAGCTACACCACCTTTTTATATACCTGTTTACTCAATTAGTGTCAAAACTCATGAGCATTTATTGGATGCTAGAATTACTAAAAAGTATAGCATAGGAGAAACCACATACCTGCTAGGACTTAGTAACCGTTTGAAAAACTTTGTTTATGATGAATATAAATTTAACAATATTGACTTACCTATAAATAGTGATTATGATATTGAAGATATAGTTTCTTTATTTGGTGAGATGGACTATAGTCTAAATGATAAAAACAGACTTATACTATCTGTAAATCTAACAAAATATTTTGAAAATGCTGGAGTTAAAAATGAAACAATATATGGCACTAGACTAGGACATATATACAGTAGTGGCAATTTTACTCAAAAATCATTTATATTTTCTGGAAAGTTTAGACCATCTCCCTATATGTTACTTATGGAGAGTATTGTCAATCCAAATTCAAATGGTATTCGTAGTGAAGGCGCTTATGCAATTTCTACAGAATCTTATTGGAGATATGACAATACTGATATATCTTTGTTGCTAAGCAGAACAGGCATAAAAGATACTATATATTTTGATGGACTTAAGTATCTTAATTCAGAGGGTAAAGGTACTTATGATAGCATATCTTTTAAAGATGTTTATAGATTTAATTCTACAGACAATATAGAATTTGGTACTTGGGTAATATTTGAAGACAATGGAAAACTTTCTCAAGATAGATACAACAACAAATATGGCGGACATGTTGCACTTTATAAAAAACTTGGTAAGTTAGATACCTATAATTCACTAACCTATATAGATGGCTATGGAAGTGAAGATGCTGGATGGAATTATAATGCTACATTAACATATACGTATTCAAAAAATCTTTCATTATTCATAAAAGGTGAAAATCTTTTTAAAAAAGCTTTAAAGACAGATTATTATCGTGTAAATCCACTTACAAATCAAAAGATAACTTTGGATAACATCTCTGTATTTGATAGAACTATTTTGGTTGGAATGGAGTACAAATTTTGAAAATCATATTAATTGTATTCTTTTTGATTTTATCACTTCATAGTAAAGATGTATCAGAATTAAAAGTTGAAATATTATCAGCTATATCTCATAGTCTAATGCATAAAGATAAAATAAATATATATGTAGATGATCCGACCTTATCAAAAAACAAGAATAAAAATATAAAATTATCTTTTGTAGAGTATAAAAATGCTGATATTGTATTTACGTCTGATGTAAATATAGTTAAAAGTTTAGACAATAAAGCAATTGTTTTTGCAACTACTTATTATGCTTACGCTCATTTACCACACGCTGTAGGTGCATTTTTTTGGCAAAAAGGGCGGCCAAATATTATCTTTAGCGAAAAAAGACTTAAAGAATTAAGCATAAAGTTACCAAATAAATTTGATAAATACATAGAATAATGGTTAAAAAATATTTCTCAATCCAGTACCTTTTTATACTAATCCCTATTATTTTTGTACTTATAGTTATGTCACTTTATTTACAGTCAGATTTGGCAATAAATAAAAGCAAACAAGAGATTTACAATATAGAAAAAAATCGTTCTTCAAAATTAAGTAGTAAAATTCTAAAAATCATAAATGAAGAAACTTCTAGTGACTTAAATAGACTTTTTTTAAATAATGCTATAAGAGATAGGGTAGAAAAATTACTAGCTATGTATGTTAGCCAAGAGTTTAAGTATATTTATATTGTATATATTGATAAAAAAGGATTTTATCGCTATCTTTTAGATGCCACTTTTGGTGCCGATAGAGGCGAGTTTGGGCAAAAATTTTCGCCAATGCTTAGCGAGTTATGGAAAAATGTCATAGTGTCAAAAAAACCAGCATATAGTTCAAAACAGGATGCTTTTGGATTATGGGCAACACACTTGACTCCCATAGTGGAACAAAACAAAGTAAAAGCTATTATAGCATTAGATATATCTACAACAGAGTATACAAAATTTAGTAAGATATTATCCCCTTTTGATAGTTTTTTAAAAATATTAATAATTGTTTCAATTATAATTATATTTACTATATTTCTTTTAACATATTTATTTTATAAATTACAAAAACAGAGCATAATTGATCCATTGACCAAGCTATATAATCGACTTTATTTGAATAGTGTAGGTAAGCATATAAAGTTACAAAAAACAGCTATCATGATGCTAGATATTGATTATTTTAAAAAAGTAAATGATAGTTATGGGCATGATGCAGGAGATGTTGTTCTTGCATCTGTCGCGAAAAAGATTCTAATAGCAACTCGCTTAGATGATAAAGTTATTAGATATGGTGGCGAAGAATTTTTAATACTCATCAAGTACAAGAATAATAAAAACGAGATAGTAGAGATCGCGAAACGGATAAAAGAAAGCATAAGTAAAGAGAAAATTAGAGTAGATAAAGACTTAAGCATACAAGTCACTATATCCATAGGTGTGAACATAAATACAGATAAGAACAAAGGATTGTCTGACGCTATAAAAACAGCAGACAATATGCTATATCTTGCGAAAAACAACGGCAGAAACAGAATAGAAATTAACCTATAGGGGGTCAGGTCTAAACTTTTAACTTTTTTGGTATAATATAATTAAAAGGTTTAACATGCCAAGAAAATTTAGAATTGAAAGTTGTGGTTATCATCATGTTTATAACAGAGGTGTAGCAAAAGGATTGATTTTTAAAGATGACTTTGATAAAGAGAAGTTTTTAAAGATTTTGGCAGATGTGTGTCGTGAGTATAAGTTCAATATCCACTCTTTTTGTCTGATGAACAACCACTACCATCTTTTAGTCGAAAATCAAAGAGAAAACCTCTCGAGTGGAATGCGCCAGATAAACTCTCAATATGCAAGCTATTTCAATAAACGATATCAACGAGTTGGGCATTTGTGGCAAGATAGATTTAAATCTTGGTTTGTTTTCGATGAAAATTACCTATTTACCCTCTTTAGATATATAGAGCTAAATCCAGTAAAAGCAAAAATGTGCGAGAGAGTTGGAGAGTATAAGTATTGTGCTACATATTCAATACTAAGAGATGCCGTCCCATACTTTTTACAAAATACTTTTGTTTTGAGAGATTACCCAACTAGAGAAATATTTGAGAGCTTACAGATACCTATAAGTAAAAGTGAATTAGAGAGCGTTGAAAAACTACAAAATACCAAATACAAAAATATGGCTGGCGAAAATATAGTTGTTGAGCCAAAGCCAATAAACGAAATTTTTAAAGATATCAAAAATCGCCAAGAAAGAAATGAAGCAGTAAAAAAAGCATATGAAGAAGGCTATACCAAAAGCGAAATAGCAAGAAAAATCAATTTAAGCGCTGCAGGAGTAAGTAAAATCATAAAAAAGTTAAAAGTTTAGACCTGACCCCTCTTAAGATTAAGTCTTGTTTTTATATAATCATTTAAAATTATATAAGAGGGTATTGAATGGAAAATATTTTTGATAGTAACCAAGATATTCAGACAATAAAGATAGAAGATTCTATAAAAGCTAGTTATCTTGATTATTCTATGAGTGTTATTATAGGTCGTGCGCTTCCTGATGCTAGAGATGGGCTTAAGCCAGTACATAGAAGGATTTTATATGCTATGAATGATCTTAGTATTAGTTCTCGTAGTCCTTATAAAAAGTGTGCTAGGATAGTTGGTGATGTTATAGGTAAGTATCATCCTCATGGTGATACAGCAGTTTATGATGCGCTTGTTCGTATGGCTCAACCGTTTGCTATGCGTATTCCTTCTGTTGATGGACAAGGAAACTTTGGCTCAATTGATGGCGACAATGCGGCTGCGATGAGATATACAGAAGCTCGTATGACAACTTTAGCAGAAGAACTTTTAAGAGATATAGATAAAGACACTGTTGATTTTACAGCCAACTATGATGACTCTATGATTGAACCAGATGTTTTACCAAGTCGTGTTCCAAACCTGTTACTCAATGGATCAAGTGGAATCGCAGTTGGTATGGCTACCAATATTCCTCCTCATTGCATGGACGAACTTATCCCTGCACTTTTGGCTATGATAGAAAATCCACAAATTGAACTTGAAGAGATAATGGAGTTTATAAAAGGACCAGATTTTCCTACAAAAGGTATTATTTTTGGCAAAAAAGGGATTTTAGATGCTTACCAAACAGGGCGTGGAAGAATCAAGATAAGAGCCAAAATCCATATGGAAAAAAGAGGCAACAAAGATATCATCATCATAGATGAACTTCCTTATCAAGTAAATAAATCTAGACTTATTGAACAAATTGCAAATCTAGTAAAAGATAAGCAAGTCGAAGGAATTAGTGAGCTAAGAGACGAGAGTGATAGAGAAGGGATTAGAGTAGTTATCGAGCTTAAGCGTGATGCTATGAGCGAAATAGTGTTGAATAACCTTTATAAATCAACAAATCTTGAAGTAACATTTGGTGTGATTTTACTTGCTATTGAAAATAAGGAGCCAAAGGTATTCAAACTGCTTGAGCTTCTTCAACTTTTTCTAAATCATAGAAAAACGGTCATCATAAGAAGAACTATATTTGAACTTGAAAAAGCAAAAGCAAAAGCACATATACTCGAGGGATTAAAAATCGCACTCGATAACATAGATGCGATTATTGAGCTTATAAAAGGTAGTGCTGACACCAAAAGTGCAAGAGAAGGTCTTGTAGAAAAATTTGGATTGAGTGATATTCAAGCTGGTGCAATTCTTGACATGAAACTAAACCGTTTAACTGGATTAGAGAGAGAAAAGATAGACAACGAACTAAAAGCTCTTCACGAAGAGATAGAAAGATTAAGTGCAATTTTAAAGAGCGAAACACTTTTAAGCGCAATCATTAAAGATGAACTTATTGAGATTCAAGATAAGTTTAAATCTCCAAGAGTTACTGTTATAGAAGACAATTATGATGATATTGATATGGAAGATTTGATTCCAAATGAGCCAGCAGTTGTTACTATCACTCATAGAGGTTATATCAAAAGAGTACCATTAAAATCTTATGAGAAGCAAAAGCGTGGTGGTAAAGGAAAAACGGCAGTTACGATTTACGAAGATGACTTTATTGAGAGATTCTTTACATGTAACACTCACGATACACTTTTGTTTATCACAGACCGTGGTCAACTTCACTGGCTGAAAGTTTATCGTATTCCTGAGGGAAGTCGTATAGCTAAAGGAAAGGCAGTAGTCAATCTTCTGAAGCTTGAGATGAACGAAAAAATACAGTCTATCATACCTACAACAGACTTTGATACAGAAAAATCATTGGTATTTTTTACTAAAAAAGGTGTTGTAAAAAGAACAAATCTAGGAGAATTTTCAAACATAAGAAGCAATGGTGTAAAAGCTATTAACTTAGACGATGATGATAGCATTATAACTGCAAAAATAGCTGACCAAGATGTGAAGCAACTTTTTATGATGACTAAATTTTCTCAATGCATTAAGTTTGATATAGAAAAAACTCGTGATCAAGGTAGAAATACAAGAGGGGTTAGAGGTATTAAATTTAAGATAGAAGGCGATGAGGTAATTGATGCAAATATCATCTGCAACGACGAACAAGAGATACTTGTAGTTAGTGAAAAAGGAATTGGAAAGAGAACTTCAGCCGGAGAGTATCGTCTAACAAATCGTGGTGGAAGTGGTGTGATTGCCATGAAAATGACATCAAAAACAGGTAAAAATGTTGTTGGGTGTTTGATGGTAGATGAAACCAAAGATATGATGGCTCTTACTGCTATAGGCAAGATGATAAGAGTAGATATGCAAACAATCAGAAAAGCAGGACGAAACACAAGTGGAGTTATAGTCGTAAATGTAAGTGGAAAAGATATAGTGAAGTCTATAGCTAGATGCCCTAAAGAAGAAAAAGTAGAGGATGATGTTATTATTGATGATAGTTCTTTAATATAGTAGATACTCTACATGTATAGATAAAAGCAAGATGGAACATATTTTGCTTTTATTTTATAAATTGACAAAAAGGTTGTGTTATGAATAAATGGATTGTTACTCTGTTTTTAGGTATGGGAATGTTGTTGCTATTTACTGGGTGTGCTGAAAAGCAGCCAAAAGCTGAGGCAATGCAGAAGCAAGAGCCAAAGGTTATTGTACAAAAAGTTGATAGAGAAGATATAAAAAAGATTCTTCAAGAAGAAAAATTTATATATCTAAATAACAACCCAGATAGAGTTTTTGCAGTAAACGGCGAGGGAATTGCTCCTCAAAATACTGTTTCACCTGCTCAAGCTATGGCTTTAGCAAAAAGAGCTGCTGTTGCAGATGCGTATCGTCAGATGGCTGAAAAGCTTTATGGTGTACAAATCAATGCAAAAGATACTATAAAAAATGCAGCACTTTATGACTCAAGAGTTGTTTCTCAAGTAAGTGGTCTTGTAAAAGATGCAACTATAACTGAGCATACTTTTAAAGATGGTCTCTTTGTTGTAAGAATGGAACTTAAAATGAATGGTGCTAGGTGGAAAGAAATTTTTGCTTACTAATCATCTTTACATGTAGCCTATTTGCGCAAGAGAGTTTTTGGTTCTCTTACAAGATAACTACACAAAACAATATAGTGATTTTTGAGGAGAGAAATATCTCTCCTCAAATGCAAACAGCTGATGTAGACGACTATAAATTTTTATGTAAATTAGATGCAAAAAAAAATCAATACCAATCAACTACAAACTTTTTAAATACAAATTACGATAAACTTCTTACTTGTTTTTATCCCTTTAGCTCACAAATAATCAGTCAATCATTGATTGAAACAAAAGGTATGGTAGATTTAACTGTACTCACAATCATCCCTATAAAATTTACAGTAGATTTTAAAGACGATTTTGCTAATATAAATACCGAAAAATAAACAATAGGCATATTATGAACATCGTAATAGTAGAAGACGATATAAATATGAGAAAATCTCTTGAATTTGCTTTAGCAGAGTATGAAGAGTTTTCTGTTAAAACATATAAAAGTGCCATAGATGCACTTAAAAATATAGATAATAGTGTAGATTTGATTGTTACTGATATAAATATGCCACAAATGGATGGTATAGAGTTTATAAAAAAACTTGATGGCGTATATGACATCATAGTTATTACTGGCAATGCTACCCTTAATCGTGCGATTGAGTCAGTCAGGCTTGGTGTGAAAGATTTTTTGACTAAACCTTTTGAAGTAGATACACTAGTTGATGCTATAAAAAGGCAAGTTAAGATAAGTAAAAAGATAAAAAACAGTCCAAAAGCTGAAGAGCAAAATAGTAATGGAGATTTTATAGCAACTTCTCCTGCTCTTGAAAAGGTATTGAGTCTTTCAAAAAAAGCAGCTAGAACTGATGCTTCTGTTTTGTTAATGGGTGAGAGCGGAGTGGGAAAAGAGCTTTTTGCAAACTTTATACATAAAAATTCGCCAAAATCAAGTGGAAAATTTGTGGCCATAAATATGGCTGCAATTCCTGAAAATCTTCTAGAGAGTGAACTTTTTGGTTATGAAAAAGGTGCTTTTACAGATGCAACTACATCAAAAAAAGGTCATTTTGAGATAGCTCACGGTGGCACACTCTTTTTAGACGAGATTGTAGAGATGCCCATAAGCTTACAAGCAAAACTTTTAAGAGTAATTCAAGAAAGAGTTATAACAAGAGTGGGCGGAACTAAAGAGATAAATATAGATGTTCGTATAGTAAGTGCCACAAATGCCGACATACATCAATCTATAGATAAGGGCGAGTTTAGAGAGGATTTGTACTATAGACTCAACACAATTCCAGTCAATATACCTCCTTTAAGAGAGAGACAAGAAGAGATAGAGCCTATCGCAAATCATATTTTAAAAGAAGTATGCGAAAAGTACAAATTAGAAGAACTAGAGTTTTCAAAAGAAGCATTAAAAGAACTAAATATTTATAATTGGCCAGGAAATATAAGAGAATTGATCTCTGTTGTTGAAAGAGCAGCAATTTTGAGCGATAATGATGTAATAAGTCTAGAAAATCTTTTTTTAGATAGTAGAAACACAAATAAAACAAAAAGTATAAACAGTATGGAAAAAGAGTTGATTCAAGAGGTTTTGCAAAGTGTCAATGGTGACACAAAAGAGGCTTCAAAGATATTGGGTATAAGTATGTTATCATTAGATAAAAAAATAAAAAAATATAATTTAGAGGACGAGGTATGAGAAGGTATAATGTAGCTATTGTAGGTGCAACTGGTGCAGTTGGAGAAGAGTTATTTAGAGTTTTAGATGAATTGGATTTTCCAATCAAAAATCTTATTCCATTAGCATCAAAGAATAGTGCGGGAAGCGAAATAGAATTTAAAAACAAATACTACAAAGTTTTTGAATTGACTGAAGAAATTTTTGATGAAAAAGAAGTAGAGATAGCTTTTTTTAGTGCAGGCGGTTCTATATCAGCTCATTATGCAAAGTTTGCAACAGAAGCAGGAGCCGTAGTTATAGATAACACAAGTCACTTCAGGATGGATGAAAATGTTCCGTTAGTAGTACCTGAGTGTAATCCTGATGATATAAGTGCTTGGAAAAACACTGGCATAATTGCAAATCCAAACTGCTCTACTATACAAATGGTGCAAGTATTGAAACCTCTTGATGATGTTTTTGATATAAAAAGAGTTGATGTAAGTACATACCAAGCAGTAAGTGGAGCTGGAAAAGCGGGTATGGAAGAGTTAGTATCTCAAATGCAAGACTTTTTTGCTTTCAAGCTTGGAGAGAGTGAAGCAAAAGTTTTTCAACACCAAATTGCACTAAATGTTATCCCTCACATAGATGTTTTTACGGAAAATGACTATACAAAAGAAGAGATGAAAATGGTAAATGAAACTCAAAAAATACTTGGTAAAAACATAGAAGTAAGTGCCACTTGTGTGAGAGTTCCAGTTATCAGAAGTCATAGTGAATCTATAACTATTCATTTTAAAAATGCTGTCAATCTAGAAAAAGCAGTTCAAGCTTTAAAAGATGCACCAAATGTAACTGTCGTTGATAATCCATCTAAAAATGAATACCCGATGCCAACAACAGCAACTGATACAGATGAAACTTTTGTAGGAAGAATTAGAAAAGATTTATATAGAGACGATGTTCTACACCTTTGGTGTGTAGCAGATCAGCTTCGAGTAGGAGCAGCGACCAATTCTGTTAGAATTGCGCAAAAATGGATTGAGATGGAAGGATAATTATGAGTCAAATTTTTATAGATGCGTGTTTTGGAAAGAAAACACCTTATACTCCAGTTTGGATGATGCGACAAGCAGGAAGATATCTTCCAGAGTATATGAAAGTAAGAGCAGAAGCTGGCGATTTTTTATCACTTTGCCATGACCCTGCAAAAGCTTGCGAAGTAACTCTTCAACCAGTAGATATCATCGAAGTTGATGCAGCGATTTTGTTTAGTGATATTTTGGTAGTTCCTTTAGAGATGGGAATGGAACTAAAGTTTATCAAAGGAGAAGGACCACTTTTCCCAAAACCTATAAAAACTATGGAAGATTTAGATGCTTTATGTGTAGAAGAAGCAGCCGAGAAACTAGAGTACGTATATGAAGCAATCAGATTAATTCGTGGAAAACTAGCAGCCGATAAAGCACTCATAGGTTTTTGTGGCGCGCCATGGACTTTAGCAACTTATATGATAGAAGGGCAAGGAACAAAAACTTACGCAGTGGTTAAAAAACTTATCTACACTCAACCAGATTTTATGCATGCACTTCTTAGAAAAGTGACAGAAGTAATCAAACTTTATATGTCAAAACAGATAGAGAGTGGAGCAAACGCAGTTATGATTTTTGATTCTTGGGCTGCTGCTCTTGAAGAAGATGCTTATTTTGAGTTTAGTTGGAACTATATGAAAGAGATTTCAGCTCACCTAAAAAAGAAGTATCCAGAAGTTCCAGTAATTATGTTTCCAAAAGGAATCAGTGGATATTTAGACAGAATTGATGGTGATTTTGATGTATTTGGTGTAGATTGGTCAACCCCAATAGAGCTTGCAAAAGAAAAGCTAGGTGATAAGTATGTTCTTCAAGGCAATATGGAGCCAACAAGACTCTATTCAAAAGAGGCTATTAAAGAAGGAGTTGAAAAGATTGTAAAAGTTATGCAAAATGAAAGACATATTTTCAATCTAGGACATGGAATTTTACCTGATATTCCAGTAGAACACGCAAAATACTTTGTAAAAGAAGTACAAGCTCAAACAAAGATTTAGTATGGCAAACATAGTATTTGGACCAATCACTTCAAGAAGGTTTGGACAATCTTTAGGAATTGATTTGAGTCCAGATACAAAACAATGCAATTTTGACTGCGTCTATTGTGAGCTTAAAGGTGCAAAACCAGTAGATGCAATCAAAAATCCACCATCTGTCAAAGAAGTAGTAAAAAGCGTAAAAGAAGCTCTTTTAAAATATAAAGACATAGATGTCATAACTCTCACAGCAAACGGCGAACCAACTTTGTATCCATACTTGAAAGACCTCATAAAAGAACTTGATTCAATCAAAAACAACTCAAAACTGCTAATTCTCTCAAATGGTGCAACGGCTACATGTAAAGAGACAAGAGAGATACTAAAAGATATAGATGTAGTAAAACTATCACTAGACTGTGCCACACAAAAATGCTTTAAAAAGATAGATAGACCACTAAAAGGCTTACATGTAAAAGACATTATAAGTGGCATAAAAGAGTTTAGAAAAATATATCACAAAGAACTAGTTTTAGAAATCTTAGTAGTAGAGGGCATAAACGACAAGATAAGTGAATTTGAAGAACTGCGAAATGCTTTAAAAGATATAAAACCGGATAGGATAGACATAAGCACCATAGACAGACCACCAGCTTATGATGTTAAGAGCGTGAGCATAACAAAACTAAAAGAACTAGCAAGCATACTAAGCTCTCTACCTATAAGCTTGGCATACAAACGAGACTACAGTGAAGAAAAAAGAGATTTCACAAAAGAAGAAATCCTAAACATGATAGATAAAAGACCACAAAGCTTTGACGATGTAAACATAAGCTTTTCAAAAAGGAGCATCAAACTATTGGACGAACTAGTGGAGGTAGGCAATCTATATATAAAAGATGTTGCAGGAGTAAATTTTTATAAACTTACATAGTTTATAAAAAAACCTTGACATTAAGGCAATTTTTCACTATAATTTCGTCCTCATTAAACATGTTCCGGATTAGCTCAGCGGTAGAGTAGGTGACTGTTAATCACTTGGTCACTGGTTCGAATCCAGTATCCGGAGCCATATCTATCTCACACCATATCAATTCTTATGTTCTTTATTCAATAATCCACCTGCGATGTCAATTAGATTGAGTTCTTGAATAATCCCTAGTTTTTTAGTTCTATAATTTTTTCTTTATACGTCTATAGTGGCCTGAATATCTAACGGATATATTTTTTCAAATTTAATATATAATTAAGAATATAAAAAATAACTGTATAATCAAGCAATTAATTATTAAAGCAGGTAGTTGAGATATAAGATGTATTTACATTTTTCTTTTTACCTTTAAATTTTATGTTTTAAAAACAAGGACAATATATGCAAAAGAGCAAAAAAATATCCAAAATAATAAACAAACTTAATGACCTAATAGAGCTAGTAAACTACTCCCTCGCAGACACACTCAACCCTGATCCAAATGCGAAAGAAAACGGCATAGACCACTCACCTAGACAAGTATTTAGTGGGCATTATGTCCCCGTTAACCCTACACCAATCGAGAATCCCATTTATATTACACATAGTAAGAACTTTTTTAAAGAACTTGGATTTTGTGATAGTTTGGCAACATCGCAAGATTTTATTCGAATGTTCTCTGGCGATACCTCGCAGTTACCAGAGCCATTGCGTTGTATTGGCTGGGCGACAGGATATGCCCTCTCTATTTACGGCACAGAATACTATGACCAGTGTCCTTTTAAAACGGGCAATGGATACGGTGATGGTCGAGCCATATCCATCCTCGAAGTTGTCATAGAAGGTAAGCGATGGGAAATGCAGCTTAAAGGTGGTGGCAGAACGCCTTATTGTCGTGGAGCTGACGGTCGTGCAGTTCTTCGTTCAAGTGTTAGAGAGTTTTTGGCACAGGAGCATATGCATGCTCTTGGAGTTCCTTCGTCACGCTCTTTGAGTTTATATGCATCACAAACAGAAACAGTTAGACGACCATGGTTTCTAAATGGTTCATATTCCAAGGATCCTGAAGTTATGATAAAAGAAGCAGTTGCCATTACAACACGCGTCGCACCTTCTTTTCTTCGGGTAGGTCAACTTGAACTTTTTGCTCGTCGGGTGCGTAAAAATGAGCATACAAAAGCAATGGAAGAGCTTGAGATGATTGTGTTGCACTTAATTGATCGTGAATACAGTGATGTCATTGATGCAAATTTAACAACGAAAGAAAAGGTAGTGTTACTAGCTCGTGAATTTCGCAGTCGCCTCACTTCACTTATAGTAAATTGGATTCGTGTAGGTTACTGCCAAGGTAATTTCAATGGCGACAACTGTGCAGCAGGCGGTTATACACTTGATTATGGTCCATTTGGCTTTATAGATATGTTTGATCCTAAGTATCAGCCGTGGACAGGTGGAGGAGTTCACTTCTCGTTTCTAAATCAACCTCAAGCTGCTGAACGCAACTTTGCTATGTT
>Ga0256840_1000506_pt1 | contig 39798 bp, 28 predicted proteins | sample 355202metaG_FD_185969 | JGI IMG/M metagenome (GOLD analysis project Ga0256840, IMG submission 185969) | Hydrothermal vent microbial communities from Mid Atlantic Ridge, Atlantic Ocean - 355-202 | ecosystem: Environmental > Aquatic > Marine > Hydrothermal vents | place: Atlantic Ocean: Mid...
GTGGTCTCCACTACCTGATTCCCCTGTCCATGCTGCTCTACGAGCTGATCGTGGTCCGGCATTCGCCGGAACTGGCCGCCTTCAATGCCATCCTGGTGATGTTCGTCATCATGCTCCTCCAGGAGCCGGTCATCGCTTACCGGGAGAAAAAGCCGCTGTGGCCCGCTTTCCTGAAATCCTGCCGCAATATCCTGGAATCCCTGGTCTCCGGAGCGCGCAACATGGTGGCCGTTGCCCTGGCCACGGCCGCGGCCGGCATTATCGTCGGCGTGGTCGCCCTGGGGCTCGGCAACCTGATCTCGGAGATCATCGATGTCCTCTCCATGGGCAATGTCTTCCTGATGCTGGTCATCACCGCCCTGGCCAGCCTGATCATCGGCATGGGGCTGCCCACCACGGCCACCTACATCGTCATGGCCTCGCTGACCGCACCGGCCATCGTCAATATCGGTGCCATGCAGGGCTTCATCGTGCCGCTCATGGCCGCGCACCTGTTCTGCTTCTATTTCGGCATCCTTGCCGATGATACTCCGCCGGTGGGCCTTGCCGCCTATGCCGCCGCTGCCATTGCCAAGTCACCGCCCATCGCCACCGGCATCCAGGGCTTCATGTACGACATCCGTACCGCCATCCTGCCCTTCATGTTCATCTTCAATTCCGACCTGATCCTGCACAATGTCAACTCCTGGAGCCAGGGCATCCTCATCTTCGTCATGACCTGCCTGGGCAACTTCGCCTTTGCCTCGGCCACCCAGGGCTGGTTCATCGCCAGGAACAAGGTCTGGGAGATCCCGCTCTTTCTCTGCGTCTGTTTCATTCTCATGCGGCCGGACCAGATCGCCGCCTGGCTGGGCATGGCCCATGAGCAGCGCTACTGGACCTATCTCATCGGCCTGGGTATCTACGGTGCCCTCTACCTGATGCAGCGGGCGCGTTTGCCGCAGGAGCAGGCTGCCAGGGCCTGAAGCAGGGGACAGGTACCGGGTGTCAGGGGCCGGGGGTCTTCGTGCGGTCGTTCCTGGCCGCTATAGCCTACTATGCGGCCAGGAGCGACCGTGCGAAGATGCGGTACCTGTGACCGCTTACGGAGTGTTGATAATGGCGGTTTCCGATACCGCGTCTGTTTGCATGGTCTGGTGAGGCCGGAGCCTGATACTCTGGTCCGGCTGTGCTGGTTTATCACGGGAGAAACACAATGCTGAACGTACAAAAGATCATGGTGCCCCTGGCATTTTCCCGCTTCTCGAAAAAGATCCTCGAGTATGCCGCCGGTCTGGCCGAGGCCCTGGGCGCGGAACTGATCCTGGTCAACGTGATCAACGAACGTGACCTGGAGGCGGTGCAGCTCATCACCTCGTTCGGCTACGACGTGGACGAGGAACATTACCTGCAGGAGATCCAGAAACAGCGCATAGGAGAGCTGGAGAAGATGATCGGGGAGATCGATTTTCCCGAGGAGCGGATCCGGGTCGTGTTCAGGGTGGGCAGGCCGGCCAGGGTCCTGCTCCACTTTGCGGTGGAGGAAGAGGTGGACATGATCGTCATGGGCATTCGGGCGCGGTCGGAGATCGCCCACGCCTTCACCGGCTCGGTGGCGGAAAAGCTGTTCCATCGCTCGCCCATCACCATTGTCTCCTATCGTGACGAGGACAATGCCGCCAGGCTGCGCCGGCGGCTGCACATGAATCAGCAGCAGTAACCGCCGTCACGGATGATCTCCGGTCCTGCGAATCGCAGGGAATCTTCCGGCTGCAGCCGTAGTGGTGTTCAGGACGAAAATCTGTCGGCAAGCAGGGGCAGGAAGTTGGCCAGGAGCAGGGTCCTGTGGACGAGACTGTCGCGGCGCATGTATTCCCGGTCGCTGTGATCGAACTCGCCCACCGGACCGAGACCGTCCAGGACCGGCAATCCTTCCCCGGCCAGGGTGTTGGCATCGGAGACACCTTGGCGTATCTCCTCCCGAACCTCCATGCCCAGTTGTACCGCCACCCCTGCCAGCAGGGCAAAGAGTTCGCGGTTGGCCGTGGTCGGCTCCATGACCGTTCGCTGGTTGGTGATACGCAGCCTGCAGCGTGTTCCCGGGACGTCTGCGCTGGCGGCGATGCGATGCAGCTCCTCCTGCAGCCACCGGCCCGCTGCCGGGTCCGGGTAGCGGGAATCGATCAGGGCCATGCCGTGCTCGGCCACCGTGTTGGCACCAATCCCTCCCTCCGCCCTGCCCACATTGACGACAATGCCCTGCTCCGGGACATTGCATGCCTCGAAACGGATGATCTTCTCTGCCAGCTCCAGGACCGCGCTGGCCTTGGCGCGGCCGGCAAAGGCGGCATGGCCGGCGGTGCCGTGAACGTCGAGCCGGTAACCGGTCTTGCCGCGGCGCCCCGTCACCACCTCGCCGCCCGTGCCGCCGCATTCGGTCACCAGGGCGCAGGCGCAGGAGGCGGCCAGCCGTTTGAGGAGGGGGATGGAGGAAGGAGAGCCCACCTCCTCGTCCGAATTGAAGAGAAGAACCAGGGGCAGTCGATCGAGAAGACCGGTCTCCGCCAGGCAGCGGACCGCGCCCATGGTCACCACCAGGCCGCCTTTCATGTCGATGACACCGGGGCCGATGATCCTGTCACCCTCCTGGCGGCAGGTGGTAAAATCGCTGTCCTCGGGAAAGACGGTGTCCATGTGGCCGCAGATCAGGATCAGCCGTGAGGTGGTGGCTGTCGCCGCCCTGGTCCGGAAGACCAGGTGATCGCCGAACTCGCCGCCGTCGATCTGCTCGCAGGCCAGGGGCAGGTCGGCCAGGGCAGCGCGGATCCGTGCCCCCACCCGGTTCACCCCGGCCCGGTTGCGGCTGCCGCTCTGGATGTCAACCAGCTCGCGCAGCAGGTCGAACAGCTCCTGTTCCCTGGTGCGGGAGAGACGGGGCAGGACGATGCTCACGACCGGTAGCGGGCAAAGGAGAAGTTGCTCTCGCCATAGACATCGGCGTCGGCGTCCGGGTAGCGGACCTCCTCGCCGTTCCAGGGCTTGCGCAGGATGAGATCATTGCCGTCGCGCCCCACCACGTTGCTGCGGTGCATGGGGATCTTGCCGCCGGCCGTGGCGATGTAGCGCGGTATGGCATCGCCGACAATATTGCCGTACATGGACTCGACGATATCCCTGCCCTTTTCCACCGGTACCCGGAAGTGGGCGAACTGGGGGTTGCGGTAGGAGCAGTTGAAGATATAGTAGGGCCGCACGCAGGCCTCCTGGATGGTCTCGCAGAGCTTCCACATCTTCACCCGCGAATCGTTGATGCCACGCAGGAGCACGGCCTGGTTGAGGACGGCAAAGACCCGCCTGGCGATGTCGCGGAAGGCCTGCTGCGAGACCGGGGTGATCTCCCGGGCCGTATTGATCTGGGTCACCACGCGCAGGGGCTTGATGTCGTTGGATGCCTCGAGGATATCGAGCAGCTCGCTGTCGATGCGCATGGGTGCGGTCACCGGTATCCGGGTGCCCAGTCGCTTGAGGCGCACATGGTCGATCGAGTCGAGCTGTTCCAGCAGCCAGCGCAGCATGGAGTTGGGCAGGACAAGGGCGTCGCCGCCGGTGATAAGGACGTCGCGGATCCGCGGATTGGCGCGGATATAATCCAGGGCCTCGCTGTAGGCGTCCTTCGAGAACACCCTGTCCTTTCTGCCGATGTGGGCGATGCGCAGGCAGTGGGTGCAGTACATGGCGCACATGTTGGTGCTCTTGATGGTCACCACCCGGGGATAGAACTGGTCCACCAGGCGGGCCGGCGAGTGGTCCGCGGCCACGGGCGGGATCTCGATGCCGGCATTGTCCACCATCTCGCCGGTGGGGACCGACTGGAGCATGACAGGATCGTTGATCTCGCCGGGCATGATCAGGCTGGTGTAGTAGGGCGTGAGCCGCATGCGGTAGTTCTTCGTCACCCGGGCGATATCGGCCACTGCCGCGGCCGGCAGATCGATAAGCCCGGCCAGTTCCTCCACCGAGCCGATGGCGTGCCGGATCTGGCCGGCAAAGGAATTCCAGGCCGCATCGTCCATGCCCAGGGCGGCCCGGATCCGCTGCTGGTTCTCAAGAACCCTGTCCCAGAGCTCGATGCCCGAGGGGGCCTCGACATCCTTGCGCTGCAGGTACTCGTCCACCCGGGCATTGGCCTGCTGAACGATCGCAAGCGCCCTGCCCACCCGGCCGCCCACCGAGACCATGTGCTCGTCGATCTCCTGGTGCCTGCGAGCAAGGGCGGCGAGATGTTCCCTGGCAATGCCGAACCGGTCCGCGCCGATCCCCTGCCGGTCGCGAAGATCCTGCAGGGCCCGGAAGAGCTCGACAATGGGCGCGGTCCGTTCCCCCTGGCCGGCTGCGGCAAGGAGACTGTCTATCCGGGTACGTTCTTCGGGTTCCGGATCCTGTTCTTCCCGGCCGTCGTAGAGATGGTCGAGCAGTTCCCGGGTATACTGGTCGAGTTCTTCACTCATTGCGGTCTGCACTCCTGCATCTGATTGCGGTTGTCGATGGTCAGTTCGATCATCCTCCGGGCCTGGTCCAGCCCCTCGCGGACATCATCGGGTTCCCGGGCTACCGACACCGCCCGGGCAAGAAAGGTACCGGGCATGACGAGATGGCGGGAGCCTATATGTTCGAGGATCACGTAGTCCTTGAAGAGCTCGCCGCGGGCGACGCGGCAGAAGGATTCACGTTCATGGATGTTCTGGGGAATGTAGCCGCAGGTGACATGCCGTTCCCTGAGTTTATAGTTATAGGTACCCCAGCAGACCGGCGGCGGCGTATCGTCGGGTTCCACCGTGTCGGCCGGGAACCGGCCCTCCAGAACCGCGTGATACTCCAGCTCCGGCAGCGACGGGCTGCCCGGCGGCAGGATCTGTTCCAGGGCGTAGCAGAATTCGAGGGTAGTCCCCTGCTTGCGGGCATTGATCTCCACGAAGTGGACCCGCATGTCGGCATCAACCAGGTAATCGCAGCCAAAGATGCCGCGGTATCCCTCGCGGCCCATGAGCCGGCCCACGCGGCGGGTGTATTCCCTGAGGCGGGCGGTGATCTGCCGCGGCAGGATGGAGGGATAGGTGGACCCCACGAACCGGTTGCCGTCCTCGATCCGCTGGTCGGCCACGCCGGCGATGTAGACCTGGTCACCATTGGCGACCACGGCCAGCACCGTCGGATCGTGGACATGGGGGACGTAGCGGCTGATCAGGTATTCCTCGTCCAGGTGGCCGAACTTGCGGAGGATATCCTCCTGACAGCGGGTGATGGCGCTGGCCGTGCCGGCGGCGCTGTAGAGCCTGCTGACAAAGATCCCGTCCGGCCACAGGGGACGGAGCTGTTCGGTGGTGGTCAGCAGGTCGGCCATGGATTCACAGATACGGAAGTCGACCACCGGCACCGTGCCGGCGAGCATCCGGTACTGGACAGCCTTGTTGTTCAGCCGCCGCGCCAGTTCCTTGTCCGGACCGAGCAGGGAGACGCGGGGGCGGGTGTCCAGGGTCATCTCGGGGATGCTCTCGTACATGTGGATGTAGAGATGCTCCTGGCCGGTGAGGATACGGTCGATCAGCCGGTGAACGGCCGGATGCGCGGACACGGCCTCCATGAAACGGGCCGAATCGGCACGCAGGCTGACCGGCAGTCCCCCTGTCTCCGGCTCTGCCGGCACACCGGGAGGCGGAAGGACGATCAGGTTGCGGTGGGTGTACTGGTTGAGGATATCGGGAACAATGGAGATCCACTCGCACCTGCGGCCTGTCCGGCGGCTGAACATCTCGGCCAGAAAACGGTTGAGATCGTAGCACTTGAGTTCCCCAATATAGAGGAAGTAGTAGACGTCCGGATCATAGGTGACATTGGTGAAAAACAGTTCGTCGTCCATGGCTCTGCCACTGCAACAGAGAAGGTTTTGTCTGCTCCGGCGGACAATCAGGGTGCCTGCCGGGTTCAGCTTGATAGTATGTCCGGCAATGCCGATTGTCCACTGTTTTTTTTATCAGCAGGACACCTGCTGAACTTTTGCAAAAGTGTCGGCATTTCAGAGGAGTTGCCGATAGCGGTGAAGTATTGCCTCCCCTGCCCCGGCGGCTCTTCCTGCTTGACATTCTGCCGGAATGTACTATTACATTAACGAAACATCTCTTCTCCCATCCCTTATGCACAGGACCTCTCTCACACCACGGCAGCGGGAGCTGCTCGACTACCTCACCCGGGAGATGGAGCGTACCGGCGTCACGCCCAGTCTCCGAACCGCGGCCCGCGCCCTGGGCATCAGCCACACCGCCGTGGCCAGCCTGATGCACGGGCTGGAGCGGAAGGGGTGGATCCGGCGACAGGGCCGCTACAGCCGCAGTCTCCAGATCCTCTCCAGGCCGGATGACGGGTCCGGCCATGGCCGGCGGATCCCGGTCATCGGCCGGGTCGCGGCCGGACTGCCGCTCTATGCCCAGCAGGAATGGGCCGGCGAGATCGTGGTGGACAGCCGCATCTATCGCGGCGACAACCTGTTCGCCCTGCGGGTGCGGGGCGATTCCATGCGCGATGCCGGTATCCTGGAACACGACCTTGCCATCTGCGAGCCACGCCAGTTCGCCGAAAACGGCGAGATCGTGGTCGCCCTGCTCCACAACGAGGAGGCCACGGTCAAACGGTTTTTTTACCTGGGCGACCATATCGAACTCAGACCGGCCAACGATGCCTACCCCGTGATGCGCTACGCCCTGGGCGAGGTGCTCATCCAGGGCCGGGTCATCGGTATCCTGCGCAGTCCCGGGCAGATGGCGGCGCTTTAGTAAAAGTATCAACATTTTCATGTGGTTGCCGGTACCAGTGAACGGTCTCTCGCTCAGGGCCGGCGTGAATATCGCCGGCCTCCCTGAATGTACGGACAATGTACTTTACATTTGCTGTACATTTGCTATCCTCTCCCCATGCACAGTGACCAGCGGGAGATCGTTTACATCAATTTCGTCCATCTTGGTGTCGGCCTGCAGCGGCTGCGGGAACCCGACCTGCGGTCGCGGCCGCTGATCATCGCTCCGGCCACGGCCCGGTCCCTGGTGCTGGACATGAGTCCCGAGGCACGCCGGGCAGGGGTGCGGCGGGGCATGCGCCTGGCAGTCGCCCGCAGCCGCTGTCCGGAGGCGGCCGTGCGGCCGCCGCAACGGCAGGAATATCAGAAGCTCGTCAACCGCTGCCTGCGGGCCGGCCTGGCCTTCACTCCCCTGGTGGCACCGGGCAGGGGTACGGGGCATCTCTATCTCGACATCAGCGGTTCGCGCCGGCTCCTGGGCCCGGCCGTGGACGTGGCCCGAAAGGTGCGGCAGGAAATGGTCCGGATCACCGGCCTGCGGCCGGCCTGGACCCTGGCCGCCAGCCGGCTGGTCGCCCGTACCGCCAGCCGGCTGGTCAAGCCGGATGGCACATACGTGGTCGTCCCGGGCACCGAGGCGGCCTTTCTCGCCCCCCTGCCCCTGTCGCTGCTGCCGGGTATCACGCCACAGGAGCTGGCCCGGCTGCGGGAGCTGAACATCCGCACCGTGGCCCAGGCCCGGCAGCTCTCCCGCCAGGATCTGGCCCTGCTCTGCGGCAGCCGGGCTCCGCTGCTGCACCGGATGCTGCGCGGTATCGATCCCCGGCCGGTTCACCCCTGCCCGGTCTCTGCCCCTCCCGGGCTGGAATACCGCTGCAGCTTTTCACCGGACACCAACCATGAGCAGACCGTCATTGCCGGTCTCCATTCCCTGGTCCTGCAGGCCGGCCACCGGCTGCGGGCCCGCGGCCTCGGCTGCCGGCGGGTGGCGGTGCGGCTGGTCTACTGCGACGGCGTGGAGGTGGTCCGCCAGGCTGCGATCCAGGGCGTGGCAACTGACAACCAGAGCATCAAGAGGCTGGCGGTCACTGCACTCTACCGGGGCTGGCATCGCCGGGTCCGGCTGCAGAGCCTGTCCCTGTCGTGCAGCCGCCTTCTTGCCCCGGCGGTCCAGCTCTCACTGTTTGCCTGCAATGAAAAGGCTGGAAAAAACATCGAGATCAGTCGGGCTGTCGATGTGATACGTGAGCGTTTCGGTGCCCTCGGAATCCGGCCGGCGAGCCTGTTGCCGGCGCAGCAGCGCTACGAGATCGATACCAGCCGCCGATGATTCCCCTCACGGTCCGTTCCCACTACTCCCTGATGCGGGCGGCTGGCGGGGTCCGCGATCTCTGCCAAAGGGCGCGCCGGCTCGGCTACCCTGCCCTGGGCCTGACCGATACCGACAACCTGCATGGCCTGTGGCCATTCCTGGAGGCATGTCGCCGGGAGGGGATCACGCCCATCATCGGCGCCGAGCTGCGTTGCGGCCGCCAGCGGGTCTTCTGCCTGGTTCGCGACAACGACGGCTACCGCAACCTGTGCCGCCTGCTTACCGCCCGCCACCTGGAGCAGGACTTTGCATTGCCGCGCCTGGAGGAGCGCAATTGCCGGGGCCTGATCCTGCTGACAGACCAGGGGCCGCTGCTGCGCATTCTGCACGGGCAGGGTGTCACGGTCGCTGCCGGCCTGGTGGGCCGGCCCGACAGCCGGTCGGCCGGCCTGCGGACCCTGGCCCGTTACTTGGGAGTGCCGGCCGTGGCCCTGGCCGATGTCTTTTTTACCGCTCCGGAACACTACGCTCTCCACCGGCTGCAGCGGGCCATGGCCTGCCGCCTTCCCCTGTCCCGGCTGCGCGACTGCGGCCGGGCCGACAGTTTTCTGGCCCCGGTAGCCGCGTACAGGCAACGGTTTGCTGTCTGGCCCGAGACCATCACCAACACGCATCGCATCGCCGAACAGTGTACCTTCCGTGGCCCCGGGTTCGGTATTGTTCTGCCCCCGTACCGGGATCTGTCACCGGTACAGGCCGATGCCCTGCTGCGCCGGGATGCCCTGGAGGGGGCCCGGCAGCGGTACGGCGATCCGCTGCCGCCGCAGGTCTGCCACCGGATGGAGCATGAGCTGAAGGTGATCGCGGCCAGGGGATTCTCCTCCTATTTCCTGGTGGTCCGCGACATTGTCCGACCGGTGTCCAGGACCTGCGGCCGCGGTTCGGCCGCCGCCTCCCTGGTGGCCTACTGCCTGCGGATCACCAATGTCTGTCCCCTGCGGCACAACCTCTATTTTGAACGGTTTCTCAATCCCGGCCGGACCGATCCGCCGGACATTGACATCGATTTCGCCTGGGACGAGCGGGACAGGGTCCTGGCCGGCGTCATGGCAGAGTACAGCGGCCATGCGGCCATGGTCTGCAGCCTGGTGCGCCTGCAGCCGCGGATGGCGGTGCGGGAGACGGCCCGGGTCCTGGGACTGGCCGATGCCGAGATCAGCCGCATCATCAGGAAGCTGCCTCTTTCCCGGTTCCGGAGCCGGCTGACGGCAACAGGTGCTGACGATATCGCCCGCCGACATGGTCTTGCGGATCCCTGGCCGCGCATCCTGCGGCTCGCCGCCGGTCTGGTCAGGATGCCGCGCCACGTTTCCGTACATCCGGGTGGTGTGGTGATCACCCCGGAACCGCTCAGTTCATACGTGCCCCTCCAGCGCTCGGCCGGCGGCATGCCCCTGATCCAGTGGGACAAGGACAGCGCCGAGGCGGCCGGCCTGGTCAAGATCGACCTGCTCGGCAACCGCAGCCTGGGAGTGATCCGGGATACGCTGGCGCAGATGCGGGAAAACGGTGTGGAGCTGGACGGGCGCTCCTGGTCGCCGCAGGATGATCCCCGGACCCGCAGGACCGTGGCCGCCGGCAGAACCATGGGCTGCTTCTACATCGAGAGCCCGGCCATGCGGCTGCTGCAGAAAAAGGCGGGCCGGGGCGACTTCGAACACCTGGTCATCCACTCCTCCATCATCCGGCCGGCGGCCAATGATCTCATCCGCGAGTACCTGCGTCGTCTGCACAGCGGCAGGTGGCAGCCGCTCCACCCCCTGGTGGAGGAGGTCCTGGCCGAAACCCTGGGGATCATGGTCTACCAGGAGGATGTGGCCCGGCTGGCGGTCCGCTTCGGGTTCAGTCATGCCGAGGCCGACCGGCTGCGCAAGATCATGGCCGGCAAGACGCAGCGGGCGAAACTGGCCGATTACCGGCAGCGGTTTACCGCCCTGGCCCGGGCCCGGGGTGTCGACCGGGAGACGATGGAAAGCATCTGGGAGATGATGCTGAGTTTCGAGGGATATTCGTTCTGCAAGGCCCATTCGGCCAGCTACGCCATGGTCTCGTTCCAGGCCGCCTGGCTCAAGACCTGGTATCCGGCCGAGTTCATGGCCGCGGTTCTCTCCAACCAGGGGGGCTACTATTCCACGTTTGCCTATGTCTCCGAGGCCCGGCGCCTGGGCCTGCGGATCCTGCCGCCGGATGTGAACCGGGCCCGGGTGGCGTGGCAGGGAGAACAGGATCGCCTGCGGGTGGGACTGATGGCGGTGCGCCACCTGGAACAGGACACCATGGTGCGGATCATGGAGGAGGTCCCCTTTGCCTCGGTCAGGGACTTCCTGGACCGGGTGCGGCCCCGGGAGCGGGAGGCCCGGTCGCTGATCCTTGCCGGCGGCCTGGACAGCCTGGATGCGGCGGCCGCCACCAGCCGGGGGGTGCTTGTCTGGCAACTGCGCACCTGGCAGGCCGCCCGCCGGACGCCACGGCTTCTTGCCGTACCGCCGTCCACTCCCCGGCTGCCGCCGGACGACCGGCTGCAGCGGCTGCGCAACGAGTACCAGGCCCTGGGATTTCTCTGCCGGACCCATCCCCTGGCCCTGTTCGACCGGCGGCGCCTGCCGGCAGACACCCTGCGGGCCGCGGACCTGCCGGCCCATGCCGGCACGGGCCGGCAGGTCCGTTTCCTGGGCTGGCCGATCTGCGGCAAGGTGGTGGGAACAAAAAAAGGTGAAGAGATGGAGTTCTTCACCTTTGAGGATGAGACAGACCAGGTGGAGTGCACCTTTTTTCCGGACAGCTACCGTCGCTTCCGCCATCTGCTGCTCGACGGGCGGCCCCTTCTGCTCACCGGCACCGTCGAGGAGGAATTCGGCGCCTCCACCCTCTGCGTGCAGGAGGCGCAGGCCGTGTCACCGTAAGCGCTCACGGGCAGCGTACGGCCCGGCGGGCAGAGCTACTTGACCTTGCGCTTGGCGATTTTCTTGATCTTTTTCTTGAACAGGCGCCTGGCCTTGGCCAGCCGCTTGGCTGCCAGTTCGATGAGGATCTCCTGCGAGCTGCGCTGCTCTCCCCGCAGTTTGGGCTTGCGCTGGATATAGGTGCCGTCGGGCTGCATGACCCAGGCGCTGCGCTGGTCATTGAGCTGCACGTCCAGGATCTCCCGCAGGGCGGCCTGCAGTTCCGGCGGCTCGATGGGGGTGATCACCTCCACCCGTTCCTCGAGGTTGCGCTTCATGATATCGGCCGAGCCGGTGAAATACTCTTCCCTGCCCGAATTCCTGAAGTAGTAGATCCGGCTGTGCTCCAGGAAACGGCCGACAATGGAGATGACCCGGATATTCTCGGACAATCCCTCGATACCCGGCCGCAGGCGGCAGGTATCACGGACAATGAGGTCCACCCTGACCCCGGCCATGGAGGCCTTGTACAGGGCGGCGGTGATGTCGCGGTCTTCCAGGGCATTGGTCTTGAACTGGATCAGCCCCGGGTTCTTGTCCGAGTGGTTCTTTATCTCGCGCTCGATCTTCTCCAGGAGCGCCTTTTTCAGGATCTTGGGCGAGGGCAGCAGTTTCTTGTAATTGCGCGCCGGCGCATAGCCCATGGTGAGGAAGTTGAACAGCTCGGTCAGATCACGGCCGATCTGGGGATCGCAGGTGAGCAGGCCGATGTCACTGTAGAGCCTGGCCGTTCCGGCATGGTAGTTGCCGGTGCCGATGTGGGCGTAGCGGCGCAGGCCGTCATAGTCCTGACGGATGACGAAGATCACCTTGGAATGGGTCTTGAGCCCGACCACGCCATAGGTGACATGGACACCGGCCTGTTCCAGATAGCCGGCCCAGTGGATATTGGCCGATTCATCGAACCGGGCCTTGAGTTCCACCACCACCGCCACCTGCTTGCCGTTGTGGGCCGCGTCGAGCAGATACTGGATGATGCGGGAATCCGACGAGGTCCGGTAGAGAGTCATCTTGATGGCCAGGACCTTGGGATCGGTGCTGGCCTCGCGCAGGAATCGCTCCACGGACGAGTCAAAGGACTCGTAGGGGTGCTGGAGCAGGAGGGCCCCCTCTTCCCGGATGATGTGAAAGATGTTGGGCGAATCACCGGCCAGCCGGTAGTGGTCATAGGGCTGGTGCACGGGATAGTGCAGTTCGGGCCGGTCGATGGAGGAGATCTCGAACAGGTCCCGCTTGGCCATGATACCGTCCACGGCAAAGACGTCCCGCTCCCGGTCGATGCCCAGCTCGGCGGCCAGCATGCCCCGGTGGCTCTCGCTCATGCAGGAACCGACCTCCAGGCGGACGATTTCAGCGAACTTGCGGTCGCGCAGGGCGGTCTCGATCATGGCCAGCAGATCGTTGGCCTGGTCCAGTGTCTTTTCGGTGATGGCGTTGCGGGTCACCCGGAACAGCTCGCAGCTCTCGATGACCATACCCGGGAAGATGGTATCGAGGTTGTTGGCGATCAGGTCCTCGAACTGGACATAGAGATGTTCCCTGCCCACCCGGATGAAGCGCGGGATCCCGACCCCGGTGGGAACCTTGATCCGGTTGAGAAAGATATGGTCGTCGCTCTTGTAGCGGGTGGCCACCAGGAGGTTGAGGGAGAGGTTGGAGATGAAGGGGAAAGGATGGGCCGGATCCATGCCCTGGGGGGTGAGCAGGGGATAGATGTTGTCGTAGAAATAGACGTCCATCTCCTCCTGCTGTTCCCCGGTCAGGGCCTTGTAGGGCACGATGCGGATATCCTTTGCGGCCAGCAGGCCGAGCAGCCTGCTTTCCAGCTCCTGCTGCTGCCTGAGCAGGTCGCGGACAACGACATGGCACTCGTCGATCTGCTGCTGGGGCGTGCGGCCGTCGATGGAGAGTTTTTTCAATCCCGCACCCACCTGCTGCTTGAGGCCGCCGATGCGTTTCATGAAAAATTCATCGAGGTTGGAGCCGATAATGGCCAGGAACATGACCCGCTCGAGCAGCGGCGTCCGTTCGTCGCGGGCCTCGTGGAGCACCCGGCGGTTGAACTCGAGCCAGGTCAGCTCGCGGTTCAGGTACCACTCGGACGAGGTGAGATCAAAGCTCCTTGGTGCCTTGCCCACTGCCTGCGTCGGACCGGTCTTTTTTGCTGGCGTGGCCTTGCCGGCCTGCGCGGTTGTCTTGGTCATGGAAACGCTCCCCTGGTGAGTGTCGTGTAAGCGCTTACATCATTGTGGCCGGAAAAACGGATGGCTGATCATCCCGTAAGGGGGTACGGTTTCGTTGCCCCTCTGCTGAAAAGCTGATTCAGCCGCCCCTGTTTTCCGCCGCCGGGCCTGGCGGAAAGTGTTGCAAAATTTCTGTGACATAGGTGTCGATCTGCTGCTGCATCTTCTTCTGGTTGCTGTAGCGCTGGATGATGCCGGTCCCCAGGCCGCGCCAGATGAGTTCCCTGCGCCGCCCGTCGACGATGTCGATCCCCAGGGTTCCCTCGGTATAGTAATGCACATCCAGCCGGTCGTACCCCCTGCTCCAGTAGGGGGCGTAGCCCGGGCCGTAATAGGCCCCTGTGGCCGGTCGGCTGGTGAGGCGCATCTTCTCCCTGCTGGCGGCATAGATGGTGATCAGGATATCGGCCCTGGCCGGATCGACCCGCCGGTATCCCCGCTGCTGCAGGTAGCGATCGATGGCGGCCACGATCCGCTTGCGGAGCAGGGGGTTCTCCCTGAGCCGGTCGTCGGCCACCCTGTTGTCTATCCAGCCATAGGTGCGGATGCCGGAGAAGTCGATGTCCGGATCAACGTCATAGCTCACCTGCACCGGGCTGCAGCCGGAGATGAGCAGAAGGAGCAGGAAGAGCGGGGAGAGGAATCTGACCGACATGATGGAACCTCGCTGGACAAGAAGTGAACTCTGCTTATGTAGCGTACCACACCTGGTGAATTTGTACACCGGAAACAGGAGTCAGATGGCCGCAGCCATTTCCGTACCGCCTGCGGCGGTAACCCCGGCATGTCAGTTTTAGGAATTCCTGCGGATAAGGGTTGACAGGGACGGCCATGGGCCCTATGGTTTTTGTGCATATGTTCGGAGGCGGCAGGATTGCGTTTGCCGCCCCTTTTTCCTGCCAGTGATTTCGTCTCCTTGTGCGGAGCGATTTTTTTCAGGTGGCGGCCGTTCGAGCTGTCGGTTCTGCCGGCTGCGCGGTTGCAACCGGTAACCAGGTAACAGGAGGTATGGTATGAAAGAAGGTCGTATGAAAGGCAGGATTGCATTTCTTTTGCTCGTGGCCCTGGTGTTCTGCGCAGTCCAGGCACTGGCGGTCCCCACCAAGGTCACGGTTCGGGTCAAGGCCAGGGATGCCAAGTTCATCGGCACCAGTTTCGGCGGCATCCTGGTGACGATTAGGGATGCCGATACCGGCGAACTGCTGGCCAAGGGCGTCACCCGGGGTTCCACCGGGGATACCAAGGTACTGATGAAGCAGCCCTTCACCCGTTTTGAAACCTATGCCCGCAAACAGGACGCAGGCTATACGGCCACCCTGGACATCGACGAGCCGACCCGGATCGAGGTCGCCGCCTTTGGTCCGCTGGCCCAGCGCCAGGGCGCCAACCGGGTAACGGCCACCCAGTGGATCGTGCCCGGCAAGGACTTGACCGGCGGTAACGGCTGGGTCCTGGAGATGCCCGGCTTTGTTGTCGATGTCCTGGCACCACCGGCCCATGTCAAGCTGGATGCGGCCACCGCCACCGTCCCCATCCGGGCCAACGTCACCATGATGTGCGGCTGTCCCATCACCAAGGGCGGTATCTGGGATGCCGACCGTTACCAGGTGGCGGCCCGGATCATCAAAGATGGCAAACAGATCGCCGAGCTGCCGCTCAACTACCTGAAAAAGGCCAGCCAGTTTGGTGCCGACTACACGGTGAGCGCAGGCCCGGGTGTCTACAAGGCCGTTGTCTATGCCTATGATCCGGCCAACGGCAATACCGGTGTGGATGTGGCGACCTTTATCGTCAAGAAGCCGAAGAAAAAGAAATAAGACCTGGATCCTGCGGTCGTCATGCGGTCTGTGCCGCGCCACTCTGCAGGCACGACGGGAAAAATCGGCATAGCCGGCCCCTGCCCTCCCTGACGGGCAGGGGCTTTTTGTTTACGCCTCAGGGAGATCCGGACCAGTACGCCAGATGACGTAACCCCTGTACCGCATGCCGGGAGGAATCGAGGAAGGGAGCGGCCCTGCTGTTTCGCGAGAAACCGCCCGATGTCGTCTGGCAGGCGAGGATGAAGGCCGCTGCCGACTCCGGACGCCCGGGCCGGCTGTCGAGCAGGGCGAGCGCGGCAAGGGCCCAGTGGCAGTTCTCGATATAGGAGGTGGTGTGGGGAAAAAAGCCGAATCCACCGTCCGGAGCCTGGCAGCGGCGCAGCCATCGGACCATCTTTTCCGTCTCTGACGGCGCGTGCCCCGGCTGGGCGAGCCGCTGCAGCCTGAGGTAGTGATAGAGCTGTTTCACGGTCCACCGCGGCGGTGTGAAGCCGCCGTCGGCAGCCGGGTTCTCTCCTGTCAGTACGGCCTGATACCATCTCTCTTCGTAGTCGATTCCGTCATCGGCCCCGGTCGACCGCCACTGCAGGCGCAGGGAGAGACCCAGGAGCGGAGTGGCGGCGAAACCGCCATCCTCCCGCAGTCGCTGCATGACAAATGCCTCCAGGCCGGCCAGGTCGACAGCCCTGCCGCGAACCGCCATATTCCCTCCCCTTTTCAGATGATCAGGCGCACCCCGCCCAGTTCCTCGATCCGGTAGGGAAACCGGTCACCGGGGGAACCGATGAACATGAAGTTGGTGGGAATGCCCCATTTTTTTGACAGTTCCTGGATGAGCCGGGGGCCGAACCTGCCCTTGAGCGGCACAAACTCGATCTTGATCTCCGGGTATTCCCTGTCCAGGAACTCCAGATCCTGTTCCAGTTTCCGGATCGCCTCGGAGTCTTCCTCGTCGGCCACATGAACGATCTTGATCTTCTGGGTATGTTCGTTGTTCCTGATATAGAGCAGGACCTTGTTCAGGTTAGCCAGGTTGTCGCCGCGGGTGAAGAAGACGAATTCCTGGGACTGGATCCGTTCCATGGTGGCGTAGATCGACTGGTTGATCCGGGTCACCAGCTTGAGGATGGGAACAAAGAGCATCTCGACGAAATGGAGCAGGCCCTCGAGCAGGGCAATGCGCTTGAGCATGATGCCGATAACGATGATGGTGGGGATGAAGTATTCGGCAAAGACCTCCAGGTTGGAGGGCTCACCGGGCGGCGGCTCCTTGATGATGTTGCCGGCCAGGGCCACCAGGACGGCGGCCAGGGCCAGGATCACCGCGCCCTTGCCGGCCCGTTCCGGCCGCGGCAGTTTTTTCCGCTTGACCTTGAGCAGGATGTTGCCGATTGCGAAAAGGGCCATGACCGAGAGAAAGGAGATGGTGTAGACGCCGGCCAGGATCTCCACCCGGCCCCGGGTGATGCTGAGGATGGAAACCGAGAGGAGGAAGAACATGATGATGATCCGGTAGGAGGAGCCGCGCCGGTTTTTTTTGAGCAGAAAACGCGGCAGGATCCGGTCGAGCGTTATCCGCTCGATGAGGCCGCTCACGCCCACGTAGGAGGTCAGGACCGCGCCTGAGAGCACCAGGGTGGCATCGATGGAGACCAGGCCGGCCAGCCAGGAACCGCCGGCCACATTGCCCAGATGGGAGAGGAGATCCGCCTCGTGGACAGCCACCTGTTCCATGGGCAGGACACCGAGGGCAAGCACGGTCATGAGCGGGTTGAAGATGGAGACCACAAGCCACATGTTGCGCAGGGTCCTGGGAAAGACCCCGGGCTGCTGTTCCTCGACAAAGTTGGCCGAGCTTTCAAAGCCCGAGATGCCGAGCATGGCGGCGCAGAAGCCCCAGAAGACCGCCATGCCCACCGAGCCGTGCCGGGGAGGCTGCATGGAGTTGGCCAGAAATATGGTCAGGCCATGGTCCATCAGGTAGGAGATGGCAGCGCCGGCGAGCAGGACCAGGGAGGCGAGATGAAAGAGAAAGATCAGCACCGCGACAAAGGCGGACTCGCCGATGCCCAGGATAGTGAGTCCCATGAACAGGGCCAGCAGACAGATGGTGGCCGGGGTCACCGGCAGCCCGGGTACGATGGAGTGGAGGTAGTGCATGCCCTCGGAGGCCGAGATCACTGCTGTGGCCATATAGGAGAGCAGGGTCAGGGAGGCGGCCAGGGAGGCCATGGACTTGCTGGTGGTGTTGAGAAGGGCATTGTAGGCGCCACCGTTGAGCGGCAGGGCCCCCACCACCTCGCCGTAGATCTTGCGAAACAGGTAGAGGACCAGGGCGACGATGAGCAGGGCGACCCATGCGTACTGGCCGGCGGCGATGATGGACAGGGCCGAGACATAGAGGACGGACGAGGAGATGTCGTTGCCGCAGATGGCGGTGGCCGACAGCTCGGAGAGTTTTTTTGTTGCCGTCTGGGAAGCCATTGTCAGAATTCAGAAACCAGAATGCAGAAGCCGGGAACCGGAAATCGACGGGCAGCTCAACCGGGATAGTTCGCCGCTGTCGGCAACCAGATTGAAATACCGGGACTTTTACATGCTCCCATGCACCGCTGCTCCGTCCGGCGCCCGGCCGTTCACCCGGCCGATCGTCCCCTCAGCAGCATCTCCGGTTCCGTGGGTATACAAATGCAGGGGCCGGGCAAAAGTCAACAGCAAAAAACGGCCTCCTGTCAAGATCCCTGTTTTCAGGGAGAAGAATATGGCCCCGGCCGGCCCGCAAACTTTTTCTCGTCAGGGGCCCGGAAAGATGACAAAACCTTTTTTTTGTCCTAAGATGCATGCCACCTCCGAGCACACGGAAACCCACAACCTGCCACAAAGGTATGCAATGATCAAACTGCCCTGTGCAGACTGCACCATCGCCGAGCGCCTGAAGCTGCTCAATGCCTCGACGTTTGCCTTCATCATCGTACTGGTCGTCTCCAACTATGGTCAGTTGCTGTCCCTGGAGAAGAAGATCATCACGCTGCAGCAGTTCCAGGGCTTTGTCGAGGACGTGCTGGAACTGCGCCGCTATGAGAAGGATTTTCTGCTCGATGTGGGGGCCAACAACATCGAGATGATCCACAAGTACCTGGCCCGGATCACGGTCACCGTGGAGCGGCTCGAACCCCAGCTCAAAAGACTCGTTTCCCCCGAAGAGTTCAGGACGTTCATCGGGGCCATGCAGCATTACCGTATCTGCATGAAGTCATCGGAACGGGGGGCCATCGTTTCCGGCGAGTGTCTGCACAAGTACGGCAGGATCATGGTCGAGGTTGCCACCAGTGTCCTGGAGGAGAAAAAGGCCGGTCTGGAGATCAACCTGAAGGCGATCTTCTATACCTTCACCATCGTTCCCGCGACCCTGGTGATCCTCATGATCTGGGGCCTCTTTTCCCAGACGCGGAGTGTGCTCAACCGGATCGCCTTTGTACAGAAGGCCACCCAGGATATTCTCCGCGGCGACTTCACCCCCATTCAGGACACCAGTTCGGCCAGGGACGAGATCCACGGCCTGATTCAGAGCTTCAACAAGATGGCCATGGAACTGGACACCAAGACCCACGAACTGATCCAGGCGGAGAAGCTGGCCGCCATCGGCACCTTTTCCTCGGGCATAGCCCACGAGCTGAACAACCCGCTCAACAATATCTCGCTGTCGGCCGACATGCTGCTCGAGGACCTGGACATGCTCTCCAGGGAGGAGATAAAGGAGATCCTCCAGGACATCCTGACCCAGACCGACCGGGCCGGCGCCATTGTCCGCAACCTGCTCGATTTCTCCAGGGACAAGGAGGCACAGGTCCGGGAGATCGAGGTGCGCGACCTGATCAAGCGGACCATCAAACTGATCGAAAACGAACTCCGTCTCAACCATATCCACATCGATACCTGGATCCCGGACAACCTGCCCAGGATCCTGGGTGATTTTCAGAAACTGCAGCAGGTCTTCCTCAACCTGTTCGTCAACGCGATCCATGCCATGCCCGACGGCGGCCTGATCTATATCGATGCCCGCTATGAGGATCAGGGGTACGTGCGGATCGATGTCTCCGACACCGGCGAAGGGATCCCCCAGGAGGTGATCAAGAAGATCTTTGATCCCTTCTTCACCACCAAGGAGGTGGGGGCCGGCACCGGGCTGGGCCTCTCCATCATCTACGGCATAGTCCGGAAACATGGCGGCTACATCGAGGTGAGCAGCAAACTCAAGCAGGGAACCACCTTTTCCATCTATCTGCCTGCAGTGACCGGGAAAAAGGACAAGCAAGAGGGATGAAGAAGGCACGGATCCGGATAGCGGTCATCGATGACGAAAAGACCGCCCGCAAGATGATGGCCCGCCTGCTGGAGAACGAGGGCTTCGATGTGGAGCGCTTTGCCGCCGGTGCGCCGTTCCTGGTTCGGATGGAGGAAAATCCCTTTGATATTGTCTTCTCCGATCTCAGGCTGCCGGATATCTCCGGTCTTGACATCCTCCAGCAGATCAAGCAGATGCACGAAGAGGCCGAGGTGATCATCGTCACCGGTTATGCCTCCATCGATACGGCCATCGAGGCCACCCAGAAAGGTGCCTTCCATTACCTGACCAAACCGTGCAAGCGCCATGACATCGCCCTTCTTGCGCAGCGGGCCAAGGAAAAGATCGAGATCAAAGAGGAGAACCGGCGCCTGCGCCGGGCCATGGACACGGCCGGTCCCATCCCGGGCATTGTCGGCGCCAGCAAGGCCATGCAGGAGATCTTCTCCCTGATCAGGAAGGTGGCCACCGTCAACTGCAACGTGCTCCTGGAGGCAGACACCGGCACCGGCAAGCAGGTGGTTGCCAGGGCCATCCACGAGTTGAGCCCGCGCAAGGACAATCCCTTTGTCTATTTCAACTGCGGCGGATTTACCGAGGAGCTTATCGCCAGTGAGCTGTTCGGCCACGAAAAGGGGGCCTTCACCGGCGCCACATCCACCAAGCAGGGACTCTTCGAGACCGCGGCCGGCGGCACGGTCCTGCTTGACGAGATCGGCGAGATGCCGCTGTCCATGCAGGTCAAGCTGCTCCATGTCCTTCAGGAACGCGAGGTCCTGCGGGTGGGCGGCACCCGGCCGGTGGAGCTGGACATCCGCATCATTGCCGCCACCAACCGCAATCTCAAGGAGGCCATTGCCCAGGGTCGTTTCCGTGAAGACCTCTATTACCGGCTCAACGTGGTCGGTATCCAGCTGCCACGGCTCAAGGAGCGGCCCGAGGACATTCCCCTGCTCGCCTCCTACTTCATCAAGAAATTCAATGTCGCCTTTGGCAAAAAGGTCAAAAGCATCGCTCCCCAGGCCATGGATGTGCTCATGGCCTATGATTTTCCCGGAAATGTCCGCGAGCTGGAGAACATCATCCAGCGGTCCGTGGCCCTGGCCGAAGACGAGGTCCTCAAGATCCGCGACCTGCCCCATGATTTCCAGCGCTCGGCCGAGCTCCTCCTCGGCTCCACCTCCATGCCCTCCCTGGAGGAGGTGGAACGGGAGCACATCGAGAAGGTGCTCCGCAGGACCGGCTATAACAGGAAACTGGCCAGCAGTATCCTCAAGATTCCCCGCACCACCCTCTGGCGGCGGATGAAAAAGTACAACATTGCCCTGCCCGAAGAGCAGCCCTCCTGAGCCGCCGCTATCCGCCCACGTGATTTTTCGCCCTGCCCTGCCACGCCGTGGTATTCCTCTTCTTCCTTCTGCCTGGCAACCTGTTTCTTTTTTGGGAATCACCCAGGTTTCACATTGAAACACACCTGTTTTTTCTGCATCACATATAATTTTTAATATCATATAGTTACACATGAATAACCATTCAGGTTTCATTGTGGAACATGGACAGGGGGCGGAACATTTCCGGACCCCTGGACTGATGAGAATCCCTGGCCCGGGTTTCCACTAAATTTTTTGATATTACAGCATGTTATCCTTTTATTTTTATCTGTGCCTCTTTGCCGTTCTCCTGGCACGGCAGTTGCTCTTCCGCCTGCAGCCAAAGGTATGTGTCCATCCCCTGGCTGCGGAATTGTCCAGCGTCCTTCATTTCGCGGCGCAGGAGAACGGATGGGCATGGAAGGAGGATACTTTTCTGCACAGACAAAGGAGGTGAGAGGTACTGGAGAAAGCACAACAGAGAGAAACCAGATCACACGAGAGCCGGAGGATCGGCAGAGTTCCGGCTCTTATCCAGATAACCGAAGGAGGTTAGAAGAAGTAACATGATGCACATGTACTTGCCTATCGCAGGCAACAGCGTAAACATACTGATAATCTTTGGTCTGGGCGGCTTTGTCGGCCTGCTGTCGGGAATATTCGGCGTTGGCGGCGGTTTTCTCATGACCCCGCTCCTCATGATGTTCGGTATCCCGCCGACGGTCGCGGCCGCCACCGACTCCAACCAGATCGTCGGCGCCTCCACATCCGGCACCCTGGCGCACTGGCGGCTCGGCAATGTCGATTTCAAGATGGGATTCCTGCTGCTCATCGGCGGTATCCTCGGCGGAACCCTGGGCGTCCAGGTCATCAAACTGCTGCGGGCCATGGGGAATGCGGACTTCCTGATCAACATCACCTACGTCCTCATGCTGGGTGGTGTCGGCATCTATATGTTCATCGACAGCATCAAGGGACTCAAGGGGGAAACCGCCGCGGCCGAGACCCAGACGCCCCAGAAGGAATCCACCTATGCCAAGATGCTCAATGCCCTGCCCTTCCAGACCGATTTCGACAAGTCGGGCATCCGTATCTCCCTCCTGCTGCCGCTGATCTTCGGCATTCTGGTCGGTATCCTGGCAGCCATCATGGGCGTTGGTGGCGGTTTCATCATGGTTCCGGTCATGGTGTACCTGCTCCGGATGCCCATGCACGTGGTCGTGGGGACCAGCCTGTTCCAGATCCTGTTCACCTGTGTCAACGTCACCATCATGCAGTCCTATTCCAACCACACGGTGGACTTCGTGCTTGCGGTTCTGCTGCTGACCGGATCGACCCTGGGTGCCCAGATCGGCACGGCCATCAGCAAGAAACTCAAGGGCGACCAGCTCAAGATCCTGCTGGCCAGCCTGGTTCTTCTGGTCTGTGTCAAGATGCTCTACGGGCTGCTGGCCCGGCCGGAAATCATGATCGCCCTCAAAGGCGGACATTAAGGAGGGAAACAATCCATGAAAACCATTCGAATCTTTTTTATAGCACTCTGCGGGCTGGTCCTGCTGTCCGGCCTGACCCCTGTCCGCGCCATGGAGGTCATTGCCACCCTTGATCCCACGGAGGTCCACATCTCCGCCTTCTACAACGGGACCACCGTTGCCGTGTCCGGTGTCATTCCGGCCGACACCGAGGCCGTCATCCGGATCATCGGCCAGCGGGAGAATGTTCATGCCAAGGAAAAGGGCAAGGTCGGCGGTGTCCTCTGGATGAACATCAAGGACATCACCTTTGAAAACGTCCCCGGCACCTTTATTCTCCTCACCTCGGAGAAGCTGAAGGATATGGTGGACAGCCCCGACTCGACCATCGGCTTTGCCGCGGTCAAGAACGAGGTCACTATCCTGCCGGAGTCCGAGGACAAGGATTTCCTCTACGGTGAGTTCGTCAAGCTGAAGAAGAAACAGAACCTCTTTCTCGAGGATACCTCGGGGATCACCTATGGCACCGACCCTGAAGGCAACCGGACCATCTCCGCCAACCTGCCCATTCCGCCGATGATGAAGCCCGGCAGCTATGACATCGAGATCATGGCCGTGCGCGACGGCAAGGTCGTGGGCCAGGAGAACCTGAAGCTCAAGGTGCGCGAGATCGGCCTGCCCAAGAAGCTTTCCGAACTCGCCTTTCAGCACTCTCTGCTCTATGGTATCATGGCGGTGGTCATCGCCGTGTTGGCCGGACTCCTGATGGGAGTCATTTTCAAGGGCAAGGGTGGCGGCGCCCACTGATCACCTTCATGCTTCCCGGGCCACGGCGCGGCCGTGGCCCGGGATCCCGGAAAGAACAGACGGAAAAGTGAACATGCTGCGCAGGTGGTTCAACAAAATTCTCAAACGGGAGCAGGAACGGCGGGTTTCCTTCCAGGAGATCTTCACCCTTTTCCAGGAGATACTGTCACTCAACAACCGTACCCTGGATCTCATTGCCGAGGCCAACGACAAGCTGAGCGGCGACTATATCTTTGACCGCCGCTACATCGAGACCTTCCAGGAAGAGACGGCCTCGCTGGTCCACCAGCTCATCTACAAACTGAACCTGATCAGCCCTGGCAAGTACCAGGAACTCAATGAAAGTTTCCACCGGATTGAAAGCGACATCCGGCAGATTCTGGCAGGGCGGCTGCTCTGTCCGACAGACAGATACGTCCTTGATTACAAAGAAATAGCGGAAAAACACCTGGGTGAGGCAGCCGGAGGGAAAAATACCCACCTGGCCGAGATCATGGAATTTCTCGGTATCACTATTCCGCCCTCGTTTGCCATCACCACGGCGGCCTATTTCCACTTCCTTCAGGAGAACGGGCTGCCTGAAAAGATAGAAAAGATCATCGACCGCTGGCACCAAGGCGAGACCGGCATCGGCGAGGCCTCGAAGGAGATCAGGAGCCTGATCCTGGCCGCACGCCTGCCCGCGGATATCAGAAAGGAAATCGACATGTACCTGGATGCGATCCGACAGGCGCACCCGGAGAAAAAACCCTATTTTGCCGTCCGCAGCAGCGCCGTGGGCGAAGACAGTGAGTTCTCCTATGCCGGCCAGTACGCCAGCAGGCTCAATGTCTCCCGTTACCGGGTCATCGAGGCCTACCGTGAGGTGGTGGCCAGTGTCTACAGCGAGCGGGCCATGGAGTACCGGCAGAGCAAGGGTGTCCTGGAGAGCGAGATCGCCATGGCCGTGGCCTGTCAACAGGTGGTCAACGCCCGGGTCAGCGGTGTACTCTACACCTATCATCCGGTGCACCCGGAAAAGGAGACCATGGAGATCAGCTCTGCCTGGGGCCTCGGCGCGCCCATCGTCTCCGGCCGTGTCCTCACCGACCATTTCACCGTGGCCCGCAGGGCACCGCACGAGATCCTGGAACTGAAGGTGGTCCGCAAACAGACCGCTCTCATGCCTGCCGGCGGAAAAGAAAAAAAAGAGGTCCCGGTGCCGGAGAAACAGCAGACCATCCCGTCGCTCACCGACGGGCAGTTGCGCGGGCTGGCGGAGATCGGCCTGCGGATCGAGAAATTCTATAAAAAACCCCAGGACATCGAGTTCGCCATCGACGAGGATGGTGAAATCGTCATCCTCCAGGCCAGGCAACTGGCCATGCGCGGCAAGACCCTGCCCGTTGCCCGTGAACTGGCAGAGATCCTGGAGAAATACCCGGTTATCTCCCGGGGGCGGGGCACGGTGGCGCAGATGGGGATCGCCAGCGGCACCGTATTCGTCCTCGAAAACGACGAAGATCTCGACAAGGTGCCCCAGGGGGCCATCCTGGTGGCCAGGTATGCCTCGCCGCGACTGGCGCGGGTGATCAGGAAGGTGAGCGGCATCATCACCGATGTTGGCGCCGTCACCGGTCACCTGGCCACGGTGGCGCGGGAATTCCGGGTGCCCACCATCATGAACCTGGAACACGCCACAGAGATATTCGAGACCGGCGAAGAGGTGACCATCGATGCCCAGGAAAACATCGTCTACGAGGGACTGGTCAGGGAGTTGTACCACTTCAGCCTGGCCGAGGAGGACATCGAGGAGACCTACGAGTATCGGCTGCTGCGACGGGTGCTGAAAAAGATAGAGCCCCTCTACCTGCTCGACCCCAAGGATCCCGATTTTACGCCCCAGGGATGCCGGACCCTGCACGATATCATCCGTTTCGTCCACGAGAAGGTGGTGGAAGAGATCATTGATTATAACTATCATCATCCGCACAACATGGATGCGGTCTCCGGCAAGCTGGACTGGAAATTCCCCCTGGACATGGTGATCATCGACATGGGGGGTGGCCTGGCCCCCGGAGCGGTGGGCAAGGGAAAAAAGATCGTGCCCGAACAGATCACCTCCCAGCCCATGCGAGCCCTGCTCGACGGAATCGCCCATCCCGGAGCCTGGAACAATGAACCGATGTCCGTGGATTTCGGCAGCTTCATGTCCAGTCTCACCCGCACCATGTCGGCAGAGACCATGAGCCCGCGTGAACTGGGGCAGAACCTGGCGGTCATCTCCGACTGCTACATCAATGTCAGCCTCCGCCTGGGCTATCACTTCACGGTGATCGATGCCTACGTGGTGGACAATGTCAAGGACAACTATGCCTACTTCCGCTTTTCCGGAGGTGTCACCGACATCTCGCGGCGAAGCCGCAGGGCCGCCTTCATCGGCGAGGCCCTGGCCAGGCATGATTTTCATGTTGAGCTGCACGAGGACCTTGTCGAGGGACGCATAAAGAAAATGGACAGGCAGGGTATGCTCGACCGGCTCAATCTCCTGGGCATTCTGATCGGTTTCACCAGACAGCTGGATGTCAAGATGGTGACCGATGAACAGATCGCCTATTACATCGAAAAACTGCAAGAACTCCTGGAGAACGACAATCATGAATGAGAAGAGAACCCTCAGCATCCTGATTCTGGACGATGAGCCCATTGTCTCCAAGCGTCTGAAGCCGTCCCTCGAAAAAAGAGGGTATGTGGTCGAAACATTCACTGAAAGCCTGGAAGCGCTCAAACGGATAAAGGAAAGGAATTTTGATATCGTCATCACCGACCTGAAGATGGAAGGTGTGGATGGCATGGAGTTCCTCACCGAGGTGAAGAAACGTTCCCCCGAAACCGAGGTCATCGTCATCACCGGCTTCGCCACCATGGAGACCGCCAAGGAATCCTTCAAGAAGGGGGTATTCGATTTTCTCTCCAAGCCCTTCAAGCTGGGAGAGATCACCGAGATCATCGAGAAGGCCGAGGAAAAGATTCTCAGCCGCTGATGCGGGCGTATGCCCTGTCACCAATCCATTTGCGCGAGGTGGAAACAAATGAAAAAAGCACTTCTCTGCCTGGATGAAAACCTGGCATCAAGTATAGCACTCCGGTATGCTGACTGTATCCCGGACCTCATCGAGACCGATATCTACCTGATCCACGTGGAAGAGCCGGACAAGCGGCAGCAGGCCGGAACCGGCTGGGTCCGGCGGACCATGGAGAAAGGAATCAAGGAACTGGGCCGGGAGGCGGTACAGCGGCTGCTGCGCACCGAAAAGGTCAAGTTCCGCTTCAAGGGCGCACCGAATATCGTCGTCGGGGAGCGGGAACGGGAGATCCTCTTTGAGCTCAAGGTGGGCGAATATGATCTCTACATCGAGGGCAACGTGTCCACCCCCAACCCGGCGGAATTCTTCAGCCTGGTCACCTCGAAGCTCTACAGCAAGGCCCCCTGCCCCATCCTGATGGTCAAGAACCTGGCGGTGAACAACCGGGTGGCCCTGCTCTGCGGCGAGGGGGTAGACCATGATCTCCTGGTGGGATCGTTTCTCCACCTGACCGAAAACCGTGACATCGAGGTGGACATGGTCTTCTACCGGTTCCAGGAAAAGGATGAACTCTCCTTCCTTGACCGGAGAGAGGGCGGATCCGACCTGGAGGCGGTGGAAAAGGGGCTCCAGGAAGGCGGCAAGAAGATCAGGGGATGTCACGTGATCTCCGGCACCCCCGAGGTGGTGGGCGATTACCTGAAGGATTTCGCCTTTGTCGCCTCCACCCTGCCGACGAGGAAATCACCGCACATGGAGGTGATGGCCAATACCCCGGCCTCCCTGTTGCTCTGCCACTAGGACCGGGCCATGATCCGGAAGACATAGCACCGGTCCGGTCCCCGGCAGACCGCCGGCCGGCAGGTAGCGGAAAACATCCGTACCCCGCAGCGGGTACGAAGCCATAGGAGTACGATTATGAGAATCTTGACAGCAATGGACCGCCATTCGTACAGCAGGAACATCATTCCCGATGTCTCCAGACTTGCGGCCAATACCTGGGCCGACCTGACCCTGCTCGGCGTGCAGCAGAGCAAGAGCGAACCGGACCCGCAGCTGGTGGAGACCATGCTGGCCTATCAGGACGAGTTGCTCAGTCATGTCAACAGGGAAGAGACGATCTATGCCCCTGTCAGCGGCGCCGACCTGAAGGAGTGCGGCAAGGGGTGCTGGCAGGCCACATCGCGGGGCAGGAAGAGGCTCACCATCTGCCTGCGCAGCGGTGATGCTCTGAAATCGATCCTGGCCCAGGCCGAAGAGGAGGAGAGTGATCTCATCATCCTCGGCTGCACCAGGGGCTTTGACTGCGAGTGGGAAAACGAACTCGGCCTGCCCCAGAGGGTGGCCAAGGAGGCCGACTGCTCGGTCCTGGTCATCAAGGAACAGAAGAAGGCGAACCAGATTTCCAGCTTCCTGGACCAGACCAATGTCAGCCAGCAGTCACTGGAACTGATCAACCAGCTGGTGACCCTGCACGACGCCGGTCTCAAGATCGTCGGTCTCAAGGGCCAGAAGGGGCTGATCGGCAAGGAGGACGTGGAAAAGAAGATGATGGAACTCCTCAAGTACTACAACGAACGTAAGATCAGCGCCTGGATCAAGATGGTGGACATGGAAAACCTGGAGGATTACGTGGTCTCCGCCACCAGGGAGGGAATCGTTGCCCTGTGGGTGGGAAAGAAATCCCTGCTCAGCAAGATCTTTTCCCGCGACCTGGTGGGGAAGCTGGTCTCCCGGTCACAGTCGTCCATCCTCGTTCTGCGATGAACTCCGGCGGCCGAGTGGCCCAAAAGAAAAAACGCCCCGTCACCTGTTGCCGGTGACGGGGCATTGTCGTCTTTCCCTCGCCGGATCCGGGAGGGAGATCTTCAGGCAAAGGCCTTTTCCAGGCTCTTGGCCATCTTGGTGTTGACCACCTCGTCGATGTGCTCCCTGGTCCAGATACCGTCCTTGCGCACGGCCTTGGCGGCATTGCCATAGCTGATCCGGACCTTCTGGCTGGAGATGACATCCAGGGCATGCTGCAGCCGCTGTTCCAGCTCCTCCCGGCTCAGTCCTTCGGCCTCGCCCAAGGGGCCGAGTTCCTTCATCTTCATGGTGAACTCGGTGATCAACTGCACGAAACGGGGCGCCTCGGCGGCCGATGCCCAGCGCAGGGCATAGCGCTCCTCGTTGAGGCCCACCTCTTTGAGTATCCTGCGGATCAATGCATCCGCTCCCATTGCGTCGTAATTACCAACCTGGTAATGGCATTCACCGAGCTGTCAGCCGCCGGTGAAAATACCGTCGGCCCCCTCCAGGAAGCCGCGGAGGACAAAGACCGGATCAACGCGGCCGGTGCACATCACCCGGATGGTCCGCAGGTTGGGCGGATACTGGAACCGCGACACGCCGGCGGCGTCGGCGGCGGCGTAACAGCACCAGTTACAGAGGAATCCCAGGATCCTGGGGTTGAATTCATCGCTCATTCTCATACCTCAGCGGTTTCTTGTTCCGTGACCTGGCCAAAGGCCTCGATCTGGGAGATTATCTGCTCGTTGGTAAAGCCACCCATGGAGATGGCAAAGGTGGGACAATGGCTTGCGCAGATGCCACAGGCCTTGCAGGAGGCGGAGATGGTCCGTGCCTTGCGTTTCTTGTCCACCTTGATCATTTCAATGGCGCCAAAGGGACACAGGCTGACGCAGATGCCGCAGCCGATGCATTTGTCCTGGTCGACGCTGGAGACGATGGGATCCACCGATACCGAGCCCTTGACCAGGGGGATGGCGGCCTTGGCCGCCGCGGCCTGGGCCTGGGCAATGGTCTCGTCCACCGGCTTGGGCGCATGGGCAAGGCCGCAGACGTACACACCGTCCACGGGCAGTTCCACGGGCCGCAGCTTGACATGGGCCTCGAGGAAGAACTTGTCATCGGTCAGCGGCGCCTTGAGCAGCTTGCTCAGCTCCTCGGTGCCCTCGGGCACGATACCCACGGACAGCGCCACCAGGTCCGGGGTCATGTCGACCTCCTCCTGCAGCAGCGAATCGAAGAACTTCACGTGCAGGCGGCGACCGGCCTCGTAGACCTCGGGCTTGCGATCAGGCTCATAGGGGATGAAGATGACCCCCTTGAGCCGGGCCTCGCGGTAGGCGTCCTCGGCATAGCCGTAGGTCCGCATGTCGCGATAGAGGACGATGACCCGGGCATCCGGATTGATCTCCTTGATCTGGAGCGCGTTCTTGACTGCGTGGTTACAGCAGACCTTGGAGCAGTAGTTGAGATCATCGCCCCTGGAGCCCGCGCACTGGATCATGACCACCGAGTCAGGCGCCCTGTTCCTGGCCTTGCCGGCAAGACGTTTCTCCAGTTCCTGCTGGGTGAGGACCTTCTTGTTCCTGCCCAGCAGGTAACCGTCGGGACGGTGCTCGCGGCCGCCGGTGGCAAGGACGACAACGCCGTGGTCCACGGTCTCCTCCTTCCTGCCTCCACCGGTGGAGATCACGGAGGAGAAGTTGCCGATAAAACCGCTCATCTGCACCAGTTCGGCACCGGTAAGGACATCGATCTTCCTGTTCTTCCTGACCCGGTCCACCAGCTTCTTGAGGTGGTTGGCGGTCTCCTTGCTGGTCAGGACATGGTTGAGCAGGCCAAGGTTGCCGCCCAGCGTCCTGCCCTTTTCCAGGAGCACGGACTCGAATCCCTGGTCAGCCAGGGTCAGGGCCACGGTCATGCCGGCGATACCGCCGCCGATGATGAGGGCCCGCGGCGTCACCGGCACGGTCTGCGCCGGCAGGGGCTGCATGCGCCGGGCCTTGGCCACGGCCATGCGCACCAGATCCTCGGATTTTTGGGTCGCCGCCTGCGGCTCTGCCGCATGGACCCAGGAACACTGGTCACGGATGTTGACCATCTCCACCAGGCAGGGGTTGAGCCCTGCGTCCTTCAGGGTCTCCTGGAAGAGCGGCTCATGGGTCCGCGGTGAACAGGCGGCGATGACCACCCGGTTCAGGTTGTGCTCGATGATGGTCTTCTTCAGGGTCTCGATGGCATCCTGGGAACAGGAGTAGAGGGAGTCGGTGTGGTAGACCACGCCTTCCATGTCGGCCACGGACTCCTCCACCTCGTGCACATCGACCACCGAGCTGATGTTGATGCCGCAGTGACAGACAAAGACCCCGATGCGGACCTCGTCGCCGATGTCCTGCTCCTCGGGATAGGTCTTGTGGATGATGCCCTGGCCCCGTTGTGCCTCGAGCAGACCGGCGGCGATACCGGCGGCGGCAGAGGCCTGGGTGACCGATTCCGGGATGTCCTTGGGGCCCTGGAAGGCGCCGGCGACGACGATCCCTTCCCGGTTGGTGGTCAGCGGACTGAAGGTGTCCGAGCGGGCAAAGTTGTACCTGTTGAGCTCGATACCGGTGATATCGGCGATACCACGGGCATCCCGGGGAGATTCCAGCCCCACCGACAGGACCACCATGTCAAAGGGCTCGAACTCGTGGTGGCCGTCCAGGGTGGCATAGGTGAGCTGGAGACGGTTCTCCCAGGGCGTCACGTCGGCGACCTTGGCGCGGACAAACTTGATGCCCATGGCCTCGGCACGCTGCTGCGCCTTGTCGAACTCCTTGCCCTGGGTACGGATGTCCATGTAGTAGATGGTGATATCCACCTCCGGATCATGTTCCTTGGCCACCAGGGCCTCCTTGATGGCGTACATGCAGCACACCGAGGAGCAGTAGCCGTTGTCGCAGCCGAGATCACGGGAGCCGACACACTGGATGAAGGCGATCCGTTTCGGATGGCGGCCGTCGGAGAAGCACTTGACCTCGCCCATGAAGGGACCGGAGGCCGTGGTCATGCGCTCGAACTCGACACTGGTGACCACATCGGGATGCCTGCCGTAGCCGAACTTCTCCAGGGTTGCCGGGTCGATCTTGCCAAAGCCCGGCGACAGCACCACGGCGCCGACCTTGAGCTCGATCTCCTCGGGCTGCTGGTTGAAGTTGATGGCATGACTCTGACAGACCGGAACACAGATCTGACAGGTGTCGTACTGCAGATGCAGGCACGACGACGGATCAATATAGTAGGTGGCTGGCACTGCCTGGGCATAATCGATGTGGATGGGCCGGGTCAGGGCCAGTCCCTCGTTGTAGGGATCCACATGATGTTTCGGACAGTACTGGGTGCACAGGCCGCAGGCCGTGCAGGCATCGGCATCGATGTAGCGCGGACGCTGCCTGATCCTGGCGGTGAAATCACCGGGTGTACCGTCCAATGCGAGCAGATCCGCATTGGTGAGCATCTCTATGTTTGGAGACCGACCGGCCTCTACCAGCTTGGGCGCAAGTATTCAGAGAGAGCAGTCGTTGGTGGGGAAGGTCTTGTCGAGCTGGGCCATGACCCCGCCGACAACGGCGGCCTTTTCCACCAGGTAGACGTAGTAACCAAGTTCAGTCAGGTCAAGGGCAGCCTGCACTCCGGCAATACCACCGCCGACGACCATCACTGATCCGGCCCTATGTTCCATTCCTTTTCCCATTACAATCTCCAGAGTTAGATTACGAACCAGTATGGCCGGACAGTGTCGGCCACGACAAAAAATCAGGGCCCGGATCGCGGACCCGCAGGCATGAAATCGCCGTTATCCGCGGTGGTTTCATGTCACCTGCAGAGAGATCGGCGTCGGTTCACTGACAGCCTTTTCTATCTTTACCGCACAGACCTTGGCCTCTGCAATCTTGCAGTGCGGATCCAGGGCATCGTTGGTCAGCAGGTTGGCGGCCGCCTCGCGGTAGTGGAAGGGAATGAAGACCAGTCCCTTCCGGATCCGCCCGGTGACACGCACCGGCAGCACGATGGAGCCGCGCCGCGACGAGGCGCGCACCTCTTCACCGTCCTGTACTCCGGCGGCCCCGGCATCTTCGGGGTTCATCTCCACGTAGGGTCCCGGCGCCGCATCCTCGAGCACCTGCGACCTCCTGGTCATGGTGCCGGTGTGGTACTGGTAGAGCACACGGCCCGTGGTCAGCACCAGGGGATATTCTTCGTCGGGCAGCTCGTCGGGCCCCTCCCAGGTGATGGCGGAGAGGAGGGCCCTGCCGCGGGGAAATCCCCCCACGTGCAGGATCGGCGTCCCGGGATGCTCCTCGTCAGGACACGGCCAGACCAGCGGCCCCTGTTCCAGGCGCCGGTAGCTCATCCCGGCCAGGGCGGGCCAGCAGGCGGTGATCTCGTCAAAGACCTCCGGGGCCAGCGGCGGCACGGTATGAAAGACCGGGTCTGTGGATATGGTGTGGCCGTGGCCGGTGGCCAGCATCCGGGCCGCCACCATGTTGATGATGGAGAGATCGTCGCGTGCCTCGCCCGGCGGCGGCACGGCCCTGCGCACCCGCTGGACCTTGCGCTCGGTGTTGGTGAAGGTCCCCTCTTTCTCCGCAAAGGAGGCCGCCGGCAGCACCACGTCGGCAAGTTCGGCGGTCTCGGTGAGAAAGATGTCCTGGACAACGAGAATCTCGAGTTGCTCCAAGGCCTTGCGGACATGGTCACTGTTGGGGTCGGAGAGGATCGGGTTCTCGCCCATGATCCACATCCCGGCGACCCGGCCGTCGAGAATGGCATCGGGTATCTCGGTGGCCATCAGGCCGGGCCGGTCCGAGAGCCCCACGCCCCAGAGTTCGGCGAATTTCTGCACCGCCGCCGGATCATCGCAGCGCTGGTAGCCCGGGAAGAAGGTGGGGTTGCAGCCCATGTCACTGGCGCCCTGGACATTGTTCTGGCCGCGCAGCGGGTTGAGCCCGGCCCCCTCCTTGCCCAGGTTGCCGGTGATAAGAGCCAGGTTGGCCAGGGCGCAGACATTGTCGGTACCCGAGGTGTGCTGGGTGATGCCCATGGTATAGTAGATACCTGCCCTGCCAGCGCCGGCAAACAGGTGCGCCGCCTCTTCGATGGCCGCGGCCGGCACGCCGGTGATCTGTTCCGCCCACGCGGGGGTGCAGTCGGCAACTGATGTACGGAAGGCCTCGAAGTTTTCGGTCCGTTCCTTGATGTATTCCCTGTCCTCCAGGCCGTCGCGGAGGATGACATGGCACATGCTGTTGATCAGGGCGCCGTCGGTGCCCGGCCGCTGCTGCAGCCACAGCTTTGCCGAATCGCAGAGCGTGATGCGACGCGGATCGGCCACGATCAGCCGTGCCCCCTTTTTCACCGCCTCCAGCATGCGCAGACCGATGATGGGATGGGTCTCCGTGGTGTTGGAGCCGATCACCAGCATCACCTCACCATCGACAATCCCGTTGATGGGATTGGTCATTGCGCCGGAACCAAGCACTGTGACCAGACCGGTCACCGTGGGACTGTGTCAGTATCTGGCACAATGATCGACATTGTTGGTGCCGATTCCGGCGCGGAAGAACTTCTGGAAGGCGTAGTTCTCCTCGGTGGTACAGCGGGCAGACGACAACCCTGCCAAGGCGTCGGGCCCCTTCTCGCCACGGATGCGGGCAAAGGACTGGGCCATGAAGTCCAGGGCCTCGTCCCACTTGACCGGCTCCAGGGGCATGCCCTTCTGACGCCGGATCATGGGCCGCTTGAGCCGGTCAGGATGGTGGATGAAGTTATGGCCGAACCGTCCCTTGACACAGAGATCGCCGTAGTTGGGCCCCACATCGGGATCGGCGGTGACCTCCATCACCGTCTGGCCCTTGACCTTGAGGATCATCTGGCAGCCGGTGCCGCAGTAGGGACAGGTGGTGCGGATATCGCGCACCTCCTCGGACTGGATAGGCACAATCCGGTTCTTCTTGTTCAGTGCCCCGGTGGAGCAGTTGTCCACGCATTTGCCGCAGGAGACGCAGTGGTCCTTGAAGGTTATCTCCAGCCCCACCGGCCGGCCATATTCGTCGATGGACTTGGCAGAGAGCTCCAGGGCGTCATACTGGCAGACCCGTTCGCATCGCCGGCAGAAGATGCACTTGTTCCGGTCAACGACAATGGCCGGGTGGCTCTTGTCGATGGGATAGTGCGGCACCGTACCCATGCCGGTCTTGTTGATATTGACCTTGTACTCGATGTCGAGCCGCTTGAGATCACACCGGTCAAAGGCGGTGCAGCCGCAGGAGAGGCAGCGGTCGGCCTCGCGCAGGGCCATCTTTTCCGTGAAACCGAGCTTGACCTCGTCAAAGTCCTGGATCGCGGTCTCGGGCGGCCGCTCGGGGATCTTTTCCCTGAGCTGCACGCCGACGCCGTCGAAGTTGCGCAGGGAGACGTCGTCAAAGGAACGGCCGCGGGTAAAGTTGAAGCGGCTCTCGGCCGGCTCCTTGGGCTGCTGCATCACGTAGACGTGGATGTTGTCCGCGGCCCGGCGGGCAGAGACCACGGCCTGGATCACTGACTTGGAACCGGAGGCGGCGTCACCCCCGGCAAAGACGCCCTTGACACTGGTCTCCGATGACCTGGGATTGGCCTGGATCATACCGCGCGGGGTCAGGGCAAGACCGGCCTCCAGCTCGCCCCCCTTGACCACCGGTCCGGCCACCGCCTTCTGGCCCAGGGAGGAGACCACGGTGTCGATACTGATGGAGCTGGTGGATTCGGGAATGGGGATGACCTCCCGCTTGCCGCGCTTGTCGGGCTCGCTGAGTTTCATGCGGATCAGGTCCAGCCTGAGTCGGTAATTCTTCTCCGGCACGCCGCAGATGGACACCGGCGAGGCCATGAGCAGGAACTGGACACCCTCGTTTTCCGCCTCCTTGATATTCCGCTGGTTGGCGGGCATCTCGACCCGGGAACGGGGATAGATCACCGTCACCTGCTCCACGCCCAGCCGGATCAGGCTGCGGGCCACCTCCATGGCGATGTTGTTGCCGCCGATGACCGCTGCCCGCCGTCCCATGTCAGGGGTCCTGCCCAGGTTGACCATGCGCAGGAAGCTGGTGGCGGTGTAGACATGTTCGTTCTCGGTACAGGGCACATCCAGGGGCAGGTCAACACCGGCACCGATGCCGATGAAGGTGGCGTCAAACCCCATGTCCTCCAGGTCCTGCAGTGTGAAATCGGTTCCCCAGCGCTGGCTGAGACGGATGTTGATCCCCATCCTGAGGATAGAGTTGATCTCGTAGCCCAGAACCTCCTTGGGGATCTTGTATTCGGGAAATCCGTAGCGCAGGGCACCGCCGAGCTGGGGCGCGGCCTCGAAGATGGTGACATCATGCCCCTTCCTGGTCAGGAAGTAAGCAGCGGTCAGGCCGGCCGGGCCACCGCCGATGACCGCGATCCGTTTGCCCGTGGGCCTCTCCTTGGGGATCTTGAGGTCGATCTCATGGTTCATGCACCAGTCGGCGACAAACCGTTTCAGGTGATTGATGGAGACCGGCTCGTCCACCAGGATCCTCCGGCAGCGGGTCTCGCAGAAGCGGGGACAGACCCGGCCCACGGAAAAGGGCACAGGGTTGCGCTCCATGATGAGCCGCAGGGCCTCCTCGTACTGGCCAAGGGCTATATGGGCGATATAGCCCTGGACATTGATCTGGCCCGGGCAGGTGAGGTTGCATGGGGCCTTGCAGTCACCGAAGTGTTTCTGGGAGATGAGCGCCAGCCGCTCCTGGCGATGGGCGATCACCGCGTCCGAGGCGGTGAGGATCTCCATCCCCTCCAGGGCCAGGGTGGCGCAGGCCCTGAACAGGCCCTCGGTGGCGAGCTGGGAGCGGAGGCCGCAGTCGGCATGGTTGGGTATCTCGACAACACAGATCTCGCAGGCCGGATCAGCGACCGTGCCCGACACGTAGCACAGGGTCGGGATGGTTATCCGGGAGCGTTTGGCCACCTCGAGGATGGTCAATCCCTTCTCGGCGATGATCTCGTTGCCATCTATGGTCAGTTTCACGTTTGCCATCAGTACGTTCTCAGATCAGGACGGTGTCCGGAGCAGGCCCTGTGCGTCGCGGTGGCGCAGAGGCGTGTGCGGTTGCCTGGCGGATGAGCGAAAGCCAACAAAAGCGCGGGCTACCTTCGGTTCAATGCCGGGTTCCGGGACAGCCGCAGGCCGATGCCCGGAACCCGCCGACAAGCGGATCAGGCAGCCGGTTTCCATTCCTTGAGGAAGGCGGGCAGATGCCCGGCCTCGCGCGGCCCTATGGTGATGGTCCAGTCGGGCAGTTCCTCCTCCAGCTCGCCCTTGATGGTGGCCAGGTAGCCGGGAATGATCAGCTCCCGGTGCTTGACCTTGTCGGCGATGCCGGACTTGTTGACAAACATGGCGATCAGATCGGCACCGAACTTGCCGGCCGCCCAGGCGGTGAGAACGGAAAGACCCTCGGTGTCCTTGATGAGGAGCCAGGAGGGAACCTTGGAGCCCTCGATCTCGCCGGAAACGATGAAGTAGGTGAGCGAGAAGTTGCAGGTGATGAGCACCGGCGAGTTCTCATCCGGCCCGTTGATGGGATAGATGTCTTCCTGGACCACCATGGGCCGCTGCGGATCAGTGAAGATGTTGAGCTGTTCCAGGAGCAGCGGAAAGAGCAGGTCGCCCTGGATATCGGCGAGCACCACGATACCGGCGTACTTGGCCATGAGGACCGAGGCGATCATGGCCTCCATCATGGGGTCGTCGGTCATCTCGCAGGGAAAGGTGATGGTGGGAAAGCCAAGGGGCTTGTACTTTTCCTTGACCGCGGCCCGGCGGGCGACCACGTTGTCCTCGAAGGCCGCGCGCATGGTGCGGGCGCCAGTGTCGATCATCATGTCCTTGATGCCGCCGTCCAGCAGGCTGGAGGTGACATCCACCAGGTCGTCGATATTCTTGCCGCGCACACCGATGGGTGCCCCCACCTCCCTGGCGAGTGCGGCCATGGCCTCGGCATTGTCGGCCGTGGCGCCATAGAGCAGCGGTGTCCGGTCGCCGCAGGCCTCGGCGGCCGCCTTCATGTTGTCGACATCCTCGCTCATGAGGATGATGGCGGCCTTGGGCGCCTTCTCCAGCACCTTGTTGACCAGGGCGGTGAAGGCGGCGCCGTCGCCGGTATCCCTGACGGCCACCAGGTTGGCACGCATCATGACCCCGACCCGTTCATACTCGAGATCGACAAACCGCTGCAGCTTGGCATCGATGGTCGCCTCGTCCTCGTCGCACCGGACAAGGAGGGCGATACCCGTGGGATGCTCGAAGCGCTTCTCGTGGCGGAAGAGGCAGGTCTCGCCGCCGGAGATGAATTCTGCGTCACCGGACCCAAGTTTGATGGTACGAATCGGCGGTGCCGACGCCTCGCCGATGGTGGCCTTGGCCTCATCGCTGACATAGGGGCAGGTCTCGATCTCGGCCTGACCAGCAGCCACTTTCATGGCAAAGGCGAGGCAGGTGGGGATGCCGCACTCACCGCAGTTCTTCTTGGGCAGCATCTTGAGGATCTGTATACCGGTTAACGCCATTTTCTCTTTCCTCCTTACGCGTATCTCGAATGCCGGCGGCCGCTCACAGGCCGCCGGCAGGTCTCAGTCAATGTGGTGTATCAGCCGATGGCCGTATCCATCTCCAGGGCGGGATGTCCCTTTTCCTTGAGAAAGGCGAGGATCTCCTCTTCGGTGGTTCCCTGTTCCTCGGTGGCGATCATGTCGAACAGATCGGGCATGCCGATCTCCTCGCACCGTTTTTTCAGCTTGTCGCCGATCTCGTCCTTGAGCATCTTGGGAATCCAGACCAGCCGCTTGATGCCGCCCTCGGCCAGAAAGAGTTTGCGACTGGTGAGGTAATGCTTGGACACGCCCATGAAGCCGGGGGTCTGCATGCCGCCGCCGGCCATGCCGGCCAGGGTGGTGAACTTCATGCCCGAGGGGGTCATGCCCATGTAGTCGCGGTTGACCACCATGATGCCGTTGCACTGGGGCAGCATGGCGGCGATGGCCTCGAAGCAGCCGCAGGCGGTCATGGGGTTGTTCATCAGCGAGTAGCAGCTCACCTCGGTGACCGCACCGCGCGAGGCCTGGGCGACGAACTCGTTGATACCGGTGAAGTAGCCGTTGACCTCGTCGATGCACTCGCCCTTCTCGATGGGCTGGTTGGGACCGGTGGGGTTGATCTGGTAGGAGGCCTTGCCGTCGAGCCAGTTGTAGGCGCCGCACATGCCGATCCGCTCCGGGGTGATGACACAGACATGGCTGGGGGCAAAGGACTGGCACAGGGTGCAGGAGTAGAAGACCTCCTCGGTCTCGTCGGTCATGGCGCCGAGCCGCAGGTCGCGCTCGGCATAGACCTTCTTGGCCAGTTCCATGACCTCGTCAACCTTGTCCTGGACAGTGTAGATCTTGACCTGAACCTTGTCGAGGATGGCACCGAACTCCTGGTGCAGCTTGCCATGGAGAACGACACCGATATGCTTGAAGGAGAATCCCTTTTCCACGGCGCCCTTGCCGATGCGGACCCACATGATGTTCCGCTGGCCGATGTGCATGATACCCTGGATATAGTTGATCAGGTGATGGAACTGCCGCTCCAGGATCGGCTCGAAGTCGGACTGCATCTCGCGGCCCGCCACCTCGACCAGGATGGCGATGGGCAGGTTCTGGCCCTGTTCGATATCGGCGATGTCCGGTCCTTCCAGGGTGACGAGGCCATCCTCGACCTCGCTCATGTCCTTGGAGATCAGGACCTCGACGCCGGTGGTGCGGCCGCCGCCGCATTCCATGAACAGGTCGTCCTTGCGGATACGCTCGCCCTCGAAGGCCGGGCCGAACGACATGGGGATATCGATCTTGGTGACATTGACCTTGAGGCCGCGTACCTCGATGGCCTTCTGCACGATCTCGTCGTGGGGCACGTTGGAGACCACGTGCTCGTAGGTGCAGATGCCGGTGGGCAGAACCTGGGGAATATCCCAGTCCGAGATGGTGGGGAAGCCCCAGTTGATGGCGCCGGCGGCATTGGCGTACCACTCGTCGGAGACCGGGCCGAAGGCCATGATGAAGGCAAAGGTCCGGTCCTTGTTGTAGAGCAGGTTGCCCTTGAAGTCGCCGGGCTTGATACCGCCGAAGGCCAGGGCCACGCGGCAGGCAAAGCCGATGGCAAAGACCGCGGAGGTGTAGGACTTGCCAAAGGGCACCAGGCGGGTGTTCCAGCCGACCTGGACGCCATTGTCCACCAGCAGCTCGGCCATGTTCTTGCCGTCGGTCTGGTCGTGCATGAAGATGTAGAGATTCTTCTCCTGCAGCTCAAGGGCGATCTTGGAGGCGACCTCCGGATCACCGGGCGTGCCCATGATGGCGGCAAACCCGGGTGCCGTGCCGTCGACGAATTCGACGCCGCGCTTGCGGAAGATGACGTCGTCGGCAGCGCCGAGCCAGATGTTGTCCTCGGTGGGATCCTCGGTCTTGGTGTAGAAGTTGGGTTCGTTGAGATAGCGGATGGCCTCGAACATCTCCTCGGCAAAGAAGGTGGCCATGCCGGCGTCCAGGGCCGGTGCCAGGTATGGCAGCCAGATGCCCTCGGTGACCACCGGCGGCAGGAGCTTGCGGCACTCCTGGAAGATCTCCTTCATATCGCCGAGTTTCTCCACCTTGGCGCCG
>Ga0256840_1000507_pt1 | contig 39789 bp, 46 predicted proteins | sample 355202metaG_FD_185969 | JGI IMG/M metagenome (GOLD analysis project Ga0256840, IMG submission 185969) | Hydrothermal vent microbial communities from Mid Atlantic Ridge, Atlantic Ocean - 355-202 | ecosystem: Environmental > Aquatic > Marine > Hydrothermal vents | place: Atlantic Ocean: Mid...
AATTATTATTATCAGCGTATAAGATTAATCTATAATTTATGAAGATAATAGTACCATATTTAAGTGTTTTAAAGGAAATTATATGAAAAAAACAACTTTATTGGTATTAGTCACATTAGTAGCAGGGTCGGTATTTGCGACATCTGCTATGGCGGATGCTAGTCGTGGAAAAATGGTCTATATGAAAAAGCTAAAACATATTTGCAAAAAAGATGCTGTAAAAAACGGTGGAGTTTTTGCAATAAAGCATAATCGTAGGACTTGGGCTTCTTTAAAAAAGAATGGAAAACTTCAAGAAGAATGGATGAAAATTTGTCCTCATGGTGTGAAAAAAATCAAAAAAATGAAACCAAAAAATATAAATAACCTTTATGATTTTGTGTGGAAATATGCATCAGATGGTGAAGTTCCATCTTGTGGTTAATGGAGAGAGAGTTAGTTTAAAATAATTTTTAAACTTACTCTTCTTGATTTTTCTTTATCTTCTTTATTATTTATCATAATTTTATTCTTATAATTGATGCCACTTCCTTTTAAAATTTTAGCAAGATATTTTTGTTTTGATTTGTTTTGTGCAAGAAAAAGTGATTTTAATGTTTCGTAAGAGCGTTTCATAGAAAGTTCTTCATTATTTAAATATTTATTGGCAAAAGAACTGTTTTGCCATTCGCTTGAAGTGTGTCCATTAATCTCGAGCATCTTTATTTGTGTTTTATGTGCATATAAAAAAGGGATGAGTTTTTGAGAAAATTTAGTAAAAAACTTTTTTTGTTTCTTATTAAGTTGATATTGCCCTGTATGAAAATAAAGGTTCTTATCAAGAAATTCTATGTTTAAACTTTCTTTGATGAGTAATTTTTTATTTTTTATTTCTTTTTGAAATAATGTACATAATTGTTTATAAATATATTGGACACTGCTTGCTTTTTGTGCAATACTCATGTCTTTATTGAGCTTGAGTATCCACATATTATTGTCATTTGAGTTTTTGTCTGTATGAATCCCTGCAATGGCGACTTGTGTGTTTGCTAAAATAGTTGCTTTTTTAAATGTATCATAGTTATTGCTTCCATAATGTTCTTGATTAAGGAGTTTAAGCTTATCGCTTATTTTCATCGCAAGAGCATCTGTGTTGTCATTATCTTGTACAAAGCCTACTCCTATCAAACTACCATCGCTAAATTCTTCAATATCATTGAGTTGGCTCGAATAAGTAGTTGCTATATGCGTGTCTATTAATATATTTTTATAAATATCAAATTTTATTAAGTGTATTTGTTTTTTATGCATAGTATCAGATTGAGAGAGAGAAATGACAAAGTTATGATCTCTTAATTTTAGTAATGAGATGGGCTGTGTAGTACTTTTATTTGCAATTTCTTTTAGCCATATTTTATCGCCGTTTTGTGTCAATCTTGATATATTAACAGTTGTTTTACCCATTTTGTGGGTTGCACTGAGAATAATTAGTGAGCCATCATCTGCTTCAGCTGCATCTATCCCCTCATCGTCGTATTGTGTACCATATTTTTTATTCCATAAAAGTTGTGCATTTTTTGTAAATCTGCTAATACATATGTCGTCATTTCCCAAACCGCCTTGAAAAATATTGTCCTGAGGCATTCGTGATGTAAATGATGTGCCAATAGCTAAGACTCCGCCATCTTTTAAAGGTATAAGTTTATTTGTTTTATTGTGATTTTTGGTACCAAAGTATTGATAATGAATCAGATTCATATGAGCATTAAGCATCAATAAAAGTTCTGAACCATCCATAGTATCTCCACCTACAAAGTACCCATTACTAGGTGTTTTAGCAAAAGAAACAGGTTTAGAGAATTTTGTAATATTAATTATTTTTGATTGTATAATTTTTGCTTTATTGTTGATAGTAAGAATCTGCATCTTCGAACCATATTTATTAGAGACACTTTTTAAATATTCAAATGGGTCTGTATATGTTTTGTTTACATGTAACGCTTGTTTAAATTCATAAGTAAATCCAAGTGCACTTAATGTTCCATCATAATTTTGGGTTATATCAACAAGAGCGGCATTAAAAGGCTTGTGAATTATAATAGAAAAATCAGATGATTTGGCATCTAATAAAAGGTTACAAAGTAAGAGTAAAAGGAGTGTTGTTAATTTCATATGATTGCTTTTTATCTAAGGTATAGCAATAAATATTCCTAAGTGGTTTTTGAGGAAGTTTTTAGGTGCAAAAGCACCAAGAAAATCTATCTTAGATTTTCAAATGGTGCAGTTACAACTTGCTTACGAGTTACAGTGTATGGGACTAATGCTGCTGCACGAGCACGCTTAATTACTACTGTAATCATATCTTGGTGGCGTTTACAGTTTCCTGTTAAACGGCGTGGCATAATTTTGTATCTTTCTGATAATGAAAAACGCAAACTTGCTACTTCTTTATAATCCATGAAGTCAACTTTTGCTTCACAGTATTTACAATATCTTTTTTTATATTTTCTTTTTTCTGACATATTATTACCCTTTGTATCTATTTTTTTCTAAAATGGAATTTCATCTTCATCTATATCAATTTCAGGAATAGAGTTGCTACTTGGCATTTCACGACTCTGAGATGCTGCTTGATTGTTATTGTAGCTATTTTGTTGCTGTGGTGCTTGGTAACTTTGCTGCTGCTGTTGTTGAACAGGTGGCTGTTGATAGCCTTGCGGTTCTCCTTGAGCAGGTGCGTTATAGCTGCCACCTTGGTTACTGTTTGCCATTGGAGCATTTGATGGAGCATTATAATTACTACCGCCATTATCTCCCTTAGAGTCAAGCATTTGCATAGTTTCTACAATAACAGAATGTTTTGATCTTTTTTGTCCATTTTGGTCAACCCATTGTTCAAACTGTAATCTTCCCTCAACAAGGATTTTACTTCCCTTGCGAAGATATTGGTTTGCAACTTCAGCACTTCTTCCGAAGAATGTTATATCTACAAAACATACTTCTTCTTTTTTCTCACCATTACTGGTAAATTTACGGCTTGTAGCAATTGCAGTTTTTGCAATTCCCATTCCACCTTGAGAGTATCTAAGTTCGATATCACGCGTTAAGTTACCAACTAAAATTATTTTATTGAACATAAGTTTTCCTTCAATTTATAGCGAATGCTATTACTCAGCTACTGCTTCTTCTGTTTTTGGAGCTTCTTCTGTTACTGGAGCTTCTTCTGTTACTGGAGCTTCAGCTTTTGGCACTTCTACTGCTTTATTGGCTTTTTCAACAAAAGTATTCCATGCTTTGATTTCACGGTTTGTATCATATTTGATTGTTACAAATCTTAAAAGGTCTTCGTTAATGCGGAAGCGTCTCTCAATTTCAACAATGGCTGCTGGAGCTACTGAATAATAGATTACATGGTAATATCCACGCTCGTTTTTATTAATTGGGTATGCTAATTTTCTCATCCCCATAGCGTTTGTCGCTGCAATTTCTCCACCGTTTGAAGTAATAATTTCTTCAACAGCTTTGATGCTAGCTTGAATTTCTTCTGCAGTAAATGTAGGTTTTACGATTACTAAGTTTTCGTAGTGTCTCATATAGTATAATCTCCTTTTGGTATTGCCTTATTTTAGGCTTTTGTTTCCCTTTCGGATCTGAATATAGTGTCAGTTTTGACATTACAAAGAGAAAGGAACTTGGAATTATACATAAGTTTTGCTTAAAAATAACATATGCTTTTTTTGTGCAATTTTAATGGCAAGATGCAATAAAATTAAGATTTTTATTTTTTTAGGATATAGTTGCAGTAAATTAAACTAAAATGAAGAGTACATGGCAAAAAGAAAGAAAACCACTAAGAAGAAAAAAAGTAGTTCTCCTTTACTAAGATACATAGTATGGAATTTAACGATTATAGCGCTTGTTCTGATATCTATAATAGTTGGATATTATTTAGGTGTCAATAATGTAAAAATAAAAACAATAGTTAAAGAAAAAGTAATCGTAAAAGAAAAAAAAATGTCTAAAATACCAAAACCTCCTGTGAGCGTGAACAAACGACTGCAAGAAGTTTTGAAAAAAGAGACAAAAAATTATGTCTCGGCCGCACATGAAATTGATGATGAAGCCTTAGCAAACCCTCCAAAATCAAAACCGAGAAAAATAGAAGTGTATACATCTAAACCGAAATTAGCGATTATCATAGATGATGTGCAGACTGCTTCTCAGGTTCGAGCTATAAAAAGTTTGCATCTTAATGTCACTATGTCATTTTTACCACCGCGTGCTGCAAGACCGAATTCTGCAAAGCTTGCATCGCATGAAAAATTTTATATGGTACATTTGCCGATGGAGGCAATGCACTTTAGTGCAGAAGAACCACATACATTGAGGATACATGATTCTCAACAAAAAATTTCTGCTAGAATTAAAACTATTAAAAAGTTATTTCCAAGAGTGAGATACATTAATAACCATACGGGGAGTAAGTTTACGGCAAATGAAGTTGCCATGAATAGACTGATTTTTGCACTCAATGCAAACCATATTCATTTTATAGACAGTCGAACAACAGCAAAAACGATGGCTCCAAAAGTATTGAAAAATTTTGGTTTAAAATATGTTGCGCGTGATGTCTTTTTGGATCATCATATGGATAAACCATATATTCTAAAACAAATTAAAAAAGCCATTGCTGTAGCAAAAGCACATGGCAGTGCAATTGTTATAGGTCATCCGTATAAAAACACCTTGCAGGCTTTGTATGAATCGAAAAAATTTCTCAAAGCAGTGGATTTGGTTCAAATCAATAAAATATACTAAGTTTATGATTGCACAAATCCCTTTTCATATACCCGAATTAGAGGCTATGAAAAAATACCCGCATGAACTTTTCTATATAGGCAATACCGACTTATTGCATAAAAAGAAAATAGCAATTGTCGGGAGTAGAAAGCCCAATCAATATGCGAGAACATTGACACATCAACTTGCAATGAAACTTTCTCAAGCAGGTATTTGTATTGTAAGTGGTGGTGCTTTAGGAGTAGATGCTATTGCTCATAAAGCAGCAGGTGTACACAACACTATTATGATTGCTGCAACAGGGCTTGACAAGCGTTATCCTGCAATCAATAAAAACATTATTGCAGATATTGAAAAAAGTGGTTTGGTTCTGAGTCAGTTTCAAAAAGGTACACCTTCGCAAAAATACAATTTTCCCCTGAGAAATGAGGTAGTCGTTGCTTTAGGTGATGTCCTTGTTGTCACCTATGCTGATTTTAATTCCGGGACAATGCACAGTGTAGAATATGCATTGAAAATGGGAAAAGAGGTTTATGTGCTAGCCCACAGAGTAGGGGAGAGTGAAGCAACAAATGATTTGTTGGCAAAAACAAAAGCAAAAGCTATTTATGATTTGGATGCTTTTGTTGCACAGTTTGCAGAGCTTACATGTAAAGAAACAGTTTTGGATGAGTTTTTACTGTATTGTCAAACAACCCCGACATATGATGAAGCGTTAAAAAAATACCCTTCAAAGATTTTTGAAGCAGAACTCAACGGAACAATAGAAATTAATAATGCAAAAGTATATTTGTGCTAGAAAAGTACTCTTTAAAGTATTAGCATAGCATCGCCGTAGGAGTAAAATCTGTACTTTTCTTTGATGGCTTCTGCATAAAGTTCTTGTGTTTTTTCCAAACCAACAAATGATGCGACTAGCATAAGTAGTGTTGATTTGGGCAGGTGGAAATTTGTTAAAAGGTGGTGCACTCGTAATGGTTTGTTATTTGGGTACAAAAAAAGATTCGCTTCGCCTTTGGTCTGGTTTTTATGTCTTGCATAAAACTCTATGGTTCTTGTTGAAGTGGTACCAACACTGAGTATGGGTATATCAGAATCTAAAATTATTTTTGCTTCTTGTGAAATATCATAATATTCAGAGTGCATAGGATGCTGTGTGATGATGTCAGCTTCTACAGGTTTAAATGTACCGCTACCTACATGTAAGGTAATATAAGCATGTTTATGATTTTTACAAATTCTTTCATGTTGTGTCGGTGTAAAATGTAGTGAGGCAGTCGGTGCAGCAACAGCACCTTCTTGACGGGCAAATACACTCTGGTACTCACTTGCATCTTCATCTTCATCGGCTCTTTGTATATAAGGAGGCAGAGGAATATGCCCGATTTTATCTATAATTGGGAGTAAGTCTTCAAAACGCAAAAGTTTGTTATTTTGATAAAAATGAACTTCTCGGCTACCATCTTCATTGCGCTTCATTACTTTCGCCATGAGATTTTCATCAAAAAATATTTCTGTAGCAACTTGAATTTTTCCTCGAATATAAACATTGATGTCGTGGGCATTTAAAGCTCTGTTTATAAGAAGTTCAATTTTCCCACCGCTTGATTTTTTTCCAAAAAGTCTTGCTTTTATGACTTTTGTGTCATTAAAAATTAAGGCACAGTTTTCGGGTAAAAATTGTTCAAGATTATAAAAAAAAGTATGAGTAATAGTATCAGTCCCTCTATCATAGACTAAAAGTTTGGCATGGTCACGGGGTGAGGCAGGGTAGCTAGCTATAAGCTCATCGGGAAGTGTGAAGTCATAGCTTGAGGTGAGTAACTCTTTGTTACTCACCTTTTTTCTCAGTATCTATAAGCTCATCATAATCTTCATGATGTTCAACTTTGAGATTACTTTCATCTTCTTCGTCATTGTCTTCATCTTCATCATCATCTTCTTCTTCAAGAGGTGGTGCAGGATTTACCATTTTCACTATCAAAATAGAAAGCAAATAAAGGATAACAAGCGGACCTGCCATAAGTAGTTGCGTCAGTACATCAGGTGGTGTTAAGAGTGCTGCTACTATAAATATGATTACGATAGCATATTTGAAAAATGATGTCATCTGTCTATCATCTACAAGTCCTAAAAGTGCTAGAAAATAAGCAAACACAGGCAGTTCAAAAGCAAGACCGAAACCAAACATGATTTTTGTAAAAAAGCCGACATAATCTTCAATGTTTATAAGCGGGGTAAATTTAAAAGAACCAAAAGTGATGAGAAAGTCAAATCCGAAAGGCGTGACGACATAGTAAGCAAAAAGAACACCCACGAGAAACATGATGGTTCCCCCAGCTATAAATGGTATAATCATTTTTTTCTCATGTGCATACAATCCCGGAGCAATAAAAAGCCAAATTTGAGAGAGTATAATAGGGAGGGCTCCTAACATCGCTGCAAAAAATGAAACTTTCAATGCTACGAAAAATGCACCTCCGACTTGTGATGTTGTTATCATTCCATTCGCTGCGTGAATTGATACTTTTCCAACAGTTATTAATGCATCATTGAGTGGTTGTACCATCCAAGTTAATAATGGTTCATGAAAGTAAAACATGACAAAAAACATTACGATTAAACTCGCAGCTGAGATGGCGAGCCTTTTTCTTAGCTCTACAAGGTGTGGTCTTAATTCATCAAACATCTTTATTATCTTCTTCTTTATCTATTTTTTCTTTTTTTGTTTTCTTTTTAAAAGTTACTTCTTGTGGTTCTTTTGGTGCTTGTTTTGGTGACTGTTTAATATCTTCGTCGTCTTTTAAAATATCATCTGTCAAACTCGTCAGTTTTGCGCTGGCTTGTGCCGGAATATCAGTTACTTTGTGCAAACTTTCAGTGGCATTTAAAAGCTCTTGTTTATAGGCAAGTGCTTCTTGTTTAATTTCACTCAAATTCATCTCTTCTTCAAGCGAATCTTTTACTGTTCCTATCGTAGTTTTGACATTTTTAAAAAATTTAGCAATTTCAATCATCGTACTAGGGAGCTTATCCGGACCTAGAAAAAGAATAGCGATAACTGCTATGAGTAGCAGTTCTGTAAAACCCATACCAAACATGTTAAACCTTCATATTTTATTGATTGTGCAATTTTATCTAAAGAATGATTAAAAAATCTTCAAGAAGTTAAAAATAGTGCAATCTCGTCCGATAAAAGGTAATCTTTGTTGTATAAAATATTATTTTTAAGCTCTATTTTGTCTTCATCAAGTAAAATTTTTGCTTTAGCCATTTGAGCATGATTTAATATACTTTGATGAATACCGACAGAAGAACGAAGTCCTAAAAATATTTGTTCCATTAGTTTGTCTTCCTCACTCAAGCACTCTTTTTCAATATCAAGAGGATTTTCTATGTACTTTTCTATATTTTTTTGAGGATAAAACCTACTAAGCCCTAATTTACCAACGGCACCAGCACCGGCACCAATGTAGTCTTTATATTGCCAGTATCCAAGATTATGCAAAGATTGATACCTTCCAAAATTACTTATTTCATACTGCTTAAAGCCGTATTTTTGTATTTCTTGAAAAATCCATTTTGTCAATGAAAGCTGTTCGTTTGACATGTACGGACGATTTTCAAAAGCTGTTCCTTCCTCAATCATAAGGGCATAAGCACTGATATGATTGATGGGCAAAGAAAATGCTGTTTGTATGTCCTTTACAAGTAACTCTTTTGTATCACCCAAGGTGGCATATATTAAATCTAATGAAATATTTTTAAAGCCAAGGTTTGAGGCATTGTTCACGGCATCTATAGACATTTGCGGAGTATGTGCTCTGTTTAAGATTTTGAGTTTTTCTTTGTCAAAGCTTTGTGTGCCAAAGCTGATACGGTTGACTCCAAGCTTTTTCATTCCACTCAGCCACTCTTTTGTTGCACTATTTGGATTGGCCTCACTCGTAATTTCTGCTCCTTCAATGATGTAAGGGTTGAGTAATTTAAAAAGCGTTTCGTACAGTTCTGGTACTACAGTCGAAGGCGTGCCACCACCTATAAAAATGGTCTCAATGCTGTTTTTTTTAGCTTGAAAACGAAGGAGTTCATACTGGAGCTGTTTTTCTAATGCCTGCATGTATTTTTTTTTGAGATGAAACTTATCTACATAGGAATTAAAAGCACAATAAGAACATTTTGAATCGCAAAAAGGAATATGAATATAAACTAACATAGTAAAATTATAGCCGGATAAACTTATTTTAATGGCTATTCTTGTATAATCGCAATAATTAAATACAGGTGCATATATGAGTAGAAAAGAAATATACCGTCCAAATGTTGCAATGATACTAGTCTCAAGTGAATATCCAATGAAAAAAGATATTTTTATTGCGCAAAGAAATGATTTAACTGATATTTGGCAGTTTCCTCAAGGTGGTATTGATGAAGGTGAAGAAGTAAAAGAAGCACTTTTTCGTGAGATGGAAGAAGAGATTGGTACCAATAAAGCTGAGATTATTGCAGAGTATCCGGAATGGGTTTCTTATGACTTTCCTGATAAAATTGCAAATAAAATGAAACCATACAAGGGACAAACACAAAAATATTTTTTGTTGAAGCTCTCAAAAGATGCCAAGATTAATCTTGATACAAAACATCCTGAATTTATAAACTATAAATTCGTAAATATAGATAATCTTTTAAATCATACGGCACATTTTAAGCAACCTGTGTATGAAAAGGTCATAAATTATTTTAAAAAAGAGGGGCTGTTATAGATGGTAATAGTTCAAAAATTTGGTGGAACGAGTGTTGGCGATTTAGAGCGTATACAAAGTGTAGCTCATCGTGTGGCAGTCACAAAAAAAGAGGGAAATGATGTAGTCGTTGTCGTTTCGGCAATGAGTGGTGAGACAAATAAACTTGTAGATTTCGCTGAGTATTTTTCACAAAATCCTGCTCGTGCGGACATGGATATGTTGTTGAGTTCTGGAGAAAGAGTAACGGCAGCACTCCTCTCTATCGCTTTACAGGAAATGGGTCTTGATGCTATTGCTATGACTGGTCGTAAAGCCGGTATCGTGACGGATAAACACCATACAAAAGCGCGTATTGAACGCATTAATCCTCAGATGATGAAAAGTGCTATAAATGAGGGTAAAATAATTGTTGTTGCAGGTTTTCAAGGTGTGAACTCAGATGGGGATGTCACAACACTAGGACGAGGAGGTAGTGACCTCTCAGCCGTAGCTATTGCCGGGGCATTAGAGGCTGATTTATGTGAAATTTATACAGATGTCACAGGTATTTTTACAACAGACCCACGCATAGAACCAAAAGCAAAAAAATTAGAAAAGATTTCGTATGACGAGATGCTTGAGCTTGCATCTTTGGGCGCAAAGGTATTACAAAACCGTTCTGTGGAACTGGCAAAAAAATTAAATGTCAATTTAGTCACACGCAGTAGCTTTTGTGATGAAGAGGGAACACTAATTACAAAGGAAGAAAACATTATGGAAAAACCACTAGTAAGCGGCATAGCATTGGACAGAAACCAAGCACGCATATCTTTAATGGGTGTTAACGATAGACCGGGCATAGCCTCTGATATTTTTAATGCACTGGCAAAGTCAGAAGTGAATGTGGATATGATAATTCAAAACAAAGCAATTGATGATACAACAAATATTGACTTTACGGTTCCTGTCGGTGATTTACATGATGCAAAAACTGTTGTCGATACATTTGTAAAAAGCGGTGAAATCAAAGATGATTCTTATAATGAGGACATTTGTAAAGTTTCTGTCGTAGGTGTTGGCATGAAGTCACATGCAGGCGTTGCGGCACAAGCATTTTCAACGATGGCAAACGAAAATATTAATATTAATATGATTTCAACATCCGAAATAAAAGTTTCTATGGTGATTGATGAAAAGTATGCAGAACTCGCCGTACGCTCTCTTCATGATACTTACGAGTTAGACAAATAAGTAATCAGATGCCGGATTTTGCACAATGGAGTTTAGATGCCATAAGAGAAGAGGGTGGTAGCCTTAGCTGGCTGGAAGAATACCGCTTTGAATGGTCTAAAACAACAGCATTTGCATTAGAACAAATCTTAAATGGCAAGACTATTATTTTGATTACCGATGAGAAACGAAAATGGTTTGAACACTATATTTTAAGTTCTATGAACGGACTGCTTTTAGAAAGACCACTTATCCCTATTATTAGTATTGATAATATTTATACGCATTACAACAATGTAAGCGGAGGGGAGACAATAGACATAATAGATGACATGATTTCTCTTTCTTATAAAGATGACTATTTCTTTTGGTATATTGGAAGGGGCGATGATAAACGGAGTGATATAGCCAAAAGAAAAGATGAAAGTTATTTTTGGATTTTTGATGAAGATTTTAATAATGCGTTTACGCTGAAATCTTATGATAAAGACTTAGATATTAAACTTTTACAGCTTTACAAACTTTTTGATGCTTCGCTAAATGCGGCTATGTTTGGAGAAGTTGATGCAAGCTCCTGATGTGATTAAAGGGCATATTCTTATTGCAAGTGATATTGAAGACACAATCGAGAAACTTGAAAAAAGATTGCAAAATTTTAGAGTTGTAAAATTCATAGAAGAAAATTTTAAAATAGAGCATGCAAAGCTTGTTACTGCTGAGGCTTACATCAGTGAATCAGATACGAAGTATATAGTGATTGGCGCAACAGAGTTTACGGATGTGGCACAAAACTCTCTTTTAAAACTTTTGGAAGAACCGCCGAAAAATATTGAGTTTATTATTGTCTCCCCGACAAAATCAAATTTGCTTCGGACGGTGCGTTCACGCTTACCAATTTTGCAAACGCAATATAATCACGAAAATTTAGATTTAGAAATTGCACTGGGACGGCTTGATTACAAGGAAGTTTTTGCATTTTTAAAAGAACATGCAAGAGTGGGTAAGTTACAGGCAAAGCTTTTGGTTGAGGCACTTTTTTATCGTGCTACTGTGCTAGAGAAGCTCATCTTAACACCTGCACAGTTGGATAATTTTGACAAAGCTTATAGATTACTTGATTTAAATTCTCGACCGCAAAGCGTTTTGGCAATGATCCTCATGAGTTTTGCTCAGGAAAGATGATGATAGTTGAAAAGTTATCGAATGAGATAGATATAAAAAAACAGCTTAAAAAACTCGGTGTTGACGCGGGCGGAATTAATATTTTGGCATCAAAAGCGAAAATACATATTATTTGTATACATGATTTACATGTAGGGGCTGCAAATATTTTAAAACAAGATGCACTCTCAATCGGTGCCGATTTAGCAGTACCACGGGGGACAGTTGTTGCTGCTAAACCTAGAGTTGATTGTTTGTTAATAGCAAATACAAAACAGTTGAAAAATTTGGCAAAAAAAGAGTTAGCACAGCCTTTTGAACTGAAAGAATTAGCGCACAAATTACAAGCATTTACACAAATACAAAAGCCAAAAAGTGTCGATATTATGGGCGTAATTAATGCTAATGATGACAGTTTTTATGCCAGTAGCAGATTTCAAGGTGCTACTGCAATACATGTAATTGAGCAGATGATACAAGAAGGTGCGGCTATTATAGATATAGGTGCCGTTTCTTCCCGTCCTAATGCGTCACTTGTGAGTGTAGAAGAAGAATTGGCAAGAATAGAGCCAATACTATCTCTCATAAAAAAAGAAAAGCTGTATGAAAAAGTAAAATTTAGCTGTGACAGTTATGAGCCTAAAGTGCTACAAAAGGCACTGCAAAGTGGTTTTACAATTGTGAACGATATTACAGGCTTACAAAATGATGAGGTTTGCAAATTGTGTGCTTCTTATAATGCAACGGCTGTAATAATGCATATGCAGGGGACACCACGCACAATGCAGAAAAATCCGCATTATGAGAATATTTTGAGTGAGGTATATGATTTTTTTGATGTAAGAATGCAAAAAGCTGAGAGTTTTGGTATTAAAAATATTGTTCTAGATGTTGGCATAGGTTTTGGAAAAACAGTTGAGAATAATTTAACGCTTCTAAAAAATCTAGAACATTTCTTAACTTTAGATAAACCTCTTTTAGTGGGGGCATCAAGAAAATCTATGATAGACAAAATTTCTGCATCCTCAGTCGAACAAAGACTTGCCGGCACCTTAGCCCTTCATCTTGAAGCACTTAAAAACGGTGCTTCAATTTTACGAGTACATGATGTGCCCGAACATGTTCAGGCACTTAAAGTTTTTAGAGCATTATCCCTCTAATCATAAAATACAGCATTGCTGCTAGTACGGCAGCCGCAGGAACTGTTATAATCCATGCAGCGATTATTTTTTTAATAGCATCTCTTTTTACATATTCAACTTTTTTAACTCTTTTGACATGTTTTTTAGTTGCTTTTATGAGCTTTTCTTGCTCTTTTATTTTTTCATAGAGTGCTAAAAGTTCTTTGTACTCATTTTCACTTTTTTCATTTTTTGTTTCTAATGTTTTAGCCTCGTTTTTATAGGTATGGAGTACTTTTTTCTCATCATGTAAAGTGTCTGTATCTTCTTCTATGGTAATTATAGGAATGTCCCTGTGCAAATATTCTCTTAAAAATCCGACACCAAAGACGCCACCTATAGCGATATGCGTAGAACTTACAGGCAGACCAAGTTGTGATGCAATGATGACAGTTATAGATGCAGCCATTGCAATACAAAAAGCTCTAATCTGGTCAAGTTCTGTAATTTCACTGCCGACTGTGCGTATAAGCTTAGGACCATAAAGTGCTAAACCGGTGGCAATACCAAAGGCACCAACGCCCATTACCCATAAAGGAATGTTCGCTTTAGAAGAGATTCCACCATTGACAATAGCATCATTTATGGCAGCTAAAGGACCTATAGCATTAGCAACATCATTTGCCCCATGTGCAAAACTTAAAAGTGCTGCCGCAAAAATAAGAGGAATTGTAAAGAGCATGTTGACGGATTCTCTGGAATTTTCAATGATAGTGCGTTTTGCATTGAGCTTTTTACTGACTATAAAATAAACAAGGATAGAGAGAATAAAACCTAAAATAAGAGCGGTGAAAAAACTTGGCTTATTTGTGACTTCTACGCTAATGAATGGGAGTAGATTGAAAGTCTCTACAACTTGTGGCCATATTTTTTTCAGACCCTTAAGTACAATATATGTTCCAAATGCCCATGACATAATAGCTACAAAGATGGGAACATATTTTTGTGCTGCTTGAATCTTATTTTTTTTAAAGATGATTGATTTTTTAATGGCAAGTAAAAATAGTGCCGCAATAATACCGCCTAATATAGGAGAAATAACCCATGAGGCAGCAATTTTAGCCATTGTAGACCATGAAACTATAGTAAAACCGGCTGCTGCAATACCTGCTCCCATGACACCACCGACTATAGAATGCGTTGTCGAAACAGGAGCTTTCATCATTGTAGCAAAATTGAGCCATAAAGCAGCTGCTAACAGTGCGGCCATCATTGCCCATATAAAAGAATCAGGATTTCCACCAAAAGCAGAAATGTCTATAATGCCTTTTTTAATGGTTTTTACAACTTCCCCACCTGCGATGAATGCCCCGGCTGCTTCAAATATAGCTGCTAGTACAATTGCCGTTGTCATTGTCATGGCGCGTGATCCAACAGCGGGACCGACATTGTTTGCCACATCATTTGCCCCGATATTCATCGCCATGTAAGCACCTATGAGTGCAGCAACAGATAAGAAAAGGTTGTTTGAAACTTCCCCATTACTTAAGATGGCATAGGTTGAAATGGCAACAAGAAAAAACAGAGCAAGCCCTAGTCGTACAAAATCTGGTCCACTTCTTTTTAAGGCTTCATTTTCAAGTTTTTTTATTGTTTGTATTTCCATTATTTATCTTTTATATATGCTTTTATAATCTCTTGACGCTCTAGTGGTCTGTCTCCGCCGGAACGGCCAGAAGTAGCAACATTGTTTAATTTTTGAAGTGTTTGCATTGATTTTTGATTTATTACTTTTCCAAAAATTGTATAACCGCCGTTCAGCCAAGGCGTTGGGGCTGTTGTTATGAAAAACTGGCTCCCATTTGTATTTGGACCTCTGTTTGCCATTGCCAAAATACCTGGTTTGTCAAAAACTAGATTTGGTTTAAATTCATCTTTGAAATCTTTATGCCAGATACTTTCGCCACCTTGACCACTTTCAGTAGGATCACCACCTTGAATCATGAAATTATGAATAATTCTATGAAACGCAATACCGTTGTAGTAGCCTTTTTTTACATGAGTTGTAAAGTTTTCAACCGCCAAAGGTGCAACTTTAGGGAAAAGTTCGAGTTCGATATTTCCCTGATTCGTTTGTAAAATAACATGAGGATGATTTTCTCCTGCAAAAAGCAGAGTAGATAACAGTAATAATAATGCAAGTGTAATTCGTTTCATAATAAGCTCCTTATTCCTCTTCAAAGTCTAAACATACAGAATTTATACAGTACCGTAGTCCCGTAGGTTCAGGACCATCTTCAAATAAATGTCCTAAATGCGCATCACAACTACTACATTTTACTTCTGTTCGTATCATGCCGTGTGAGATGTCTTTTATTTCGCTTACTGCACCCTCTACTGCTTCATAATAGCTTGGCCAGCCTGTTCCTGAGTCGAATTTTGTGCTTGATTCAAAAAGTGCTACGCCACAACAAATACATTTATAAACGCCATCATCTTTATTATCATAATATTTTCCGTAAAAAGGAGCCTCTGTCCCATGTTGACGACATACATGAAAAGCCTCCGGACTCAGCTCTTTTTTCCATTCATCTTCACTTTTTGTTATTTTCATAGTATTCCTTCGATTTTTAATATGCAAATTTATATTACATAGTATATCAAGAGTATTTAGTTTTAACTATAAAATGAGTAAGTTGTTTAAAAATTGAGAGGAGTGAAAGAGAGAAAGATTACAAAAGAGTATCGCTGTTTAGAAGCGATACACTTAAATGATTATTTACCAGCTGCAACACGGTCTTTAAGACCCTTGCCAGCTTTAAATTTAGGAACCATTTTATCTTGAGTAGTATAAGTTTTATCAGTACCTGGAACTTTACCAGTTTTACCTTTTTGTAATGCTGCTGCAAAACTACCAAAACCTACTAGAGAAACATCTTCTCCCTTTACTAATGCTGCCGTTACTGCTTCAGTGAAAGCTTTGATTGCATTTTCAGCTTCTACTTTAGTTTTGTAGCTTCCTTGTTCTTGTACTAATTCAACGAATTGTGCTTTATTCATAAATTTACCCTTGGATTAAGATTTGTCCTGAAATAATTCAGCTAGAGATACTTTATAGTTTATTTGCTTAAATTTTTCTTCTTTTTGCTATATTTTAGCAAAAATTGTGATATTTTTGTTTCTTTTAGTCCATATTTAGCCTGTTTTAAGAGCTGTTTGAAATTTAGAGTAGTTTCATGTGTCATTATTAAAGCTGATAAATCTTTAATTTTCTTGTATTTATTTGTTGATGTATGTATAGATAAAAACACATCTTCCAGACCATCTCTTCCGTTTTTAGTTAGCACACCCATAATGCTACTCCTCTAACTTATTGATTTTTCTTACCGCTCTAATGATCTCATCATCATCCAATTTTCCCAACATCTTTATCACGGCTGCTGCTGCTTGAGGTTTTGCACGCCCTAGCTTCCAGTCTTGATATGTACGCATAGAAATCCCTAGACTTTGAGCCATATCTTTAAGAGAAATTTTTTTCCCATTATTTTGAGACTCTATTGAGTTATGTAAGATATTAAATAAGTCATTAATTTGCATAAATGAGATTATACGGATTTTATACTTAAATATACATTTTATTTAACATAAATATGTAATTAATGTATGTAATATAAATTTAAATGTATATTATATAATGTATAATATGTTAAGCATAAAGTAAATACTGTAATACATACGGTTTACCGTGTAATAATTAGAGAATTTATTCCATTGAAGGGAAATAAAATAAATTTTTTCTTAATTGTTTATGGCTATTGATTTTCCAATTGGATGGAGTGTAATGAGATTTTCTTTAATTTCAAGGTAGAAAGGAGTGTAAGACTTTGCATCTGTTTTATAAGCAATTTCATGTGATGTATCTATTGTAAATATAATGTTGTTTAGACCTCTAAAAGCTTCTTTAACTGTAATAGTGGCATTTTTATATGAGTTTTGTATTGCAGTTTTTTCACTTTTCAATGTCCTTGTCTCTTTTTCAATTGCATCAATTCTACCTAAACTATGTCTTTTTGCTTCTTGGAGTTTATATTTTAAATCTTCAATATCATTATCAATAAACTTTATTTTACTTTTTAAAATAGGAATATCACGATAATTTATTTTAAATATATTGTCTTCTCCGCTTACAAGCCGCACGGTAATTGAATTTGAAGCATATATCTTTAGATTGTTTTTTACATGACCGATAGTGACATCTTGTGCATATATTGATCCTCCTATGGAAGAATCAATAGTAACAGTAGTTGCATATACAACACCACCTTCAAGCAAGGATATTTTCGCTTCATGACATCTTAGAGTTCCTTTATGTCTGTTAATCGTTGCATATTTAGCATATTGTTCAGACTCTTGGTGTGTAGCACCCTCAATGTCTAATGTTACGGCTTCAAGGCGACTTTTTGCACCGACAAAACCATCAACATGTATTCGTTGGGAAACTAGGTTGACACCCTCTTTGATTGTATCTCGATTTGTATCATGTTGGGCTACAATAACTTCTATATTATTGTTTTCTAAATCATCAACAAGATCCCTATGTCTTGAAATTTCACTGATTTTAATTCGGTTATCAACAAGTAATTCACTCCCATCATAATGTACATAACCGCGTATTTTACTAATATATCGTTTTGTCGTAGTGTTTTCTTCAATCCTAATGAAATTTTCATCCACTCTGGCTTGTAAATCATCTACATTCGTAGCAAAATCAGTATCTATATATTCGCCAAAAGCATTGAAGCCATTTTTCCCATAAACAGGTTTTTTATACTCAACAAGCAATTCGTTCTCTTCAACCTCAATGACTTCACTTTTATGCTCTTTTTCTTTAAACCAAAAAATAAGTTTGCTAGGGCGTGTAATAACAGGGTCAAAACCACTAAAAAGTGGAATTTTCACTCTTTTTGTGAATTTTCCAGCATATATATATTTGACTAAAAGTTTCAAATATTTTTTCATATCTTCATCAAATATATTAATGAGTATCTTATGGTAAGCCTTGATTTTATTAAATTCTCTAAAAAGTTTTTTTAACAAATCAATAGGTTTGAGTGTTTTGTAAGGGATTTGTGAGTCAGGTGACAATATAAGTATAGGATGTGTGAAAAATTTTGAATAATCTATTGTATATTCAAGTTCACACTCCATTTTCTCTTTTTTAGTGGCTGTTATTGTATAAAGCTGATGAAATTCTATATGTTCATTTAATATTTTTGTTTTATTTTTGTATTGTTCTTGCGCCTCTTTACTATAAAGTTCAAAAGATTCATTGGCATTACTTTTTATATATGTATCAACTTTGTTAATAATAAAATCACATTGTGAAGGAGAAATAAGGTTTTCTTCTGCAAAAGTATTTAATGCTTCTTCTATATATCTTGTTTTAATAATTTTATTTTCTATGTGTGGCATTATTTAGTACTCAAGCAAATCACTATAGTCGTACTTGTCAAAATCAAGATAAAGCTTTCCATTTTGTTTGATGACTCTGACATCACTATCATACACTGCCAAAAATCTTTTTTTAATAATTTTTCGCTGATAAGATTCTAAATCAAGTGTTTTAAGATACTCTTTAAGCTCAACGATTTTATTTTCATCTTCTACATCTATAGCTTTTTGAACTTGAGGCATTGGTTCAACATCATGCACAGCATCTACACTTTGAGAAAGAAGCTTTGTATTAAGTAACTCTAAAACTTGTTTTAACTGTTCATCTTTTGTGCTGTAAACTTTTTCTATCTTACTCATTTCATCACGAAGCATTTGTTCTTTGTCATCTATGAGTTTGTCTATCTTTTCTTCAAGTTGTACTATTTTTGCTTTCAACTGCAAGTTCTCTTTTTGATACAAAGATAAGACCATAGCTACTGTTGTTTTAGGTTTAGTGGGAACTTTATTTTGTTGAGGTTGTTGCACTGGTGTATCCCCATTGTTATCAGGAAGGATTATGTACATTATATTATCCTCAACCATATAGTTTAGTTTTTTACTGCGAAGTTTTGAATTAATCATTTCTTTGGACATTTTAAATTTTTTTGAATATGCATCAAGTGTCAATTTCATTCATCTTCCTTTATTTGGCGGTTATTTAAAATTTATAAATTGGAGGGATAATTATACCCGATTTTCTTAGCCAAACACGGTATCCTTTTTTTTCAGTGGCGTGTTTATCTTGAAATGTGTAGAGCGCTGATTTTTTAAACTCTCTTTTTATGAGTAGTTGATTATACTCTTTGTGAACAGTTAAAAAACGCTGAAAGTTATAATAGGCTGTATCAGAAATCATTACGGTAGAGATATTGAAGTCTTTGTTTTCTAAATAACGGGCACAGTCGTTTAGTCCTGTCCCTATAAAGTTTTTATTGCCGAGTATATCTATAAATTGGTTGATTCTTCCTGTATGCACAGCTATACGGAGACCTTGAAAATAGGAAAATTTTTTTGAGAGTTGTTCTGAAAAATGGTTGAAACTTAGTCCGAGAATTGTTCCGTATCCTCTGAATTTTGGGGTAAGTATACAATAAAATCCGTCACCGGTAGGGATGTAGCCTAAGACAAGTTCATTTAAAGGAAGTTTTGCATTTTCAAGAACTCGTTCGATGATTTTTTTGTAACTTCGCGTTAAAAAATTGATAATTTCAAGTTGCTGTTTTGTAGTAAGTAATGAAAAATTAATAATGTCTATTAAAACAAGATCTGTATTAATTTCTGCTTTATTACTCATGTTAGGAATCCTTTAAGTGCTTGATTTTAACATAAAGTTCTTTTAAATGAACTATATATTATAATTTGAAAGTTTGAAATTAAATTTTTTAGGAAATACTTATGAGTAATGGTGTATTAGATATTGTAAAACCTGGGGTTCTTTTTGGTGATGATGTTTTAAAAGTATATAAACATGCTAAAAAGCTTGGCTTTGCTATTCCGGCAGTAAATGTAGTAAATACGGACTCTATCAATAGTGTACTCGAAGCGGCTGCAAAAGCCAATTCTCCGGTTATTATACAATTTAGTAACGGGGGTGCTTCATACTATGCAGGAAAAGGATTGAGCAACGATGGTGAAAAAGCTGCTATTGTCGGTGCAGTCGCGGGTGCAATCCATACACATATGATGGCTGAGGCTTACGGAGTGGCTGTGATTTTACATACTGACCACGCTTCAAAAAAATTGCTTCCATGGATAAATGCCCTTTTAGAAGCGGGTGAGAGTTATTATAAAACACAAGGAAAACCACTTTTTTCTTCTCATATGCTCGACCTTTCAGAAGAGTCTATCAATGAAAATATTGGTACATGTAAAGCCTATCTGGAAAGAATGAGTAAAATTGGTATGAGTATAGAAATAGAACTTGGTTGCACAGGCGGAGAAGAAGACGGTGTGGACAATACAAATATGGATAATGCACTTTTATATACTCAACCCGAAGAGGTGGCTCTTGCTTATAAAGAGTTGCGTGAAATCTCGCCAAACTTCACAATAGCGGCTTCATTTGGAAATGTGCATGGCGTTTACAAACCTGGAAATGTGCAACTAACACCTAAAATATTAGATAATTCTCAAAAATACATTCAAGATAAATTTCATACCGAAGAAAAACCTGTAAATTTTGTGTTTCATGGTGGTTCTGGCTCTGAGCCTGAGGAAATCAGCGAAGCTATTGGCTATGGTGTTATTAAAATGAATATTGATACAGATACACAATGGGCAACATGGAATGGTGTGAGAAAATATGTTGCAAAATATCATGATTACCTGCAAAGTCAAATTGGAAATCCTGAAGGTGAGGACAAACCAAATAAGAAATATTATGATCCTCGAAAATGGTTGCGTGCTGGTCAAGAAAGTTTAGTAGAGCGTGTTATTCAAGCCTATAAAGACTTAAATGCAATGGATCGCAACTAGGAGTACAATTTTTTATGAATATCCTTGATACATTTTGTATCAGGATTTTTCGCATAATGTATATGTAAAAGCTGTTTAAGCTTGTTCTCATTAAATCTCCAAAAGTGCTCATTGTCAAAATCTTCGTGGTTTGTGACCAATGCATGTAACTCTTTTTCACTTAGTTCTCCATGACTGCCTTTTATGATATTTAAAACTAAATCCATTAGTTCACTTTGTGCCTGAGGGGTTGTGTCATCATCTTTGAGTTGTTTGGTTGGCATGAATTTATACATTTTCCAAGCACTAAGCCCAAGTGCAACTATAAAAGCAATCATCATCCATGTAGAAAGAGTTAACTCCATAAATATCCTTATTTTTTCTTAATTATAGGCTTATTTAGATAAAATTCTATTTATGAATGATAAAGTATTTACCAAACCGATAAAAAAACAGTTTGAATTTGATGAAGAAGTTGCCGCTGTTTTTGATGATATGCTCGAACGCAGTGTTCCTTTTTATAAAGAAGCGCAAAAAATTACGGAATTTTTTGCGTTGAAAAATTTGGATGAAAATGGTGTAATCTATGATTTGGGTTGCTCAACAGCATCAACACTACTTAATATTCATAGAAAATTATCAATAAAGGCAGAACTTGTCGGACTAGATAATTCTGAAGCAATGCTCCAGCGTGCAAGACAGAAATGCGAAGCGTATGGTGCTGACATTGAAGTTTGTACTGCCGATATTCTTGAGTATGATTATAAAGAGGCAAATGTTTTTATAAGTAACTATACTTTGCAGTTTATTCGTCCTTTAGTTCGCGAAGAGTTAGTTAAAAAAATTGTAGCGGCATTGAAAAAAGAGGGTGTTTTTATATTCAGTGAAAAGGTTATTTCTCATCATCCTAAACTCAACAAAGAATTAATAGAATGTTATTATGGTTTCAAAAAAGAACAAGGATATTCTGAATATGAAATTATGCAAAAACGCGAAGCCTTGGAGAATGTACTTGTACCTTATAGTGAAGAAGAAAATATAAAAATGGCATTAAATGCAGGGTTTTCTCATTGTGAAGTAATACTTCGTTGGGCAAATTTTGCTACATTCATAGCCGTAAAGTAAATTACCAGACATTTTTTTGTACTTTTGGCTTTTCTTTGACAAAAAGACTTTTGACTTTTTTGGCGCCTTTTTTAAGCTCTTTGCCCATAGTATCATAAGTGATGATGTCATCATCACCGCACTCTTTGTGGTAATAGCCTTGCAAATCATAGTACTCTTTGCAATCACTGTATACTTTTGCAGAAATTCCGTGTTTGTTTACGCAACCGCTAAAAAGTATGCTGAGTAGTATTAGTAAATATATTTTTATCATAATCATTTCCAAGCACTTTGCATACCTAAACCTTAAAACTCTCTTTTGTTTTACAAAATTCTGTTAAAAAGCACTCTTCACATTTTGGATTTTTAGCAGTGCAAATGTATCTACCAAATAAAACCATTGCCTGATGTAGTACATGTAAGTCTGTTTTAAATTTTTTTACCAAAGTAGCTTCTGTTGCCTTTGCGGTTTTATCATCACTGAGTCCAAGTCTGTGTGCAACACGAAAAACATGCGTATCTACTGCCATTAGGTTTGCACCAGTGTATTCTATCAGTACTACATGTGCTGTTTTTTGCCCGACCCCTGCTAATGTTTGTAAATCTTTTTCATTCATTGGAATTTCACCGTCATATATTTCTTCAAGACGCTTAGCCATGGCAAGAAGGTTTTTTGCTTTGTTGTTAAAAAATGAACAACTGTTAATGAGTCTTTTTATATCTTCTATGTTCGCTTGGGCAAGGGCTTTAGGAGAAGGGTATTTTTCAAACAAAGCGGGGGTAATAAGATTAACCCGTTTATCGGTGCATTGTGCTGAAAGTGCAACTGATATTACTAATTCATAGGCATTTTTATAAGTAAGCTCTGTTACTGCATCACTATAGCGTTCAATAAAGTGTTTTTTTATCTCTTGTATTTCTTTTTTTGTTGCTTTTTTCATAAATGTATTTTAGCAACTTATATGCTATAATCAAATTAATGACTTTACAAAGGAATATGATATGGGCATTTTTTCATTATTTTCAAAACAAAAAAGCATTGATGTATATGATGCGAACAAAGAAAAAGAGACATTGTTTTCGCATTTGGACAAAGATTTTTTTACCGAAGTAGTTGATAACCACGATACCATGTTACTCTATTATTTACAAGGTGGAGGATGGATAGGCGCAAATAAAACTTTTTTTAAAACAATGAATTATTATGATATAAAAGATTTTCTAAGAGTGAATGAGAGTATTCGCGATATTTTTTTAAATGAGAGTGAAGAGATATTTACGGAGTCTGATAAAAGTTGGCTAGATTATATTAAAAAGTATAAAAGTGATGGCTATAGTGTGAGTATGACGGATAAACAAGGAAATTTATTAAGTATAGAAGCTAAATGTCATAAATATTCAAAAAACAATAAATTATATATTTTGGAATTAAAAGATGTTACGGATTTACAAAAAGCAAGATTGCAGACCAAAGAAGTAGAAAAATTAAAAACGAAATTTTTAGCAAATATAGGGCATGAATTTAGGACACCAATGAATGGTATTTTAGGATTTGTGGAGTTACTTAAATCAACTAGCCTTGATGAAAATCAACATGAATATATTGATATGATTGATTATTCTTCAAAAAATTTAATGAATAATATTGAAACATTGTTAGATCTATCACAACTTCAAAGTGGGCGCCTTGAAGTAGAAGCTGAACCTTTTAATCTTTTGGTTGAGATGGAAAAGCTCATTTATACATGCTTTGATAAGGCAAACAATAATGGTGTAGGCGTTATGAGTTTTATAGACCCAAAACTACCTCAAGAATTAGAGGGTGATGCCAGAAAAATTTTGCAAATTATGCGTTCAATTATTCAAAATGCGATTAAGTTCACACCGCATGGTGGAAAGGTGATTATTGAAGTCAAGCTCTTAAAACGATTGCAAAATGGGGAATGCACTATAGGGTTTGGGGTTAAAGACAATGGTGAAGGTATGTCTCAAGAGCAGATTGCATTAATGGAAGAACCTTTTACTGCCGGAAGTCATGCTGATGAACGACTTGGAATTGGGCTGAGTCTTTCAAGTGGTTTGGTGAAACTGATGGGCTCTGAACTCCGAATAAGCAGTGAGATTGGTAATGGTACTTATGTGAATTTTGTTCTTGATTTTAAATCTTCAAGAGGGCAAAACTATAAAATGATGCCGAGTAAAAAAGCTAAAGTACTTTTACTAGATAAAGAAAAAGTAGATGATGCTAATTTTTTAACTATATATCTGCGTTCTTTTGCTATAGATGTTACAAAGTCTTCTGAACTTAGCGATGATGTTTATGAAGATATAGATGAGCTTTATATTGTGGCAAATCAGGATAACTCCTCATGGATGCTTGATCTTGCGACATATAAGAAAAAAGCATCGGTAATTCTTTTGTTAGACGAAGATGAAAAACTAAAAACTAAAATGACACATATAGTGGACGAAGTGATATATAAGCCATTGTTGGCAAGTGCTATCGCTAAACATCTTTATATGGCAAATAGCTTTAAAAATAATGATGAAGACAAGGCTCAATTGAAAATTCAAAAGAAGGTTGATGCTTTAGTTGTGGAAGATAATATTATTAACCAACGGCTTATCAAAATACTGCTTCAAGAGTACAATATTAAAGTATCTACGGCATCTAATGGACTCGAAGCTATTGAAATGTATAAAAAGAAAAAATACGACATTATTTTTATGGATATAGATATGCCTTATATGAATGGGATTGTTGCAACCAAAGAGATTAAAGATATGATGCTTATGAAATCACAAGCGCCCATAGTAGCACTTACGGCAATGGCTATGGAAGGGGATAAAGAGATGCTTTTAAGTGAAGGTCTTGATGATTATCTTTCTAAACCGTTAACACGAGAAAAATTAGAATATATATTAGAAAAATATTTACAAATAACACATGAAATTGAATCTGTTTAATAACTATTAATATATTACTATTAAACTTCTTCTTATCAATCTATAAGGAACTATAATGAATAAAATTACAATGTTACTATCTGTATTGCTTTTGACTGGCTCAATCGTATCTGCAAAAACATTAGTTACAGTAAATGGCAAGGCAATCACACAGCAAGAAGTTGACCAAGAATTAATGCAGGCAACGCAGGGAAGATTCAACCAAGTGCCAGCTGATCGTCAAGCTGCCTTTAGGCAACAGGTTTTACAACAACTTATAGGCAAAGAGTTGATTTTTGATGATGCGAAGAAGTCTGGTATTATTCAATCTAAAGCGTATAAGAGTGAGTATAAAAAACTTGAACAAAGAATGAAAAAAGAACTTGCTATTCAGGTATGGCAGAAAAAATTGCTTGATAGTATAAAAATTTCAACTAAAGAGCTGAAAAATTACTATAAAAAGAATAAAGAAGAATTTAATGAAAAAGAGAGTGTGCATGCTCGTCATATTTTAGTGAAGACAAAAGCAGAAGCAGAAAAAATCATAGCACAGTTAAAATCATTAAGTGGCGAAAAATTGAAACAAAAGTTTATAGAACTTGCGAAAAAAGATTCAACTGGACCTAGTGGATCTAAAGGTGGTGATTTAGGATACTTTAGCAAAGGACAAATGGTGCCGGCTTTTAATAGTAAAGTATTTTCTATGAAAAAAGGTACAATAACGCTAGAGCCTGTAAAAACACAATTTGGATACCATGTGATTTATGTGGAAGATAAAAAACCATCAATGACAAGAAGTTTTGATGAAGTAAAAATATTTATTGAGCAACGCTTAAAAATGGAAAAATTTAAAGCTGTAATGAAGAAAAAAATGGATGCATTGCAGAAAAAAGCAAATATCAAGTAAGTTATGCAAGCCTCTCCTCTTTCTAAAATAGTTTTAGAAGAGAGAGAGTTCTTTGTGAAGAGGGATGACTTGATTGATCCCTATCTTGCCGGCAATAAATATAGAAAACTCTACACTCTTTTAAAAACTCCAAATAATACTTATGACACTTTAATATCTTACGGTGGGTCACAATCTAATGCAATGCTAGCATTAGCTGCAATGTGCCAGAAAAAAAACTGGAAATTTATCTACTATACAAAAAAACTCTCCAATACACAGAAAAATAAGCATGAAGGAAACTATGCACATGCTTTGAGATTAGGAATGCAGCACAGCGAAATTGAAAATGATTACTATAAAAAATTTATAGCCTCTTTGCGCTTACATGTAAATGAAAAAACATGCTTTGTTGATCAGGGTGGTGCAGTACAAGAAGCAAAAATAGGTTTGGAAGTTTTGGCACAGGAAGTACGCGAGCAAAACTCTACCTTACATGTAAAGGCAATGGCAACACCTTCAGGAACGGGAACAACAGCACTTTTTTTAGCATTAGCTTTACCTGAGTATAAAGTTTATACGACACCGTGCATTGGTGATGTCAGCTATTTAAAACAACAAATGAATGCTTTGGCAAAAATTCCTGATAACCTTACTATTTTAAAACCGAAGAAAAAATATCATTTTGCTAAGCCATACTTGGAATTTTATGAGATATATAAGCGTTTACATGTAACAGGCATAGAATTTGATTTACTGTATGCTCCTGCAATGTGGCAGGCACTTTTGGAACAAACTGATGAAAACATTATGTATATACACAGCGGTGGAGTGAGCGGAAACAAAAGTATGCTTGCGCGTTATAAGAAAAAAGGGATTATATAATCAACTTTGCAACTAAAGTAGCAAAACAAAATGCTTAAAGAGTATATACTGTCACCATAAATAAAAAAAAGGATTGAGATATGAATAACATTTTTGAGAAACTAACACATAATATGACTGAGGCAATTGAGAGTGCCTTGTCTTTGGCTTTACATAATAAAAATCAAGAAGTGACAGCTGTTCATTTTTTATGGGCATTACTGACGAATTCAGATTCCGTATTGAATCAGATGTTTAACAAAATGGGCATCGACAAAGTTGCAATGGAGTTAGACATTAAAAGTATGGCAGAGAAACTTCCAAAATCTTCTAGTGTGACAAAAGAGAGTATTAAGCTTTCGCATGATTTTGTAAGAACATTAGAAAACGGAATTGGTCTGATGACCAAAAACGGAGATGCTTATTTAGCTGTTGATACCTATATATTGGCGAATTTAAACACAGAACCATTTTCAATTATATTACCAAAATATATAGATACTATGCAACTGACAAAAGAGCTTGAAGCTACACGCGGCGGAGCAAAAATCGATTCTCAAACTGCAGATGAAACGCTAGAATCACTTTCTAAATATGGTATTGATTTAACAAAAGAAGCGGCAGAAGGGAAGTTAGCTCCTGTAATCGGACGGGATGAAGAGATTGCACGAACAATGCAGATTTTGATTCGTAAAACGAAAAACAACCCAATGCTTTTAGGCGAGCCGGGTGTTGGTAAAACGGCACTGGTTGAGGGACTTGCACAGAGAATTCAAAGTGGTAATGTTCCAACATCTTTACAAAATAAGCGTGTTATAGCACTTGATATGTCAGCGCTTATTGCCGGTGCAAAATACCGAGGTGAGTTTGAAGACAGGCTCAAAGCTGTGATCGATGAAGTCAAAGAAAATGGAAATATTATTTTATTTATTGATGAAATTCATACTATCGTTGGTGCGGGTGCATCTGAGGGTTCAATGGATGCGGCGAACATCTTAAAACCTGCGCTTGCTCGTGGTGAATTGCATACTATTGGAGCAACGACGCTTAAAGAGTACAGAAAATATTTTGAAAAAGATGCAGCGTTGCAACGCCGTTTTTTACCGATTAGTGTCGATGAACCAAGTGTAAACCAGTCACTGCAAATTCTTCGTGGAATCAAAGAGAGACTTGAAGCACACCATAATGTAAGTATTGCAGACAGTGCATTAGTGGCTGCGGCAAAACTCTCTGACAGATATATTGCAGATAGGTTTTTGCCAGATAAAGCGATTGACTTAATTGATGAAGCAGCAGCAGAACTCAAAATGCAAATCGAATCTGAACCGAATGAACTGAGTGCGGCAAAGCGTAAACTCTCAGAATTGATGGTGGAAAAAGAGGCATTGAAGATGGAAAAAACTCCATCAAATGAAAAACGCCTCCAAGAGATAGAAAAAGAGCTTGCTGACATTGAAGAAAAGGTGAGAACATTGGAGTCTCAATTTCAAAGTGAAAAAGAAGTATTTGAAAAAATTTCAGCGATTAAAGGTGAAATTGAAGCAAAACGCCGTGAAGCAGAACTTGCAAAAGGTCGTTCTGAATTCAATCGTGCTGCAGAAATTGAGTATGGCGAGATTCCAAAACTGATAGAGCAGGAAAAAGAGCTTAATGCACAATGGGATAGAATGCAGGCAGAGGGAACACTCCTGAAAAATTCTGTCGATGAAGAATCAATTGCCTCTATTGTAAGTAGATGGACGGGAATTCCAATCAATAAAATGTTGCAAAGTGAAAAAGATAAAATTATACATGTTGAAGATGAGTTAAATAAAACTGTTATTGGGCAAGGACAAGCAACACATGCTGTTGCTCGTGCCATTAAGCGTAACAAAGCAGGACTAAGTGATAAAAACAGACCAATCGGTAGTTTTCTTTTCTTAGGACCTACAGGTGTTGGTAAAACACAAACTGCCAAAACTTTGGCGAAGTTTTTGTTTGACTCCGAGGAGGCACTTATAAGAATAGATATGAGTGAATATATGGAAAAACATGCTGTTTCTCGTCTTGTTGGTGCTGCACCGGGATATGTAGGCTATGAAGAGGGTGGACAACTTACAGAAGCCGTAAGAAGAAAACCATACTCTGTAGTGCTTTTTGATGAGGTAGAAAAAGCGCACCCAGATGTGTTTAATATGCTACTACAAGTGCTTGATGACGGTCGTTTGACAGACAACAAAGGAGTGACGGTTGATTTTAGTAATACTATTATCATTCTGACATCAAATATCGCAAGTGACAAGATTATCACACATGCTGGAAGTCCTGAATTAGAGGACATGGTTATGTCTGAGCTTAAAAAAGCATTTAAACCAGAATTTTTGAATAGACTTGATGATGTTGTTATATTTAATGCACTTGGTCAAGAACAAATTAAAGGGATTGTTGATATTTTCTTTGGTGAAATTGTCAGTAAAGTCAAAGAAAGAGATATAGAACTCTCTTTAAGCGAAGAGGCAAAAGATTATATTGCAGAAGCTGGATTTGACCCGGTATATGGAGCTCGTCCGCTTAAGCGTGCGTTATATGAAATTGTAGAAGACCGTTTAGCTGACCTTATCTTAGACGGTACGGTAAAAGAAGGCTCTCGCGTTGCGTTCACTGTTGTAAACGGTGAGGTGGAAGTTAAGGTTTCTTAACTTTTCATATATTTTTCTATGTTTAAAGGTTTTCCGAGATGAAAACCTTGGGCATAATCTACTCCCAAATCTTTTACCACATTGAGAATTTCTTGAGAAGATACAAATTCTGCTATTGTTAGTATATGGAGTTTCTTAGCAAGTGTGACGATAGTTTCTACCATTATTTTAGAATTTTGATTTTTATCTATATTTGATATTAAAGAAGCATCTATCTTAATATAATCAATAGGAATATTTAAAATATGAGAAAAATTAGAGTAGCCTGAACCAAAATCATCTAATGCAATTTTTACTCCATAAGAATGAACTTTTAAACAAAATGCTACAACCATTTCATAATCATTAAAATCTTCTGTTTCAAGTAATTCAACAGTCAATAGTTCATTGAATTGAAAACTATTTAATATGTCGAAAAAATATCGCATAGTTTTTTTATTTTGTATATCACTGAGTGATAAGTTTATAGAACAAGGTATTTGGTATAAAGATATGACATTGAGTGTATTTTTAATGACTGTTTTTGTGATTTTGTAATAAATTCGATGGGCTTTAGCAACCTCTAAAAATTTAACAGGTGCGATGATATGGTCTTTTTCATCTTTAAGTCTGACTAATGATTCATATTTTGTTTGCATATTTGTATTTTGAATAGGGACAATAGGTTGAAAGAAAGACAATATATTCTCTTTTTCCAGTGCAGTTTTGAGTTTTTTATGACATTCTATATCATCTTTATACTGTTTTTCTAGTGCTTTATCTTCATGAAAGATTGAAAGTTGAATATTATTCTTTTTTGCCTCTTTGAGTGCCATATCGGCATAAGCAAGCATTTTATTTTTACCTGTAAATGTTATACCACAGCTCATCATAAACTGAAATATTTTATCTTCATAGGTAAATGTTTTTTTGTTATAGTGTTGTAAGATTGTATTAATGAGATTGAGGAATACCTGATTATTTTCATTTATTTGATTAATACAGACTATGACAAACTCATCTCCGCCAATATGGTATAAAAGTACAGGTAAACCAGCAGTTTCTTTTTTTAGAAAATTTGCAGTCATTTGAAGCGCAATATTTCCAATATCTTCCCCGTAAACATCATTAAATGACTGAAATTTGTCTATATTGAGCAATGCCATACGGGTAAAAGTATGTGAAGTGGCATCTTCAAGTAATTTATTTCTATTTGCTAAACCGCTAATATGATGCGTGTATATCTTTTTATGTAACTCGGCAGTTTTTTTCAGTATTTCTTTTTCTAAATCTTCATTATATTTTAAAATCTTCTTTTGTGCTTTTCTTAAATGCTCGTGAAGTGTATTAAATTTATAAATGGAAAAACTTATCAGTAAAAAAGCAACAAAAAATGAAAAAAGCAGTGTATAAGAACTTCGTTCGTTGTTTTTATCAAGTGTAGCAATCTTGTTGTAAAGCACTGCATTAGATAGGTCTGTCAATATTTTTGTATCAGCGGAAAATTTTTGAATTACACTGTTAAAACCAATAATGGCATCTTGTAAATCTTCTTTATCATGATCTTTTACGGCTTGGAGTATAGATTTTTCTATAAATTTATACGCAATAGTTCTATTGTGAATTGTTTGCAACAAGGTCATAAAATTACTTGGAAGATTATGCTTTTCAATGAAAATTTGAAGCTCTTTTAAACTGTTGTCAATATTTTGAAATGATGTGCTTATTTGCTCACTTGAGAGATTTTTTTGAAGGAGTATGTATTGTAAAATAAGTGTTTGATTTGTTTTAAGTTCGTAGTTTAGTGTACTGATATGGTGCGTTAATTCTACATGATGTTTACTCAAATAATTTAAAACCTGATTATTCGCATGGATGTTTTTATAGCTTATAATTAATGATGCGATTAAAAGGATAAAACTTACAAGAAGGGCAGTATATATTTTATATTGAAATTTCATTTTAAAATACTTAAAACTTTGCTTCTAAACTAAGTGAGGTGATATTTTGTGTTGCATCTTTTTTTGCAGGTTCTCCAAAATGCCATCCGCTTCCAGTATAATCCTCATGCATATTAAGATAGCCTAGTTTTGCACTGAGATATTTGTGAAATTGCCATGTCATATATATTTCATAAACACTTCCTCTCGTTGCCAATTTGTTAAACATATCTTCAGCACCTTGCGTTGCGCTAAACCAGTATTTACTTCCATAATTGAACTCGGCACCTGCCATAAATTCTTTTGAAAAATTATATTTTGTACCAATATAGACAGCATAGCCGTTTTTGCTGAGCATCTCTCCGCTTGCATAATCGGCATCTGTAAATCCAGTATATCCACCTGCTGTGAGTTGGGCATTGAGAGGTGCTATGATTTTGTAATCATCTTTGTTTCCGTTTGGATGTGGGTTTGACAGTGCGGTGTGTAGAAAAAGTGTGGTATTTGTATTGTGTACCTTTTCGATGTCCAATCCTATACCGTAAGTAATCATCGTTCCTAAATCATGGGAGTTTGAAGAGGTGACATCTGGACCCAAATAAGGATGTGCTTTGAGTTGATTGATGATATTAAATCCAAAGGAGAGTAAAGATGAGCCTAAAAAATGAAATTTTGTATCGGCATATAAACCAAGGATGTTTGCATCATCAATATTTTCTCGATTACATTGATACGGGTAGAAATTCGGTCGCAATGTGTATGGTTTTGCTATAACTAAACGAGCAAAGGTATTGTCATTGAATTTTTGTGTCGCTATTAATCCATATGTATTCATGTCGAACACTAAAGCAGGAAAGAGTGCATTCCTTTTTTTGTTTTGTGCATATTGTATAGGCGTGCCACCGGATGTTGGGAGTAAACCAAATGAGAAAGTAAAGGGAGTCTTTGAAGCACTGTGAATGGTATAATCAACATAGGCACGATCAATATCAAAAGCACTTCCCGGTGTTCCGGTTTTAATGTCACGAGATAAAATACATAATCTTTGATTTGCTTGAGATGAATTCATATAGAGCATACGCCCATGAAATTTGACATCATCAAAATTTGCATTCATGTTTAATCGAAAGCGTATAGTGGAAGCAATATCAAAATTTTTCGTGTATTCATCTCTTCTTTGTAGCCCTGTAGGAGTACCATCAGGATTGTACATTTGTGTATTTTCACCAGATATTTTACCGTTTTTGTAATTTAGTTTATCAAATCGTAAGAGTAGCTCCGGTGAAAAGTTGATTTTATCAAGGATGGACTTTGTTTCGACTTTTTCTAAAATATTTTCTTGTTCATCCATATAGTCATTGTTTTGAACAAGTTGTTTTTTTGTTTGCATGGTCTCTTTTGCATTTTGTGCAACTTGGGCTTTTAACAGTTGTATTTCATGTTCAAGCTGTTCTATCTTTTTATTTATGTCAATTTGTGATGCCATTAAGAATATTGGAAATGTGAGAAGAGCGATTTTTTTCATTTTATAATCCTGGTAATGTCGGTTGTTCTGAATCCGCTGCATGTACTATAAGGTAAGTTTTGAGTTTCTGTCTTGTTCCCTCATCAATAGAGTCAAGTTTGTATCTTTTAAGGTGTCTGGGTGAAGAAAAAATGCGTATCCATTGGATTGTAGCTTTTTCTCCGCCAAAAAGATGTAGTTTTTGAGCAAGAGAAATAATATTTTTATCATAATTTGAATTTGCAAAAAGAGAAAACATACACAAAATCATACCTATGAAAATTTTCATAATAATCCCTACTCTTTTGAATGATGATATTATAGTTAATTTATTTAAGAAATGCAATGCAGGTATTAACCACACTTTAAGTAAAGTTTTTGTAAACTTCCGAACTTAAATCAGATAAGGATATGTCGAATGAAAAGAACATACCAACCACATAATACACCTAGAAAACGAACACACGGTTTTAGAGCTAGAATGGCTACTAAAAATGGTCGTAACATTTTAAATCGTCGTCGTGCTAAAGGTCGTAAAAAATTGTCAGTATAGGCGGATTTAACACATTAAAACTCCATAAGGAGTTTCAATATGTTTATAACAAAGGAAAAAACCAACACTCCCAAAGTGTTGTTTTGTTTTTTCTTCCTCAAACAGGAGTACATAAAGTAGGTTTTACTGCTACTAAAAAACTTGGTAATGCAGTCAAGCGTAATCGCGCGAAGCGTCGTCTTCGTGCTCTATTTTGTGAATACTCCAACTCTCTTAAAGATGGCACATATATATTTGTTGCAAAAGCAGGAATTTTTGATGCACCTTTTGAAAAACTCTCCAATGATTTTAACAAGATTTTAAGCCGTGCGAAAACTTTTACTTAAGCTTTTATGGCTTTATCAGAAATTTTTTACACTTATTGGCTATGGTTCATGCCGTTATTATCCTACATGTAGCGAATATGCACGCATAAATTTCGAAAATAATTCAATTTCAAGTGCTTTTTACCACTCTTTTACTAGAATACTGCGTTGCAATCAATTTTTTGATGGCGGGATAGAGTATCCATTGTTAAATAAGCTCTCTTTACATCCTGCTAAACTTGAGATTGATGCTATAAAGTATTGGTTGGTTCCAAATAAAAAAAACCGCTATTACATCATAAAAAATTTTTTATATAAAGGGTAATTTGTGCTAGACAAAATGTCACCAAATCAAAGATTAATAGTTGCTGTACTATTGTCAATAATTTTTTTCGTAGGCTATACTGCGATATTTCCACCGAAAGAACAAAAGGTAGCAAAAAATGCTAAAACAGAAAAAGTTACATCTACTGCAAATACAGTAAAAGATGTCACATCACGCGTAGAAGAGGCATCAGGGCATGCTGTATCTGAGCAGGAAAAAATAGCACAGAGCGTATCAAATAATATTGTTACAATAACAAATAAGAATTTTATTTTAAAAATAGATACACTAGGTCGCATATCTTCAAAAGAATTACTTGAAGATAAATTTCGCAATACTGATGATTTGCATGCACAGGTCATTCCTAAACTTGGAACAAAACCGCTCTATATTCGCTTTAGTGATGATGCCATTAATGATGAAGCGACAAAAGTTCTTTATACTGCAAGTGTGAGCAATGTTGAGTTAAATGATAAACCGGTAACGATTACATTGACACAAAAACTCTCTATGCTTAGTGTAACAAAAGTGTTAACTTTTTATGCTGATGGTCATTATGATGCAAAAATTTCAATTTCTAAAGATGTGAGACATTATATATACTTGGGTGATAGACCGCAGGTTTCTAAAAAACTTATGGCTGCCGCGGGTGCTTTAGTGTACACAGGAGATGATGTTACCCATATTATTGAAGATGGTGATGCTGAGGGTAGAAAAGTATTTCAAAATGTGAAATTAGTATCTTCATTTGACCAATATACAGCTATTATTCTTTATGGTTTTAAAAAGGATACCAATGTTGTAGTTGAGCGTGGAAAAGATGATAATCCTGTTGTTTATTTTGAAGCGACAAAAGATGAAAATATTCATGGATATATTGGACCAAAAGATCACAAGGTTTTAAAAGCCATTAATCCAATGCTTACAAATGCTATTGAATACGGTTGGTTCACATTTGCTGCAAAACCTCTTTTTGCTTTACTTTCATGGATTCATGGTATTTTGGGAAATTGGGGTTGGTCAATCATTGCATTAACTGCATTAATTAGAGCTATTTTGTATCCTTTAACATACAAAGGTATGGTTTCAATGCAGAAGATGAAACTGCTTGCGCCTAAACTTAAAGAGTTAAAAGAAAAACATAAAAAAGACCCACAACGCTTAAATGCGGCTACAATGGAGATGTATAAAAAACATGGTGCAAATCCACTAGGTGGATGTTTGCCTATGGTATTGCAAATTCCTGTCTTTTTCACTCTTTATCGTACACTTTTAAACTCTGTTGAACTGCAAGGGGCTCCTTGGATTCTTTGGATTCATGACCTTTCACGCATGGACCCGTACTATGTATTGCCGATTTTAATGGGTGCATCAATGTTTATGCAACAGCGTATGACACCAAATAATTTTACTGATCCTATGCAAGAAAAAGTATTTAAATATCTTCCTGTAATATTTACATTTTTCTTTGTGACATTCCCATCTGGACTGGTTTTATATTGGTTTACAAATAACCTTTTCTCAATTGCACAACAGTATATGGTGAATCTACAGTTTAAAAATGCTAAAGATGCAAAAGTAGCAATTGAAAATAATAGCGAGAAATAAAAATGATTAAAATTGAAGCAGTAACATTAGAAGGCGCATTTCAAGATGCAGCCACTGCACTGGATTGCTCAGTAACACAATTGGCTGTTGAAGTTGTGCAGATTCCAAGCAGTGGATTTTTAGGTCTGTTTAAAAAGAGCGCTATCATTGTTGCGACGGTTAAAAAAGAGTTGAATGAAGAGACAAAACAAGCAATTTCAACTCCGGCAGAAGAACCGACACCTATACAGACAATACTTAATGATACAATAATGCCAACTTCATTTGTAAGTGATCAAGATGAAGATGACTTAGAAGAAGATTTAGCAAGTGGACTTGATTATACGGCAGATTATGATGATGAATATGATGATGAAGTGAGTGAAGAAGCCGAGTCTACTGCTGATATAGAGGCAATTGTAAAAGAGGTAGATGCAGATATTAATAAACTTTTTGATCTTATATGTTTTAATATTGATACAGTTGAAGTTTCAGCCTATGATAAAGAGACTATACTTATAGAATTTAAGGGTGAAGATGCTGCACTTTTAATAGGTAAAGAAGGCTATAGATATAAAGCACTTTCATATATGATATTTAATTGGATTAATACAAAATATGATCTACAATTGCGTCTTGAAATAGCAGAGTTTTTGAAAAATCAAGAAGAGTCTATTGGAAGATATTTAACGAATGTATACGAAAATATAGACAGAGACGGGCGGGCTCAGACAAAAATTTTAGACGGAGTTTTAGTACAAATTGCACTCAAAGAGTTGCGAGAGAAATACCCTGACAAATATGTCGTGATTCGTTCTACTAAAGACGGACTTAAATATATAATCGTAAACGATTACCACAATCATTAAATTATGAATGAGACGATAGCTGCCATTGCAACAGCCAATGGTGTCGGCTCTATTGCTATCATACGCATAAGCGGTGAGAAGGCATTACATATAGCAAAAACACTTACATGTAAAGAAGACTTCACACCCAGACATGCAACACTTACCAATATTTATAATGCTAAAGAGGAGCTTATTGATGAAGCTATTGTTATTTACTTCAAAGGTCCATACTCCTTTACTGCTGAAGATGTTGTAGAAATTCAGTGTCACGGTGGTTTTATTGTTGCACAAAGTATCTTACGCTCTACACTTAAAGCCGGAGCGCGTCTTGCATATGCCGGGGAGTTTTCTAAACGGGCTTTTTTTAACGGTAGAATTGATTTAAGCGAAGCAGAAGCTATAGCACAACTTATAGAAGCAAAAAGTGAAGACGCTGCAAAGATTCTTGCCTCTCAAATGAAAGGCTCGCTTAAAGAGTTCATAGAACAGGTGCGTGATGATATTATTCATATTTTAGCGTATAGCGAAGTGAGTATAGATTATGCTGAAGAGGATTTGCCTGAAGATTTGGTCGCACAAATACAGGCAAAACTAGATGAATTATATATCCTACTTGAAAAAACACTTATAGCCTCAAAATCACGAGAAGGATTGATGCAGGGTTTTCGTGTAGCAATTATAGGCAAGCCTAATGTCGGGAAAAGTTCTCTCTTAAATGCTCTGTTAAATTATAATCGTGCCATAGTCAGTGGTATAGCGGGGACAACACGCGATACGATTGAAGAACAGTTAAGAATCGGTACACACTTAATACGAATCGTAGATACGGCAGGTATTCGCGAAGCAAATGATGAAATAGAACGAATAGGAATACAGAGAAGTCTTGAAGCAATTAATGAAAGTGACATTGTCATAGCCCTTTTTGACGCTTCGCGTGAAGGGGACGATGAGGATAAGCAGATTGTTGCTTTGATAGACAAAAATAAAATGCAAAAAGAGATACTTGTTATAAAGAATAAAATTGATTTGCAACAGAAATTTGATTTGAAAAACTTGGCTTTTGACTTGGAATTAAACTCTAAAAATGATGTGAGTGCTTTGGTAAAAAAACTAGAAGCACTTATGGACGCAAACAATGTTAGTGATGAAATTATGCTAATCTCTGAGCGTCAAATTTCTGCAGTTGAAGAGACAATGCAAAATATAAAAGAGGCGTATGAACCACTGCAAGACCAAGAACTGGAAATTTTTTCATTCCATTTAAATGAAGCGGTGAAGGCGATGGCAAGTATTACCCGTCCATTTGAAAATGATGAAATGCTTGACAAAATGTTCGGTTCTTTTTGTTTGGGAAAATAGTATTGAAATACATTGCCATTGACTTAGGACTCAAGCGTATTGGGCTGGCTTACTCAGCACACAAAGACATTGTAACACCTTTGCCTGCCGTGATACGAAAAAATCGTAATCAAGCTTCTTTGGAAGTTAAAAAAATTATCCAAGAGTGGGAAGCAGATACTGTGATTATTGGTGTTCCTCTTGGTGGTAGCAGTGAAGATGAAATGCGAAAGCGTATTGCGCACTTTATGAATCTTGTCGATTTTGATGGCGATGTATTTTATCAGGATGAAGTAGGAAGCTCAATTGAGGCTGAAAATATGATGAAAGGCGAGATTAAATACATACGCGATGGCAGAGTAGATTCCATTTCTGCCATGATAATATTACAAAGATATTTGGCTAGAATTAGGTAGCCATTATATAAACATTATTGCTTTTGTCAGAAGCTTGCGCAAATCTTTCTTTTAATTCTCTGTCAAAAGTTAAGATAAACACATTTGTATTTTTTAGGTTTGCATTGTGAAACTTTTGTAATAGAATGTCATCTGCTACATTTTTTCCATGGTCACATTTTACAAAATTGAATGAGTTGAGTGTTTTACCATAGTCATATAAATTTGCTTCCCATTCGGCTTTTTTCAGGTAAAGTGAGTCAGGGTTTGCTGCAAGAAAAATATTTTTATCTGAAATATTATATGGTTCTATAATATCATTGAAAATCGAAGCAACACTTGAAAAGTTTTCTATATCCCAAAAAAGATAACTTTGTTTCGCATGAGATTTTTGTTTTTTGTTGATAAGTTTGAGCCTCTTTGTGATATTAAAACTCGAATGTGCCGTATCATTTATAATATTAATATATTTTTTTAATTGTTGTGCATCTTCTGTGCTAAATCCTAAAATTTCACCCAATTCTATGTAAAAATCTAAATTTTTTAGTTCATTTTCAGAAGCACCTTTTTGATACTTTTTTAATTTTACAAGTTTTGCATTGGAAAAAACAAGTTTTATACTCATTTTTTCGTGATTTGCATAGGCTTGTTTTGTCCTGAAAAAAATATCTTTGGCTTCTGTAGTGTCTGGAAACTCTATGGAACCTCTATATTTATATTCGATAGAAATTTTTTGTTTGTTTAGAGACATTGAAAGAACTCAGCAGCTTCTTTTTCATCACTAGAGAGTTTCTCTTTAGCATACAAAGGATCTTCACTCATTATTTTTTTTATCTCGTTTTGACAATAAGCAAATAGTACCTCTTTTGCTTGTTTATCATCATTCAAAAACCCTAATCCACTAAACTGATACGGTTCCTCTTGCTCTATGCAAAGAAGTGTTCCCTCACACTCTTTTTCAAGGATGTCAACAAGTGTTCTATAGTTGATGTTGAACTCGGTTGCCTGCCAACCTATGTCTTCAAGGTCACTATTGGCAAATTTATCTACACCATCACCTGTCGTGTCATCATAAGAAGCCCGTGGTATATTGACTTTTATAAGCTCCTGCCAGTTTGAAAAAGCTTTTATAAGCACTCTTTCCCCATCATCGACAATTTGGTAATTTGTACCAAAGATTTCTGCAAGAGAGGGTGCTTTACTTGGCATAAGTGCATTTATGGGTTGTAGTATATGCTTTGCCTGATAAATCAAAATTTCTTTCGCATTAAAAGGAGCATATTTAATCTCTCCTTCTATAGTAACACCATACTCTTTTGATGTATTTATGGCTGTAAGGAGTTCTTGTTTATTGACTATAATAATTTCATTAAAAAGGTTGAATTGTTTCATTATCTCTCCAGATATTTTTTCGTATTATACAGAGTCTGAGATTAAGTGCAGTAATTTCCAAAATTTAAATCTGAAGTGCAATTTTTGAATTTATAAATCATATCAATTTTATCCTTAAGCAGCCATTTTTGAACCAAAGAAAACTTCATTGGGAGTTTTCCAGTTGAGAGATTTTCTAGG
>Ga0256840_1000508_pt1 | contig 39679 bp, 48 predicted proteins | sample 355202metaG_FD_185969 | JGI IMG/M metagenome (GOLD analysis project Ga0256840, IMG submission 185969) | Hydrothermal vent microbial communities from Mid Atlantic Ridge, Atlantic Ocean - 355-202 | ecosystem: Environmental > Aquatic > Marine > Hydrothermal vents | place: Atlantic Ocean: Mid...
GCTTTATGCTGAATATCATTGCTGGGCTTATCGCTTACTCACTTAAAGACAATAAACCATCGTTGAGAATTACGAGCGAAGAATTTAGTATGATGACTGTTTCTTAAACAGATCTGAGGTTAATTAAAATATTTGTACCTATCCTTATCCAGAACTCAGGTTAAATATTCAACTTCCCAATAATTATTACTGACATAAAAAAACCGGCAAAAGCCGGTTTTTTTATTTAAGATGGGGTAAATCTATGCTTCTTCCGTAACTTCTTCTTGCTTACGATCAACAAGCTCAACAATAGCCATAGGCGCTTTATCACCAGCACGTGGACCTGTTTTAAGAATACGTACATAACCACCAGGACGTGATGCTGAACGAGGACCTAAATCACTGAATAATTTTGCTACAACTTCTTTATCGCCTAAACGTGACAAAGCAAGTCTACGGTTTGCAACAGAATCTACTTTACCTAAAGTAATTAATGGTTCCACAACACCACGCAATTCTTTAGCTTTAGGTAATGTGGTACGAATAATTTCGTGTTCCATTAAAGAAGCAGCCATATTTTTGAACATAGCTTTTCTGTGGCTTCCGTTACGATTTAATTTACGGCCTGAGTTACGATGACGCATGATAATACCTTATTTTTGTTCTGTAGATGTTGGCGGCCAGTTATCTAGGTGCATACCTAAAGATAAACCTTTTGACGCTAATACATCTTTAATTTCTGTTAATGATTTCTTGCCCAAATTTGGCGTTTTTAACAGTTCCATTTCACTGCGTTGAATCAAATCACCAACATAGTAAACATTTTCTGCTTTCAAACAATTTGCTGATCTAACTGTTAGGTCAAGTTCATCAATTGCTTGTAACAATGCAGGATCTACTGTTACTTCAACTGTTTCTTCAACTACAGGCTCTAAGACAGTGAAATCTACAAATGCTGATAACTGATCACTTAAGATCGTTGATGCAAATTTAATTGCATCTTCAGCATCTAGAGTACCATCTGTATCAACATCAAGAATCAATCTATCTAGATCCGTTCGATTTTCTACTCGTGCACTTTCAACATTATATGTCACCATATTAACTGGGCTGAAAGAGGCATCTAAATACAGTTGGCCGATAGAACGTTCTTCATCAGTGTTACGTGTATTAGAAGGCGAATAACCACGACCTGTTTCAACTTTAAAGGTCATAGCTAAATTGCCGCCAGTAAGGTTTGCGATAACATGATCAGGGTTTACTACTTCAACATTATGAGGAAGTTGGATATCACCTGCAGTAACAGGACCTACGCCTTCTTTATTAAGCGTTAATACCACTTCATCTAAATCGAATAGTTTGAATGCCAAACCTTTCATATTTAAAAGGATGTCGATAACATCTTCTTGAACACCATCAATAGCTGAGTATTCATGAACAACACCATCAATTTGGGCTTCAACTACAGCTGCACCTTCCATAGAAGACAACAGTATACGACGAAGCGCGCTACCAAGTGTGTGTCCGAAGCCGCGCTCTAATGGTTCTAAGACAAGACGTGTACGTGTAGCACTAATCTTATCTATATCAACCATGCGTGGTTTAAGAAAATGACTCATATAAGTCGTCATGTAATTTCCTTTAAGTAAGTCTTAAATAGTTTTAGCTTAGCTACTACTATTTAGAGTACAGTTCAACTACTAGGTTTTCGTCGATATCTGAGGCTAATTCATCACGCTCAGGGATACGTTTAAACGTACCTGAAAGAAGCGTAGAATTAACTTCAAGCCACTCAGGAAGACCTAATTGTTCTGCAACAGACATTGCGTTCACAATACGATCTTGCTTTTTAGCTTTTTCACGAACTTCAACTTTATCACCTGCTTGAACTAGGTAAGAAGCAATATTAGTAACTTCACCATTCACTAAGATTGACTTGTGTGAAACAAGTTGTCTTGATTCGGCACGTGTTGAACCAAAACCCATGCGGTAGACAACGTTATCAAGTCTTTGCTCTAACAAGAATAATAAGTTTGAACCTGTTGCACCTTTGCGTTTGTCAGCCAAAGTGTAATAGTTTCTAAATTGCTTTTCTAATACACCATAAATACGACGGATGCGTTGTTTAGCACGCAATTGCACAGCATATTCTGATTCACGTCCACGACGTGCACCATGTTGACCAGGCTTCTGATCTAATTTACATTTATTTTCTAAAGGGTTGCCTCTACTTTTCAAGTAAAGATCTGTACCTTCTCTACGGCTTAATTTACATACTGGGCCACGATATTTTGCCATTATAGATTCTCCTTACACTCTACGTCGTTTAGGTGGACGACAACCATTGTGCGGAATTGGTGTAACGTCTGTAATGTTATTAATTTTAAAACCAAGGTTATTCAATGCGCGAACAGCTGATTCACGACCAGGACCTGGGCCTTTGATTTCTACGTCAAGATTCTTCATTCCGAAGCCTTGGGCAATTTCGCCTGCTTTTTCAGCTGCAACCTGTGCCGCGAATGGTGTGCTTTTACGTGAACCACGGAAACCACTACCACCTGCTGTTGCCCAAGCCAATGCATTGCCTTGACGATCTGTAATTGTAATAATTGTGTTATTAAATGTTGCATGTACATGTGCAACACCGTCTACCACATTCTTTTTTACACGCTTACGTTGACGTGCTGTCGAATTTGCCATCGATAAGCCTCTTTATTTAATCATTCTACGCGGACCTTTACGTGTCCGGGCATTTGTTTTTGTTCTTTGACCACGTAGTGGAAGACCTCTACGATGACGGACACCACGATAACAACCTAAGTCTCTTAGACGTTTGATATCCATGGTCACTTCACGTCGCAAATCACCTTCTACAGTAAATTTTGCAACTTCAGTACGAAGTGATTCCACTTCTTTTTCTGTCAAATCTCTGATTTTTGTATCTTGCGCTACACCTGCGGCTGCACAGACTTTCTGCGCACGGGTGAGACCGATACCATAAATCGAAGTTAGAGCTATTACCGTGTGTTTTTGCACAGGTACATTTATTCCAGCAATACGAGCCATTGAGCTACCTTAAATCCTTCACAAGTGAACAGAGAATTTTAACACAAACACCCTCTATTCATCAATAGTTTAATTTTTAACGTTTATAGAAGTTCTGCTTAAATCAATTATAGTTAGGCTGTACTTATAATTGTTCAGGTATTTCGCAAAGCAAGTTGCAATAGTAATTCTATTGCGGCGCGCTTTTCGATATAGCTGGGCGATTATAATCAGCATAAAATAATTAGATTTACTGAGTTCTTCTATTTAACCTTGACGTTGTTTGTGTTTAGCTTCTTTACAGATAACACGAACAACACCTTTACGTTTTACGACTTTACAATTACGGCAAATTTTCTTAACCGACGCTTGAACTTTCATCGAATTTCTCCACAAAACCTACTTAGTTATGGTTTTAATTTAAAAAACCGGACATACCTTTATTTTTCTTGTTTGATTTTTTCATCAAACCTTCATATTGCTGTGACATCATATGAGATTGTATTTGTGATACAAAATCCATTACAACAACTACAATGATCAGCAAGGATGTACCACCGAAATAGAATGGTACACTCCAATAAAGTATTAAAAACTCAGGCAACAAACATACGGCTGTAATATAAATTGCACCAGCCAATGTCAGTCTACCCATAACGCTATCAATATAGCGTGTAGTTTGTTCACCTGGGCGAATGCCCGGAATGAACGCACCAGATTTTTGTAAATTCTCAGCTGTTTCTTTCGGATTAAAAACTAATGCCGTATAAAAGAAACAAAAGAAGATAATTGCTATGGCATAGGCCATAACGTACATTGGTTGCCCGGGTGACATCAACGTCGAAATGTTCTGCAACCAGCCCATACCTTCTGAAGCGCCAAACCAACCTGCAATCGTAGCTGGAAACAATATAATACTTGAGGCAAATATAGGTGGAATAACACCAGCCATATTTAACTTAAGAGGAAGGTGAGTAACTTGTCCCGCCATCATCTTGCGACCTTGCTGTCGTTTTGCATAATGCACAGGTATCCGTCGTTGCGCTCGCTCCACAAACACTACAAATGCTGTTACTGCTAGTGCCAGGAACAGAATAGCTATGACTAAGAATGCATGTAATTGACCTGTTCTTGCTAATTCAAGTGTACCGCCTATAGCTGCTGGCAAACCTGCAACAATACCAGCAAAGATAATTAACGATATACCATTACCAATGCCACGCTCTGTAATCTGTTCACCCAACCACATTAAGAACATAGTTCCTGTAACAAGTGTGATTACAGCTGTAATTCTAAATAGCATACCTGGATCTACAACAACACCAGTCCCACCGGCACTCTGACCTTCAAGAGCAATCGCTATACCTAGCGCTTGGAACGTTGCTAAAACAAGTGTTCCATAACGTGTATATTGTGTAATCTTACGCTTACCGGCCGCACCTTCTTTCTTCATTTGTGCCAATTTAGGATGTACAACCGTCAACAACTGCATAATAATCGATGCAGAAATATAAGGCATAATTCCTAGCGCAAATACAGACAGGCGAGACAAAGCACCACCAGAGAACATGTTAAACATGTCAAGAATAGTACCTTTTTGTGATTCAAACATACTTGCTAAGGCACTAGGATCAATTCCTGGTACAGGAATGAATGTTCCCATTCTATATACAAGTAGCGCACCTAGGACAAATAGCAAGCGGCTTTTCAGCTCCGCATACTTCCCGCCACCTAAGGCATTTTGTTTATTCTCTGCCACGGTTATGCTTCTACTTTCCCGCCGGCAGCTTCAATTGCTTTTTGAGCGCCTGCAGTTACAGAAAGTCCTTTTACAGTTACTTTTTTAGTAATATCACCAGAAGCGATAACTTTTGCGCGTAGTACATTGACTGAAACTACGCCAGCCGTTTTAAGTGCCAATAAATCAACAACACCTTCAATGTTTGCAATCGTATCTAAACGTATTTCTGCAACTGTTGATGCCTTGCGTGATCTAAAGCCGACTTTTGGTAAGCGACGCTGTAAAGGTTGTTGTCCACCTTCAAACCCACGCTTGCTAAAACCGCCTGAGCGTGATTTTTGACCTTTATGACCACGGCCACATGTTTTACCAAAACCTGAACCGATACCACGGCCAACACGTTTAGCAACTTTTTTTGAACCTTCAGCAGGTGCGATAGTATTTAAATCCATCTTTATGCTTCCTCAACCTTTAATAAATATGAAACATGATTGATCATGCCTCTATTCTCAGGTGTATCAATAACAACTGCGCTGCTACCAGTCTTTCTAAGACCTAAGCCTGCAACACATGCTTTGTGTTTAGCTAAGCGACCAATGGTGCTTTTAACTAGAGTAACTTTTAATTTAGCTTGTGCCATTTTATTTATTCCGTGATCTCAGCAACTGTTTTGCCACGCTTGGCAGCAATTGCTTCTGGGTTATGCATATCAGTTAGACCTTTAATCGTAGCGCGAACTACATTCAATGGATTCGTTGAACCGATAGTTTTTGCAAGTACGTTATGTACGCCTACCACATCAAATACAGCACGCATCGCACCACCGGCAATAACCCCTGTACCTTCAGATGCTGGTTGCATGAATACTTTAGCCGCACCAAAACGGGCAGTTAAAGGATGTTGCAATGTGTGGCCATCTAAAACAACTGTTTGCATGTTTTTTCTTGCTTCATCCATTGCTTTTTGAATAGCGACAGGTACTTCACGCGCTTTACCTTGACCAAAACCAACGCGGCCTTCGCCGTCGCCAACTACTGTCAATGCAGAGAAACCAAATACGCGACCGCCTTTTACTACTTTAGCAACGCGACGGATGCCGACTAATTTTTCAATCAAGCCATCAGATGGTGCTTGTTGTCTTTGATCATTTTGTGCCATGTGATAATACCTTTAAATTAGAACTGCAAGCCGTTTTCACGTGCAGCATCAGCCAACGCTTTAACTCGACCATGAAATGCAAAACCTGAACGGTCAAAAGAAACTGTTTCAACACCTTCTTTAACTGAGCGTAAAGCAACTGCCTTACCTACCGCTTCAGCAGCAGATATATTACCTGTTCCTTTCAATGCTTTTTTAACATCCGCGTCTAAAGTCGATGCGCTAGCAATCACTTTAGAACTATCATGTGCAAGTACTTGCGCATAGATATGTCGTGGTGTCTTATGAACTGTTAATCGATAAACTCTAAGCTCTTTTAATTTAGCTCGTGTTCTCGTAGCTCTACGTAATCGCGAATTTTTCTTATTCATGTCGGCCTACTTATTTCTTCTTAGCGTCTTTACGAACAACATGTTCATCGGTATAACGAACACCTTTACCTTTATAAGGCTCTGGCGGACGGTATGCACGAATGTCTGCTGCAACTTGACCTACTATTTGTTTATCAGCACCTGATACAACAATTTCGGTTTGGCTTGGCGTTTCAATTTTAATACCTTCTGGCACTTCATATTGAACCGGATGAGAAAAACCAAGTGTTAAATCTAATTTACTACCTTGTGCTTTCGCTCTGTACCCTACACCTACTAGAGTTAGCTTTTTCTCAAAACCCTGTGATACGCCGATCACCATATTATTGAGCAATGCACGCGTTGTTCCCGCTTGCGCTACTGCTTGTTTCGATTTAATGCGTGCAACTGTTGTCAAAGTACCACCTTGTTGCTCAACATTTACATCGGCATGAACCACTCGGCTCAATGTGCCTTTGCTACCTTTAATAGAAACTTCTGAACCGTTCAGAGAGATTTCTACGCCAGCAGGTATTTCTACGGGGGCGTTTGCTATACGTGACATCTATTCTCTCCTTAACTAACTGAACAAAGGACTTCACCGCCCTGGCCCAATTCTCTCGCTTTACGATCTGTCATTACACCTTTCGATGTTGATACGATAGCGATACCTAGTCCACCAATTACTTTTGGCAAATCATTAGCTGCTTTATAAACACGCAAACCAGGTCGGCTTACACGGTCTATAGCTGAAATAACAGCTTTACCTTCAAAATATTTTAATGCAATAGACAGTACAGGTTTACCTTCTACTTCTGCAGAATTAAACCCTAAAATATAACCTTCATCTTTTAAAACTGTTGCAATGTTTTGCTTCAATTTTGATGCGGGCATGTTTACTTCAGTCTTGTTTGCTTGTTGTGCGTTGCGAATGCGCGTTAGCATATCTGCAACTGGATCAGTCATACTCATTTTATCTTAGCTCCACTTAATATATAGGCTGGTAATTACCAACTCGCCATTACCAAACCAGGGATATCACCTTTCATAGCATGTTCACGTAACTTATTACGAGACAAACCAAACTTACGGTAATAGCCGTGTGGACGACCTGTGATTTCACAACGATTTCTCATGCGAACTGCACTCGAGTTCCGAGGTAAAGCATGGAATTTTTTTGCAGCAGCTTGACGTTCATCAAAACTCAATGACATATCAATAATTTGCTTTTTAAGCTCCGCACGCTTTGCAGCATATTTTTTTACTAATTTAGCTCTTTTAATCTCGCGATTAACCATGCTTCGTTTAGCCATAACTTATTCCATCCAACCTATAGTTTTCTAAAAGGAAATTTGAAAGCTGCAAGTAATGCACGAGACTCTTCAGCTGTTTTTGCTGTCGTGTTAATCGTGATATCCATACCGCGTAACTTATCAATTTTATCGTATTCAATTTCTGGGAAGATAATTTGTTCTTTAACACCCATACTGTAATTGCCTTGACCATCGAATGATTTTGGATTCATTCCTCGAAAATCACGAATCCGTGGAATCGCAATTGTCACTAGTCGGTCAAAAAAGTCATACATACGCTCACTGCGCAGTGTGACTTTACAGCCTACAGGCCAGTCCTCACGCAACTTAAACCCTGCTATGGACTTCTTAGCTTTAGTAACAACCACTTTCTGACCGGAAATTTTTTCCATGTCAGCAACGGCATGCTCTAAAACCTTCTTATCAGTCAAAGCTTCACCGACACCCATATTCAAGGTGATCTTAGTGATCCTTGGAACTTCCATAACTGACTTATAGCCAAACTGTTCGGTTAACTGTTGAACTACAGTATCACGATAAAAATCTTTTAATCTACTCACTGTCTATACCTATCTATTTAGCGTTAAGCGCCAACAACTTCGCCGTTTGATTTAAACACACGAACTTTGCGACCATCATCTAAAGTCTTAAATCCAACCTTTTCACCTTTACCTGTAGCTGGATTCAGCAAGGCAAGGTTAGAACCTTGGATCGGCATTTCTTTTTCAACAATGCCGCCCGTAGTTCCCATCGCAGGGTTTGGTTTTGTATGTTTTTTGACAAGATTGATACCTTGCACTAAAAACTTACCATCGTTTCCACGATTAAGGATTTCACCTTCTTTTCCACGATCTTTACCAGTTAAAACTACAACTTGATCGCCTTTAATTAATCTTTCCATTTCAGCACTCCTAAACTTATAGCACTTCAGGCGCTAATGAAATAATCTTCATGAACTTCTCACCGCGAAGCTCACGTGTAACTGGGCCAAAGATACGCGTACCGATTGGCTGAAGTGCTGCGTTCAAAAGAACTGCTGCGTTCGCATCGAAACGAATCAAGCTGCCATCTGGACGACGAACACCTTTACGTGTTCTAACGATAACGGCGTTGTGTACTTCACCTTTTTTAACTTTGCCGCGAGGCACAGCTTCTTTGATAGTGACTTTGATTACATCACCAATACCAGCATAACGACGGTGTGAACCGCCCAATACTTTAATACATTCTATACGTCGTGCACCGCTATTATCTGCGGCATCTAGACTGCTTTGCATTTGAATCATGGTCTAAACTCCTATATAACGGTTAATTACTTAGCTTTGTCGATAATTTCGACAAGCTTCCAACATTTCGTTTTTGACAACGGACGTGTTGAAGTAACTGTCACCATATCGCCAACATTGCACGCATTCTCTTCATCATGTACGTGTAGCTTTGTAGAGCGTTTCACATACTTTTTATAGATAGGATGGGCAACCTTACGTTCAACCATAATGGTGATTGATTTATCCATCTTATCGCTTACAACACGGCCAGTTACTAAACGTATACTGTTTTCCTGTTCACTCATCTTCGCGCCCTATTTCTGTTCGTTCAGTACAGTTTTGATGCGAGCAATATCTTTACGAACACGTCTGATTTCACTTGGACGTGCTAGTTGACCTGTCGCATTTTGCATTCGCAAATTAAACTGTTCTTTATGAAGAGCATCAAGCTCTTTCGCCATATCTTCAGCAGATTTTTCTCTAATCTCACTCGCATTCATTACAGTATCGCCCGCTTAACAAAAGTTGTTTTAACCGGAAGTTTTGCAGCGGCAAGACGAAACGCTTCACGCGCATCCTCTTCACTCACACCTTCCATTTCATAGAGCATGCGACCAGGTTGAACATTTGCAACCCAATATTCCACATTACCCTTACCTTTACCCTGTCGCACTTCTAACGGCTTGCTTGTAATAGGCTTATCTGGAAATACTCTGATCCAGATCTTACCGCCACGCTTAACGTAACGCGTCATTGCACGACGTGCCGCTTCGATTTGGCGAGCAGTAATGCGCCCACGATCTAGCGACTTCAACCCAAACTCGCCGAAGCTTACTTTTGCGCCACGTTGGGCCAAGCCTCGATTGCGCAGTTTCATCTGCTTTCTAAATTTTGTTCTCTTTGGCTGTAACATTGGTTATAACCTTACTTTTCAACTGTAGGTAAAATCGGTGCGCTTTTTGCGTCAAAGATTTCGCCTTTAAAAATCCAAACCTTAACACCGATGATGCCGTAGGTTGTATTTGCTTCTGCTGTGCCATAATCAATATCAGCACGCAACGTGTGTAAAGGCACTCGACCTTCACGATACCATTCTGTACGTGCGATTTCCGCACCGTTCAAACGACCACCAACATTGATTCGAATGCCTTCAGCACCCAAACGCATAGTGTTTGTAACAGCACGTTTCATTGCACGACGAAACATAATGCGGCGCTCTAACTGCGACGCCACACTTTCTGCAACGAGAGTTGCATCTAATTCTGGCTTGCGAATCTCTTCAACGCCAACAGTAACGGGAATACCCATCATTTCTGACACTGCTTTGCGCAACTTATCGATATCTTCGCCTTTTTTACCAATTACAATCCCAGGACGAGCCGTATGAATTGTGATTTTGGCATTCTTAGCTGGGCGGTCAATTTGAATCTGACTAACCGATGCATGCGAAAGCTTTTCTTTAAGATATGCGCGAACTTTAATGTCCGTATTTAACATACCTGGATAATCTGCAGAATCAGCATACCAGATTGAATTCCAATCCTTAATTATACCAAGTCTAAAGCCCGTTGGGTGAACCTTTTGTCCCATAAGTATTCTCTCTTACTTTTCGTCAACAACCACAGTAATGTGGCTTGTACGTTTAAGGATTCTGTTACCACGCCCTTTTGCACGTGGTGACATACGTTTCATAGTAGAAGCATCATCAACCATAACTACTGATACGAATAACTCATCGATATCAGCACCATCATTGTGCTCTGCATTTGCTATTGCTGAATTTAAAACATCTTTCATTAAGTCAGCAGCTTTTTTAGGGCTGAATGTTAATAAATTAATTGCCTTTTCAACAGGCAAGCCTCTGATTTGATCTGCAACTAGACGAACTTTTTGCGCAGAGATTCTTGCATAGCTGTATTTTGCTGTAGTAGCCATAATTTAACCTTACCTAACTTTCTTGTCAGCGATATGACCACGGAATGTACGTGTCGGTGAAAACTCACCTAACTTATGTCCGACCATATCTTCTGTTATAAACACTGGCATATGTTGTCTGCCATTATGAACAGCAATCGTTAAACCAATCATTTCTGGAGAAATCATTGAACGGCGCGACCATGTTTTGATCGGACGTTTATTGTCTGTTTCAATCGCTTCTAAAACCTTCTTTTCAAGGTGCTGGTCTATAAAAGGACCTTTTTTAATCGAACGCGGCATGTATATTCCTACCTATTTCTTATTACGACGACGTACAATCATATTATCTGTACGTTTATTTTTACGAGTTTTGTAGCCTTTTGTTGGCATACCCCAAGGTGAAACTGGATGACGACCACCTGATGTGCGACCTTCACCACCACCATGTGGATGATCAACCGGGTTCATAACAACACCACGAACCGTTGGTCGAACACCGCGCCAGCGTGTTGCACCCGCTTTACCTAATGAACGAAGTGCATGCTCACCGTTACCAACCTCACCCAATACCGCTTTACAGTCAAGAGGTACTTTACGCATTTCGCCACTACGTAAACGCAGTGTTGCATAACCATTTTCACGTGCAACGTATTGAGCACTACCACCGGCGCTACGTGCAATTTGTGCACCTTTGCCTGGTTTCATCTCGATGCAGTGAATTGTGCTACCTAAAGGGATAGATGACAATTTCATGCAGTTACCCGCACGAATTGCTGCATCATCACCAGACTCTAAGCGATCACCAGCTACCACACCTTTAGGTGCGATAATGTATGTTTTTTCACCATCTGCATACTTAAGTAATGCGATGTGTGCTGTACGATTTGGATCATATTCAATACGTTCAACAACAGCTGGAATACCATCTTTGTTGCGTTTGAAATCAATCATACGATAACGTTGTTTATGACCACCACCACGATGCCTTACCGTGATGCGACCCGCATTATTTCGTCCACCAGACTTAGATTTCTTTTCTACTAAAGGAGCATATGGTGCGCCTTTATGAAGATCTGCTGTTTTAACTGAAACAACAAATCTACGTCCTGCCGATGTAGGTTTAGCTTTTATTAGCGCCATTCCTGTTTCCTCACCCGTATTCTATTTATTATTCGCCAAGGAAGTTGAGGTCTGCACCTTCAACCAATGTTACATAGGCTTTTTTCCAATCGCTACGCTTGCCCATAATACGGCCAGTTCGCTTTGCTTTGCCTTTCACATTCATTGTGGTGACAGATTCAACTTTCACATCAAACATTTTTTCTACTGCTTGTTTGATTTCAGATTTGTTGGCATCTGGTAAAACTTTAAGGACAACTTGATTGTTAGCTTCAGCAACTCGCGATGCTTTTTCTGCAACAACAGGACCTAAAATTACTTTTGTTATGCGTTCTAAATTCATACTAATGACTCCTCTAATTTACGAACAGAGTCTTCACTCATCACAACCTTGTCAAAGCGTAGCAATGCAACCGGATTAACATGAGCAACATCAGTCGCTGCAATATCATATAGGTTACGTGATGCCAAATCTAAATTACCTGCCGCATTTTCAGAGACAATAAGTGCATTAGTAATACCTAACGCTTTAGTTTTAGCTAGCAAGTCTTTTGTTTTTGGCGTAGCTAAGTCAACTTTATCTACGATTACTAATGCATCTTTACGACGCAATTCAGATAAAATCACACATAGTGCGCTACGGTAGACTTTACGGTTCACCTTTTGGCTATAGTCGCGAGGCTTAGCAGCAAATGTAGTACCACCAGAACGCCATAATGGACTTCTGATTGTTCCCGCACGAGCACGACCACTACCTTTTTGTGCGAATGGCTTTCTACCACCACCGCGCACTTCAGAGCGTGTTTTTTGCGCATGTGTACCGCTGCGCGCACCAGCCAAAAAGGCTGTCACAACTTGATGAACCATAGATTCATTGTATTCACGATCGAAAACGGCATCAGAAACTTTTATAGTTCCGGCTTTCTTTCCATCGAATGATTGTAATTGAAGATCCACACTATTCCCCTAAGAATCTTAAGCTTTAACTGCTGGAGAGATGATTACGCTACCACCTTTTGCGCCAGGCACTGAGCCTTTAACAAGAAGCAAGTTGCGTTCTTCATCAACGCGTACTACAGACAAATTCTGTAATGTGCGTTGAACATCACCCATGTGACCAGCCATTTTCTTTTCTTTAAAAACACGCCCTGGTGTTTGACACATACCAATAGAACCAGCTGATCTATGTGAGATAGAGTTACCATGCGTTGCATCACCACCACGAAAACCGTAGCGCTTCATTGCACCAGCAAAGCCTTTACCTTTTGTTACACCAGTAACATCAATTGCTTGACCATCTTCAAAGATTGTTACTTTAATTTCTGAACCTACTTCTAAATCAGTTTCATCAACTCTGAATTCATGCACCTTATTGCCTGCAGCAGATTCTGCTTTAGCAAAGTGACCAGCCTGAGGTTTAGTAACACGTGATGCTTTTTTTGACCCAACGGTCACTTGCACTGCGTTATAACCATCAGTATCAACAGTTTTTAACTGACTAACACGATTTGGTTCAATTTCGATTACCGTTACTGGTGTAGAAACACCGTCTTCTGTGAAGACACGTGTCATTCCACGTTTACGGCCGACAAGTCCAATAGTCATTGACTAGCCCCTTTAGTTCAACTTGATCTGAACATCTACGCCAGCGGCGAGGTCCAGTTTCATTAATGCGTCTACTGTTTTATCAGTAGGCTCAACAATATCCATAAGACGTTTGTGAGTACGGATTTCGTACTGATCACGTGCATCTTTATTGACATGCGGAGAAATCAAGATAGTAAAACGTTCTTTTTTAGTCGGCAATGGAATAGGTCCATTGATTCGAGCACCAGTACGCTTTGCTGTTTCAACGATTTCTTTAGCAGATTGATCAATCAAACGATGATCGAATGACTTTAATCTGATTCTAATAGTTTGGTTTGTTGCCATTTTTTAATTACTCAGTAATTTTACTAACAACGCCCGCACCTACAGTACGGCCGCCTTCACGAATAGCAAAACGTAAACCTTCTTCCATCGCAATCGGTGCGATTAGAGTTACGTCCATTTTAACGTTGTCACCGGGCATGACCATTTCAATACCTTTTGGTAATTCACATGCGCCCGTTACGTCAGTGGTACGGAAGTAAAATTGGGGACGGTAGCCATTAAAGAATGGTGTGTGTCGTCCGCCTTCATCTTTTGACAAGATGTATACTTCTGCATCAAAGCGTGTGTGGGGTTTGATTGAACCAACGTGTGCCAATACTTGACCACGGTCTACGTCTTCACGTTTTGTTCCACGTAAAAGCACACCTACGTTGTCGCCCGCCATGCCTTCATCAAGCAATTTACGGAACATTTCTACACCGGTACACGTCGTTTTCGCTGTTTCTTTGATACCAACGATTTCGAGTTCTTCACCTACTTTTACGACACCACGTTCGATACGACCTGTTACTACTGTTCCACGACCTGAGATTGAGAATACATCTTCAATCGGCATGATGAATGCGCCGTCGATAGCTCGTACTGGTTCTGGGAAGTAGCTGTCCATGGCTTCGCCAAGTTTGATGATTGACGGTACGCCAATATCACTTGTGTCGCCTTCTAACGCTTTAAGCGCTGAGCCAACAATAATAGGTGTGTCATCACCTGGGAAATCATATTTGTCTAAAAGCTCACGGATTTCCATTTCTACTAATTCGATGAGTTCTTCGTCATCTACCATGTCGGCTTTATTCATGAAGACGATGATGTATGGAACGCCTACTTGGCGAGATAATAGGATGTGCTCACGTGTTTGTGGCATAGGACCATCAGCTGCGTTAACCACTAAGATAGCGCCGTCCATTTGGGCTGCGCCGGTGATCATGTTTTTAACGTAATCAGCATGGCCTGGGCAATCTACGTGGGCATAGTGACGGTTTTCTGTTTCATATTCAACGTGTGATGTTGAGATGGTTATGCCGCGCTCTCTTTCTTCAGGCGCGTTATCAATTTCTGCAAAAGATTTAGCTTCACCACCACGTGCTTCGGCCATTACTTTTGTAATTGCAGCTGTCAATGTTGTTTTACCATGATCTACGTGACCAATTGTGCCTACGTTGACATGGGGCTTATTCCGTTCAAATTTTTCTTTAGACATCTCTAACTCTCCGTCAAATTCACTTAACTAATTTTTAAATTATCTTTTACTCGTAACTGCATCAGTTACATTTTTTGGCGCTTCTGCATAACGAGCAAACTCCATGGAGTATGTTGCTCTACCCTGCGTTGCACTGCGCAAATCTGTTGCATAACCGAACATTTCGGCCAATGGCACCTCGGCATTAATCACTTTACCGTTGGCTGCATCTTCCATACCGTTGACCAGGCCACGACGACGGTTCAAATCACCCATCACGTCACCCATATAGTCTTCCGGGGTTACCACCTCAATATTCATCACTGGCTCTAGTAGAACAGGATCTGCCTCTAATGCGCCATTTCTAAATCCTAATGAACCAGCCACTTTAAATGCCATTTCATTAGAATCTACGTCGTGATACGAGCCGTCAAATAATGTTACCTTGACATCCTCAACTGGGTAGCCGGCTATTACACCACTTTTCATCTGCTCTTGTATACCTTTATCTACAGAAGAAATAAATTCTCTTGGGACAGATCCGCCAACAACCGCATTTTCAAAGGTATATCCAGCACCTGACTGTTGTGGCTCTAATTTAAGCCAAACATGTCCATACTGGCCTTTACCACCACTTTGGCGCACAAATTTACCTTCAGCTTCTACTGTTTTACCAATTGTTTCTCTATAGGCCACTTGTGGCGCACCTACATTGGCATCAACTGCAAACTCACGCTTCATTCGATCAACAATGATATCTAAATGCAATTCACCCATGCCGGCGATAATCGTTTGAGCAGACTCTTCATCTGTTGACACTCTAAATGAAGGATCTTCTTTTGCTAATTTACCCAATGCAATACCCATCTTTTCTTGATCGGCTTGCGTTCTTGGTTCTATTGCAACGGAAATGACCGGTTCAGGAAATTCCATTCGTTCTAAGGTAATTATCTCATCAGGTGCACATAAAGTATCACCTGTAGTTGTATCTTTTAATCCAATTGCTGCCGCAATATCTCCTGCCCTAACTTCGGTAATGTCTTCACGACTATTACTATGCATTTGTACTAAGCGCCCAACCCGCTCTTTTTTACCTTTAACAGAGTTATAAACTGCATCACCTGATTTTAAAGTACCAGAATAAACACGGAAAAAGGTCAGTGTTCCTACAAAAGGGTCGGTGGCAATCTTAAATGCTAAAGCCGCAAAAGGTTGATCATCACCTGCTTGACGACTATCAACAGTCTCATCTTTATCGTCTAGTACACCAGTGATAGCTGGAACATCTGTTGGTGCTGGCATATATTCTATTACGGCATCAAGCATCGCTTGAACACCTTTATTCTTAAAAGCCGAACCACAAAAAGTGGGGACAATTTGATTCGCTAATGTTTGTAGGCGTATACCTTGTTTAATATCTTCAACTGAAAGCTCACCTTCTTCAAGGTATTTATCCATCAGTTCTTCATTCGCTTCAGCAGCAGCTTCAACCATTTGTTCACGATATGATTCACATTCTGCCAGCATATCCGATGCTATATCGCGCGCTTCATATGTAACACCCAAATCGTCTTCATTCCAATAGATTGCTTTCATGCGAACAAGATCAACCACACCTTCGAATTCTTCTTCGGCACCTATGGGTAATTGCATGGGAACTGGGGTTGCACCTAAGCGCGATTTGATTTGCTCTATAACATTTGAAAAATTAGCACCACTGCGATCCATTTTATTAATGAAAGCGAGTCTAGGTACATGATATTTATTAGCTTGGCGCCATACTGTTTCTGACTGTGGTTCAACACCACCGACCGCACAAAAAACTGCAACGGCACCGTCTAGCACGCGCAATGAACGCTCAACTTCAATAGTGAAGTCTACGTGACCAGGAGTATCAATGATATTAATACGGTGTTCAGGAAATTGTTTATCCATTCCAGACCAAAAACAGGTTGTTGCTGCCGAGGTGATAGTTATTCCTCGTTCTTGCTCCTGTTCCATCCAATCCATTGTAGCTGCACCATCATGCACTTCACCTATTTTGTGAGATATACCTGTGTAATACAACACGCGCTCAGTTGTCGTGGTTTTACCCGCGTCAATATGCGCCATGATGCCGATATTACGGTATCGATTAATAGGTGTACTTCGTGCCACTATTCGGTACTCTTGAAAAAGCTAATAAATTGTTAAAGAACGGTAAAACAGCCTAAAGCCTTTCTAAAAAGGCTTTAGGATAAAACTTAAAAACGGAAGTGAGAAAACGCCTTGTTTGCGTCAGCCATTCTGTGTGTATCTTCTTTCTTTTTAACGGCTGATCCTTTGCCATCAAATGCATCGCCTAGCTCACCGGCTAAACGCATTGCCATTGATTTCTCACCACGTTTACGAGCTGCTTCTGCCAACCAGCGCATTGCTAAAGCAACACGACGAGAAGGACGAACTTCTACAGGAACTTGGTAAGTAGCACCACCCACACGGCGAGATTTAACCTCTACCATTGGGCTGATATTATCTAATGCTTGCTGGAAAATTTCTAAATGATCTGCACTTTTGCTTTCTGCTACAGAATCTAATGCATCGTAAGCAATTTTTTCAGCAATTGATTTTTTGCCGTCTTGCATGATTACATTGATAAATTTAGCTAAACCAATGTTTGAAAACTTTGGATCAGGCAATACTTCACGTTTAGCAACAACTCTTCTTCTTGGCATGTTCTTCTTCCTAAATTCTTATGATTTCGGACGCTTGGCGCCGTACTTAGAACGACCTTGACGTCGCTCAGTTACACCCGAAGTATCTAACGCACCACGCACTGTGTGGTAACGGACACCCGGTAAATCTTTAACACGACCGCCGCGAATAAGTACAACTGAATGCTCTTGCAGGTTATGACCTTCACCACCAATGTATGATGTTACTTCAAAACCATTTGTTAAACGTACACGAGCAACTTTACGCATTGCTGAGTTTGGTTTTTTAGGTGTTGTTGTATAAACACGAGTACATACACCACGACGTTGAGGGCAAGCCTGTAACGCGGGTACATTATTCTTTTTATTTTGTTTTAATCTTGGTTTGCGAACCAATTGATTTATTGTTGCCATTAAACTTACAGCCTTAACTATTTAATACGGTTGCGACATAAGATATGTACGCTTTACCAGTAAAAATCGGGCTCCCACACCGTGAGAGCCCGACAAAGAGGAGGGATTTTACTACCTTTTAATACCCCACGTCAAGCCATCTTTACTTTAATTCTCTAAAGAATCTCTATTCAGATGCGCCTTCTATTTGTTCATTTTCATTATCAACTGCCACATCTAATGCCACAGCTACTTTTACTTTTTTCGCAGCCGGTTTATCTTCGCCTAATCTAAGTTTGCGTTGACGCTGGCGTTCTTTATGATAAGCCAAGCCTGTTCCCGCAGGAATCAAGCGACCCACGATAACATTTTCTTTCAAGCCACGTAACGGATCGCGCTTTCCAGTCACCGCCGCATCTGTTAGTACGCGAGTAGTTTCTTGGAACGATGCCGCAGAGATAAATGAATCGGTAGCCAAAGATGCTTTGGTGATACCTAACAACATATGTGTATAGGTTGCTTCTAATTTATCTCCAGCGCGCATTTCATCATTCACTTCTAAAATAGTATCGTGCTCAATTTGCTCACCTTTGAGGAATTTGGTATCCCCTGGTGACACAATTTCAACTTTACGTAACATTTGACGCACGATAACTTCGATGTGTTTATCGTTAATTTTTACACCTTGCAAACGATACACTTCCTGCACTTCACTGGCCATATAGTTGGCTAATGCTAGGATACCTTTCAGGCGTAAAATATCATGCGGATCTTCAGGTCCATCAACTAACATTTCACCTTTTTCTATGTGCTCACCTTCAAACACTGAAACATGACGCCACTTAGGAATTAACTCCTCATGAACATCACCTTCTTTTGGTGTGATCACTAGGCGTTGTTTACCTTTAGTTTCTTTACCAAAGCTAATTGTTCCTGAAATCTCTGCCATTAGTGCTGGATCTTTCGGTTTACGTGCTTCAAATAAATCAGCAACGCGTGGCAGACCACCGGTAATATCACGTGTTTTACTACTTTCTTGTGGAATACGCGCTAATACATCACCGATACCGACTTCACCACCATCACTTACGGTAACAATTGCGCCACCTGGCAAGAAGTATTGAGCAGGGATGTCAGTGCCAACAAGAAGCAAGTCATCACCTTTGTCATCAACTAACTTAACCATAGGACGCATATCTTTTGCTGAAGTACCACGCTGTTTCGGATCACGTACAATCATACTCGTCAAACCGGTAACTTCATCGACTTGTTTGTCGACAGTAACACCCTCAACTAGATCTTGTAATAGAACCTTACCTGCTACCTCGGTAACAACTGGATGCGTATGAGGGTCCCACATTGCAACCACTTGGCCCGCATCAACCGCTTCATTATCAGAAACTGTAATTTCTGCACCATAAGGAATTTTATAGCGTTCACGCTCACGACCATTTTCATCAATAAGATGTAATTCACCTGAACGTGATACCGCGACAAACTTGCCGCTCTCATGTTGAACTGACTTGATATTGTGGAAACGAATATTACCTTTAAATTTCAAAGCAACAGAGTTATCAGCCGCTGTACGCGATGCGGCGCCACCAATATGGAAGGTACGCATAGTAAGCTGTGTTCCTGGCTCACCGATTGATTGTGCCGCGATAACACCTACCGCCTCACCCACATTGATCTGATGGCCACGCCCTAAATCTCGACCGTAACATGTTGCACATACACCATGGCGTGATTCACATGTAATGGCTGAACGCACCATGACTTCATCGATACCGGCTTCTTCTAGCTCGATAACCAAATCTTCATCCATTAATGTGCCTCTAGCAAGCACCAGTGTTTCGTCTTCACCTTTAGTCACGTCACGTGCAAGCACACGACCTAATACACGCTCACCCAACGGCTCAACTACGTCACCACCTTCGATGATAGGCGTCATGCTCACACCAATTTCAGTACCACAATCTTCTTCTACGATAACTAAATCTTGAGAAACATCAACTAAACGACGTGTTAAATAACCTGAGTTTGCTGTTTTTAAGGCCGTATCAGCCAAACCTTTACGAGCACCATGAGTAGAAATAAAGTATTGAAGTACGTCCAATCCTTCACGGAAGTTCGCCGTGATAGGTGTTTCGATGATAGAACCATCTGGTTTTGCCATCAATCCACGCATACCCGCTAACTGGCGAATCTGAGCTGCACTACCACGCGCGCCAGAATCGGCCATCATATAGATAGAGTTCATTGATTGTTGCGTGACTTCATTACCTTCAGCATCAACAACAGTATCTGCTGCCAAACCATCCATCATAGCGTTAGCTACTTGATCATTGGTACGCGACCAGATATCGATAATTTTGTTATAGCGCTCGCCATCTGTTACCAAACCAGAAGCATATTGTGTTGCAATTTCTTCTACTTCAGCTTCTGCAGCAGCAAGAATTGTAGCTTTAGACTCAGGAATAGCCATATCATCAACACCAACCGAAGCGCCTGATTTAGTTGCATTAGTAAAGCCAAGATACATTAATTGGTCAGCAAATATAACGGTACTTTTCAGACCTAAACGGCGATAACAAACATTGATTAAGTCACCAATTGCTTTTTTCGTCATTGCACGGTCAACCACTGAAAAAGGTAAACCTTTCGGTACAATATTAAATAACATTGCACGACCCACTGTGGTTTCAACACGTACAACACGCGTTTGCTCAACTTCAGGCAATGTAATATCTGTTTCTTCAACTCGAACTGTTATTTTGGCATGAATAGAAACTTCACCATTATCATAGGCACGTCTTAATTCTGCTAAATCAGCAAATTTAATACCCTCACCTTTTTCATTGATACGGTCACGCGTCATGTAATACAGACCTAATACCACGTCTTGTGATGGAATGATTACCGGTTCACCATTAGCAGGAGACAAAATGTTATTTGTCGCCATCATTAATGTGCGTGCTTCTAGTTGTGCTTCTAGTGACAACGGCACGTGTACCGCCATTTGGTCACCATCGAAATCGGCATTAAAGGCACTACAAACAAGCGGATGAAGTTGGATCGCTTTGCCTTCAATCAATAAAGGTTCAAATGCTTGAATACCTAATCTATGCAAGGTAGGTGCACGGTTTAACATGATTGGATGTTCGCGAATCACGTCTGCAAGAATATCCCATACTTCAGGACCTTCACGCTCAACCATTTTTTTAGCAGCTTTAATTGTTGTTGCTAAACCTGCACGCTCTAATTTACCGTAGATAAATGGTTTGAATAATTCCAATGCCATTTTCTTGGGTAGACCACATTGATGTAACTTTAAGTAAGGTCCAACCACGATTACAGAACGACCTGAGTAATCAACACGTTTACCGAGTAAGTTTTGACGGAAACGACCTTGCTTACCTTTGATCATGTCTGCCAAAGATTTCAATGGCATACGGTTTGTGCCTGTAATGGCTCGACCACGGCGACCATTATCTAATAAGGCATCAACTGATTCTTGCAGCATACGTTTTTCGTTACGCACGATAATATCAGGTGCATTCAAATCTAATAAACGTTTGAGACGATTATTACGGTTAATAACCCGACGGTATAAATCATTAAGATCAGAGGTTGCAAAACGACCACCATCAAGTGGTACTAATGGGCGAAGATCTGGCGGTAGGATTGGTAAAACTTCCATCACCATCCACTCTGGCTTGTTGCCTGAGTCTTGGAATGCTTCCATTAGTTTTAAGCGTTTTGTTAGCTTCTTAATTTTTGTTTCTGAGTTGGTCGCATCAATTGCTTCACGAATAACTTCAACTTCTGCTACAAGATCAATATCACGTAATAATTGTTGTACAGCTTCAGCACCCATGCGAGCATCAAACTCATCACCGTATTCTTCTACAGCTTGTAAGAATGTCTCATCAGATAATAATGTGCCTTTTTCAAGCGGTGTCATACCTGGGTCAACAACAATAAATGCTTCAAAATACAAGACACGTTCAAGATCACGCAATGTCATATCTAAGAATAAAGAGATACGCGACGGCAATGATTTTAAGAACCAAATATGGGCAACTGGACTAGCCAACTCAAGATGTGCCATGCGCTCACGACGCACTTTTGCAACAGTAACCTCTACACCACATTTTTCACAGATAACACCACGATGTTTTAGGCGTTTGTACTTGCCACACAAACATTCGTAATCTTTTACTGGGCCAAAAATTTTGCAGCAAAATAAACCTTCACGTTCAGGTTTAAATGTACGGTAGTTAATCGTTTCTGGCTTTTTAACTTCACCAAAAGACCATGAACGTACCATTTTAGGTGATGCTAAACCAATTCGAATGGCATCAAACTCTTCTTGCTGAGACTGTTGCTTCAATAAATTAAGCAAATCTTTCATATTTATTTCTCCGCTGCCGAATAACGGCTGTTTAGATTATCTTTAAGGTCTATTTAGTTATTTTTTCATCGTCAACTAAATCGATATTAATACCCAGAGAACGAATCTCATGCGTTAATACCTTGAAGGATTCAGGCATGCCTGCTTCCATTCGATAATCACCATCTACAATATTTTTATACACTCGGGTTCGACCATGAACATCATCTGATTTCACAGTTAACATTTCTTGAAGTGTATAAGCAGCACCATAAGCTTGCAGCGCCCATACCTCCATCTCACCAAAGCGTTGTCCACCAAATTGTGCTTTACCACCTAATGGTTGCTGTGTAACAAGACTGTATGGTCCTGTTGAACGTGCATGCATTTTGTCATCAACTAAGTGATTCAGTTTCAACATGTGCATATAGCCAACAGTTACAGGACGGTCAAAATATTCACCTGTTAAACCATCAATTAGTTTTGCTTGACCACTACGTGGTAAGCCCGCTAATTCAAGCATATCTTTTATTTCAGTTTCGTCAGCACCATCAAATACTGGTGTTGCCATTGGCACACCACCTTTTAAGTTGCCAGCTAACTCAAAAATCTCGTCATCAGTCAGTGAATCTAAGTCTTCTTTTTTACCACTGGTGTTATACACTTTATGTAAGAACTCACGAAGCTCTGCCACTTCTTTCTGTTGTTCTAACATTTCAGTAATTTTATGACCTAGGCCTTTAGCCGCCCAACCCAAATGAATTTCTAAAACCTGTCCGATATTCATTCGAGACGGTACACCTAGTGGGTTCAACACGATATCAACTGGTCGACCATCTGGTGTATAAGGCATATCTTCAACAGGTACAATTCTAGAAATAACACCTTTGTTACCATGACGACCCGCCATCTTATCACCAGGCTGGATGCGTCGTTTAACGGCTAAGAAAACCTTAACCATACGCTGTACGCCAGGAGCAAGATCATGACCTGAAATCAGTTTATCTTTTTTGATTTCAAACTCATCATCCATATCTTTACGATATTGTTTAATTTGTGTTGAAGCTTGTTCTAATTGAGCGTTAAGCTCTGCTGATTCCATATTAATATTGAACCAGTCAGCATGCTCTAATTTACCTAAGTAAGCCTTAGTAATTTTTGAACCTTTATCTAGATTCGGCGCACTTTTAGCCACTTTGCCATTTAATGATTTTTCTAACCGAGCAAATACATCATCAACAACAATACGATGACGGTCTTTGAGATCATTACGTATTTTCTCAAGCTCATCTTTCTCAATCGCTAATGCACGTTCATCTTTTTCTACACCATCACGGGTGAAAACTTGAACATCGATTACCGTACCGAAGGTACTTGATGGGACGCGTAATGATGAATCTTTTACATCGGCCGCTTTCTCGCCAAAAATGGCTCGGAGTAATTTTTCTTCTGGTGTAAGCTGTGTTTCGCCTTTGGGCGTTACTTTACCGACTAAGATATCACCCGGTTTAACTTCAGCACCTACATAAACGATACCTGATTCATCGAGCTTAGATAGTGCCCCTTCGCTTACGTTCGGGATATCACTGGTGATTTCTTCAGTACCTAATTTAGTATCACGTGCTAAACAGTTCAATTCTTGGATATGAATTGTTGTAAAACGATCTTCTTTCACAACACGTTCAGATACTAAAATAGAATCCTCAAAGTTGTAACCATTCCAAGGCATAAACGCGATCAACATGTTTTGACCTAAAGCCAACTCACCTTTATCTGTTGAAGGACCGTCCGCTAAAATATCGCCTTTAGCAATCACATCGCCCGGCTTAACTAATGGCCGCTGATTAATACAGGTGCTTTGATTTGAACGCGCATATTTAATTAAAGTGTAAATATCTACACCAGAATCAGCATCACCCGCTTCTTTATCGTTCACACGAACAACAACACGACCCGCATCAACTGAGTCAACTGTTCCACCACGTTTTGCAATAACCATAACGCCAGAGTCACGCGCTACTGCACGCTCCATACCTGTACCTACGATTGGTTTTTCCGCACGTAATGTTGGTACAGCTTGACGTTGCATGTTTGAGCCCATCAAGGCACGGTTAGCATCATCATGTTCTAGGAAAGGAATCAGTGATGCCGCAACCGATACTACTTGGCGTGGCGATACATCCATATAGTCCACTTGATCAGCGGGCATTAATGAAAATTCATTTCTAAAACGACATGGCACCATTTTTTCTTGAATAACATTTTTATCATTCAATGTGATTGTTGCCTGAGCAATTTTGAATTCGCCCTCATCAATCGCAGATAAATAGGTAATATCTGAAGTTGCTTTACCTTTAACAACCTTGCGGTAAGGTGTTTCAATAAAACCATATTCATTAGTGCGTGCATACGTCGCTAATGAGTTGATCAAACCGATGTTTGGTCCCTCAGGTGTTTCGATAGGACATACGCGACCATAATGTGTTGGATGAACATCGCGCACTTCAAAGCCAGCACGTTCACGTGTTAAACCACCGGGGCCTAACGCTGAAACACGGCGTTTATGTGTTACTTCAGAGAGTGGATTATTTTGATCCATAAACTGAGATAATTGGCTAGAACCAAAGAATTCTTTAATCGCCGCAGCAACAGGTTTAGCGTTAATTAACTGTTGAGGCATCAAACCTTCTGACTCAGCAACACTCAAACGCTCACGAACTGCGCGTTCTACACGCACCAAACCAACACGGAATTGGTTTTCAGCCATTTCACCTACGCTACGTACACGGCGGTTACCTAAGTGATCAATATCATCAACAATACCATGACCGTTGCGAATAGATACTAATTCTTGGACAACATCGACAATATCTTCTTTAGATAAGATACCTTCGCCTTCTAAGTCTTCGCGACCTAAGCGACGATTGAATTTCATTCGGCCTACACCAGACAAATCATATCGTTCGCTCGCAAAGAATAAGTTTTTGAACAAATTGTTTGCTGAATCTTCTGTTGGTGGCTCACCAGGACGCATCATACGGTAGATTTCAACTTTCGCTTCTAATGGCGTTGTTGTTTCATCTAAGCGTAAGGTATCTGATATATAAGGACCGCGATCTAAGTCATTTGAGAAAATAGTTTCGATTTTTTTAATATCAAAACGTTCAAATGTTTCAAGTAACTCTTCAGTGATCTCGTCATTGGCAGAGGCAATTACTTCACCGCTATCAGTATCAATCATATCTTTTGAAATAACACGTTCAATCAAATAGCTTGCTGGCACGATCAATTTTTTCATGCCCGCTTTTTCTATTTTACGAATATGACGCCCAGTTACTTGGTTATCTGCTTCAACAATCACCTCACCTTTAGGATCAGCAATCTCAAAAGGTACAATCTGTCCACGTAAACGTTGTGGATCTAAGTCCAACTCAAAACTATCACCTTTTTTAGTAAAGGTATCGTGATCAAAGAACATATCCAATATTTGTTCATTGTTATATTCAAGTGCACGTAATAAAATCGTTGCCGGTAACTTACGTCGGCGATCGATACGAACAAAAACGGCATCTTTAGGATCAAATTCAAAATCTAACCATGAACCACGGTATGGAATAACACGGGCATTGAATAAGATCTTTCCTGATGAGTGAGATTTACCTTTATCACTATCAAAGAATACACCTGGTGAACGGTGTAATTGAGATACGATGACGCGCTCTGTACCGTTGATAACAAAGTTACCTTTTTCTGTCATCAATGGGATTTCGCCCATATATACTTCCTGCTCTTTAATATCTTTTACGATTTTAGACTTTGCAGGGGCATCTTTATCATAAATAACAAGACGCATTTTAACTCTAAGAGGTGCCGCATACGTTACACCACGAAGTTGACATTCTTTAACCTCATATGATGGTGTACCTAAACGGTAGCTAACATATTGTAATTCAGCTTTACCTGTGTGACTTTTAATCGGTAGAACTGAAGAAAATGCAGCGTGCAACCCTTTACTCGCGCGTTCGTCAGCGGCAATCCCATTTTGTAGGAAGCCCTGATATGAATCTACTTGTGTTGCAAGTAAATTAGGAACACTCAAGATTGTTGGACGCTTGCCAAAATCTTTACGAATCCGCTTTTTCTCGGTAAACGTATAAGCCATGTATTACACCTCAAAGATAAGTCCGACTTTACTTTTCGTAAAATCTGGAAATTGTAATATTGTATTCTGTGGCCAGCTAAAAACTCAGTTGACCAGTAACGGAAAAAGGCCGGTGGTTAAAACCACCAGCCATTTTCTTTATCGTGGTGACGAATCACCACGATCAAAGTGCAGCTTATTTAACTTCAGCTTCTGCACCAGCTTCAGTTAGTTGCTTAGCAACATCTTCAGCTTCTGCTTTCTCAGCACCTTCTTTAACAGTTACAGGTGCGCTTTCTACCATGTCTTTAGCTTCTTTCAAGCCAAGACCAGTGATTGCACGAACTGCTTTGATAACGCTAACTTTGTTAGCACCAAAGCTAGTCATAACTACGTCAAACTCAGTTTGCTCAGCAGCAGCGGCACCACCAGCGTCACCGCCAGCAGCAGCTACAGCTACAGGAGCAGCAGCAGTTACACCAAATTTTTCTTCCATTGCTTCGATTAATTCAACAACCTCAACAACTGTCATTTCAGAGATAGCATCTAAGATATCGTCTTTTTTTACTTTAGCCATTTTAACTTTCCTTACAGAATTATCCGTTATTGTTGAATATGCTGTTTTCTAGTGCGCATAATGGTTGGGATAGCAAGGCATATTATTGATTCAATAGTCATTCTATTGCTCAATGATATAACGCGGCTAGCGCAATCAGTATGTGTGCTTGAAATCTGCATATTCAATACTCACGGGTATATTATTTACAACTTTACTCTCAAGAGAGATTAAGCTGCTTCTTTCGCATCGCGAACTGCTGCGAGCGTACGAACCATTTTGCTAGTCGGTGCCACCAAAGTACGTACAAATTTCTCAATCGGTGCCTTCATCGTACCCATAAGAATACCAATTGCTTGGTCCTTAGTAGGCATTTTGGCTAGTTTCTCAAGATCTGAAGTAGCTAATAACTTGCCACCTAGAGAAACCATTTTGACTTCTAATTTATCGTTTTCTTTAGCGAAATCACTCATAACTCGTGCTACTGCACCTGGATCTTCTGTTGAAAATCCAAATACTAAAGGTCCCGTCATTCCTTCTTGCATGCAAGCGAAATCAGTTCCTTCTACAGCGCGTTTAGCTAATGTATTACGAATAACTCGTAAATATACATTCTCTTTACGTGCTGCAACACGTAATTCAGTCATGTCTGAAACAGACAACCCACGATATTCTGCAGCGACTGCAGAATAAGCGCTAGATGCGACTTCAGCGACTTCAGCAACTACGGCTTTCTTACCATCAAGATTCATTGCCACCTAAGTTTACCTCCCTAGGAACACTGTATAAAAACAGTGTTGTTGCTCAAAAAGAAAGGATTCCTCCTTTCACCTTACGGTTTTCAACGTCAGAAATTCTGTAGCTGAACCCCGTCTGCGTAGGCCGATTACACGAATGTAAACGATTAAACTCACATACCTACGGTCTTAGACAATTCGACCTCTATAACTAGCAAGTCGAATGGTCCAATTTTTATTCTTAGACGATTTTAGTCTAAGAAAGATTTATCGAGAATAACGCCTGCGCCCATAGTGCTTGAAACACTGATTTTCTTCAGGTAAACACCTTTAGCTGAGCTTGGTTTTAATTTATTCAAATCATCAATCAATGCCACCAGGTTTTGTTGTAAAGCATCAACTTCAAAGCTTGCATTACCAATTGGGCAATGGATGATTCCTGCTTTATCTGTGCGGTAACGAACTTGACCAGATTTAGCATTTTTAACTGCTTGTGCAACATTTGGTGTAACCGTACCCACTTTAGGGTTAGGCATTAAACCACGAGGACCTAATACTTGACCCAAGGTACCCACGATACGCATGGCATCAGGTGATGCAATAACAACATCAAAGTCCATATTACCGGCTTTAATTGATTCTGCTAAATCATCCATTCCTACAATATCTGCTCCCGCTTCTTTAGCGGCATCAGCATTAGCACCTTGTGTAAACACGGCAACACGGACTGTTTTACCAGTACCGTTTGGCAATACTGTAGAGCTACGCACTACTTGATCAGATTTACGAGGATCAACGCCAAGGTTAATCGCAACGTCTATTGATTCAACAAATTTAGCCGATGCATTCTCTTTAATAAATGTTAATGCTTCATCAGCTGAATATAATTTACCTGCTTCCAATTTTTCACGGATAGCTAAGCCTCTTTTTCCCATAGTAGCCATTATACAACGCCCTCTGTTTCTAGACCCATGCTACGAGCAGTGCCCGCAATCGTTCTTACTGCTGCATCCATATCAGCTGCAGAAAGATCAGCCATTTTTGTAGTGGCGATTTCTTCTAATTGCGCACGAGTAACCTTGCCTACTTTTTCAGTATTTGGCGTACCACTACCACTTTTCAAGCCCGCTGCTTTTAAAAGCAATACGGCTGCAGGTGGTGTTTTAGTGATGAACGTGAAGCTCTTGTCATTGAATACTGTAATTACAACAGGAATTGGCAAGCCAGATTCCATGCTTTGTGTTTTAGCATTAAATGCTTTACAGAATTCCATAATGTTCACACCATGTTGACCTAAAGCAGGACCAACTGGAGGACTAGGGTTTGCCGAACCAGCTGGCACTTGCAGCTTGATATAGGCGTCAATCTTTTTAGCCATTTTCTTCTCCTAAATGGGTGCAAACGCCTTTCGGCTCCCCAATAATAAACCGACGTAATGCCGGATAAATCTAACTAGCCTTTTGCGACTTGGCTGAACTCTAATTCAACAGGCGTTGAACGCCCAAAAATAAGAACTTCCACTCGCATTGTGCTTTTTTCATAATTTACTTCTTCAACAACACCGGTAAAGTCATTGAACGGACCATCAGTAACACGTACCACTTCACCCGGTTCAAACAAGACTTTAGGTCTTGGACTTTCAACACCTTCTTGCACGCGTTGTAAAATCTGGTTCGCTTCAGCATCTGATATCGGTGCAGGCCGATCACCTGTGCCGCCAATAAAACGAAGTACACGCGGAATATCATTCACCACATGCCATGTTTCATCATCCATCACCATATTGACTAATACGTAACCTGGGAAGAATTTACGTTCACTTCGGCGCTGCTGACCTTCACGCATCTCAACGACTTCTTCCGTTGGAACAAGTACTTCACCAATTTTGTCTGCTAAGTCAAAACGCTCAATTCGTTCTTCTAAAGAACGTTTTACTTGTGCTTCATAACCTGAAAACGCTTGAAGTACATACCATTGCTTACTCATTATTCAATCCTTCGTTTTATAGCGTTAGGGCGCGAACTGCCCAACCTAACATTGAATCAAAGGCCCATAAGATGAGCGCCGCAATGATAACCATGATGATGACGATCATTGTTGTTTGTAATGTTTCTTGACGAGTAGGCCAAACAACTTTACGAACTTCCACCTGTGTATCTTTCACATAGCCAAGCACTGTTCTGCCTTTAGCTGTGCGAGAAGCTATAAACAAAGAAAGCCCAGCCGCAGTAAGCAAGCCAAGCACTCTCAACAATGTTGAATACTCTGGAAACATATAGAACAGAGTTACTGCTGCCATCAATAACACAACTGCAACAATTAATTTGATTGTATCTGCCATTATTTTTCTTTTACTCGGTTAAAAACAAAATGGCAGGCCAGGAGGGAATCGAACCCCCAACCTACGGTTTTGGAGACCGTCGCTCTGCCAATTGAGCTACTGGCCTAACATATAAAACGACAGGCCGAAGACTCCAAATCTTCAGCCTGTATTAAACTTATCTACTCAGTAATTTTACTAACAACGCCCGCACCTACAGTACGGCCGCCTTCACGAATAGCAAAACGTAAACCTTCTTCCATCGCAATCGGTGCGATTAGAGTTACGTCCATTTTAACGTTGTCACCGGGCATGACCATTTCAATACCTTTTGGTAATTCACATGCGCCCGTTACGTCAGTGGTACGGAAGTAAAATTGGGGACGGTAGCCATTAAAGAATGGTGTGTGTCGTCCGCCTTCATCTTTTGACAAGATGTATACTTCTGCATCAAAGCGTGTGTGGGGTTTGATTGAACCAACGTGTGCCAATACTTGACCACGGTCTACGTCTTCACGTTTTGTTCCACGTAAAAGCACACCTACGTTGTCGCCCGCCATGCCTTCATCAAGCAATTTACGGAACATTTCTACACCGGTACACGTCGTTTTCGCTGTTTCTTTGATACCAACGATTTCGAGTTCTTCACCTACTTTTACGACACCACGTTCGATACGACCTGTTACTACTGTTCCACGACCTGAGATTGAGAATACATCTTCAATCGGCATGATGAATGCGCCGTCGATAGCTCGTACTGGTTCTGGGAAGTAGCTGTCCATGGCTTCGCCAAGTTTGATGATTGACGGTACGCCAATATCACTTGTGTCGCCTTCTAACGCTTTAAGCGCTGAGCCAACAATAATAGGTGTGTCATCACCTGGGAAATCATATTTGTCTAAAAGCTCACGGATTTCCATTTCTACTAATTCGATGAGTTCTTCGTCATCTACCATGTCGGCTTTATTCATGAAGACGATGATGTATGGAACGCCTACTTGGCGAGATAATAGGATGTGCTCACGTGTTTGTGGCATAGGACCATCAGCTGCGTTAACCACTAAGATAGCGCCGTCCATTTGGGCTGCGCCGGTGATCATGTTTTTAACGTAATCAGCATGGCCTGGGCAATCTACGTGGGCATAGTGACGGTTTTCTGTTTCATATTCAACGTGTGATGTTGAGATGGTTATGCCGCGCTCTCTTTCTTCAGGCGCGTTATCAATTTCTGCAAAAGATTTAGCTTCACCACCACGTGCTTCGGCCATTACTTTTGTAATTGCAGCTGTCAATGTTGTTTTACCATGATCTACGTGACCAATTGTGCCTACGTTGACATGGGGCTTATTCCGTTCAAATTTTTCTTTAGACATCTCTATATCTCCGTCAAACTTAATTCTATAAATAAACTAAAGACAAGAAAGCCTTGTCTAATCCAAACTTCTTTTATCGGTGGAGCCCGCAATCAGAATCGAACTGATGACCTCATCCTTACCATGGATGCGCTCTACCGACTGAGCTATGCGGGCCTAATATCCAAACCCCAAACAAAACAGAAAACTGCTCCTGCATTTTCCGCATACACTCCATCCGTGGAGATAAATGGAGCGGGTGATGGGAATCGAACCCACATAATCAGCTTGGAAGGCTGGAGTTCTACCACTGAACTACACCCGCAATACAATCTCTGTACCTTAAATATATATGACTGGTGGAGGGGGGAGGATTCGAACCTCCGAAGGCGGAGCCGTCAGATTTACAGTCTGATCCCTTTGGCCACTCGGGAACCCCTCCACGAGAAAGCAGGACATTGTGCTTAATATTACTATTTTTGTCAACAACTAAATGATTATTTATCGCATTACCACTGCACTCAGTTCCGGAGGCGTAGTATACTGTGCTGTTTACACTTTAAGTAGATAAATATTAGGAGTTTTTATGGAACAGTACCGCGGTACTACTATCCTATCTTATCGTCGTAACGGGCAGGTTGTTATTGGTGGTGATGGTCAAGTCAGTATGGGAAATACTGTTATGAAAGGTAATGCCCGTAAAGTTCGTCGCCTCTACCATGATAAAGTCATTGCGGGCTTTGCTGGCGGCACGGCAGATGCATTCACTTTATTTGAACGATTTGAAGCTAAGCTTGAAAAACACCAAGGCAATTTAACCCGAAGCGCCATTGAGCTAGCCAAAGACTGGCGAACAGACCGTATGATGCGCAAGCTAGAAGCACTGCTGGCTGTTGCCGATAGTGAAACATCTCTTATAATTACTGGTAATGGCGATGTGATTGAACCAGAGAATGGTCTTATGGCCATTGGTTCTGGTGGTCCTTTTGCTCAATCTGCCGCTACAGCCTTATTTGAAAATACCGAGTTATCCGCCCGTGATATCGTTGAAAAAGGCCTGCATATTGCCGCCGATATTTGCATCTATACTAATCATAACCTTACCATTGAAACTTTAGAGTCTGAATAAAAACCTATGCAAGCATTAACACCCAAACAAATCGTTGAAGAATTAGATAAACATATTATTGGTCAACAAGCGGCTAAAAAGGCCGTCGCTATCGCGTTACGTAATCGCTGGCGTAGAAAACAGTTGTCAGCTGAGCTACAACACGAAATTACACCCAAAAATATTTTAATGATCGGTCCTACCGGTGTTGGTAAAACTGAAATTGCTCGCCGCTTAGCCACGTTAGCTAATGCACCTTTTATCAAAATAGAAGCCACTAAGTTTACTGAGGTAGGTTATGTCGGTCGTGATGTTGAATCTATTATTCGTGATTTAGCTGAAATGGCAATGAAGATGTTGCGTGAACAGGCTGTTGAAGCCGTTAAAAATAAAGCCGAAGACGCAGCAGAAGATCGTATTTTAGACGCTCTACTCCGCCCTGCCCGAGACCAAGAAGAATCGGATGATGATTCAACAACTCGGCAACGTTTTCGTAAAATGCTCCGTGAAGGCAAGCTCGATGACCGCGAAATTGAATTGGAACTCAGTGCGCCTAATATTGGCGTAGAAATCATGTCCCCTCCGGGCATGGAAGAAATGACAAATCAATTACAAGATATGTTCCAAAATATGGGCTCATCTAAAACGGCCACACGTAAATTAACCGTAGCTAAAGCAATGCGTGCACTCGCTGAAGAAGAAGCCAGCAAACTTATTAATGAAGAAGATTTAAAAGCACAGGTTATCGATTCTGTTGAGCAAGATGGCATCGTCTTTTTAGATGAAATTGATAAAATCACGCATCGTAATGAAGGTGGCAGCGGCGGTAGTGATGTATCACGTGCCGGTGTGCAGCGTGATCTTCTTCCCTTAGTTGAAGGTAGTACGGTTTCAACTAAATACGGCATGTTAAAAACTGACCATATTTTATTTATTGCTTCAGGTGCATTCCACCTAAGCAAACCTTCTGATCTTATTCCTGAACTGCAAGGGCGCTTACCTATTCGTGTCGAATTAAATGACCTAGGCGCTGATGAATTTGTACGCATTTTGACAGAACCTGATGCCTCATTAACGGAACAATACATCGCTTTATTAGGTGCTGAAGGCTCAAAACTCACCTTCAGCAAAGATGGACTGCAACGTATTGCTGAGTTAGCCTGTCAAGTGAATGAGCAAACCGAAAACATCGGTGCGCGTCGTCTACACACTTTATTAGAAAAATTGCTTGAAGATATCTCTTTTAATACCACTGAAGATGATGCAACCGATACTACGATTAATGCAGATTATGTGAATGAGAAATTATCTAATCTAGTGCAAGATGAAGATCTGTCACGTTACATTTTATAAAGGGTCATAATGGCTAATAGCTCTCCTCCAAGTGGCATTACGCTTCACCAGAAGTCAAAGACTCTGGAATTAGTTTATGATGATTCGCACTATCATTTGCCGGCAGAATATTTGCGCGTGTACTCGCCATCGGCTGAAGTTCGCGGCCACGGTCAAGGGCAAGAAGTACTACAAACTAATAAAGAACAGGTCGGCATTAATCGTATTGAAGCCAGCGGCAATTATGCTCTGAAAATCGTATTTGATGACGGCCATGACAGTGGACTGTTTACTTGGGATTATTTATATGACCTTGCTTTGCGCCACGATGTACACTGGCAAGATTATTTAAACCGGCTTGAAAAAGCAGGCTACCGACGACTACAAGCTGAGGGTTAGCATCGTGGAAGATAAAAACACCACCCATTTTGGTTACAAAGAAGTACCGACGCAAGACAAAGTAAAACATGTCGCCGGCGTATTTCATTCTGTTGCGGGCAAATATGATCTAATGAATGACTTAATGTCGATGGGGGTGCATCGGCTGTGGAAGCGTTTCACCATCCATACCAGTGGTGTGCGCCGTGGTGCAAAAGTATTAGATATTGCCGGTGGCACGGGTGATTTAGCGTTAAAGTTTTCTAAACTAGTGGGCAGCACCGGTAAGGTCATCTTAGCTGATATTAATGCCAGCATGCTCAATGTCGGTCGTGACCGTTTAATGGATGAAGGCATCACCGGCAATATTGATTATGTACAAGCCAATGCCGAATGCCTGCCCTTCCCTGATAATACATTTGATGTGATTACCATTGCCTTTGGCCTGCGCAATGTCACCGATAAAGATGCGGCTCTTCGTTCAATGTTTCGCATTTTAAAACCCGGCGGCCGGTTATTAGTTTTAGAATTTTCTAAACCCGCTGATTGGCTCACACCCATTTACGATACTTATTCATTTAAACTCCTGCCCAAAATAGGCAAGGTTTTTTCTAATGATGAAGAAAGTTACCAATATCTAGCAGAATCTATTCGCATGCATCCCGACCAAGAAACAATGAAATCAATGATGAGTGACGCCGGCTTTGAACGCTGTGATTATCATAATATGTCGGCAGGCATTGTTGCATTGCACAGTGGTTATAAATTTTGAGCTTATTTCTAAAACCGCTTGAGCTAGCACTGAACACGGCATTAGCCCAAGATCTAGAAACCAAACATAAACTCGAACAATTCGAGCAGCGTAGCATTGCCATCAATATTAAAGATCTCGATCAAATCATCACCATGACAGTTATCGACTTGCAGATACACCTTACAGCCAACACCGATGAAACCGCCGACTTAACCATCACCAGCAATGCATTAACGTTGGCAAAGTTAGGTAGCGATCCTGATAGCTTATTTTCAGCAGATATTGATATTAATGGCGACGTACAATTTGCCAAACAACTGCGTGATTTATTAGATGGTTTTGATTTTGATTGGGAAGCCCAATTAGCCAAAGTAACCGGCGATACGCTAGCATTCCCTATTGCTCATGGCATTCGCCAGTTTTCTGGCTGGGCAAAAAACACCCATCAATCTCTACAGGAATCAACCGCAGAATATCTACGTGAAGAAGCCCGTATTTTGCCCGACAAATCACAAGTTAATGACTATTTATCGAATGTGGATACACTTCGAGCTGATTTAGATCGACTAGAAGCACGCATTAACCGGCTAGGTGTAAAATGAAAATACGCCATTTTTTCCGTCTAATCCAAATCAACCATGTGTTGGCAAAACATCGTTTGGATGAGTTTATCCAAGCCACTCATTTGCTTCGACCTTTACAGTTTTTAAACTATTTATCTCCGTATCGATTAACCCATAGTAATGAAGAACCACGCGGTGAACGGCTACGTTTAGCTTTAGAAGAACTCGGCCCAATATTTGTAAAGTTTGGTCAAATATTATCAACTCGTCGTGATTTATTACCCGATGATATTGCCGACTCACTCGCTAAGCTACAAGACCAAGTCACCCCTTTTTCTAATGAACTTGCATTAAGCTTAATTCAGCAAGCTTATGGTGAACAATCTCTAGATGAGCTCTTTGCTGAAATTGATGAACAGCCATTAGCTTCCGCTTCTATTGCTCAAGTTCATGCCGCTAAGTTAATCAATGGCGATGATGTAATTCTTAAAATTATTCGCCCTAATATTGAAAAACAAATTCGCCGAGATGTTGAGTTATTGCACACCATCGCTGGTTTAGCCGAACGCTTTTGGGTCGATGGCAGACGCTTACGACCCAAAGAAGTGGTCACTGAAATAGAAAAAAATCTCTATGATGAATTAGATATGATGCGTGAAGCCGCATCAGCTTCACAACTTCGCCGAAATTTTGAAGGTAGCAATTTATTATATGTTCCTGAAATAAATTGGCAGCTCACAAAAAATAATTTATTGGTACAAGAACGTATTTACGGCATTCCTATCGGTGATATTGCCCAATTAAAAGCCCATAACGTTAATATGGAAAAACTGGCTGAAGTCGGGGTTGAAATCTTCTTCACCCAAGCCTTTAAACACGGTTTTTTCCATGCCGATATGCATCCCGGCAATATTATGGTTGATGCCAGCGATCCTGAGAATCCTTCTTATATTGCCATTGATTTTGGCATTATGGGAACGCTTTCTCCTGAAGATCAAAACTATTTAGCGGATAACTTCTTAGCCTTTTTTAATAGTGATTATCGCCGCGTAGCCGAGTTACATGTGCAGTCAGGTTGGGTGCCAGCTGATACCCGAGTTGATGAATTTGAGGCGGCTATTCGCAGTGTTTGTGAACCTATTTTTGCTAAACCACTTAATGAAATCTCTTTTGGGCAAGTATTATTACGCTTATTCCAAACCGCGCGACGTTTTAATATGGAAGTACAACCACAGTTGGTTTTATTACAAAAAACCTTGCTTAATATTGAAGGCTTAGGTCGCCAACTTTATCCTGAACTCGATTTATGGAAAACAGCCAAGCCTATTTTAGAACAGTGGATGCATGAAAAAATGGGCTGGCAAGCAACATTAAAAACAGTGCAACAAGAAGTGCCAAATTGGATCCAGACCTTACCTAAATTACCGATGATGCTGCACGATATTGCTCAGCAAGCCCAAGATGGCAAACTAAAAATGCAGCTATCATCCCGCGATCTTAAAGAACTAAAACAAGAAATACGCGATGCTAGCTACCGCAATGTGGCAGCCATTAGCGGAGCGACATTCATTATTGGTGCAGCAATTCTGAAAGGGCTTGATGGGTATGCGCCTACCATGCTTGCAGGGCTACCCGTTTTAAGTTGGGTATTCGGTCTTTGGGGTGCTATTTTACTTTATACCAGTTTGTCAGATAAGAATTAAAATATGTTTAAAATTATCCTAGCCCTAGCCGGCTACTTTCTTTTTGGTGGCAGCTTTTTAATGGCCTTTTTGGGTTATTTAATAGGTGGCAGCATTGATCGCGCTCAAAACTATGGCATGGGTGGCATCAATCCACTAGGCACCGGACAACGTCAAGCTGTTTTCCTTGAAACCGTGTTTGTGCTTATGGGTAAATTAGCAAAAGCTGACGGCCACATTTCTAAAGATGAAATCGCCCATGTAGAAGCCTTTATCAAGAAAAATGGCATGTCGGCTGAACATCGCAAACAAGCTATCGAACAATTTCAACGTGGTAGCGCGGCTGACTTTGATATTTCTAATACCTTAACTGACTTTATGTCTGCTTGTGGCCATACCCTGCATTTAAAACAAGTGTTGTTGATGTATTTGATCGTTATGGCACTGGCCGACGGCAAACTCGACCCCACCGAACAGACCTTGTTAGAGCAAATTGCATTACGGTTAGGCTATAGCCCAGCACAATTTAGACAAATGTTAGAAATGGTGCTCAATCAAGCCCATTTCTCACAAGGTCGCCAACAATACAATAGTCAAAATTCAGCGTCCGCTTTAGAAGATGCATACAAAGCCTTAGGCGTGACTAAAAGTAATTCTGATAAAGAAATAAAACGTGCTTATCGCAAGTTAATGAGTCAATATCACCCCGACAAATTAATCGGGCAAGGTCTGCCTGAAGATATGATTGCACAAGCGACAGAGCAAGCAAAAGAAATCCAAGTTGCCTATGATCTTATTAAAAAACAAAGACCTAAGGCTTGAAAAAATCAAATTAAACCCCATTTAGTATTGTAGCCCCGTTAATTCATAACAGAAATCGTCATTCCCAAGATCTTTTATTGGGAATCTTTAGGAAGCTCAAATAACATTTATCGTTAGACTCCCGCTGAAAACCTGCGGGAGTGACGAAGAGGATACGACCGGCATTTAATAAAAGGAGAAAGCATGATACAACTAGGCATCGCGATATTGCTGATCTTAGCAATACTCTATTTCGTTAATGGCTATAAACGTCAACAACGATTATTACTAAAAGAACAAGAGCTCGAGCAAGCGGAATTAGATAGCGACATTCTCGATATCGACAAATCTATTGCCGAAGAACGTGCACACCAACAAGAAATCAAGAAAGATATCAATAACATCAAAGGAAATAATAAATGAATACAAAATACCTCCCCCAAATCATCATTGTTGCCATCGTAGGCATGCTCCTCATCATGTCAGCCGGCATCAACGATGCGGGTAATCGAACAGTTGTGCAATATCCTACAGGTAAATTATTAGTCAAATTCACCCCCGGCATTTATATGAAATGGTTTGGTACAGCCACAGTCTATCGTGATGTATTGACCTATGATTACGATAAAACAAATGACGGAGCCGGCTCTAGTATGACTCAACTGGGCATTCCAGTGCGTTATCAAGATGGTGGTACAGGTACAGTTTATGGTAAAGCGCGTTTTTCATTACCTAATGATGAAAACACTATGTTAGCGCTACATAAAGCATTCCGTAGCAATGCGGGCGTTGCCAGCAAACTCATCAAAACCGTCACCGAAGAAGGCATGAACTTAACGGCTGGTTTAATGAGCAGTGAAGCGGCCTACACTGAGAAACGTAGTATCTTCACCCAATGGGCAAACGAACAAATTGCCGGTGGTAAATATCAAACAGAATTGAAACAAATCTCAACGGTTGATGAAAGCACAGGTAAACGTGTTGTTAAAAATATACCCGTGATTACTTATGGTGAAGATGGTCGTCCCGTTCACCTTAAAAGTGATTTAAGAGAATACGGCATTTCCGTAAATGGTTTCCAAATCACTGATTGGAACTTTGAACAAAAAACATTAAATCAAATCTCAACCAAACGTGAAGCCACTATGGCAATTATCACAGCTAAAGCCAATGCCGAACGTGCTAAGCAAGATGCATTGACCGCTGAAGAACAAGGTAAGGCCAATGTAATGACCGCAAAATATGAAAAAGAAGTAGAAAAAGAACGTGCCGTCGTTGTAGCTGAACAACAAAAAGAAGTCGCCGTTATTCGTGCAGAGCAATTAGTAGATGTGGCAGAACAACAAAAACTTGAAGCAGAGCAAAAGAAACTAGCCGCGGTAGAGTATAAACAGGAACAAATCTTACGTGGTGAAGGTGACGGTGAATACAAACGCCTAGTTATGGAAGCCGATGGTGCCTTAGCACAAAAACT
>Ga0256840_1000509_pt1 | contig 39660 bp, 38 predicted proteins | sample 355202metaG_FD_185969 | JGI IMG/M metagenome (GOLD analysis project Ga0256840, IMG submission 185969) | Hydrothermal vent microbial communities from Mid Atlantic Ridge, Atlantic Ocean - 355-202 | ecosystem: Environmental > Aquatic > Marine > Hydrothermal vents | place: Atlantic Ocean: Mid...
CGTTTTTCATCAACTGAATCTCCTTTTACAGAAGCAGAATTCAAATCAAAAACAAATGAAGAATTAACTGATACTTTATACGATGTTGTATACAAACATTACCAAGAAAAAATCAAAAGAAATGCGATTGCTGCATATCCTGTTATTAAAAATGTTTACGAAACTCAAGGCGATCAATACGAAAGAATTGTAGTTCCGTTTACCGATGGCACAAAAACAATTCAAGTTGTTACAAACTTAAAAGAAGCTTACGAAAGTGAAGGGAAAGTTTTAATAACTGATTTTGAAAAAAATGTTTCTTTATCAATTATTGACGAAGCTTGGAAAAATCATTTACGTAGAATGGATGATTTAAAAACTTCGGTTCAAAATGCCCAATATGAGCAAAAAGACCCTTTATTAATTTATAAATTTGAATCATTTAAGCTTTTTACAGCAATGCTTAACGATATTAATAAAGAAGTACTTTCGTTTTTATTAAAAGGAGAATTACCAAATCAAAACCCAAATCAAGTAAGCGAAGCAAAAGAAAGACAACGTGAAAAAGTAAAGTTATCAAAAGCAGAGTTTAATAACCCTGCCGAAAATATGCAAACCAATCAACCTGAACAACCACAAATTACAGAAACAATTGTTAGAACCGAAAAAAAGATTGGAAGAAATGATCGAGTTGAAATTAGAAATGTAATGAATGGTGAAAGCAAAACCGTTAAGTACAAACAAGCTATACCTTTATTAGAAAAAGGAACTTGGGTTTTAGTGGATTAATTTTACTCTTTTTATCCTATAAAAAAGTCCTTGTAATTAAAATGACAAGGACTTTTCTTAACACAATTAAATTTTGAAATGCACTAAATAAATTTGAAATATTTTATGTTTTACAATCTTCAAATTTTAAGCATCGCAATAGCTATAGTTGAAATTTTAAGTGCGAAAAAACGTGAAAAGACAAATAATTTATAGCGTGTTTTGATGTTGAATTGGTAAAACAAATACTCACAACAAACTCTATCTAAAAAACGCCCTTTATTTGTAATACAAATAAAGGGCGTTTTAAATAGACAACAGAATATATCCTAATAGAATTTATAGCCTAAAGAAATTTGCGCAACAGCGTTATTACCTTTTAAAGTGATATCGTTTTCTGTTTTATATATATTGGCTAATCCGTAACTATAACGTAAATTAACATTCATACCATTATCAAATTCATAACTTGCTCCTAAATTTATACCATAATCAAATGTATTCATAGAGTCTTTAGTGTCTGTCCATTCGTATTTTCCATCACTTTTTTTAGCAAATAGCAAATATCCAACTTGTGGTCCAGCATCAATACTTATCATATCCGTTACAAAATAACGTACCATAATTGGCAAAATAACATAGTGATTGTTGTTTTTAAACGAACCTGTTTTTACATCTTCCATATAATATGGCAATTCAGGGTTGTCGTTATTTTGATAAGAGCCTGTTTGCGAACCTTGCATAGAATAAAGTAATTCAGGTTGCAATGAAAAAAAATCTGATAAGGCAATTTCGGCAACTGCGCCTACATGCATTGCTGGTTTTATACCACTAAAACTATTATCGCCATAGATGTTAGATAAATTTGCACCTACTTTAAAACCATAATATGTTTGGGAATTACAATTAATACTTGATAAACTTACAATTACAATGAATACTAAAAAGTGTTTCATAAAATATATTTTAAGGGATTTTGATTACAAAAATAATATATTTTAATGAAATATCATTAATGTAGCAAATTTCTTTTTTACAGCAATTAATACTTTCTATGATTTAAAGCAAATTAGTCAAATAAAATTTGCGTTTTTAACGTTAATACGAATCATTCACGGTTAAAATGCAAAACATAACATCAAAAATTAGTATCAGAAATAATTGATTCATTAAAAAACTTACAATATTTACTTTACGTATTGCACTTCTGCTAAAGGTTTTTCAAATATTTCTGTAAATCCTTGTGCTTTCATCCATTGATCGGAATATATTTTACCCATATATCTTGAACCAGAATCAGGAAATATTACAACAACATGAGAATTTTTATCAAAATAACCTTCGTCTGCGTATAAATTAACAGCTTCTAAAGCTGCTCCACTTGTGTAACCTACAAACATACCTTCTTGTAGCGCTAATTCTCTACCTCTATATGCTGCGTTTTCATCAGTTACTTTCATGAATTTATCAATTAAATTAAAATCCATTGCTGTAGGTACTAAGTTTTTACCCAAACCTTCTATTCTGTAAGGGAAAATTTCATTTTTATCAAAAATACCCGTTTCATGGTACTTTTGTAATCCTGATCCATAGGCATCAACCCCTAAAATTTTAATTTGTGGGTTTTTTTCTTTCAAATATCTTGCTATTCCAGAAATGGTTCCACCTGTTGCACTTGCAGCAACAACATGTGTTACCTTACCTTTTGTTTGTTCCCAAATTTCTACCCCTGAAGAAAAATAATGTGCTGTCGTATTTAACGCATTAAAATATTGATTTATATAAATTGAGTTTGGAGTTTCTTTGTGTAGTTTTTTTGCTACTTCGTAATAAGACCTTGGATCATCAGCTGCTACTTCTGAAGGACAGACATAAACTTTTGCACCTAAAGTTCTTAGCATATTAATTTTATCTTCAGTTGCTTTGTCTTTTACTGCCAAAACTACTTTATACCCTTTTACTGCACCAACCATTGCCAAACTAAAACCTGTATTACCAGATGTTGTTTCAATAATTGTATCTCCTGGCTTTAATTTACCTTCTTGCTCTGCTCGTTCAACAATATATAAAGCAATTCTATCTTTTACAGAATCACCTGGATTGAATGATTCTATTTTAGCATAAAAATTTCCTTCTAAATTAGCTGTTACTTTATTTAATCTTACTAATGGTGTATTACCTACCAAATCAAGAACACTATCTGAAATCTCAGTATTGTTTTTCATTTATGATTGTTTTAATATACATAATATAATCTACAAAATTACTAAAAAAAAATCACATAGAAACTTGTAAAAAACACATATTAACAACTTCAACAATCATACCAACTTTAGAATACAATAATTTTGAAATTGATATGATTGTTTTTATCTAAAAAACGATACTACAATGATTGACTACAACACGCAATCATTTTACACTTATTAAAAAAATCACAATTCAATTTCATTATAAGTAGCAATGATATTTGGAATAATCATATGTAATAATGTACCATAAACCACTTTTGACTTATCTATTAAACATCCTAAAACATGTACATCTCCAAGATTAACCATTAATAAAAGTGCATTCATTTCTAAATCTACAAAATGGTATTTACCAACTGGCGGTAAGCCTAAAATTTCAATATTCTCTTCTAAGTTCAGCATTACTTTTCCTATTCTGGAAGAAAATTCTGCATTATGATTAATCCCTGCAATAGATAATAAGCTTTTCTTTTCCCACAAATCACAAGAAAGTAGTGCCTCGCCTAAGACGATACCAAATTCATCTACCAACTGTTTTAAATTGTTATTCATAGTCAAAAAAAATTACACTTCATTAAAACTCTTCTACATTTAACACTACCAATGTTTGATTTAACAATTGATAGCCTATTTCGCCAAATGTAATAGGTCCTTTTACATTATTTATTTTTTTTCCCTCTAATTCTCCGTATAAATAGTTTAAAATACAGTTACATGAAAATTCATTATCAGCACTTAAGCTTTTTGTTTTTTCATCAAATTCACCAATGTAGTTTGGTAGATTTTTAGGGAATTTGTAAGATTTACTTTGAAAAACTGGCGCAAAGAAACTCACCTCTCCTTTTTCAGCATTAACCTCTTTTATACTCACATTAATAGAAGCACCTGAGTAGTCTGCTATTAAAGGTAATTTAGTATCTATTTTATTATCTTCAATATATTTTGCTAAATTTGCATCCTTTCCATTTATCATACAATTTATAACATTAAAGCTATTATTGTAAAATTTAATCTCATCGTTTGAAACTTCTGGTTGAAAGATATTTACAATATCAATTTGAGCAAACATATTTTCTGGCAATTTAACATGAATAGCAACCGCTTTGTCTTCGAATATTTCTCCTGTTTGACCAAAATAAGTCTTAGGTGTATCTTTAGAACTCAAGTCCATTCCTGCAATCCAACCAACAATTGGATTGTCGTACAAACCATTAATATCTTCTGCCTGAACACTATATTCTTCGTGTACTTTTTGAAATGGTGGTATAATTAATAGCGTATAACCATTTTTATAAGAATCTTCTACTATTTGAGTAATCGTATTTTCATCATAAAAGCACATTCTGTAATCTTCATTATACGTTTTAATTTCATTTACAAAAATTAAATTTTGATTAAATTTTCCAACATCACTATCCATAAAATAAGGTATCGTTCCTGCAACCCAATTTCCAAGAGGAAGCTCTTTTAATACTCTTTCGTCTCCAGCTAAACTCAAAACAAACCCTTGTTTTATAAAAGCTACGACTTCTTCAAATGTATATAATTTACTTTCCATTATTTATTACTTTTAAAAATATTAAAAAATGACCAACTTTCTTTTTCTTGTTTTTCAGCTTGCTTTTCAGCTTGACCTTCAACTTGACTTTCTATTTCATCTATTTTCTGAACCACTTCGTACAATGCTGTATTTTTCTTCCTTAAATATATATTATCTTCTTGTAAGGTAATAATAAGCTTATTTTTTTCTTGTATCTCTTTTTCTTTTTGATCTACAGATTTTTTATAAAACTCAACTTCTTTTTCTAATTTAAATAAAGTCATCAAATCTTTTGCTTGCAGATCTTCTTGAATAGGCGCATCAGCATTTTGTTCTTCAATCTTAACTACTGGTTTTTCTAAATAATCATCTCCAAAAATACTTTTTATATCTTCAGCCATGTTTTTTGCTTTACTAAATTTAGTACACAATGCATACAAATCATCTATTGCAGTTTCAATAGATATTGTTCCTTTCTGAATTTGATTTTTTACTTGTGTAATTTTCATCTGAAAGAAAAAATTCTTCAGCTGAACATTTAACTTTCCCGATAGCAGTTCATGCCATTCTACATGGTCTTTAGATGGAATAATCATAATATTGTATTTTATAATTGAGTTATAGGGATTGAGGGATTCGTAATTTATCATTAACAATAGTACAAATATAGTAATTATTTATCAATTCTACCATGAATACTGTAAAAAAACACAAGATGTTAGATGTTAGATGTTAGATGTTAAATGTTAAATGTTAAATGTTAAATGTTAAAGTCTAAAATTACTCTACAAACAACACACTAACAATCAAAATATTAAACAACTAATGCATTATTTTAAAAAGCAATTCTTTTAAAATATCATCTTTAGCATAAAGACTTGCGCCAACACCTTTACTTTTCATATCTGCTTCATGAAGCATTGATATAATTTGCGATACTTTTCGCATGGGATAATTTTTAGAAGCATCAAAATATTCTGTCACAAAAAAAGGATTAACACCTAATTTTCTCGCTACATTATTTTGCGATTTATCAGACAAACCATGTAATAACAATAATTTTGTAAACAAATCATTCAATAAAGAAATTGTTACCACTAATGGATTTGCACGTTCGTTTTCTTTAAAATAATTAATAATTTTATTTGCTTTTACAATTTGCTTTTTACTAATTGCTTTTCGCAATTCAAAATTATTGTAATCTTTACTAATACCTATATTGGTTTCAATATCTTGCGGACTTATAACGGTTTCATTTGAAAGAACTATCATTAATTTATTAAGCTCATTATTAATTTTACTTAAGTCAGTTCCTAAAAATTCAACCAGCATCATTACCGCTTTGGGTTCTATTTTATAATCTTTAGATGATAAGTTTTTTCTAATAAAATCACCTATTTGATTCTCGTACATTTTTTTACTTTCAAACAATACAAAACCTTTCTTTTTTATTGTTTTTGCTAATTTTTTTCGAGCATCTAATTTTTTATATTTGTAATTAATGACTAAAACTGTTGTTGGCTGTGGATTTTCAACATAGCTTATCAATTTTTCTATTGTTCTTGACAAATCTTGAGCTTCCTTAACAATAATCACTTGCTTTTCTGCCATCATAGGGAAACGCTTTGCATTAGATATGATTTCTTCTACAGCAACATCTCTTCCGTAAAGAACCATTTGATTAAAGCCTTTTTCGTCTTCTGACAAAACATTTTTCTCAATATAATCAGATATTTTATCAATAAAATATGCCTCTTCACCCATTAAAAAATAAATGGGCTTGAGGTTACCTTTTTTTATATCTGCTAATATTGAATTCAATTATAAATATTTAAATTATATTTTAGTAATAGGTATATCTTCTTACTTTAGCAACATATTTAGCCAATCTTATTACTTGATGAGAATAGCCATATTCATTGTCGTACCAAACGTACAACACTACGTTTTTTCCGTCTTCGGTAGAAATTGTTGCTTTACTATCAAAAATTGAAGGTGCTGGAGACCCAACAATATCACTCGAAACCAATTCGTGACTCATTGCATATTTTAATTGCTCTACCAAATTACCTTCTAAAGCATATTTTCTCATTACTGAATTTATAGCTTCAACACTTGCTGGCTTTTCTAATCGTAGATTCAAAATGGCTAACGAACCATTTGGTACTGGTACACGAATAGCATTTGACGTAAGTTTACTTTCTAAGCTTGGTATTACTTTAGACACAGCTTTACCTGCACCAGTTTCGGTAATTACCATATTTAAACCAGCAGCTCTACCTCTACGGTATTTTTTATGCATATTATCTACCAAATTTTGATCGTTTGTATAGGCATGAATAGTTTCTAAATGCCCACTTTCTAAGCCAAAACTATCTTCAATTACATTTAAAACTGGTGCAATTGCATTTGTAGTACAAGATGCTGCTGAAAAAATACTAACTTCATCAGGGTTGCTCTTTTTATGATTTACACCGTAAACAATATTCGGAATTCCTTTTCCTGGAGCAGTTAATAATACTTTATCTACACCTTTACAATTAAGATGTCTTTGCAAGGCTTCTTTATCTCTAAATGCACCTGTATTATCAATTACTAACGAATTATTAATACCGTATTTTGTATAATCAATATCTTCTGGCTGTTGTGCTTGAATCATATAAACAGTAGTACCATTAATTATAAGTGCACTGCGTTCAAAATCAGTTTGTACTACACCCGAAAAATCACCATGAACTGAATCGTTTCTCAATAAAGCCGCTCTTTTTTCTAAAATAACTGGCGTTAATTCGCCACGAGTAACAATAGCACGTAACCTCATTTGTTTTCCTTTACCTGCTTTTGACATCAACTCTCTGGCAACCAACCTTCCAATTCTCCCAAAACCATACAGAACAACATCTTTTGGTTGAAAATCATCTGAAGAATATGCGTCTTTCAATCTTTCTTTTACAAATTCCAAAACATTATCCGATTTACCTTCATCTAAATGGTATTCAAATGACAACTTACCAATATCTAATTTTGAAGGTGGGATTTCTAATTTTAAAATGGCTCTTGAAATTTCTAATGCATCAAAAATCGAAATCGGTTTTTGAACAAATTTACTTGAGTATTCTAATAAATTTAATATTTCGCTAACATTTCGGTTTATTAATTGGTTTCTAAACATAACCAACTCCGTTGACTTATCAAACCATAAATCTGAAACGTTTTTAATAAATTCTACCGTAGCTCGTCTACGATCAGTTTGAAAGGATAATTCTTTTTCGTAATTGTGTTCTATTGACATTTTTATTTTAATTAAAAGATTAAAAAATTGAATGGTAATTTGTTCTTTTTGCAAATTTAATCAAAAACAGACTGCTACAAAGGTTTATTAACGAAAAAAAACATGTTTTGTCAACATGTTTTTTAACACTTTATTTTACTACTTTCATTAGTTAATAAACATTATAGCAGTTTAATGCTACCTAATTATCTATCTAAAAACATACCTTTCTCTTTCTCCTTTTAAATTAATCATTTCAATTCGCACTACATATTTACCTAAATAATCAGCTATTAATTGCTCTACATCTTTTGCAGAACTAACCGCAACATCATTAACAGATGTTATTATATAACCATCTTTCACACCGTAATTGATTAAATTTTCGTTTGTAATATTTGTAATTTTTACACCATTACTTATTTTATAATTTTCTAATTCTTTAACTGACAATCCTTCTAATCTAAACCCTAATTTAGATTTTAACAGTTCTTTTTTAGACAAAACCACATCTAAACTAATTTCAGAATCATCTCGTAACAAAGTAACATTTACAACATCGTTTGGCTCTTTAGAACGTAAAAAACCAGTTAAATCAGCATACGAAGCTATTTTTACATTATCAATTTTTGTTATTACATCTCCAGCTTGTATTCCTGCTTTTTCTGCCCCAGAATTTTCATTTACACCACCTACATAAAACCCTTCAGAAATTGAAATGTCATAATGTTTTGATAAATTAGCATTCATTTCGCCTCCAGAAATACCAAGTTCTACCTCTTGTACATTTCCATAAACCAACAAATCATCAATTACTTTTTTTGCGATATTACTTGGCACAGCAAATGAATAACCAATAAACGAACCTGTTTTTGAAGAAATTGCGGTATTAATACCTATTAATTCTCCTCGTGTATTTACCAATGCTCCACCACTATTACCTGGGTTTACTGCTGCATCAGTTTGAATAAAAGATTCCATATTCTTATTACCTTCTAAATCTCTACCTTTTGCACTAACAATACCTGCTGTAACTGTTGACGTTAAATTATACGGATTACCAACTGCTAAAACCCATTCGCCAACTAAAACATTATCCGAATTTGCAAAAGTCATAAATGGCAAATCATTTGCTTCTATTTTAATCAAAGCAATATCATTATTTTGATCTTTACCAATTAATTTTGCCTTATAGGTTTTTTTATTATTTAAGGTGATTACTATTTCTGTAGCGCCTTTTACAACATGATTATTTGTAACAATATAACCATCAGAAGAAATAATTACTCCTGAACCAGTACCAACTTGCGCATATTTTTTTGCTCCATAACCTCTTCCATAATAAAGTTCTGCATAAGGATCTCTAACCGTTTTAACCGAAGTATTTTTAACATGTACAACTGCATCAACACTTTCTTTTGCCGCTTTTGTAAAATCTAATGCGTTTTCTGGCGCAAAATTAACTCCAGACAGATTACTGGTTTTAACAATATTGGCATTTGCAACAAGTTTATTTGTTAATTTTTCTTCTTTTTCATTAATAAATGAAGTGTATAAAACTAAAGCAACAGCGCCTCCAATTAATGATGCCAAAACTAATGTAAATATTTTTTTCATTTTTTTTTAAAATTTAATTAAACATTCGTATTCTATATATTTAACCCAAAATTATTAAAAAATTGTATTGAACACCAATCATTAACGCTAATTAACTTTGTTTAACAATTTTTAACATTTTTATATTAAGGAATTGAGAATAGAGAATTGTAAAAAATATATTGTTAACGCAAATCATTTCAGCTCTATTCTATAAATTTTACACAAACCAATTATATTCAATCGAAAAAGAGCAAACAATAATCAATATTTGCATTTCATAATTAAATTGCGCATTTTTGCTGTATGAAATTAGACATTCTTGCCATTGGAGCACATCCAGACGATATTGAATTAGGCTGTGGAGCAACTATTGCTAAAGAGATATCTTTAGGTAAAAAAGTAGGCGTTTTAGATTTAACTCGTGGCGAATTAGGTACAAGAGGTTCTGCTGAAATTAGAGATAAAGAAGCTTTGGCTGCTGCAAAAATTTTAGGTTTAAGTAGTCGTGAAAATTTAGCTTTTGCTGATGGTTTTTTTATTAATGACAAAGAACATCAATTAAAAGTAATTGAAATTATTAGAAAACACCAACCAGATATTATTCTTTGCAATGCCATTGAAGATAGACATATTGACCACGCAAAAGGCAGTAAACTTGTAAGCGATGCTGCGTTTCTTTCTGGTTTGCGCAAAATAGAAACATTTTTAGATGGTAAACCTCAAGAAAAGTGGCGACCAAAACACGTATATCATTACATTCAATGGAACACGATTAAACCCGATTTTGTTGTAGATGTATCGGATTTTATTGACATTAAAATAAAAGCCGTTAAAGCATATGGCTCTCAATTTTACAATCCTGATAGTAAAGAACCCATTTCTCCTATTACAAGTAAAAATTTTATTGATAGTATAAATTATCGAGCACAAGACTTAGGCCGATTAATAGGCGCCTTATATGCTGAGGGTTTTACTGTAGAACGACCAATTGCCATTAAAAATTTAGATAAATTAATTTAATTTTTCCTTGTTATAAATAATAAAAAGTTTAAATTTGCACTCGCAAATGATATTTGCTGTTCATGAGAAGAACTAAAAACAAAAATGGTGGTTGTAGCTCAGTTGGTTAGAGCATCGGTTTGTGGTACCGAGGGTCGTGGGTTCGAATCCCATCTTCCACCCAAAAAAGCTCGCAATCAATAGGTTGCGAGCTTTTTAAATTTATAAAGTATTTAAAAAGATATCAAATTATCATGAGTAAAAAAGGAAAAGCAAAAAATGGCACTAACAAAGCAAAGCATAGCAAACTCCTTAATCAAAAAAAAAATCGAGTAAAGCTAAAAAAAGAACAGAATAAACTCCGCTTAAAAGAATTAAAAGCACTTATTAAAAAATCTAACCAAGAATAATGTTTTTTTATAAACACTTTACAACATCTTAAATTACTTACCAGCTTTCTTTAAAGGTTTTACCATTATAAATAGCATCTGTTAAAGAAACTAAACCTGCTTTATGCATAATTCTCACGACTTTAATTGGCCAAGTTTTTCTAAAATTATATGAGTTTTTTTTACCGCCAATTCCGTTAATAAATTGAATTGCCGTACTTTCTTTCAGCAATATTTTTTTACCATGTTTTTTAACCAAAGCATCCATTGCAGCTCGTGTTTTACGATAAGCACTTATTTTACTGGTTCTCGATATAAAAACAGTAACAAAATCTGTTACATTTTGCGCATGCGCTTTTGCTTTTGCCTCTGGATGATGTTCTAAATAACCTAATCTAAATTTTGTTCCTGCCCAAGGCGATGGCCTATAATCTTTTTTTAAGCTTGACGGACGTTGTTCCATATAATATTTACTTTTATCTATCGAAGCTATTTCTAACGAATCGAATAAAATGCGTTTGTCTTTTTTCAACCTTGGCAAATACAATGCTGGCAACCTTATATCGCCTCTTCTTTTACTTGAACCTAAACTTAAAATATTACCTGTAATTTGACCTATATAACCCTTATTCCAACCTGATTCTAAACCTGCAATCGCTAACAATGCTGCTGGCGGAACATTTTGCTCCATACATACTCTTGTTGCGTCTACAGATAACTTTTCATAAAACTTAGTAACGTGATTATACTTTCTAAAACTATATATTTTCGGTTTACTACTTGCATTTTTTTTTACAACCACCTTCGCTTTTTCAATATTTTTCGACTTTATTACTATTTCTTTATCCTTAACGATTTTTTGTTCATGAACGTTAATTTTTGTTATGACAGTAGTATCTTTTTCAGGCACCGCTTTTTTTTCTAAATTACCTTCTATTATTTCTTTTTTGTTTTTTTTAACTTGTACAACGTCTTTTTTAATAAGATTATTGGTTTCTTTTTTACCGTTGCAACTTGACACAACAAGGATAATAATTAAGGCAATAATTGATTTTTTCATCTATCTATTTCTGTAAATATTCATTCAAATATATGCTATTTTAACAAGTTAAAAAAAATGATGCTTTTTTCAACCAAACAATTTAGTACTTTTGTGTTCATATTATGTGCAATCAAACTTAATTAGCCTTAATAAAACATAACAACAATGCACAAAAATAATATTCATAACAACAAATACGATTTAGAAAAATTAAGTGTAATTAATCCTTTATTAAAAGATTCTATTTTTACTAATCAGTACGGCAATTTAACCATTGATTTTGCAAAGCCTAAAGCAGTTAAAAATTTAAATTATGCTTTATTAAAAAAACATTATAATATTAATTTTTGGGCGTTTTCTGATGACAATCTTTGCCCACCAATTCCAAGTAGGGTTGACTATATTCATTATTTAGCCGATTTAATTCCAAACACTAAAAAAGTAACTGTTTTAGATATTGGCACTGGTGCAACTTGCATTTATCCATTACTTGGAAACGCAATTTACAACTGGTATTTTATCGGTACTGACATTGATGACAAATCCATTAAAAATGCTCAAAAAATTGTTAATGAAAATAATCTAAGCGATAAAATTCAGTTTAGACTACAAACTGATGGAAATAATATTCTTAACGGAATTGTAAATCCTCAAGATAAATTTACAGTTTCTATGTGTAATCCGCCATTTTACAAATCTAAAGAAGATGCTATAAAAGCAAATAACAGAAAACAAAAAAACCTTAAAATAAACAGTACTACACGAAATTTTAGTGGAACAGCTAATGAATTATGGTATAAAGGCGGCGAAAAAGCTTTCTTACACAACTATTTATATCAAAGTTCGCAATACAAAGGTCAATTTGAATGGTTTACAAGCTTGGTTTCGAAAAAAGAATTGATTAAAAGCATGAAAAAATCTTTAACGAAACTAAACGTAAAGCAATTTAAAATTATAGAAATGAAACAAGGCAATAAAATTAGCCATATTATTGCATGGCAATTTTAACACTATTATTCATCAAGAATATTTAAAATAATTTTACATCCTTGCTTAATTTCATCGATAGAAATATTTAATGGTGGCGTAATTCTAACAGCACTACTTTCAAAAAGCAACCAAAAAAGTAATAATCCATTATCTAATGCTTTTAAAATAAGCTTACTTGCCTGATCTGCATCATCAACAATTATCGCAAGCATTAAGCCTTTACCTCTAACTTCTTTTATTTTAGGATGTACTAATAATTCGCGAAAAAGATTTTCTTTTTTTAGCACATTTCTCATTAAATCTGGCTTTAAAACTTCTTTTAATGTCGCTAAAGCGGATGATGCTATTAATGGATTACCGCCAAATGTTGTTATATGACCCAATTTAGGATTGTTTTTTAAACTACTCATTAATTTACTTGATGCAATAAATGCACCAATAGGTAAACCACCGCCAAGACCTTTACCTGTAATAATTATATCTGGCGACATGTTTTGATTTTGAAATTCAAATAATTTTCCTGTTCGCCCAATACCACTTTGTATTTCGTCTAAAATCAGCAAAGCGCCAACTTCTTTACAGCGCTCTTTTACCTTTTTTAAATATCCCTTTTCAGGAACAATAAACCCTGCGCCACCTTGAATTGTTTCTAAAATAACACAAGCTGTTTTTGTAGTTATTTTAGCAATTTTATCAAAATTATTAAATTCGATAAATTTTGTATTTGGCAACAATGGTCTAAAAGCACGATTTTGATCTTCTGCACCACAAACACTCATGGCGCCTTGCGTATTACCATGATAAGAAAATTTCGCACCAATCATTTCGCTACGACCTGTAACTCGTTTAGCCAATTTTAAAGCACCTTCGGTTGCTTCTGTACCAGAATTAACTAAATAGACTTGGTCAAAATTACTTGGCAAGTTATCAATCAGTAATTTAGATAAAGCAACTGGAGCTTCTTGAACAAATTCTCCGTAAACCATAACATGTAAATACTTATCTACTTGTTTTTTTATTGCATCATTTATTTTTGGATTATTGTGACCTAATGTATTTGCAGAAACTCCTGCAATAAAGTCTAAATATTTTTTGTTATTTACATCATAAACAAAAGTTCCTTTTGCATGAGAAATCTCAATTGATAAAGGTGTATTTGTAGTTTGTGCTTGGTATTTAAAAAAATCTGATTTCAATCTATCTCAATTATTTGGTTCTTTATCAAAAAATTACTTTTCAATGACTTTTTGTTTCTTTTTAATTGACTTTTTACTCAATTTAACTTCTTTATTTTTAATAATACCTTTAATAAAAATATCCTCTTTTGTTTTTGGACGTTCATTTTCTCGCCATATAAAATTTTTCAATTTTCTAATATTTTCTGGCAATTTAGATGGCGGATATGTTTTTCCATCTTCTTTAATTAAATAGCGGATTTCTTTTATTTCTTTATTTTTAAATTTTATATGAAATTTACTACAAGTAGTAATTGCAATAGCCATTAATTCAGTTGTTTCATCATCACGTAAGTATGTTAAGGTTTCTCCATTACCCACAAAATCGACTGTTTTAATTTCGTTATTCTCAAATTTAGCATACATATCTCTGCCTTTAATTTGATTAAAACCTTCAATAGTATCTTTCTGAATTAAAAATGCATCTTCTAAAACTTTCAAACTATCTAATTTTTCGGTTTTCGGATTGCTCAATAAATGGATTAGTTTACCTGTAATTTGACCGTTTTCCGTCCATAAAACTGGCTTTTTAAACATTTTTAATAAACCAGTTGCTTGATTAGAATGTAAAGAATCGCATTTTCCACTCATATCTGGTTTAAAAAATTTAACATTATGGTAAGCTCTAACAATCCGCTTATCAGGTTTACCTGTAAAAAGCAAAGTGTCGCCATGAATATAAATAGAATCCTTTTCTGTTTTACTTATTGCAACTGCTCTTTTTACCACAAAAGCCGAATCTTTTTCTCTAAAATATTCTGCATAATTACCTCTTAATACTGTATTATTTATAGTATCTGTCATTATAATATTTCGAGTTGCAGATGCAAAAGCTCTTTTTCTATCATAATACAAACTATCGCCATCAATGCGCCTGTCTTTATATAAAATATATGCATTTTTGGTAAAATGAGAAACATCTGCTTTGGTATCATAAAAGCCTTTTTCACAATAAATAAAACTTTCTTTACCTTTGATAGTAGTTTTTCCATACAAATAAGCCTTACCAGTATCTGTAAAATAATCTAAATGCTTTGATTTTAAAACATATTCTGGGTTTGTAATAATTACATCGGTTTCTGCTTGGAATTTTTTCTCATTTAAAAAATAATTTCCTGTTTCACTTTCTAAAACATTGGTATCGTCTTCAATAGTTGCATGATGCCTATAATACAGTTGTTGCGAAACTCTATCAAATTGAAGCGTGTCGGTTTTAAGCGTCATGCTTTGGTCTTTTAAAACAACATCTCCCCAAGAAAGTGATTGCTTTGTTTTACCATCATATTCAATATATTTACTTGTTTGAATAATTGTATCACCTTGATTTAAAATTACTTTACCTAATGCTTGTAAATAATTATTTGCATTATATAAAATTGCTTTTTTACATTTTAAAGTAGCGCCATCAACTTCAATAAAAACATTACCTAATGCAATGGTTGCATCTGGATAATTTTCTTCATCCGTTTCTAAAAAATCGGCATGTTTAATTGCTATTTGCTTTTCTTGCCCGTAGCACAAACTCGTAGCGATTAAAAATATAAAAAGAATTGTTTTATTCAATGTGGTATAATTTACCGCAAATTTAACAAATTAATTGCTTATATAATTTTGTTATCTGTGCTTTATCATTTATTTAACAATCCGTTTTATTTTTAATTGAATGTTTTTAATCTTTTTACTAATTTATTTTGTTAATTTGTAACGTTATATAATATTAATTACAATATAATTAACCAAGCCAAATGGATACAATAAATAATACCAATTTTAATTTTCCGAATCAAAAAAATGTTTATCGTGGTAAAGTACGAGAAGTCTACAATATTAACAATGAAATATTGGTTATGATTGCTACAGATAGACTATCGGCTTTTGATGTTGTTTTACCAAAACAAATACCATTTAAAGGGCAAATATTAAATCAAATTGCGGCAAAAATGCTTTTAGAAACTGCCGATATTGTGCCTAATTGGTTACTTGCAACTCCAGACCCAAATGTTGCCGTAGGTTATTTTTGCGAGCCTTTTAAAGTAGAAATGGTAATTCGTGGTTATTTGTCTGGTCACGCAGCAAGAGAATATAAATTAGGTAAAAGAGAAATTTGTGGTGTTTCTATGCCTAATGGAATGAAAGAAAATGATAAATTCCCCATAGCTATAATTACACCTACAACAAAAGCAGATAACGGTTCGCACGATGAAGATATTAGCAAAAAAGATATTTTATCTCAAGGTATTGTTTCTGAAAAAGATTATGCCATTTTAGAAAATTACACCAAATTACTATTTAAAAGAGGTACGGAATTGGCAAACAAAAGAGGCTTAATTTTAGTTGATACAAAATACGAATTTGGTAAAACGAAAGATGGCAACATTGTATTAATTGATGAAATTCATACACCAGATTCTTCTCGTTATTTTTATGCTGACGGATATCAAACACGGCAAAACAACAATGAAAAACAGAAGCAACTATCTAAAGAATTTGTTAGACAATGGTTAATTTCTAAAGGTTTTCAAGGTTTAGACGGACAAACAATTCCGAAAATGAACGATAGCAAAATTAAGGAGATTTCTAATCGATACATCGAGTTATATGGGCAAATTACAGGTTTAAAATTTGAAAAAGGCTCTACCAATAACATGCTACAACGTATTGATAAAAATGTAAAAAATTACTTGCAACACATCTAATCAACCGCAATTAAAATGGTAGACATATTAGTTTCGACAACATGGCTTAATAAAAATCTAACTAATGATAATTTAATTATTTTAGATGCAAGTCCACTATCAACTGCCACTGGCAAAAAATCTACTTTTAGTAATAAAATTATTCCGTTTGCACGATTTTTTAATATTAAAGACGATTTTAGTGACACAAATAGTGAGTTTCCAAATACATTTCCTTCAGTAAAACAATTTGAGGAGAAATGTATAAAACTGGGCATAAACAACACATCGCATATTGTTGTTTATGATAATTTAGGCATCTACACAAGCCCAAGAGTTTGGTGGATGTTTAAAACATTTGGTCATAAAAATGTATCTGTTGTAAATGGCGGATTACCCGAATGGATTAAAAATGGACTTACTACTAATCAAAAAAACAGAAAAAAAACTTATTTAAAAGGCGATTTCAAAGCTAATTTTAGAGCTGGCAACATCAAGTTCTACAATGACATTATAGCAAACATAACAACTAAAGAATATTTACTAATCGATGCTCGCTCAAAAGGACGATTTACTGGTAAAGAAAAAGAACCCAGAAAACACTTGCAAAGCGGAAGTATTACAAACGCTATAAACATTCCGTTTAAAGATGTTTTACAAAATGGGAAATACAAATCAAAAACTGAATTACTTAACCTATTTAACACTAAAAAAATAGCCCATAAAAATTTAATTTTTAGCTGTGGTTCTGGTATAACTGCTTGTATTGTTTACTTAGCAAGTGAATTGATATTAAAAAACAATAAAAGCATTTACGATGGTTCATGGGCAGAATGGGCAGAAAAACAAAAATTATTTAAATAACTAACTTACATCTTATTTTTAATATATTTGAGAAGAAAACACCATAAATTGTAAATACATGTTCAATCAAAACGACATCAATTCATTAATTAACATTATCCCAACAGGAAGACAAAATGCAATTACCGCATATATAATTGCTCAAAGTTTAGGATATCCTACTGGAGGAAATCAAGTTAAAACAAGAAACTTAATTAAGTTCGCCATAGCTAGTGGTAATTTAATTTTAAGTTCATCTAATGAAAATCCTAAAGGTTATTGGATTTCAATAGACAAGTCAGAAATAGTTGACACTATATCATCATTAGAGCATAGAGCAAACGAAATTTTAGATAGAGCTAATAATCTTAAAAACAATTGGAACAATATCAATCCCCAAAATATCATAACATAAACATATCGAATTATATCATAACTTTAATTTGATGAATATACTAATCTAAAATAAAAACCGTTTAATAATAAATCACAACTATTATGACAAAACAACTGATTATCATTGCACTTACTGTTTTTTTATTTTCTTGCGAAAAAGAAATTAATATAAGTCCAGAAACAAATATAAATACTGCAAAAGCAGTTTACAACCAAGCATATCAAGAAAATTTTGAAGCAGACAAAATAGCTGATATTATTACCGATGCAAAAAACGCTTACGTACTTGTAGATCCTTTTTTAGATAATGTAACAGAGTCAATAGCTGCCATAAAAGAAAACGGCAATGAAGTTGGCGCTTATATTAGCATTGGTACTGGAGAAAATTATCGAAGTGATTTTTCTGAAATGCAAGCCTATTTAGTTACAACGCCATGGGAACAATGGAATAATGAATATTTTGTAAATACAACCACTACGGGAATTATTGATATTATGAAAGCTCGTATTGATAAAATTGCACTTTGGGGTTGCGATTGGGTAGAATTTGATAATATGGATTGGGTTTACGACAACGATTTAAGAACTACTTACGGTTTTGAAGTAACAGAAGCTGAGGGAATTGCTTATTACCAAGAATTATGTGATTATGTTCATGAAAAAGGTATGAAATGCATGGCAAAAAATTTAGTTGAAAATGCTTCCAGTTTTGATGGTGTTTTATACGAATCATACCACAATGAAAAAAATTGGTGGGAACAAGATGGAGCGCAAAGCTTTTTAGATGCTGGTAAATTAGTAATTGTTAATCATTATAACGAAGTAAATTGTGGTGAAATCTATACGGAATACAAAGCCATTTACAATAAAAATTTATCTTTTATTTGTGAAGATGCCAATCTTCATAAATATGTTCATTTTAATGAAGAAAACTAAGCTTATAAATCTAACTTTAATTGAGTAGGTAATAATTTAAAGGTTTTTCTATGATAGGTAGTAATACCGAATTCTTTTATCCCATTGCGATGTTGCTTGGTTGGATAACCTTTATTCTTAGTCCAAAAATAATGAGGGAATTCTTTTGCAATTTCTTGCATGTATTCATCTCTATATGTTTTTGCTAATATAGATGCCGCAGCAATACTCATATATTTGGCGTCTCCTTTTACAATTGTTTTATACGGAATATTATTTAACGCTTTAAATTTATTACCATCAACAATAATAAATTCAGGTTTTATATCAAGTGTTTCAATAGATTGATGCATTGCTAAAATTGATGCTTGCAAAATATTTATTTCTTCTATTTTTCGAGCATCTACAAAAGAAACCGAAAAAGCCAATGCATTTTCTTCGATAAAAGGTTTTAAAATTTTACGCTGCTTTTCTGTTAATTGCTTTGAGTCATTTAACAATGGATGCTTAAAATTGTCTGGTAAAATAACTGCGGCAGCAACTACTGGTCCAGCCAAACAACCTCTTCCTGCTTCATCGGTTCCAGCCTCTAATTTATATTTTGAAAATTTTAACTTAAGCATGTTTCTGTTGGTAATAAAAAGCAGGTATTAATAACAATACAAATATAGGATGAATTAAGAATCGTCTAACATAAAACAACGGCAAATGACTGCTAAAAGCCTGAAATTCAATTATTAAAATCAATGCAATAATCAATATGAAAAAAGCAGCAATATAAAACTGAAAACTAAATTTTATAAACTCCTTTTTAAACAAAGCATAAATAATTCCTAAAGAGATGCTGGCATTTATTACATATCTATAAAACAAATTAACATATAGTTTAATCGGTTTAATTTCAGGCAAAGCATCGTGTAAATAGTCGTTTTTAAAATATTCTAAATACGGATCATAAAATAATTTTGATGCCATTGCACGAACTAACACAAGTAAAAAGACCAAAATTAATAAAAGTAAATAGTTAAAATACTTATTCATTTTTAGTTTTTTTTAAGATTCGAAAATTTATTTACCCAAATTACCCAGAGCAAAAAAACCATACCGTAAATAATTGCAGGAAACACCAAACTATGCAAAATTTCTTGATTTTTTGGATATGCAAATATTCCGATAGATAAAACTGCAATTCGAAATACATTGGTTATATAAATGAGAATTACTCCTACAATTCCGAAAACAATTGTTGTTTTAATTTTACCCGAAAATGCAATAATAAATGCTAAAAACAATATGATTATACTAAGCGAATTACAACCTTCAATAACACGTGAAACGTATTTATTATTGACATACATTTTTAAAGACAGTTCATTTTGATGCTGTACCGTTTTTGCATCATAACCCAAAAAATTTATCACAGAAACTGTTTGATTTGCAACCGTTTCTGTAATAGGCGAACAAGAGAATAAAGTGTTTTTTTCTTGAGTTTTATTTAAATAAAACGAATACAAACTTACCATTATCAAATAACTGATAAAGAATTTTATTAAAAATAAAATAATTGGCTTATTGTTTTTCATAATACACGCTACTTAAATACAAATATACGACATTAAACATTATGCTTTTTTACAAACTACAACTACTTTCTCTTCGTCTATATTGGTTGTAAAAAATAAATAATTAACTCCGCCATCTTTTAATTTTGTTTTTTTTCGGATTTGAGCAACTGTTTCAGGAAAATTACGGATTGTAATATTTGCTTTTTCAATTCTCAATACCGCTTTTATTTTTTTAGCATTGTATTTAATTACTTTTATTATACTAAAAATTCTACCTGGAAAATTAATTAAAACATCCGATGTGTATAAATGGGAATGTTTATGTAATTTATCAACTTTTAACAATGCACTTATTTCATTAAATGCACCTGATTTTAGAATAGCTGAATTTGGTTCGTATAAAAATGATTTTGGTAATGAATAACCTGCTTCTTCGCTTTTTATTTTAAAATCAAATAACTGATTACCTCCTTTTACAAAATTTATAGTTTTGTAATTTATTTCATCATTAAAATCCTTTTCTAATAAATACAAAACTTCTTTTACGTCATTATTTACTGCTACGACATGTACTTCTTTTACAAAACCCAACTCATTTATAGCAGCTTTAACGTCTAATAAAGGTGCCGTTTTTACTAAAATAATATTTGAATAATTAAATAGTAGAGCTAAGTTATCTGGCAAATTAGGAGTGCAATCTGCTAATAAAAAAACACGCTTTTTAACACTATCTCTTCGTGATGGATCTATATAAATAGTACTGAAATTTTTATTGTTATTTTTTAAATAATCAATTCCATTACCTATAATAGTTATTATGTTATCTATTTTTAATTTTTGAAAATTATACTTCGCTTTAAGCGAAAGTGATTCATTAATTTCACAATGTGTTACTTGCTTATTAGTCTTTGAAAAAGCAAAACAATCTACACCAAAACCACCAGTTAAATCTATTATGTTTTCGCCTTTAACAAGCTTACTCTTATATTTTGCAGTAATTTCTGAAGATGTTTGCTCTATATTTAGTTTATCTGGGTAATAAATATTTTTTGTATTAAACCACGTTGGCAGCTTTTTTTTACACTTATTTTTAGATGTAATTTGCTTTGCTATTTGCTGAATAGAAACCTCTTTAAAAGGCGAACCTTTTAAAACCAATTTGGTAATTTCTGTATTAAGATTTTTAGTTATAAAATCTTGTACATCTTTATGTAAAATGTGTTTATTCAAATTTTAAAAAATTAGCACAATAAAATCAATTAAGAAAATTCACTTGTAAAATGTAATTTTACGGTTGGATATTTACTTTGTGTCATTTGAATTGTAAAGGCTGAATCTGCTAAAAATACCAATTGTCCTTTTTTATCTTTTGCTAAATAACGTTGCTTTATTCTTAAAAACTCTTTGTATTCGTTATTTTTTTCATCTTCTGCTTCAACCCAACAAACTTTGTGCATGTTTAAGTTTTCGTAGGTACATTTAGCGCCATATTCATGTTCTAAACGATATTGAATTACTTCAAATTGCAAAGCTCCAACAGTACCAATTACTTTTCGTCCGTTAAGGCTTAAGATAAATAATTGTGCAACACCTTCATCCATTAATTGGTCAATACCTTTTGCCAACTGCTTAGATTTCATTGGGTCTGCATTATTAATATACCTAAAATGTTCTGGCGAAAAACTCGGCACACCTTTAAAGTTTAAAATCTCGCCTTCGGTTAAGGTATCACCAATTCTAAAATTTCCTGTATCGTGTAAACCAACTATATCACCAGGAAAAGATTCTTCTACAATTTCTTTTTTTTCTGCAAAAAATGCATTTGGCGAAGCAAATTTCATTTTTTTATTCAGTTTAACGTGTAAATAATTCGTATTTCGTTTAAATGTACCCGAAACAATTTTTAAAAATGCCAATCTATTTCTATGTTTTGGGTCCATATTTGCATGAATTTTAAACACAAAACCTGTCATTTTTTCTTCTTTGGAATCTACCAAACGAATATCTGACATTTTTGGTTGTGGTTGTGGAGCTATTTCAATAAAACAGTCTAACAATTCTTTAACTCCAAAATTATTTAAAGCAGACCCAAAAAATACAGGTTGTAAATCGCCACTTAAATAATTTTCTAAATTGAATTTAGGATAAATGCCTTCGACCATTTCTAATTCTTCACGTAAATCGTTGGCATGCTTCGCTCCTACTATTGTATCTAATTCTGGGTTACTAATATCGGTAAATTCTATTCCTTGAGAAATAGTTTGTTTTACATCACCATCAAAAATATTTAGTTTTTTATCCCATATATTATAAATTCCTTTAAAATCATAACCCATTCCGATAGGAAAACTCAAAGGTGTAACTTTTAAGCCTAACTTCTGCTCTACCTCATCTAACAAATCAAAGGCATCTTTACCTTCTCTATCTAATTTATTAATAAAAACAATAATGGGTATTTTACGCATTCTACAAACTGAAACTAATTTTTCAGTTTGCTCTTCAACACCTTTTGCCACATCAATTACTACAATAACACTATCGACTGCTGTTAGAGTTCTAAATGTATCTTCAGCAAAATCTTTATGTCCTGGCGTATCTAATATATTTACTTTTTTCTCTTTATAATTAAATGCTAAAACAGAAGTTGCAACAGAAATACCACGTTGACGTTCAATTTCCATAAAATCGGAAGTAGCGCCTTTTTTAACTTTATTACTTTTTACTGCTCCAGCTTCATTAATTGCGCCACCAAAAAGCAATAGTTTCTCGGTTAATGTTGTCTTTCCTGCATCTGGATGTGATATAATACCAAATGTTCTTCTGCGTTCTAATTCTTCTAAAAAAGTCATGTTTATTTTTTGATTTTGCAAATATAGTATTTTGGGTTGGTTTGTATTTACAAAATTATTTATTTGAATAGTAATTATAAAAAAAGACTGTCTTTTCAGACAGTCTTTATATTAAATGTTAATATTACTACGTAGTTTCTAATTTTAAAAATTTACTTTTTGTAATGAATTTATTATTTTTTGATTCTCCTAATATTAAAATGTCTTTTGTTTTTTTGTATTCTTCAATCGCAATTAACATTTGCCTTTCGTCTTCTCTAAATAATTTAATTCCTTTTTTAGCGCCTTTTTTTAAAATTTCAATATAAAAACCATCTTTTAATTTTCCTGGTCTTGTTGCGGGTCTTCCCATAATCTTTTCTGTTATTTTTAATTACGCACAATATAACGAAATTTAATTGACTTATCCAAATATTTAACACATATTTAACTGAACGCTTTCTGTTTACCGAATACTAACAACTTTTATATCAATATCTTTAAAAGGCCATTCGTCTTTATCTGTTTTTTCTAAAATAATTTTATCAATAACATGCATTCCTTTTATTACTTTACCTATAACCGTATGTTCAAAATTTAAATGATGTTGCGGTTTTTTACTTTGCACAATATAAAATTCAAAAGGTGTTGATAATTTATCAGGGTTGTATTCCCAATCTCTTGCAACAGCTAAAGCACCTCTAAAATGCTTGTGGTTTTTTCTAAATTCGGGCTTTAATCTATAATTTTTATACTTATTACGAAAATTAATTGTAGTCATTCTGTCTGAGTTTCCAAATTGAGCCACAAAATTAGGCACTAATCTATGAAAACTGGTTGTGTCAAAATATCCTTTTTTAGCTAAAAAAATAAAGTTTGCACGATGTATTGGTGTGTCTTTATAAAGCTGAAAAGTAAAATTACCCAAACGTGTTGAAAATTCGACTATAGTTTCTTTATTTATTTTTCCGTAGGCCCTAAAAAAAGCATTTGCGTTATTGTGATTTAAAGTATCAGTAACCGTTATATTTTGTTTTTTATACGGTTTCTTTTTTACTTTTAAATTAGTTGATTTTTCTTTTTTTAATTTAGAGATTACCTTTACTTTTTTTTCATCATTACATGAATTTAAAAGTAACAGTACTAATAATAGTCTTAAAAAATTTATCATAAACAATTTTATTTACGAATAATTTCTGCCAACAACTTTTTAGCTCTTAACAATTTTACTTTAACATTACTCATAGATTCATTTAATTCGGACGAAATTTCTTTATACGTCATTTCTTGAAAATACCTTAATTGTATAATTTCTTGATAATGTGGCTTTAACTTTTTAATATAAGCCAATAATTTTGCTAAATTTTGTTCTGTTATTATTTTATCTTCAATTGATGGACTTTCATCTTTAATGTCAAAAAATTTATCATTTCCATCTATTGAAATAATTCCTTTTTTCTGTTTACGCAGTTGATCTATAAAAATATTTTTCGAAATAGTAATCAACCAAGTTTTAAACGTATAATTTTCATCATAAAGCACCAATTTATCAAAAGCCTTAGCAAATGAACGAATGGTATTATCTTCTGCTTCATCTGGATCTTTAGTCTTTGACAACTGAAATAAATAAACATCTTTCCAATACATGTTCAACAAGGTTTTGTAAGCGCCTTGACTTCCGTTTTTAGCTTTTTGTATTGTATTTTTTATATCGTTAGACATTTACTCTATTATTTAATTTAAATATTGATTTTTTTCACTTTTCATTCTACATTTTTCACTCTACATTTTTCATTTATCACTTTTCATTCTACATTTTTCACTCTACATTTTTCATTTATCACTTTTCACTCTACATTTTTCACTTTTCATTTATCACTCTACATTTTTCATTTATCACTTTTCATTTATCACTTTTCATTTATCACTTTTCATTTATCACTTTTCATTTTTCATTTTTCATTTTTCATTTATCATTTTTCACTTTTCCCATTCAACAGGTTTTGAAAAAATATTTCCCATAAAGATACGCATTTGAATCATAATCAAAAACAATTCCAAAAAAGGCAAATATAAAATTAAGTCTGCTTCTTTTAATTTTTTAGCAGATAAACCATAAATAAGGTATTGCAAAACAATTCTAAAAACAAATAATGTAACAACAAAATATACATTTTTAGCTGCAATCATTAAAAACACTGTTAAAAACCAAAACAAAAACTGACTTACATAAAACAACCCTAATAATATTTTATGTTTCAATTTATAAGCGTTTGCAGTAGAAACATGTCGCCTTTTTTGATAAATCCACTTTTTTAAATTCGTATGTGCTTTTGAATACGTAAAACTATTTTCTAAAAAACATATAGCTACATTATTTTTAGCCACTTGATTAATAAATAAATCATCATCGCCAGATTTAATATATTTATGGCTTTCAAATCCGTTTGCATTTAAAAAAAGTGTTTTTTTATACGCCAAATTTCTACCAACACCCATATAAGCCAAATTAGCTTTGGCATAAGAAAAATATTGGATTGCCGTTAACAAGGTTTCAAAACGTACTAATTTATTTAACCATGAATTACTTGTTTTTTCATAAGCACCATAACCTAAAACAATTTCATTTTCTTGAGTAAAATGTGAAGTCATTTCATTAATCCATTGATCAGAATAAACAACGCAATCAGCATCAGTAAATAATAAATATTCAAATTTAGCAAGCTTTACACCTTGCGTTATTGCATTTTTTTTATTTCCATTAGATTGCGCATCAGTAAGATTAACAATTTTTATATTTGAATGCTTTTCTGCAAAAAAACGCATTATTTTTAATGTATCATCTGTTGAATGATCATTAACTAAAATAATTTCGAAATTATCATGTTTTTGACTAATTATTGACGGCAGACTTTCAGCTAAATTTTCAGCTTCATTTTTTGCACAAACAATAATAGAAATTGGTAATTTAGTTTCTTTGGCTTTCTTATCACTAAAAAAAGCAAACCGACTAAACAACAAAAAATAATACAAAACTTGAATAAATACAATTATTAAAAATAGTATTTCAAGTAAAAATAACATTATTTAATATCGATAACAGGCGTTACTTCATTGTCCAAATTAGTATCACAACCGTTTTCATTACCACAACCACAGGTAATTCCTCTTTCTTTCATTTTTACATTTTTACCTGCACAAGTACCATCAAATTCGCCATTTTTCTTTGCCCAAATTTTAATAGCAATTCCTGCAAATCCTAATCCCAATAAAGCCGAAGCAATTAATATTAATTTAAACATAAAACATCTATTTTTAGGTTGCAAATTTACAACTATTACCACAATAATAAAAAGTTGTTATTAACAAAATTTATATTTCACTTAAAAAACACTACATTTATAATTATTAATCAAAAATTATAAAGAAAATGAAAAAATTATTCGCTGAGTTTTTCGGCACATTTTGGCTTGTTTTTGGAGGATGTGGTAGTGCAATTTTTGCTGCTGGTTTTCCAGAATTAGGTATTGGTTTTGTTGGCGTTTCGTTAGCATTTGGTTTAACCGTCTTAACAATGGCATATGCCGTTGGACATATTTCTGGAGGTCATTTTAATCCCGCAGTTTCATTTGGCTTATGGGCTGGAGGAAAATTTGAAGCTAAAGATTTGTTAGGTTACATTATTGCACAATTGATAGGCGCATCTGTTGCTGCAGCAATGTTATATTTAATTGTATCTGGTAAAGAAGGATTTACAGATATTGGTGGTTTTGCAGCAAATGGTTACGGTCATTTATCGCCAGACAAATACAGCATGCAATCGGCTTTTATTGCTGAATTTTTATTAACAATGTTCTTTTTATTAATTATTTTAGGAAGCACAAATGACAAAGCACCTAAAGGTTTTGCTCCAATTGCTATTGGATTAGCATTAACCTTAATACACTTAATAAGTATTCCTATTACAAATACTTCAGTTAATCCTGCCAGATCAATGAGTCAAGCAATTTTTGCAGGCGGCGAATACTTAACACAATCGTGGCTATTTTGGGTTGCACCAATATTAGGCGCAATTACTGCTGGTTTTATACATAAAAAATTATTTGACAAATAATTTCACTTACTAATCACCATAATGGTATAAAACCCATTTCGAGTATTTTAAATATTCGGAATGGGTTTTAAATTAAATTTAGAAATTTTTACACAATACTTACCTAAAAATAAAATAGATTTGTATTTTTGTAAGATTCTAATTTATTTTTTTTGTCAGACTATATACAACATTTAAACGATGCTCAAAAACAAGCTGTATTACAGTTAAATGGTCCTTTGCTAATTATTGCAGGTGCTGGTTCTGGAAAAACTCGTGTATTAACATACCGAATTGCACATATGATGCAAAAAGGTATTGACCCATTTAATATTTTAGCCTTAACATTTACTAACAAATCGGCACGAGAAATGAAAAATCGTATTGCCAAAATTGTTGGGTCAAATGAAGCAAAAAACTTATGGATGGGAACATTTCATTCCGTTTTTGCAAGAATATTACGGTCAGAAGCCGAAAAAATAGGCTTTCCATCTAATTTTACAATTTACGACACACAAGATTCTGTTAGACTAATAACAGCCATTATTAAAGAAATGAATCTTGAAAAAGACCGATATAAAGCCAAACAAGTTTTAGGTCGAATTTCTCAATACAAAAACAGTTTAATAACAGTTAGAGCATATAATAATAACCCTGAATTAATTGAAGCAGATCGAGAATCTGGCAGACCAAAATTAGGACAAATTTATGCACATTATGTAGACCGATGTTTTAAATCTGGCGCAATGGATTTTGACGATCTTCTTTTACGAACTAACGAACTGTTAACTCGTTTTCCAGAAGTATTAGCCAAATATCAAAATCGATTTAGATACATAATGGTTGATGAATATCAAGACACCAATCACTCACAATATTTAATTGTTAGAGCATTAGCCGATCGCTTTCAAAACATTGCTGTAGTTGGTGATGATTCGCAAAGTATCTATTCATTTCGTGGAGCAAATATTCAAAATATTTTAAATTTTCAAAAGGATTATCCCGATGTTAAGACGTATAAATTAGAACAAAACTATCGTTCAACAAAAAACTTAGTAAATGCTGCGAATAGCGTCATTGTAAAAAACAAAACCCGATTAGATAAAGAACTATGGACCGATAACTCATCTGGCGAACGCATCAAAGTAATGCGAACTATTTCAGATGCTGAAGAAGGACGTTTTGTAGCTCGTAGTATCTGGGAAAACGCAATGAACAATCAATTACCTTTTGATAATTTTGCTATTCTATATCGTACCAATGCACAATCAAGAGCAATGGAAGACGCCTTAAGAAAAAAAGGAATTAAATATAGAATCTATGGCGGCTTATCATTTTACCAACGTAAAGAAATAAAAGACACGCTTTCCTATTTACGTGTTTTAGTTAATCCAAATGACGAAGAAGCTTTAAAAAGAATTATTAATTATCCTGCTCGTGGCATTGGTCAAACTACATTGCAAAGATTAACCGTTGCAGCAAATCATTACAATAAATCTATTTTTGATATTATTGAAAATTTAGACAAAATTGATTTAAAAATTAACACAGGTACAAAAAGAAAATTGGCTAACTTTTTAACCATGATTAAGAGTTTCAAAATAGAATCGAAAACTAAAAATGCTTTCGAAATTACGAATCTTATCATTAAAGAAGCAAAAATTGTACGTGATTTAGAAAAAGACGAAACTCCAGAAGCTGTAAGTAAAGTTGAGAACATACAAGAATTACTTAACGGTATTAAAGATTTTGTTGACGAACAAAAAGATAAAGAAGATGCCAATACTTCATTAGCTTATTTTTTAGAAGATGTTGCGTTAGCTACAGATTTTGATAAAGAAAAAGACGATGATACACCAAGAGTATCCTTAATGACCATACATTTATCTAAAGGATTAGAATATCCATACGTATATATTGTAGGTTTGGAAGAGAATCTTTTTCCATCTGGCATGAGTTCAAACACTAGAAGTGAATTAGAAGAAGAACGAAGATTATTTTATGTTGCCCTAACAAGAGCCGAAAAACAAGCTTACTTAAGCTATGCTCAAACACGTTATCGTTGGGGTTCTTTAATAGATTGCGAACCAAGTAGATTTATTGAAGAGATTGATGATAAATTTTTAGACTATATTGCACCACAAATTCCCCCTTCAATAAATAAATACATTGACAATGACATTTTTGGAGATGTTCCAAAAAATTTAATAAGATTTAAAAAACCAATAAGTAAGACGCGTATAATGAAGGACAAAACAATTACTATTAGTACTCCTAAACGGTTTACAAAACTAACAACAGCAAAAGAAAATTCGAAAGATCAAATAGATGGTCAACTAAAACCAGGTGTTTTTGTTATGCATCAAAAATTCGGAAGAGGAATCATTGAGGCTATTGAAGGCGAAGGCACAGATAAAAAAGCAGAAATTCATTTTGAAAAAGAAGAATTTGGTGTGAAAAATTTGTTGTTACAATTTGCCAAATTAAAAGTTCTAAGAACTAAAAAAAGAAAATATTAATCGTTTATAATTTAATGATGAACAATATTACAGGTTACGAATTACAATATAACTCTGAAAGAGAAAATTTATTAATTCCAGAATACGGAAGACATGTACAGAAATTAGTAAATCATTGTATTTCTTTACCAACCAAAGAAGAGCGTAATAAAATGGCGCTTGCTATAATTGAAGTAATGGGTAATTTACAACCACATTTACGTGATGTACCTGATTTTAAACACAAACTTTGGGATCAACTTTACATTATTGCAGACTTTAAATTAGATGTAGATGCACCTTATGAAGTGTTAACTAAAGAAGAATTAAAAGCAAAGCCAATCAAATTACCTTACCCAAAAACAGCCAATAAGTATCGTTTTTACGGTAATAACATCCAAATAATGATTGATGAAGCTGTTAATTGGGAAGATAGCGAATTAAAAGAAGCACTCAATTTAACAATTGCAAATCACATGAAAAAGTGTTTTTTAAATTGGAATAAAGACACTGTTGATGATGCCGTTATTTTTAAGCATTTAAAAGAATTGTCAAATGGTAAAATAGACTTAGATGCCAAAGAAATAATCTTGGCAGAATCTTCAAGTTTAATTAGCAAGAAAAAAGCGACAACTACAAACAAAAAGAACAACAAAAAAAATTACGGTCGTAAAAGAAGATAATTTTTATTTTTAATAAAATTAAAATTACACAACGACATCTAAATATTTAAAAATGGCTATATTTAAAATTGAAGGCGGACATCAATTAAAAGGCGAAGTTACTCCTCAAGGTGCTAAAAATGAAGTTTTACAAATTATTTGTGCTACATTACTAACTCCCGAAAAAGTAATAATTGATAATGTTCCTAATTTAATTGATGTAAACAAATTAATATTTATCCTTAAAGAGTTAGGTGTTAAAGTCAATCAGTTAACCGAAAATAAATATAGTTTTCAGGCAGACAATATCGATTTAGATTATTTAGAATCTAAAGAATTTAAAAAAGATGGTGCTTCGCTTAGAGGTTCTGTTATGTTGGTTGGTCCATTATTAGCCAGATTCGGAAAAGGATATATACCAAGACCTGGAGGAGACAAAATAGGCAGAAGAAGATTAGATACGCATTTTCAAGGCTTTATAAAATTAGGAGCAAAATTCCGCTATAATAAAGATGAATATTTTTATGGCGTTGAAGCAAAAGAATTAAAAGGTACTTATATGCTTTTAGACGAAGCATCGGTTACAGGAACTGCCAATATTATTATGGCGGCAGTTTTAGCAACTGGTAAAACTACAATATACAATGCCGCATGCGAACCCTATATACAACAATTATCAAAAATGTTGAATAGTATGGGTGCAAAAATTACTGGCGTTGGTTCAAATTTATTAATTATTGAAGGTGTTAAATTTTTAAATGGTTGCGAACACCAAGTTTTACCAGATATGATTGAAATTGGTTCTTGGATTGGTATCGCTGCAATGACTAAATCTGAAATTACAATTAAAAATGTTAGTTGGGAAAATTTAGGCCAAATACCAACTATCTTCAGAAAATTAGGAATAAAGTTAGAGAAAAAGAATGACGATATTTATATCCCTGCACAAGCCAGCTACGAAATAGAAGGATTCATTGACGGGTCATTACTGACAATATCAGATGCACCATGGCCAGGATTTACACCTGATTTATTAAGTATTATTTTAACAATAGCAACGCAAGCAAAAGGTTCGGTGCTAATACATCAAAAAATGTTTGAAAGCAGATTATTTTTCGTAGATAAGCTAATAGATATGGGTGCGAAAATAATACTTTGCGATCCACATAGAGCCAATGTTATTGGGCACAACCATCAATCATCATTAAAAGCAACGACCATGTCTTCGCCAGATATTAGAGCAGGTGTTTCTTTATTAATTGCTGCTTTATCTGCTAAAGGCACTAGCACAATTCATAACATTGAACAAATTGATAGAGGCTATGATAATATTGACAAAAAACTAATTGCTCTTGGTGCTAAAATTGAACGATTAAATTAATTAGCACAGCTACCTGAATATTAGAATAATTTTAACAACTTATCAATTACTCCATTTTATAAAATCGCTATATTTACAGTATGAAAAAACAAATCGTTTTTATACTATTTTTTTTATTTTCAAATATACTATTTGCACAAATAAAACCATTATTATCTTCTAAAAAGAAAGGTCAAAATGTGCTAAACCAGTATTCAAATCGTTTAGGAGATACTAAATTAGACAGCTTATCAAATAGAGATGAATTTAAAGTAGAATTAAGTCAAGAAACTACTTACAAAGACTATAAAATAATTTTATCTTCTAAAGACACCATCTATGTTGACACAACCTTAACGATGAAAAAAGATTATAAATTCAACTTTCTTAGAAAAGATAATTTTGAATTACTGCCTTTTCACAATCAAGGTCAAACATTTAATAAATTAGCCTATAATTTTAATACCGAAAGTTTATATCCTGAATTAGGAGCAAAAGCAAAACACTTTAATCATTACGAGGTTAAAGACATAAACTACTACCAAGTTGCAACTCCTTTTACTGAATTAGCATATAGAAAAGGTTTAGAACAAGGGCAATCTTTAGACGCCTTAATTACTTTTAATTTAAGTAAAAGACACAACATATCGTTAAGTTACAAAGGCTTACGATCACTTGGTAAATACAGGCACAGCTTAGCCAGCCATAAAAACATGCGTTTTACGTATTCTTACAAGAGCAAAAAAGACAAATACAATCTTAGAATTCATAACACAGCACAAGAAATTTACAATGAAGAAAGTGGTGGTTTAATAGAAACTGCGGTTACAAATTTTGAATCTGCCGATACTGATTTTAAAGATAGAGGGCGATTAGAAACTTATTTTATTGATGCAAATAATATTTTACGTTCTAACAGATATTATTTAGAACATAGTTACAATTTGTATTCTAAAAAGGATAGCATTTCAACAAAATACAAATTAAACGTTGGGCATGTTTTTACTTACAAGACTAAACATTACGAGTATTATCAAAATACAAAAAATAGTTTTTTTGGAGAATCATTCACCAATAAAATATTAGATGCAAATCATTTAAACGAAACTTACAATCAACTAAATATATCTTTGGTTTCTGATAAAATATTAGGTAAACTAAAATTATTTATTGATAATTATAAGTATAAATATAATTTTAGAAATGTTGTTTTTATAAATAACGCCGAAATACCACAAAGCATTAACGATAGAGTTAATTCGGTTGGCGCTATTTGGAAAACACAATACAAAGGCATTGCATTAAATGCAAAAGCAGCTTCAACAATTACAGGTAATTTAAATGGAAATTATATAAACATTTCTGCCAGTTATAAAAAGGACAGCTTATTTACTTTAAAAGCTTCTTTATTAAACAATAGCAAACTACCTAACTTTAATTTTCTAATCAATCAGAGTAATTACAAAGCATACAACTGGAACAATACCACTTTTAAAAACGAACTTAATAATACGCTTTTATTTGAATTGAATTCTGATAAATTAATAGATGCATCTGCTCAAATTACACGATTAGACAACTATACTTATTTTGGCGATACAATTACTGGTGAGCAAACCAAGCCGCTACAATACGCAAATACAGTTAACTATTTAAAAATTAGAGCGTCAAAAGCCATTAGTTATAAATGGTTTACTTTAGACAATACAATTATGTATCAAAAAGTAGCTAATGAAGCTACTGTTTTTAGAGTTCCTGAGTTAGTTACTCGAAATACAATATATTACTCCAATTCTATTTTTAAGAAAAAACCGATGTATCTTCAAGCAGGTATTACATTTAAATACTTTACAAAATATTACGCAAACGGCTACAATCCGTTATTGTCAGAATTTCAATTACAAAATGAAGTAGAAATAGGTAATTACCCAATTTTTGATATTTTTGTAAATGCACGAGTTAGGTCAATGCGATTGTTTTTAAAAGCCGAACACATTAATACTTTATTTAGCAAAAATAAAAATTATTATTCGGCACCAAATTATCCATATCGTGATTACACCTTACGTTTTGGTGTAGTTTGGAATTTCTTTATATAAATGAATAAATTTTTAGGTTTCATCGTATTATTTTGTTTTACATTAAACGCAACTTCACAAAATAAAAAACACGTTTATTTTAACGTAGATGCATTTTATGGTATTGCCTTAGAGCATGACAAATCATTAGCTACCGCTATTCAAGGTAACCCGTTTGGTTTTATTATTGGCTACTCCATAAAAAACACCAAAAATGAAGAGTGGTTAAAATATTACAATTATCCTGAATTTGGAATTTCTACTTTATATCAAAATACAAATTCAACTATTTTAGGAGAAATGTATGGTACGTATATTCATTACAATTTTTATTTAAACAATAGAAACGCTAAAAATAAATTTTTATTTAGACCGGCATTTGGCTTAGGCTATATTTCAAAACCCTATGATAAAACAACCAATCCATACAATTTTGCATTAGCAACAAAATTTGCAGGCACAGCCTATTTTAAATTAAACTATCAACGAGAATTCCTTAAAGGCAAATTAGGCTTAAATAGCGGCTTAACCATCATTCATTTTTCAAATGCTGCATTTAAGAATCCTAATTTGGGTTTAAATACTTTCGCCTTTAATTTGGGTTTAAATTACAATTTAATTGACGAAACCACCAATTATCAAAAAAAAGAAAAAACTCCAAAAACTAAAAGTAAATTAAATTACAGCCTAATTTTTAGAGCAGGTTTAAACGAAAGTAAAAATCCAGATAGTGGCCAATATCCTTTTTATGTAGGCACTTTTCAGATAACAAAAAAAATAAATTTCAAATCAACACTAACTTCAGGTATTGATTTTTTTAAAGCAACTTTTTTAAATAATTACTTGCAACAAGAAAAAGAATTAATTACCAACACAAAAGACAATACAAAATACAAAACCAATAGAGTTGGTCTTTTTGTTGGACACGAACTATACATAAATCATTTTTCAATGATTTCTCAAATTGGTTATAATATATATTATCCCAATAAATATGTAAGTAGAATGTATGAGCGTTTCGGTTTTAAAACCAAATTAAACGACCATTTTTTTACTGAACTAACCTTAAAATTAAATTTATTCAGAGCCGAAGGTTTAGAGTTTGGTGTTGGATATAAATTTTAATTTTTTAACTATTTTAAAAAAAATGTCCTATTTCGATAAATTGAATCGTCATAGTAGTATATAAACAAATTAAAACATTTATTATGAAAGAATTTATGATGATTTTTAGAAATGATGTAGATCAACCAAAACCATCGCCAGAACAAATGCAGGCAATGGTACAAAAATGGCAAGACTGGATTGGCGGCATTGCAGCTCAAGGCAAATTTGTAGCTACGAATGCATTGGGTTTTCAAGGTAAAACAATCAATTCAAATAATACCGTTACAGATGGTCCGTATGCCGAAGTTAAAGAAATTGTTGGAGGATATTTAATCTGCAAAGCAATCAATATTGATGATGCAATAGCATTAGCCAATGGCTGTCCTGTGCTTACTTTAGGAGGAAAAGTAGAGGTTAGAGACGTTATGGTTTTCAACAAATAAAATGATTAAATAATGGATAATTAATAACAGTTAGTTATCCATTATTTATATTAATCAAATGACAGAAAATCAACTTATTCCAAATTTATTTCGGTCAGAATACAGTAAAATTATTGCTGTATTATGTAAAAAATTTGGACTATCAAACATTCAAATTGCAGAAGATATTGTTAGCGATACATTTTTAAAAGCATCTGAAACATGGGGTTTAAAAGGTGTTCCAAACAACCCAACTGCATGGCTATACAAAGTTGCAAAAAACAAAACCATAGATTATTTTAGGCATGAAAATACTTTTATTAATAAGGTATTACCAGAAATAAAAAATAAATACACAAACGTATCAATAGTCAAAATAGATTTGTCTGAGCACAATATTAAAGACAGCCAATTACAAATGTTATTTGCTGTTTGTAACCCAATTATATCAATAAAAAATCAAATTACATTTGCTTTACGAGTTTTATGTGGTTTTGGAATTGACGAAATTTCAAATGCACTACTAACAAATAATACAGCTATCAATAAGCGTTTAACAAGGACAAAAAAGAAACTCAGAACCGAAAAAATAAATTTAAAATTTCCAAATAATAAAGAATTAGAAGTCCGTTTAGATAACGTTTTAACTATTTTATACCTGCTTTTCAATGAAGGATACTATTCATCTACATCAAATAAAAGTGTCAAAAAAGAGCTGTCAATTGAAGCAATGCGACTTTTACATATGCTATTAAATTATAAACCGACATCAGTACCTAAAGCCAATGCATTAATGGCATTATTTTGCTTTCAATCATCTCGATTCGATGCAAGAATTGATACAAATGGCAAATCAATTTTATTTAAAAATCAAGATCGTAAAAAATGGAATTACGAGTTAATAGAAAAAGGAGAATTCTACTTAAACCTTTCATCAAAAGGAATTAAAACATCAAAATACCATTTAGAAGCCGCAATAGCATTTTGGCATTCAAGAATCGAAACAAACGAAAATGAAAAATGGAATCATATTCTTCAATTATATAATCGTTTAATTCAAATATCATATTCTCCTATTATTGCACTTAACAGAACCTATGCTTTATCAAAAGTTAAAGGAAAGAAAATAGCACTAACAGAAGCATTAAAGATTAATTTAAAAGACAACCATCTTTACCATACATTAATTGCTGATTTATACAATAAAATTGACAAAGAAAAACAAATAAATCATCTTAAAAAAGCATTAAAATTAGCAGACACAAAAAATGACAAATTAGTCATTATTAACAAGTTAAAAGCTTTAAACAATTAAAGTAATCTCATACAAAGCTATAACGGAATATTACCGTGTTTCCTTACAGGCATATCCATTTTTTTACCTTCTAACATTTTAAAAGCTTTTATTAATTTTCTTCTGGTATTTTTTGGTAAAATAACCTCATCAATAAAACCACGTTTAGCAGCTCCATACGGATTGGCAAAATTATCGGCATATTCTGCCTCTTTTTCTTTCCATTTCTCTTCTGGATTTTTTGCTGCTCTTATTTCATTTTTAAAAATTATTTCGGCAGCTCCTTTTGCTCCCATTACAGCAATTTCTGCTGAAGGCCATGCGTAATTTAAATCTGCTCCGATATGTTTTGAGTTCATTACATCGTAAGCGCCACCATAAGCTTTTCGTGTTATTACAGTAATTTTTGGCACTGTAGCTTCGCTTAAAGCATATAATAATTTTGCACCGTTTGTTATAATTCCATTCCATTCTTGGTTGGTTCCTGGCAAAAATCCTGGCACATCTACCAAGACTAATAACGGAATATTAAATGCATCACAAAAACGTGTAAATCGTGCTGCTTTTCTTGAACTTTCTACATCTAAAACTCCTGCTAAAACCATTGGTTGATTTGCAACAACACCAATAGATCTTCCGCCAAGGCGAGCAAAACCAACAAGAATATTTTCTGCATAATTTTTATGAATTTCATAAAAACTATCCGCATCAATAATACCACTAATAATATGATGCATGTCGTAAGGTTTATTAGGATTATCAGGTATGATATTTGACAATACTTCTCTAACCTCATCTTGCAATTTATACGCTAATTGCTTTGTTGTTTCTTGATTATTTTGCGGCATATAACTTAATAGCAGCTTAATATCTTCTAACAATTCTACATCATTTGCAGACGTTGTATGTGCAACACCAGACTTTGTAGAATGTGCACTTGCGCCACCTAATTCTTCTGAAGTTACCGTTTCATTAGTTACTGTTTTTACAACATTTGGACCAGTTACAAACATATAACTTGTGTCTTCAACCATCATTGTAAAATCGGTTATTGCAGGTGAATAAACTGCTCCACCAGCACAAGGACCCATAATTCCTGAAATTTGAGGTATTACTCCTGATGCTTTTACATTTCTATGAAAAATATCTGCATAACCACCTAACGAACGTACACCTTCTTGAATTCTTGCTCCTCCAGAATCATTTAATCCAATAATTGGTGCTCCAACCTGCAAAGCTAAATCCATTATTTTACATATTTTTTCGGCGTGAGTTTCAGACAAAGAACCTCCAAAAACAGTAAAATCTTGTGCAAAGATATAAATCAACCTTTCATTTATTGTTCCGTAACCAGTAATTACACCATCACCATAAAATTTCATGTTTTCTAAACCAAATTCTGTAGTTCTGTGTGTTACTAAAATACCTATTTCTTCAAAAGAACCTTCGTCTAACAAATAATTAACACGTTCACGAGCCGTTAATTTTTTCTTTTCGTGTTGCCTTTTAATTCGTACTTCTCCTCCGCCTAATTTGGCTAAGGCTTTTTTTTCGTTTAGGTTTTTTATTTTTTCTTTCATGTTTTTTTTATTACCTCGGTAGATTTATAGACTGCTATGCTACATTTATTTGTATTAATTTCTACCTTAAATTATTAAAAATCAAGTATTAGGTTGTACCTCAAATTTCTTGGTTTTTTATTTTTTACTTCTTGACTCTTGTTTTTCTACTGCGCTATTCTTAACAATTTTTTATCCTTCAAATATTTTTTTAAAGCAATTTTTGCGGCAATTTTAGCTTCTTCATTACTCTTCGTTTCTATCGCTTTAGCAGAATAGTAATCTTTTACAAAGTGCGTATTAAAGTTTCCTGAACGGAACGATTCGTGCTCAAAAACAAATTTTCCGAAAGGCAAAGTTGTCTGTACACCTTCTATTTGATAATTAGCAATTGCTTTTAACATCAATGCCATTGCTTCGTTACGTGTATTGGCATAAGTGATTAATTTAGAAATCATTGGGTCATAATAAATTGGAATATCCATTCCTTGTTCAAAACCATTATCTACTCTAATTCCTTTTCCTATCGGGAGTTTATAAACTTTTAAATTACCAACACTTGGTAAAAAATTATTCAATGGATCTTCTGCATAAATACGCAATTCAAAAGCATGACCGTTAATTTGTAAATTTTCCTGCTTTACGGATAATTTTTCGCCTCGTGCAACTTGAATTTGCATTTCAACTAAATCAACTCCTGCTATAATTTCGGTTACAGGATGTTCAACTTGCAACCTTGTGTTCATTTCTAAAAAGTAAAAATTATTATCATCGTCTAATAAAAACTCTACAGTTCCTGCGCCTAAATAATCACATGCTTTTGCTACTTTTATTGCAGCTTGCCCCATTTTTTCTCTCAATGCTGGAGTTAGTATTGCAGATGGTGCTTCTTCTACCACTTTTTGGTGCCTTCTCTGAATACTACATTCACGTTCAAATAAGTGAATTACATTGCCGTGACTGTCTGCCATAATTTGTATTTCGATATGTCTTGGCGAAGCGATGTATTTTTCAATAAAAACAGCGCCATCCCCAAAAGCAGAAATAGCCTCACTAATAGCTCGTTTCATTTGTTCTTCTAATTCACTTTCTTTTTCAACTACACGCATTCCTTTTCCTCCGCCACCAGCAGATGCTTTAATCAAAATTGGAAATCCTATTTCTTTTGCTATCTCTATTGCTTTATTAACATCTGTAATTGCATTATCAATTCCTGGCACCATTGGTATGTCGTAGTTTTTCACAGCTTCTTTTGCCGCTAACTTAGACCCCATAATTTTAATGGCTTTTTCTTTTGGACC
>Ga0256840_1000510_pt1 | contig 39626 bp, 26 predicted proteins | sample 355202metaG_FD_185969 | JGI IMG/M metagenome (GOLD analysis project Ga0256840, IMG submission 185969) | Hydrothermal vent microbial communities from Mid Atlantic Ridge, Atlantic Ocean - 355-202 | ecosystem: Environmental > Aquatic > Marine > Hydrothermal vents | place: Atlantic Ocean: Mid...
ATGCTTCCTCTTCTGTAAAAACATATTCTTTCTCTTTTTTACAAGAAAAAATAGAAATCAAAACAAATGTATAAACAGCAATTTTTATATTCATTTTTAATAATTATATCCACCTTTTACACTCACCCCATGATTCCTGACACTTCGGAAAAATCACGGTATGAGTTATTCAAATTTTAAACAACTCGTGCTAATTTATCAAAAAGTAATTTTTTTAAATCGGTATAATTTTTTACCAACTCTAAATCGGAATGTCGATTTTCTGAATTTAGAATACTATTTTTTATTTCTTCTATTTTTTGTTCGATTAAAACACGTCTTATATTATATACTGCATCCATTACTAACTTAGATAATTGCTTTTCTTTGGTTTTTACCATAATGTGTTTGCTTTCCCAATCGCTTAAAATATATTGTTCATCATTCATCAATAAATCACTTACGGTCATGCTAATATTTGGATTTTCGTGATTTATTAATTGTTCTATAGAAATTCGTTCGTCTTGGTTTAATTGTGGTATTATTTCTGCATAAATTACTTTGAATATATCGTTTGTAAATTCTATTTCATCGTCTTGGAGATGCAAAAATATTTCTTTGGATACGGTATTTGAAAATATTTTTTTTACTACTATAAATTCTCCTTCTTCGTTTTCTTCATCTACATAATCTACAAAGTCAGTTTTTTTATTTCCATACAATAATAATATTTCTATGATGTGTTTTTCTAATATATTTAACTGATTTACTTTAGCTAATTTTGGTTGTTCTTTTACTACTTCTAAAGGTTTTATTTGTGTTCTTTTACCTTCATCACGCTCATTTTTATTTCGTATTTGTGCCAATTCTCCAAACAATACTTTTTCGGATATTTGCATAATGGTTGCACATTCTTGTACATACACTTCTCGTTGAATTGCGCTTGGTATTTTTGCTATACTTTGTACTATTTCTCGTATTAATCCTGCTTTTTTTACTGGATCATTTGCTGCATCTTTTAGTAATAACGAGACTTTAAATTGTATGAAATCTTGTGCATTTTCGGTCAAGTACGTTTTTAATTCTTCGGTAGAAACACTTTTGGCAAAACTATCTGGATCTTCGCCATCTGGAAAAGCCACAACTTTTACGTTCATGCCTTGTTCTAAGATTAAATCTATTCCTCGAATCGATGCTCTTATTCCTGCTGCATCGCCATCAAAAAGTACGGTTATATTATTGGTTAATCTACTTACTAATCGTATTTGGTCTGCTGTTAATGCCGTTCCTGAGGATGCTACGGTATTATGTACGCCATTTTGATCAAAAGATATTACGTCTGTATATCCTTCTACCAAATAACAATTATCTTCTTTTGCTATGGCTTGTTTTGCATGATAAATTCCATATAAAATTTTACTTTTATGGTAGATTTCACTTTCTGGCGAATTGAGATATTTTGCTGCTTTTTTGTCGGTTTTTAAAATTCGTCCTCCAAAGCCTAATACACGTCCAGACATGGAGTGTATTGGAAACAATACACGTCCTTTAAATCGGTCAAACTGCTTGGTTGCTTTTACAATGGTCAATCCTGTTTTTTCTAAAAACTCCAAACTATATTTGTTCTTTAGTGCTTCATCGGTAAAGGCAGACCATTCGTCTAATGCATATCCTAGTTCAAACTTTTTGATGGTCTCATCGGTAAATCCTCTTTCTTTAAAATAAGACAATCCAATGGCTTTTCCTTTTGGATTTTCTAATAATACTTTATGAAAATAATCCTTGGCATATTCGGATACCAAATACATACTTTCTCTTGCGGATTGTTGTTGTTTTTGCTCATCTGTCTGTTCGGTTTCTTCAATTTCGATATTGTATTTTTTTGCCAAATATCGTATTGCTTCTGGATACGAATAATGCTCGTGTTCCATTAAAAAAGAAATGACATTTCCGCCTTTTCCTGTACTAAAATCTTTCCATATTTGCTTTACTGGAGAAACCATAAAGGATGGCGTTTTTTCGTCTACAAATGGACTCAACCCTTTAAAGTTACTTCCTGCTTTTTTTAAATGTACGAACTCTCCAATAACCTCTTCTAAACGAGCGGCTTCAAATACTTGATCTATGGTGGTTCTGTTTATCATTTATTTGGATTGTTTTACAAAGATAATTGTTTCATAGAGATACACAAAGTTACGTAGAGATTCAGAAAGTTTTATATTATTTTGAAAAAAAAGAGGTCACAATTTGTGACCTCAAAATTATATTTTTAATTTAAAAATTTTACTTCTATATAATTCTAGCAGCACAATTCTGAATTTAGAATAACATTAAGAAACCGCTTTCAATTTTTTCATTTTCTTTTGTGTCAATTTATCTTCTGCATATTTTCTCGTTACTTTCAATTCGGCAACATCTGTCCCTGGTAATTCGTACATAGCATCGGTTAAAATAGCTTCACAAAGCGAACGCAATCCTCGTGCTCCTAATTTATATTCTAATGCTTTTTCTACCATAAACTGCAATGCTTTTTCATCTACTTTTAATGTAACGCCATCCATTGCAAACAATTTGGTGTATTGTTTTATAAGCGAATTTTTTGGTTCTGTTAAAATAGATCGTAAAGTTTTTGCATCTAAAGGATACATATAAGTAAGTACTGGCAAACGACCAACAATCTCTGGTATTAACCCAAAGTCTCTAATGTCTTTTGGTATAACGTATTGCAATAAATTTTCGGTATCTACTTTGTCATCGGATAAAGATGCAGAATATCCAACGGCTTGCATATTTAATCGCTGTCCGATAATTCGTTCTATACCATCAAAAGCTCCTCCTGCAATAAATAAAATATTTTGCGTATTTACTTGTGTGAATTTTTGATCTGGATGCTTTCTTCCTCCTTTTGGCGGTACATTAACAACTGTTCCTTCTAATAATTTTAGTAAGGCTTGTTGTACGCCTTCTCCAGATACATCTCTTGTTATGGATGGATTTGCTGATTTACGTGCAATTTTATCAATTTCATCGATAAATACGATTCCTTTTTCTGCTTTTTTTACATCGTAATCGGCTGCTTGTAATAAACGTGTTAATATGGTTTCTACATCTTCCCCTACATAACCTGCTTCTGTTAAAACCGTAGCATCTACGATTGCAAAAGGCACATTTAACATTCTTGCAATGGTTTTTACTACTAAGGTTTTTCCAGTTCCTGTTTCTCCAACCATAATGATATTACTTTTCTCTAATTCTATATCTTCTTCGTCTTCTGTTGGAACTTGTAACAATCTTTTATAATGATTGTAAACTGCTACTGACATTACTTTTTTAGTTTGCTCTTGTCCAATAACATATTCATCTAAAAAGGCTTTAATTTCTTTTGGAATTCGCAATACCAACTCCGCAGATAATCCTTTAGTTTCTGCTTCTCCAGAAAGAACCTCTTCCAAAACAATACCATGTGCTTGTTCGATACATCTATCACAAATATGTGCATCTAAACCTGCTATTAATAAATTTGTTTCCGATTTTTTACGTGCACAAAATGAACACTCTAAAATTTCCTCTTTATTTGCCATGCTTATCTTAAATCCTTCTCTGCTAAAATTGCTAGTAGAAGGTACTTTATATTAATTATTATTTACTTTTTTTATTCAAAACGCCATTCTACGAATAATTTTTTCCTTTTTAGAAGGTTAGAATGGGACTATTTTCTTACCAATACTTCATCAATCATTCCGTATTTTTTTGCTTCGTCTGCCTTCATCCAATAATCACGATCGGAATCTTTTTGTACTTTATCAAACGTCTGACCTGAATGTTTTGATATTATTTGATATAATTCATCTTTTAATTTTAATATCTCTCTTGCCGTAATCTCAATATCACTTGCTTGTCCTTGTGCTCCACCTAATGGTTGGTGTATCATAATTCGAGAATGTGGTAATGCAGAACGTTTTCCTTCTTGACCTGCACACATTAAAACTGCTGCCATAGACGCTGCCATTCCTGTACAAATCGTATTTATTTCTGGCTTTATAAATTGCATGGTATCGTAAATTCCTAAACCTGCATATACGCCTCCTCCTGGAGAATTTATATATATAGAAATATCTTTATTTGCATCTACACTTTCTAAAAATAATAATTGTGCTTGTATGATATTTGCAACATAATCGTCTACTGCGGTTCCTAAAAATATAATACGATCCATCATTAAACGTGAAAATACATCCATTTGTGTCATATTTAGCTGACGCTCTTCGATAATATATGGTGTAACACTACTTACTATTTTGTCATAATGCATGCTGCTAATTCCATGTTTTTTAGTCGCAAATTTTCTAAATTCTTTTCCGTAATTCATTAATTAAAATTTAAGATTATTAAGTATTTGTACCAATAACCAACTATTGGTTTTAATCGGTAAATATAATAACATTATTATTAATACAAGTGTTTTTTACCGAAAACGATTTCGCAAAAATTGTTAGCACAACTCCAAAACTATACTTAATTTAGCCTAAAATTTTTTGAATGGCTAAAAAACATTTCTTAAAAACGGAATTTGAACACAACTATTTTCTAATTGCTATTAAAAGCGTTTTGGAAGATTATCGATTCGCTTATTATCTAAATAATACATTTGATTTACAATTCAAAAAAGAAGACTTTAGTTTAAACTTTTCTAGTGATAATGGCGAATTTCCTGTATTTGGATTTGAAAACATGCTTACAAATACCTATTGGAATTTAATTGTAAATAAACAAGTGATTGAAAAAAAAGTGAATCCAAATGTTTTTAGTCTATTTGAAGAAATATCGAATACTTATATTTTAATTCCAGAAGAAAAAACAGTCGATTATTTTATAAAAATTGAAAGTGATTTTAGTAAAAAAGAAAAAGAAATTTTAATAAAAAAAATAAATACAATACATAAAGTTATTACTTCTTATGAGATTAATCCAAACGATTTAAAATCAAAAGAAATTTTAATTTTTTAACCTTGATTATTGCATAAATTGCAAATTCTGTAATCCATAAATGGATAAAACAACAACAAATGAAACAAAACAAAAAAACAAAAATAGTTGCAACCTTAGGTCCTGCTTGCGATAGTCCAAAAAAAATAAGAGCGTTGAGCATTGCTGGTGTAAATGTTTTTAGAATAAATTTTTCGCATGCCAATTACGATAATGTGATTAAAACGATTATTGAAATTCGTAAAATGAATGCAGAACTTGGTCATAATGTTGCTATTTTAGCAGATTTACAAGGTCCTAAATTACGTGTTGGAAATATGGGCGACGGTGTACAATTAAAAGCTGGAGATGTTTTTACTTTTACTACGAATACATGCGAAGGAAACAAAGAAATGGCATACATGACTTACCAAGATTTCCCAAAAGATGTAAAGGTTGGAGAAATTATTCTAGTCGATGATGGCAAAATGAGTTTTGAAGTTTTGGAAACCAACTCTGTAGACAAAGTAAAAACAAAAGTTTTAGTTGACGGAATTCTTCGATCTAAAAAAGGAGTTAATTTACCAAATACAAATATTTCGCAACCTGCTTTAACTCAAAAAGATATTAAAGATGCGATTTTTGCGATTTCTCAAGAAGTAGATTGGATTGCACTTTCTTTTGTTAGAACTGCAAATGATTTAACAGAATTAAACAATTTAATTGAAAAACATTCCGATTGTAAAATTCCAATTATTGCAAAAATTGAAAAACCCGAAGCAGTAAAAAATATCGATGAAATAATTAATAATTGTGATGGCTTAATGGTTGCTCGAGGCGATTTAGGTGTAGAACTACCTATGGAAGAAGTTCCTTTAATTCAAAAAATGTTAGTTGAAAAGGCGAAATCTGCAAGAATTCCTGTTATTATTGCTACACAGATGATGGAAACCATGATTACCAATTCTGTACCAACTAGAGCCGAAGTTAATGACGTTGCAAATTCTATTATGGACGGAGCAGATGCTGTGATGCTTTCTGGCGAGACCTCTATTGGTAAACATCCAATACGTGTTATCAACCAAATGCGTAGAATTATCGAAAAAGTAGAAGATTCTCCTCGAATTAATGTACCACAAAAAGCACCGCATATTAGAACAGATAGATACCTAACAAAGTCTATTTGTTACCATGCTGCTCTTATGGCTAATGATGTAGAAGCTAGAGCAATACAAACATTAACAAACAGTGGTTACACCGCTTTTCAAATTTCTGCTTGGCGACCTAGTGCAAACATTCTAGCCTACACGTCTAACAGGCGAATTTTATCTCGATTAAATTTGCTTTGGGGAGTGAAAGCTTTCTTTTATGACAAAATGGAATCCACAGATCAAACCATTAAAGATTTAGAAGAAATTGCAAAAAAAGAAGGTTATGTTATTGAAAATGATTTGGTAATTACCTTATCTTCAATGCCTGTACAAGAAAAAGGAATGGTAAATACATTGCGATTAACGGAGATTAAATAATAGTTCAAATCTATTTAGCGCATTTTGAAATTGAATTGGTATTATTTCTATTTCCTTCCAAAATCTGCTGGAATTTCTCCCCACGCTTTGGTTTCCCATTTTAGTATCTTATTTGGGTATGTATTATTTTTCAACCAAAGAATTGCTCTATCTACCAAGGTAAATACTTTTTTATTTGTAGCGGTTCTTTTTATGGTGGTCTTTATTGCTTTTCGCTTTACCCAACTTATTGCGGTTCTACTATCGGAATATATGGATACATCTAATTTATGCTGTTTGCAATAGGCTAATCCGTGTACTAATGCTAAAAATTCCATTAAATTGTTACTTCCTCCATTAAAAGGGCCTTGTTTAAACAGTTTTGTTTTTGTATCGGTATAAACACCTTGGTATTCTGCCACTCCTTTATTATTACAAGCACCATCTACCGAAATCGTATTTTGTATTGGTGTACCAATTCGCAATAATTCTTCTTTTGAAATGGTTATTTCTTTGTCTTTTTTACCAATATAGTCTGTATAATTTCCTTTAAAAGCTTTTTCTGCATTTTCTTTTAATACAAAAGATTTGTATTTTGCACCAACAAAACCTTCAATTTGCTTTTTACAGGTGTTCCAAGAAGTATAAATGCCTTTTTTTTTACCTTCCCAAACTACATAAAATTTCTTTTTTGCCATAATTCTAAATCTTAAATAGGTTTTTTATACTATTTTTCATTATTTATCTCGATACAATTTTTCTTCGTTATCGCTATAAAAAATCACTCGATAAAACGTTATTCTAAAAATCATTTTTCATTTTCCGTTATTTACTTCTCATTTCTCCTAAAACAAGTTTTTTAATCACTTTTGGGAAATTATCCATTTCTAATTCGTGAATTTTCGTTGCTACCTCATTCGCATCCGCATCAATTGCTAATTGTACACTTTTTTGAAAAATAATTGCTCCCTCATCGTAATTTTCATTGACATAATGAATTGTAATACCTGTTTCTTTTTCCTTGTTTGCAATAACAGCATTATGAATATGCATTCCGTACATACCTTTCCCTCCATATTTTGGTAATAATGCAGGATGAATATTAATAATTTTATTTGGGAACGCAGCAATAATTTTTTGAGGTATTTTCCATAAAAATCCAGCAAGAATAATATAGTCGGCTTCGTCTTTTAAAAAATTTAATATTTTATTCGTTGTAAAAAAATCACTTTTAGAAAATAGTATATTACTGACATTTAAACGATTACATCTATCAATAACTTTGGCATTCTTATTGTTAGTAAGCACATGAACAACTTTAATAGTATTGCTTTTTTGAAAAAACTCGATGATGTTTTCGGCATTTGATCCAGAACCAGAGGCAAAAATTAATAAACGTTTCATTAAAAATAGTATTTTAGCAGTTCACAAAAAAAAGAATTATTATTAACAATTTGAGTATTAAAAACATTTTTATTAATTTGGTACTCATAAAAAACCGAGGTAGATTGTAAATACAAATTAATTGTTTACTTTTGCCACGTAATCAAAATTAAAAAATTAAAATTATGTCAGACATTACATCAAGAGTAAAGGCTATTATCGTTGACAAATTAGGTGTAGACGAAAATGAAGTAACTAACGAAGCGAACTTTACTAACGATTTAGGTGCAGATTCATTAGATACTGTAGAATTAATTATGGAATTCGAAAAAGAATTTGATATTCAAATTCCAGATGACCAAGCGGAAAATATAGCAACTGTTGGTCAAGCAGTAACTTATATAGAAGGAGCTAAATAGTAATTAAATTACTTATTAAAAATTACGAGTGTTGCTTTGTTAAAGTTAATACTCGTAATTTTTTATTTTAACTAAACAAATTTATTATTAATGGAACTAAAACGAGTAGTGGTAACAGGTTTAGGTGCATTAACACCTATTGGTAATAATATTCAAGAATATTGGGATGCCTTGATTAATGGAGTTAGTGGTGCTGCACCTATTACACGTTTTGATGCATCAAAGTCTAAAACTCGGTTTGCTTGCGAAGTTAAAAATTTTGAGGTTACTGATTTTATTCATCGAAAGGAAGCACGAAGGATGGATAAATTTACGCAATATGCCATGATTGTCGCTGATGAGGCTATTTTGGATTCCAAATTAGATCTTAAAAAAGAAGATTTAGATCGTATTGGAGTAATTTGGGGAGCAGGAATTGGAGGTATCGAAACATTTCAAGAAGAAATTATCAACTTTGCAATGGGAGATGGAACACCAAAATTTAATCCTTTTTTTATACCAAAAATGATTGCAGATATTGCTCCAGGACAAATTTCTATTAAATATGGACTTCGAGGTCCAAATTTCGCAACTGTCTCTGCATGTGCATCTTCTGCAAATTCTATAATTGATGCTTTTAATTATATTCGTTTAGGACAAGCAGATATATTTGTTACTGGAGGATCCGAAGCTGTAGTTACCGTTTCTGCGATGGGCGGTTTTAATTCTATGCACGCATTATCTACAAGAAATGACGATCCAAAAACAGCATCGAGACCATTTGATAAAGATCGTGACGGTTTTGTTTTAGGAGAAGGAGCTGGAGCTTTAATTTTAGAAGAATACGAACATGCTAAAGCTCGTGGAGCAAAAATATATGCAGAACTTTTAGGTGGTGGATTATCTGCCGATGCGCATCATATCACAGCGCCACATCCAGAAGGTTTAGGCGCTCTAGCTGTAATGAGAAATTGCCTTAAAGATGCTAAATTAAATCCTGAAGATGTAGATGCCATAAATATGCATGGAACTTCTACTCCGCTTGGAGATATTGCAGAATCTAAAGCCATTAAAAAAGTTTTTGGAGAACATGCTTATAATATAAATATTAATTCTACAAAATCCATGACAGGTCATCTATTAGGTGCCGCAGGAGCTATTGAAGCTATCGCTTCCATCCTTTCTATTGAACATGGAATTGTACCTCCTACCATTAATCATTTTACAGATGACGAAGGATTGGACTCCAAATTAAATTACACTTTTAACAAGGCTCAAAAACGAAATGTAAAAGTTGCAATGAGTAACACATTTGGATTTGGAGGACATAATGCTTGTGTACTTTTCAAGAAACTAGAAAATTAAAATACCATAAAATATATGCTTTTTTTTAAGAAAATAAAAGACTCTCCCTCTCCTGAAGATGTCGATTTTTTGATTTTCTTAAAGAACATTCTAGGTTATAAACCTAAAGATTTATTTTACTATAAAAAAGCATTTACACACATCTCTGCAAAAAAAACTTTTGATGGAAAAACATTTAATTACGAACGTTTAGAGTTTTTAGGAGATGCATTTTTAGACACCGTAGTTTCTGTATTTTTATACGAGGCTGCGCCACTTAAAAATGAAGGATATCTAACTCAAATGCGATCAAAAATTGTAAGTAGAACCAATTTAAACAAAATAGGAAAAGAATTACACTTGCTAAAATTTGTCAACAGTTCTGTTTCCGAAAATAAATTTGGCGATAATATATATGGTAATATATACGAGGCTTTTGTTGGCGCTGTATATTTGGATAAAGGGTATAAATCTTGTGAAAAATTTATTACCAAAACTTTAATATCACCGTATGTCAATATTGAACGTTTGGAAGGTAAAATAACCAGTTATAAAAGTGTCCTTATTGAGTGGTGTCAAAAACAAAAAAAAGAAATTACTTTTAACACATCCGAAGAAAAGACAAAAGAAAAAGTAAAACACTTTGCTGTAAAATTATACATCAATAAAAAATTAATTACTAAAGGTAGGGCTACTTCTAAAAAGAAAGCCGAAGAAATTGCTTCAAAAAGAGCATATTATACTTTTCAAAGTAAAATTGAAAAATAATACGACCTACTTTTCTACGTGTTTGTAAATGAATCATTGAAGAATTAAATTTTAAATATGCTAACCAATCAGAAAAATAAATTTAACTTACCTAATAATATTACTTACTTAAACTGCGCATTTATGTCTCCTCTTTTAAAAAGTGTAGAAGAAGTTGGACATAAATCTGTTAGTCAAAAATGTCTGCCTTATCAAATTAATGGCGACGATTTTTTTACGGCAACTACACAATTAAAAAAAGCCTTTTCATCCTTAGTTAAAATTGAAGATTATCGAAATATAGCTATTATTCCATCTGCTTCTTACGGAATTGCTACTGTTGCTAATAATATTAAATTAGATAAAGTAAATGAAGTAATCGTTGTTGGCGAACAATTTCCAAGTAATATTTATTCTTGGCAAAAATTGGTACATAAATTTGATGCCAAATTAACTATAATTTCTAGTGGTAATTCGTTTAAAAATCGAGGGAAGAATTGGAATGACAAAATTTTAAGTGCTATTAACCAAAATACAAAAATAGTAGCTTTGCCTCATGTACATTGGAGTGACGGTACACTTTTTGATTTAAAAGCAATTAGAAAAAAAACAAGAGCCGTTAATGCCTATTTAATAATTGATGCAACGCAAAGTATTGGAGCATTGCCTTTTTCTGTAAAAGAAATACAACCTGATGCTTTAATTTGTGCAGGTTATAAATGGCTATTAGGTCCATATTCTATTGGATTAGCGTATTATTCTGATGCGTTTTGTTCTAATGGAATTCCAATTGAAGAAAATTGGATTAATCGTAAAAATAGCGAAAATTTTACTGGTTTGGTAAATTACGAAAGTGATTATCAGCCAAAAGCTGGACGTTTTAATGTTGGGGAAATGAGTAATTTTACACTTACTCCAATGCTAATTAAGTCCATTGAACAATTGCTAATATGGAAGCCTAAAAACATCCAACAATACTGTCATGAAATCTCTAAAGATGCCATCGAACAATTACAAAATTTAGGTTGTTATATTGAAGATGCTACCTATCGAAGTTCTCATTTATTTGGAATTTATTTGCCTAAAAATATAAATTTAGAAAAATTAAAAACAGAATTCTTTAAAAACAATATTTATGTCTCTTATCGAGGAAATGCCATTCGTATTTCTCCTCATCTTTATAATTCTAAAGACGATTTTAGCAAATTAGTAGCATGTTTTAAAAATATTTAGATTAAAAACATACCTACAATTAGGTATTTTTGCCTGTTTTTTGTGTTAAATTTTAAAAAAATAGCATTTAATCTAATTTCTTTTTTACTTTTGATACAGTAGATTTCCCCAAATTGAAAATAAGTATATGTTTCGGTTTGGGGATTTTTATTTTAAATATTAATTTATAAAACCATACAGTCACTATGAAAAGTTTAAAATCACAATTAAAAAATTTAGATATTTTAAAAGAACTTAATCTAATACATCTTCAAATTGATAATATGAACGTAACGCATATCGTTAAAGTTCGTCGGTTAAATAAAGTTATTAATACTAATTATCGTCCAAAAAATTTAAAAGAACGTTTTCAAATTGCTGTAAATGAATTTAGAGTTAAAATAGATCTAGAACGCAAAATGATGGAAAATAAAATTGCTTAGGAAATATTCAACTAATCGATAAACATCTTGTATTCTTAAAAAATCATGAATTCAATACGAACTACATTTAAAAACACTACGATAGTCAAAATAATTGATAATGTATTATCAAAAATTGGATTTATTGGTTCAATGGAACATACACATATAGATACATTTACCGAAAATAGAATAAACAATATTAAATGTAAATTAATAGCAGAATCGAATGATGGCAAAATTTGGTTTGAGCAACAAGAATACGATTCTTTACAGTTAGATTTTAAAGACAAATCTATGCCTTTTTTAGTTTTATAAATTTATATTTGTCCTAAATAATAGAAAACCTTGAGTAATACAGAGACTGTAGCTAATTATCAACTAATTGCCTCAAATTTTGAAAAATCTGATAAAATAAAACAGATTATTCAAACCTTAAAACAAGAAAAGCAACAAATTCAAATATCGAATTTGGTCGGATCTTCTTTGTCTTTTTTAATTTCAGAAACCTTTAAAAAAGTAGAGAAACCTTTTCTTTTAATCTTTGAAGATAAAGAAGAAGCGGCTTATCATTTAAACGATTTAGAACAACTTTTAGGAGAAAAAAATCTACTTTTTTATCCAGCTTCTTATCGTAGAGCATACGAGATAGAAGAAACGGATAATGCTAATATTTTATTGCGTTCCGAAGTTTTAAACAGAATGAATTCTCGTAGAAAACCTGCTGTAATTGTAACCTATCCTCAAGCATTGTTCGAACAAGTAATAACAAAATCCGTTTTAAATAAAAACACTTTAAAAATAAATGTAAACGAAGAATTATCACTCGATTTTATTACCGAAATGCTTTTTGAATATAACTTTGAAAAAGTAGATTTCGTTTCCGAACCTGGGCAGTTTGCTGTTCGTGGTGGAATTATTGATGTCTTTTCTTACAGTAATGACGAACCTTATAGAATTGAATTTTTTGGCGATGAAGTAGATAGTATTCGAACTTTTGATGTTGAAACGCAACTCTCTATCGAAAAACTAAAAAAAGTAAGTATTCTTCCAAATGTAGCAAATAAAATGCTCGAAGAAAAGCGAGAAAGTTTTTTAAAATACATCGCTGATAATACGGTAATCTTTGCAAAGAATATTCCAAATCTAAAAAATGATTTAGACCATCTTTTTGCTAAAGCAGAACGCGATTTTGTAAACTTAAATGGAGAAATAAAACAAACTGTTCCAAAAGAATTATTTTGTAATGGCGATTTTATTTTAAAACAATTGCAAGATTTTTCTGTAGTAAATTTCTCAATTCTTAAACCTCCATATTTAAGAGAAGATCAAAAATGGATATTTAACACTAAACCACAACCTAGTTTTAACAAACAGTTTCCAATACTAATTAAAAACTTAATCGAAAATACAAAGGCTGGATTTAAAAATTACATTTGTTGCGATAACAAAAAACAAGCGAAACGATTTCATGATATTTTTGAAAATCAAGAGCAAGAAATTAGTTACAAAACTATTGTTTTTCCAATGTACCAAGGTTTTATTGATATAGATAAAAAAATAGTTTGCTATACCGATCATCAGATATTTGAACGCTATCATAAATTCTATTTAAAAAATAATTTTTCTAAAAAACAAGCCATCACTTTAAAGGAATTAACAAGCCTACAAATTGGTGATTATGTAACGCATATTGATCATGGAATTGGAAAATTTGGTGGTTTACAAAAAATAGACATCGCTGGAGTTGGTGTAAATCAAGGAAAAAACACCAAACAGGAAGCCATCAAACTTATTTATGGTGAACGTGATGTTTTGTACATAAGCATCCATTCTTTGCATAAAATTTCTAAGTATAGTGGTAAAGACGGCAAAACACCAAAAATATACAAATTAGGTTCTGGTGCATGGAAAAAACTCAAGCAAAAAACCAAATCTAGAATTAAACATATTGCCTATAATTTAATTCAGTTATACGCAAAAAGAAAAATGCAAAAAGGTTATGCTTGTGGTCCAGATACCTTTATGCAACACGAATTAGAAGCGAGTTTTATTTACGAAGATACGCCAGATCAGTTTAAAGCAACACAAGATGTAAAAACAGATATGGAGAACGAACGCCCGATGGATCGATTGGTTTGTGGCGATGTTGGTTTCGGTAAAACCGAAGTTGCGATAAGAGCTGCTTTTAAAGCTGTAGATAATGGTAAACAAGTTGCTATTTTAGTTCCTACTACTATTTTGGCTTTTCAACATTTTAAGACTTTTACTGAACGATTAGAAGATTTTCCTGTAACGATTGATTACCTCAACCGTTTTAGATCTACCAAACAACGAAACGAAGTTATAAAAGGTTTAAATAGTGGTGCTATTGATATTGTCATCGGAACGCATCAGCTAGTTAATAAAAAAATAAAATTTAAAGATTTAGGTTTACTAATTATTGATGAAGAACAAAAATTTGGTGTTGCTGTAAAAGACAAACTCAAAACCATTAAAGAAAATGTAGATACATTAACTTTAACTGCTACGCCAATTCCGAGAACGTTACAATTTTCGCTGATGGCTGCTCGTGATTTATCTATTATTGCTACTGCGCCACCAAATCGTCATCCTATCGAGAGTAATGTCATCCGTTTTAACGAAGAAATTGTGCGAGATGCTATTCAATATGAGATTTCTCGTGGTGGTCAAGTGTTTTTTATTCACAATAGAATTGAAAACATTACCGAAGTTGCTGGTTTGGTACAAAGATTAGTTCCTAATGCTAAAATCGGTATTGGTCACGGTCAAATGGAAGGCAAAAAATTAGAGCAACTTATGCTTGCTTTTATGAATAATGAATTTGATGTTTTGGTTTCTACTACCATTATAGAAAGTGGTTTGGATGTTCCTAATGCCAACACTATTTTTATCAATAATGCGAATAACTTTGGTTTATCTGATTTACATCAAATGCGTGGTCGTGTTGGTCGTTCTAACAAAAAAGCATTCTGTTATTTTATTACTCCTCCGTATCACATGATGAGTTCTACTGCTAGAAAACGTATTGAAGCTTTGATATTATTTAATGAACTTGGTAGTGGTTTAAATATCGCGATGAAAGATTTGGAAATTCGTGGTGCTGGTGATATTCTTGGTGGCGAACAAAGTGGTTTTATTAATGATATTGGTTTTGATACTTATCAGAAAATTCTAAACGAAGCCATTGAGGAGCTTAAAGAAACTGAATTTAAGGAATTATATCAAGATGATGACAACGATAAAATTAAAAATTATGTAAAGGAAGTACAATTGGATACGGATTTTGAAATTTTAATTCCAGATGACTATATTAGTATTATTTCGGAAAGATTAAGTTTGTATGAAGAACTTGGAATTTTAGATACAGAGGAGGAACTAAAAGACTTCGAGAAACGTCTAATCGACCGTTTTGGTGAAATTCCTACTCAAATTGTTGACTTGCTAAATTCTGTTCGTATTAAATGGTTGGCTCAAGAATTTGGCATTGAAAAACTCATTTTAAAGCAAAAACGAATGCTTGGTTATTTTGTTGGTGATCAACAAAGTGATTTTTACCAAAGCGAAATTTTTACGCGAATGTTAACTTATGTACAAAAAAATAAAACCACTTGTATTATGAAAGAAAAACAAACCAAACAAGGTTTGCGTTTGCTTATTACTTTTATTAAAATTGATAGTGTTAAAAAGGCTTTAGAAGTTCTGAGAAGTATTTAGTTATTATTTTTTGTAGATTTTATCGAATAAAAATAAATACGCAGGAAGAATATTAATTTTAAAATTCTCTTGTATTATTTCGTCTTCTGCACTATCAAAAGTTATAATAATTCCTTTATTAATATTTAATTTTTTACCTGTATAAATTAAACTATCCACTTCTCGTTTAAGTGTTTGTTTATCTTCTATATTATAGGAAACTTGAATAATTTTGTTTATTTCATCCTCTTTAAAAACCACAAAATCACACTCTTTTTTTTCTTTAAAATAAAACAAATTATCTTTGTGTTTTTGTCTTAAATGTAGATAAACCGCATTTTCTAAAAGCAATCCATAATTATCTGAAAACTTAAATGTCAAAGCATTTATTAAACCATTATCAATAAAATAATTTTTCTTTTCTGACTTTTCTCTTTTGATAAGGGAATAATCAAACTTTTTTAAAGAAAAATTCAAATAAACAGCTTCTGAGTAATCTAAAAAATCATATAGTGTGTTTTTAGAAACGCTATATCCATTTGATTTTAACTCATTATATATTTTATTTACTGAAGTTGGCTTACCAATATTTACCAATATTCTATTTAAAAAATATTTTAAATTTAAACTGTTTGATATGTCATAACGCTCAATTAAATCTTTATAAAGCATTACATAAAAATATTCTTGCAATGTTTTTTGATGGTATTTTTCAGGAATTTGAATTAACTCAGGAAAACCTCCATTTTTAATATACGCATCTAATGCATTGATTAAAATACTTTTTTGTTTTGAACCAATGGTTTTGATTTTAATTTTTTTAAAGTCTAAAAACTCATTAAATGATAAAGGAAAAACTTCAAAGTTTATATTTCTTCCTCGTAGAGAAGTTGCAATATCACTACTTAACATTTTGGAATTAGAACCTGTAATAAAAATATTTTTTGAAATAGTTTCATATAATCTACTCACAAATTTTTCCCAATTTGGTATGTTCTGTATTTCATCAAAAAAGAAATAGCAAGTTTTTAAATCATTATTTGGAAACAATTCTCTATAAGCTTGTAAAATTAAATCTAAATCTTCTGTTGTTAACTGCAAACGTTCATCATCAAAATTCAAATGTATAATTTTGGACTTTTTTATATCTTTTTTAAGTAGATTTTTAATTGTATCAAACAACATATATGTTTTTCCACTTCTGCGAACACCCGTTAAACTAACAATTTTATTGCTGTTTATTGGTAAAGTAAGACTTCTCTTACGAACTTGATTAAAATCTCTATTTTGATTATCAATTAAAACTTCTTTTATTATATTTTTCCTTTTCATAATACAAATATATGAATATTTATATTAATTATAAGTAAATATATTCGTAAAATTTCCTTTTTAAAAGGAAAATGTATTAAAAAATGATGGAAAACAAAATGATAACGTGATAATCTGATAATTTGCTATTAAACAAATAAAAAAATATTACCAACCGATAATACTTATTTGATTCTAAGATGAGCCGAAAAATATCTACAAATCATACTTAACCGAAAACATTATATATCTTGGTTGTACGATATATTGCGATGTACTTGTAAAATCTGTAGAAAAATAATTATCGTTTATACTTTTTGTATTTAACAAATTAATGGCAGACGCTTTAAATTCCCATTTACTACCTCCTTTTTGATAATACAAATTTACATTTAAAAAATCGTAGGTATTTACACTATCATTACTGTCTTTAAAATGATTATAGGTATAATCGGATGTTAAAATAAAATCTTTTAAAAAGCCAATCTCAATATTTGCGAAGGGTTTATTACGAATGGATTTTGAATTATCGAATTTACTTAATTCTGTTTCATAACCAACTTCAAAATTTGGCCATTTCTTAAAGTTTGTAGACAAACTCGCTTTGTAATTTTGTGTTGTATATTTTGTTTTTGTACGCAATGTTTCGCTTGGCGATATTGTTCGTAATCTGTATGTATTTGCAAACGATATATTTCCTGAAACAGATGCTTTTATTTTTTTATATCGTTTAGAAATTCGTAATCTTCCTGATAAATTATCTTCTGGTTCTTCTATATTTTGAAATGAATTTATTCTGTCAATTCCAATAAAACGAGAAACATTTTTAATTACATCGTGTTTTTTAGTATAATTAATTCCTCCATGAATATTGGTAAATGAAAAACTATTAAAATTAAAATATTGAATACCATATTTGTGATACAATGCATTCTCTAAATTACGATTTCCTGCTGATAATGAATTATAAGCGTTATATATGACTCCCTCTGCCAATCTATTAATATCTGTAAAATTGGTAGACATACTGTAATTTAATCGAATATTTTCCGAACGTTTTAGGGCAATTTTAGCAGTGAAATCTGGCAATAGATAAAATGGCGATTTTTTTGTTTTGACTCCTAGCTGCTCATTTTTAGAAAGGTATTGATGCGCACTAACTCCTGGAGTTAATGTAAAAATTCCTGCTTGTAACTTATAATGTAAACCTAAAAAAACATCGGTAAAATTAAACTTTACATCATTTTTTAATCTTGAATTTGTAAAATTTACACTACTATTATTATCCAAAGTTTGAAAAATATTAGATGTGAAATTTTGAGAATTTATAACGCTTCCTAAGCTAAAATTTAAGTTTGACTTGTTATTTAAAATGTAATAATAATCTAAAGTTGCATCTAATTTACTTGTTGTGTATTTTTTGTTTTGCGATAAATTAAAATTTGTTCCTTCGTCAATAGTAGGTATTTCTAAAAGTCGTTGTTCCGAATTTATCGTATTGTACAACGGTTTATTCTTCTCGTATACATATTGTGCTGCAAAGGAGAAAATATTTTTATCGTTTAAAGTATAATACATATTGGTACTTTGACGTATTGAAAATGGTTTTTCTGCTTTATGACTTAAAATCGTGTTATTTCCTGTTAATGTAGAAAAAGATTTTGTTGCACTTTGTTCTTTTAAATTGGATATTTTAGTTATAACATCGTAATTTAATTGGAATTTTACACTTGGTTTATAGTCCAACGATAATTTTAATAAACCTAGAGTATTGTTCTGATTTAATTCATCTTCGGTAAACTCGGTTACGTTACCATTTTGAGTAGCATTTGTGGTATTTGCATTTGTTTCTAATGTGTTTTTTGCATTCGAAAAAATAGCAAATCCAGAAAAATCTAATTTTTTATTTATCGTCTGACTGAAATTTACTGCTGCAAATTTATTTGCTATTTCTTTTGCTTTATTCTCTTTTAAAAAAGACAAACCCAAACTATTGGACGATATATTAATTCCACCACTTTTCATTAAACTTCTAAATCCGCCAGAAAACTTAAAATAATCTTGAAATGTAAATGGAATTTCTCCAATATTATTCAAATCTGTTATAATATTTATGCTTTTTTTTGGACTGTAATAAAATAATTTTGGATGTGCTAAATATCTTGCTTTAGTATCTCCTTTTCCTGTTCCTGCTGTTACTTCTCCAAACCAAAAATTCTTTTTACCTTCTTTTAATTTTATGTTTATGGCAATATTATCACTATCGTCTCCCAAACCTCGCATTTGTGATACTTCGTTATAATTTTTTAATACTTCTACTTTTTTTATAGCATCTGCTGGAATATTTTTTGTTGCTAATTTAGTATCGCCATCAAAAAAGTCCTTGCCTTCTACCATTACTTTAGAGACTGCTTTGCCATCTACTTCTATTTTCCCCTCTTTATTTACTTCAATTCCTGGCAATTTTTTTAATACATCTCCTAATTTTTTCTCTTTTCCAGAAGTAAAAGAATCTGCATTATAAACTATCGTATCTCCTTTTATCGTTACTGGCATTTCGTAAGTAACTTCTACTTCGTTCAAACTATTTTTCGATTCGTATAAAACAAAATCTTTTGTAGTTTCCTTCTCTCCTATTATTAAAATTTTTGTTTGCGATTCAAATCCCAAATAACTAACCTTTAATTGTATGGTTGTTGGTTTAGAAACCTTAATTTTATAAAATCCTTTGGCATCTGTAATAGAATATCCCTCGAGAGATCCATCATTTGTATTCATGGCAATTACATTTGCCATTTCTAATGGTTTTCCTATACTATCTCTTACAATACCTGATATTTTAATTTGTGAAAAACCAAATAAACTAAAAAATAATAAAAATAATAAAAAGTTTTTTTTCATGGTTTTGAGTATTAAAAATCTATCAACCTCTAATTTCAATACTAAAATGACCTCCGTTATTGCCTTTCTTACGACCGCCATCAAATTGTTCTTGCATTTCTTTTGCTTTTTTCTTCATTATTTTTTCAAATTCTTTTTGTGTAACAATTTTTCCTTTTTTTGGAGCTGTAATGTCTATTTTTTTATTTGGATTCAATACAATTTTTGTACATACATAATGCATTTTACCATCGTGTAGTTCTAAAATTAATCCTGGTAAACCATAAAAACGCGATGGTCCATTACGAACTGCTATTTCTGGCGTATACCATGCAGTAACTTTTTGCTCTTTTTTCTTTTCTTTTATTTCCATACGCTCTTCATCAAAATCTGCAACCATTTTAATTGCTGTTGCCTTTATACATAAATAGTTACCAATCATTTTAGTTTCTTTACCAATTTTCCAATCCAAAGGTTTTAGTGCATCTTTTATCAGAAACTTTTTACCAAAGCTCTCTTGCGCATTTACGTAAGTATTGTTTTTAACATCTTTATATAAAATTCCCGAAGAATTTCCTACGAATTCAATTACCATTCCTCCTTGACTTGGAGTTGGTTTGTTCAATTTTTTTTCTACCACATACAAAGATTTTGATTTTTCAAAAGATAAAATATAGTTTTTTTCAAATTGTTTTTTTAACATTGTCTGAATCTCTTTTTGCATTACATCATTAGTATTACTACTATCTAGTTTAATCTCAAAATTACGTTTGGTTTGATAATATGCCTTTCCTTGAAACTCTTGTCCCTGCAGTACAAATACACTAATTAGTGCAATTATAAAAGTAATTTTTTTTGAATTTTTCATTCTGTAAATTTTATAAATATTTGCAGCAAATTTAATCTAAGTTTATAATTTATAAAGTTAACGAATGTTATTTAGTGTTAACGAATGTTAAGCAATCTGTTATTTCTCTTTTTACTTAGTACCTTTGAATTATGAATCCGAAAAAATATTTGTGGACTTTATATCTTATTATTGCAACTATTGTAATAAGTATTGTTACACAAGTATATTTTAATTATAAAAATTATCAAAAAAACAAACAACAGTTTGTTAACGAAGTACAAATAAGTTTAGATAATGCTGTAGATAATTATTTTGCAGAATTAGCAAAAAAGGAATTTTTAATATCTGAAGAAATAAGTTCATTTGGCAAAATTATTTCGATCCAAATAGATGATTTTTCAATTAAAAAGGATACAATAATTTCGAATTTTAAAATAAACAAGCCAAATGACTTATTCGTTTACACAAATACCACTAATAATGGATTTAATCATTTTAAATTTAAAAAATCACAACACAAATTAGATAGTTTAAATATCTTAAAAAACATCTCTTCTGTTTTTCTTTCGGTTACAAAAAACACTATTCACATTAAAAAATTAGTAAAACTTATCGAAAAAGAATTGGATAGAAAAAATATTCACACACCTTTCATTGTAAAACATTTTTTAGACAATCGTCTTATTACTACAAGCGATAGTATCCAAAAATTTAACAATGCAATAAAAACTTCGGCAAAATCTACTTATTTAAAAGAATTAGAAAAAATAGAATTAGAATTCCCAAACCAAACAAAAACCTATTTAAAAAAGGGATTGTTAGGTATCTTTTTATCCTTATTATTTGCATTGGCAATAATTGCATCCTTATTTTATTTGTTAAATATCATAAAAAAACAAAAGGCGATTGCCGAAATTAAAAATGATTTTATAAGTAATATTACACACGAATTTAAAACGCCAATAACAACTATTGGTTTGGCTGTTACGTCTATTCGTGATTTTAATAAGTATGGTAAAAAAGAAAAAACAACAGAATATTTAGATATTACCGAAAAACAATTGCAAAGACTAAATACAATGGTAGAAAAAGTTTTAGAAACTTCAGTTTTAGATAGCGAAGAACTTTTACTACACATAGAAAAGGTAAATCTTAACGATTTATTTAAACGAATAATGAATAAATATCTCGTAACCAATCCAAATAAAAAAATCGTATTGCTTGCAAATCAAACTAACATAAACTACAATTTAGATCTATTTCATTTTGAAAATGCAATCACTAATTTAATCGATAATGCCATAAAATATGGAGGGAATTCCATTAAAGTTCTTGTGAACGGAAATAGCAAACAAATAGAAATAAAAATCACAGATTCTGGAAGTATTCCTAAATTACATAAAACAAAGATTTTTGATAAATTCTATCGAATTCCACAAGGAGATAAGCACGATGTAAAAGGCTTTGGAATTGGTTTATACTACACAAAAAAAATTATTAAAAAACACCAAGGAACAATTGTACTACTAGATACTCAGAATACAACTTTTAAAATTGTTTTACCAAAATGACGCGAAAAATAAAAATTTTATTGGCAGAAGATGAATTGAGTTTAGGTAAAATCATTTCAGAAAGTTTAGAAGCTAAAGGTTACGAAATAATTTATTGTACAGATGGCGAAGATGCATATAAAAAATTTAAAACATCAAATCCAGATATTTTAGTATTGGATGTAATGATGCCAAAAAAAGATGGTTTTACACTTGCAAAAGGTATTAGAAAAGAAAATACCACAGTTCCAATACTCTTTTTAACTGCAAAGTCACAAACACAAGATGTCGTTAAAGGCTTTCATTCTGGTGGAAACGATTATTTAAAAAAGCCATTTTCTATGGAAGAATTAATTGTGAGAATAGAATCTTTAATCGAAAGAAACAAACAACAAATCACAACAATTAAAAATAAAATAAACATCGGAATATTTACTTTTAATCCTAAAAATCAATTGTTATTTACATCAAATATAGAATACAAACTAACCAATAGAGAATCGGAACTTTTATATCATTTATATCTTAAAAAAAATGAAATTTTAGAACGACGTTTTATTTTAAATAAACTTTGGGGAAATGACGACTTTTTTAATGCACGAAGTATGGATGTTTTTATTTCAAAATTGCGTAAAAAATTAAAAATAGACTCACAAATTCAAATAATTAATGTTAGAGGTTATGGTTATAAGTTGGTTTGTTAACCCAAATTATTTAATAATCTCAGTTCAATATAAAATTTTTACATCCTTCTAGGATAAATTATCAATCGCTGACCAATTCTAAGTTTTGTAGATTTCATACCATTCCATCTTTTAATTTTAGACACACTAACACCAAACCGTTTTGCAATTTTACCTAAAAAATCGCCATTTCTCACTCGATATCTTACACGATTATTATTTTCGGTATATTTAGGCAATGGCTTTTCTCGCTTTGCATCATCTGCAGTAGCAAAAGCATAAATTCGATCCTCATTTTGTACAAATTGACCTATTAAATTTCTTGGCAAAACCAAACTGTAATTTCGACCTTTAACTACTGGAATAATTTCTAACTTATATTGTGGATTTAAAAGTTTTAAGGTGTTTTTTGTTACTGGAATTGCTTGTGTAATTTGATCAAAAGTAATCTGTCTTTTCACTTGAATGGAATCCGTTTCAAAATATTGAAATACGGTTTCTTTCGCTTTAATATCATGAACATCTGCATATTCAAAAAGATACATCGTGGTATAAAATAATGGAACATAACTTGCGGTTTCTCTAGGCAGTTGATGTCTAATATTCCAATAATTTCTAGAACCACCAGACCTTCGTATTGCCTTACTCACATTTCCAGGGCCAGAATTATATGCAGCCAAAGCCAAATCCCAATCTTGAAACGTATTATAAAGCGATTTTAAATATTTACAAGCAGCAACAGTTGCTTTTAAAACATCGCTACGTTCGTCAACATAAGAACTAACGTTCAAATGAAACTGCTTTCCTGTTTGATACATAAATTGCCACAAACCTGTTGCTCCAACTCGCGATTTTGCTGTTGGATTCAAGGCAGATTCTACAACTGCTAAATATTTCATCTCTAAAGGAATATCGTATTTTGCTAATTGTTCTTCGATTAAAGGGAAATAGTATTTTGATTTCGCTAAAAAAATAGAATATCTCTCTTTTCTATTTTTTAAAAAAGAGGCAATAATTCGCTCTAAAGAGGCATTATATTCAACGTTAAAAGGAGTTTTACTATTCAAATAAGCCAAACGTTCTTTAAGAATTTCGGTACTTAAATCCGAAACAATGGTAGATTGATTTAAAGCCAATTCCGCATCAAAATACAAAGGCGAATTCTCTAATGCATTAAACCATAAATCGTCAATCTGCTTGGCATAAGCATTGTCCGAAATAATGGTTAAATCTTCATTAATAATTGTAGAAGAATAAACAGGTGCAATAGAAATAGTCGTGTTGACAACATCTTGATTTTGAGAAGATGCACTTACAGGTATTGCCGATGAAATTGCCGTATCGCCAATCAAAGGACTGCTAACAGAATCCTTTTTTGGATAGTTTTTAGACTTTAAAATGTCTAATTTGGAAGCAATAATACTATCTGTTTTAGAAATTTTTTCTTCTTTAGAAGATAAAACGGATAATTCTTGTGCATTTATTTCAATAAAAAAAAGAACGGAAATAAAAATAAAAATATTTTTCATAACGATATTTAAAATGAGTTGCAAAATTACAAATTTTGAATTTAGGATAAAATAAATAGGTTTTATAAAACAAAACGAAATAAAAATCAACTTATTTTGTAAATAATAAAACGAAAACTTGTTTAAACAAAATATAATCGCAATATTTGTTTCCTAATAACCAAATCATAATAATTAATGAAACGGATTCAAAAAAATCTTGTACTAGTCTTTACAATTTTCCTTCCCCTTTTTATAATTGCACAAACAATAACAGGAATCGTAAAAGACAAAAATGGCAAACTGCTACCTTACATTAATGTAATTGAAAAAGGGACAACAAATAGTGCTATTACAGACAAAGATGGCGCATTTAGTTTAAGAATTAGTATTCTTCCAACCAAATTAAATGCTTATGCAGTTGGTTATGTTGTAAAAGAAATTGCTATAACAAATACGAATGCACTAACAATAACGATCGAAGAAGAAAATTTAGGAATAAACGAAGTATTAAGTGTTGGAAGTCGAGCTAAATCACGTACAACATTAGACGCTCCAGTTCCAATTGATTTTATTAGTAGCAAGGAATTTGGTACAAGTGGTAAAATTACACTCAACCAATTATTAGCATATAAATCTCCTTCATATAATGCAACTAACCAAACACACGCAGATGTTACAACACATTATGACATCGCAGATTTAAGAGGATTAGGATCAAGTAGAATGCTTGTCTTAGTGAATGGAAAACGTAAAAATTTAAGTGCAATAACGCATATTAACAATACGCAAGGTAAAGGCGAGGTTGGTACAGACATGACAAGTATACCAATAGCAGCAATCGATCATGTGGAAATACTACGAGATGGAGCATCAGCAATATATGGATCAGATGCAATTGCTGGAGTAATAAATATTATACTTAAGAAAAAAACAGATTTTACTACGGCTAGTGTAAATACAGGAATCACTTCTAAAGGCGATGGCTTTGAAATAGGAGCAGATATTAACGGAACATTTACAAACAAAAAAGGAGCATACGTTAATTATACACTTAATTTACAACGCCAAGAATATACAGATAGAGCTGGAGAACCAAAAGCAGAAAACATTTTTAATCCTAGTACAATAGGTGCAAATCAATGGATAAACGAAAATGCAGATTTAGGAATGACAATAGGACAACCAGAAATGAGTACAGGTAATGTATACTTTAATGGAGCAATGCCTTTTAAAAATGGTAAAGGAGAATTATACGCATCTATTGGAGGAGCAATAAGAAAAGGAGAGTCTTTTACATTCTACAATGCACCATATATGGTAGGAGATCCAAATAATCTATTCCATAATGTTGGAGAAACATACAATGGCTTTCAACCACGTATTATTACTAGTATTATTGATAATATGGATGTCTTTGGAGTTAAATTTGATGCAGGAAAATTTAAAATAGATGTAAGCGGAACTTTTGGTATTAACACCGTAGATTTAAAAGTAAGTAATTCTTTAAATCCTGACATTCTAATAACGCCAACGAATTACGACCCATTAGATCCTAATTCGCCACAACCAACAGGTCCAACAGAATTTGAATCTGGCGCATACCATTTTAATAATACGATTGGAAATATCGATATTAGTAGAAATTTTAATAAACTAAATCTTGCAGTTGGAGCAGAATACAAAAAAGAAACGTTCAAAATAATTGCAGGAGAACTAGAATCTTGGTTTGGTAATGGAACACAGTTTTTTACAGGAATAAATCCAGATAATAGACTAAAAGAAGATCGAAATAGTTTTGGAGCATACCTAAATTTAGATGCAGATGTAAGCGATAATTTTCTAGTAGGAGCAGCAGTACGATTTGATAACTATAGCGATGTTGGTAGTAATGTGTCCTATAAAGCAAATGCTAGATATAAACTTGGAGATTTAGGAGTAATTAGAGCATCTTACGGAACAGGTTTTAGAGCACCAGCATTACAACAAATGTATACTAATTATACACAAAACAATTCTTCTTTACTATTAAATACAGCACAAAGAGCACGATTAAATATCGGCGATTTAGAAGCAGAAACAGCAACGAATATCAATGTAGGATTTACATTAAAACCAATAGAAAATGTTGTCGTATCTATAGATGTTTATAAAATAAATGTAGATAATAGAGTAATGTTAAGCGATGATTTAGGTTTTGATACAAACGCACAAACAAATGCTGTAGAACAATTATTAATTGATGAAGAAGTAGATAGTATGCGATTTTTTACAAACGCCTTAGATACCGAAACACAAGGGGTTGACTTAAACATTAGCTATAAAAACATTCGGTTATCAAAAGGAGTACTAGGATTTAATTTAGGAGTAAATTGGAACGATACTAAAATTACTGGAGAAAAAACACAAAACACCTTAGTAAACCAAGTAATTTTAAATCGTACAAATAAAAATAGAGTAGATTTATCTAGACCAGCAGTAAAAGGAAGTTTAACCATTAACTATGAACAAGAACGATTTAAGGTAAGCTTAAATAATACACTTTTCGGACCAATTACATGGCAGCACCCAACTACTTACACAAGAGATCAAACTTTTAGTGGAAAAACAATTACAGATATTGTTTTAGGATACAAATTGTACGACTGGATGAAAATTAATATTGCGGTAAACAATGTATTAAATGTATATCCAGACGAAATAGATAACAAAGGAGATGTAATGACAGACACAGGAGGACGCTTTACATACGCACCACAATTAAATCAATTTGGATTCTTAGGAATGCAACTTCGAGGAGGAGTTTCTTTTCAATTCTAAAGTAAATAACAAAATACAATTACCATACAGAAAACCTATCTATTAATAGATAGGTTTTTAAATTCTACTCTATTTTTTAAACACTAATTCTTTTACAAACCTAGCGGTTAAAAATATTAAGAATAACTTCTGTTACGGTTATAATTTTAAGTGAAGTAGCATGAAAAAAATAAAGAGTTTATGGCTTATTTTGATGTTGAGTTGGTATTAAAGATAGCAAACAAATATCAGCTAAATCAATACAAATACTAATTAAATAATTACAAATAACACATATAAAAATTTCATACAATATTTATACTTATTATTGAATTTACAAAGGCAAAAAATAGCAATTTTTTTGCTATTTATGACATATTTGATTAAATTGCACAATTCTTATGCATATAACCTCTTTATTATGAAAAATTTATTAATATTATTAATATTAACACTATTTGTAACGACACACTCCTATTCACAAGGAGAAATTTCTAGTCCGATGCCAAATATAGAATTATATTCTCCATCTGCTGGTTATCACTCAGTAAATAGTTACACATTTACTTTGGGTTGCGGTGTTGATAATGCTAGAATAAGAGCAACATATACAGAAGTTGGTAGTACCGAGTCCTATCGTGTTGAATCCATACCTTTTAGACCAAAACCATACGCAAGAGATAGAAATTTTGATGGTGTTATAGATAGTAATGATTTTGATCATGGTGGTGGTGGTAACTCACAAGGTGATGTATTATCTACATTAGGAGACGATCGATGGTCAAACCCTTTTAACTTAAGAACTCAAAATGATGATTTAACCTTTTGTTTTTTTGGTAACCAAAGAAATCAATTTGTACTTTCTAGTAATGGTATTGTAAGTTTTGATACTTCTTACGCTGGAGCATATTCCGCTTGGGACATTCAAAATATGGGAAAAATAGCACCAAATGCAAATTTAGGAGATAATAGAGAGTCCATAATTTTAATGACTGATACCGATCCAACTGATCCTGCTGCATTAAGTGATACCTTTGCTTTTTGGAATATTTTAGGTCCTATAAGTCAACGTTATTTTATTATGGGATATCACCGTATGCCACTATACAGTTCTGCAAGTGGTTGCGGTAACACTTTTGGATATGCAACATACCAAATGGTTTTTTATGAAACTACAAATATTATTGAATACCATATTCAAGACAAACCAATTTGTCTAAGTTGGCCTGGGAGTCAATATGTGGCAATGGGAATTCAAAATTACGATTTAGATGTTGGATTTACAGCACCAGGGAGAGACAATTTAGATCATTTTCAAATTTTAGATTTAACAGATGGGTTTTACGATGCAAATTTTAATTCTGCATTTCCAATAAATGCCCCTGAGGGATGGCGATATATTCCAGATGGAAATATGGGTGTAGCTCCAGTTTTTACTTGGTATGAAAATTACAACCACGGTACGCAAACAGGAACTCCCTTTGGAGCGAATCCAAATGATGTAAATTTAAGCGTTAGTGCAGCAGATTTAATTGCATTAGGTGTTACTTCTGTTGTTTATACTGCAGAAGTTGCTTATACAGATCCTTGTGATGGAACAGTTTTGAAATTTGCAAGAGATGTTACCTTTCAATTAGACGATCCTTTATTAATGCATATTAAAGAATTAAATTCTGTAGATGATACGATTGAAGTTTATGATGTAGAAGATCTTACTTTGTGTATAGGAGATAATTATGACTTAGAAGCATTAGTGCAAAATTTTACTGGTGCAGATCTAAGTACAATAGATTTCCAATGGCAAGTAGATCAATTTCCAAATCCAGCAGTATTACTAGGAACAAATCCAATAGAACAAATCATAAATGCACAACCTGGCACTTATGTATATACAGTAACGATAAGGCATTTTGATGCTTTAGGTGCACTAATCTGCCAATTTGATGACTCCATAAATGTTACTGTAACCGATACGATAACATTTGAATATCCAGCACCAAAAGTGTTTTGTGCAAGTGATACCGATATTAGCCCAATAAATATCTCTCCAGCTGGAGGGATTTACACCATAAGTAACGGAGGAGTTTGGGTAAATCCAGAAGCAAATCCATTAGAGTCTTTAGATGGTATTATTGATTTATCCGAATCTATGAATACTGCCGTTGGAGGAAATATTGATGGTACAGGAGTATTTGTAATCACATATACCGTAGGGACTTGTGCAAGCAATACAGCACAAGATACAATAACCATTAATAGCGCACCAAATATTGTAATACCTGTAAACAATCTTATCGAGTGTGAAACAAATAGCAGCTTACATACCGCAACTTTTGATATGGCTGCCATAGAATTAGAACTTTTAAATGGCGAAACAGGACTTACATTAGTATGGCAAAACAATGTTGCTAGCGGACCAGTACCTCCAAACCCAATGACAGCTACATTTAATACAACAAATATTACACTTAAAGTAACCGCTACAGATCCTACGGATCCAGCTGGATGTACTAGTGAAGTAATTTTTGACTTGGTTGTAAACACAGCACCTGTTATTACAAATCAAAATGAGAATTTATGTAGTGGAACAGCACTTAATATTGATCTAGATTCCTACGCTACATTAGCAGGAAACTCATATTCATGGTTAGCTACTGATAATCCGAATGTTACAGGAGAAACAACCACAACTACAACTACAACACTAATTACCGATACTTTAATAAATACTAGTAACAGCTTACAAAATGTTATCTATACAGTTACGCCAACAGGAACAAATAGTTGTGCTGGAAATTCATTTACAGTTACTATAGCTTTAGCTCCTACACTTACTATTAGCAATCAAACGGACAGTACGTGCAGTAATAGTACAATTAATGTAGATTTAAACTCCTATACAACACAAGCAGGTGTTACATACTCATGGGTTGCAGCAGATAATCCAAATGCAACAGGAGAAACAACAACTGCAACAACCACAACAAACATTACAGATACACTAATTAATACTAGCACAACTACACAAGATGTAATTTATACGGTTACACCAAGTGTAAATGGATGTACAGCAGCTGATTTTACTGTAACTGTAAGCATCGGCAATCCATCCTTTGATTTTACAACAGCTACTTATTGTAGTGACGGTTTAGATCCAATACCAACCAATGTATTCCCAGCAGTTGGCACAGCAGGAGCAGGATTTTTTACGATAAGTAATGGAGGTGTATGGCTAAATCCTCAAGCAAACCCTCTAGAATCATTAGATGGTATAATTGATTTGTCAGAATCAATGAATACCGTTGTAGGAGGAAATGCAGATGGCACTGGAAACTTTAGAATTACATATACAACAACAATAGGAACAATTCCAAACCAATCATTTTGTAGTTCCTTTTTTGATATTAGTATAAGTACAATAGAAACAAATTTTACTTATGCAAATAGCTATTGTATTTCTGGATCTAATCCAATTCCAACAAGCATTGGTTCTGCAGGAGGTATATTTAGTATTTTACCAAGTGGTACCGTACTAGATACTACAACAGGAGAAATTGACATAACATCATTAACTGTTGGTACAACCTATACTGTAACGTATACTAAAGGAGGGACCTGTCCAAGTAGTACAGATATAACATTTGATGTAACAGCAGCAGCAGATGCTAGCTTTACCTATCCAGTAATTTGTTTATCGAATACAACAAGTCTTCTTCCTAATTCCATAACAACAGGAGGCGGAGTATTTAGTATTACATTAACAAATGGTAATACAGGAGGAACAATTGATGCTGTGACTGGAGATTTAGCAGGAAATACAGCAGGAACCTACAAGGTAGAATATACAACAACAGGTTGTGTAGGCTCAAGTGAAATTGATATAACCATAAATCCAGCAGAGAATGCTATATTTAGCTTCGCAAATACAGCATATTGTGCAGGTGCTGGAAATATAACACCTACATTAGACGCAAACATTAGTACAGGTATTTTTACCATTGGCTCAGTCACTTTACCACCTACATCGTTACCTATAAATGCAACTACTGGAGAAATAACCGTAGATGCCACAGTAACTACTAGCATAACTTATAATGTTATTTATACTACTACAGGACCTTGCCCTACAAGCAGTACACAACAAGTAACTATAAATCCAGAAGACAATGCCGCATTTACTTATCCAAGTGCATCTGTCTGCATTGCAGATAATACAGCAACGCCAAACAGTATATCTACCAATGGAGGTACATTTACTATTTTAAAAAGTAATGGTACAGCTGGTGGAAGTATTAATTCTTCTTCTGGGATTGTAGACCTAACAACAAGTGGTGTAGGTGATTATATAATTACTTATGATACTACAAGTGTTGGAAACCCATGCCCAAATAATATAACTTTCGCATTAACAATAACTGCTCAAGACAATACTAACTTTGGGTATAATGGTACAGACTTCACACAAACACATTTTTGTGTTGGTGACCTTCCAGCGATACCAAACCCACTTCCTAGCACTTTTGGAGGCACATATACCATAAACAATGGAGGTGCTATTGATGTTATAACTGGAGAAATAGATTTTGGAGCTACAGCCGCAACAAATACACCATATACCATTCAATACATTACTGCAGGTTCATGCTCAAATACAAGTACTACAACCATAGTAGTACACTCTGATGAAACTGCAACGTTTAATTATGATCTTTTTTATTGTTCTAATGGAACAGTAAACCCTACACCAACAAATACAGGAACAGGAGGAGGTTTATATGAAGTAACAAATGGAGGTCTTTTTGTGGATTCTACAACTTCTACAGACTCAATTTCAGGAGAATTCGATTTAGCAGCTTCTGGATTAGGAACTGATCTCTCTGGAATCTTTGTCATTAAATATCAAACACAAGGGGTTTACTGTCAGGATTCTGCTGAATATACTATAACAATAAACTCTTCGCCAGAAATTACCACACCTACTAGCGAGATTGTTTGTGGTTCGTTTACTTTACCTGTAATTGCAGGAACAAACTTAACTGGAAATCAAAGATATTACACACAATCAAATGGTCAAGGAGATGTATTTGCAGAAGGATTTATATTTGATGAAACAACTCCTGTAATATATCCTTCTGTAACTTATCCAGTAACATTATATATTTATGACCAAACTGGTTCGATTACAACACAACTTTGTAAAGATGAAGAAACATTTACACTAAATGTAATTCCAACACCAATATATACAATGCCGAATGATATAACACAATGTGAAGACCCAGACTTAAACATTCATACATCTGGTTTTGATACAACATCGTGGAATGCTACAATTTTAGGAACACAAATCGATCCAAAATATAGCGTTATTTATTCAGCTATAACAGTTGACCCAAATACTGGAATAGAAACTGCTTATGCACTACCAGACCCATTACCTACAACATTAAATGCACCTTCTATTACAATTAGAGCAACAGTAAGGTATACTATAGATGCTAGTACAAATACTTGGTGTGAATCTATACCATTAGCTGTACCAAATGATAATTCTTTTAGATTAATTGTAAGAGAAATTCCAATTGCAATAATACCTACAGATGTAGGATATACCACAGGAAATGAAACTATAAATGCATGTGAAGATGATACAAATCCAGATCCAAACATACATACAGCTAATTTTGATACTTCCAATTGGAGAAATATAATTTTTGATATTCCAACCAATACAGACAATCCAAATTACGAAATAGAATATACATATAATGATGGAACTGTAAATATTACAACAACCAATATTCCTAATCCGTTAGTAGTATCAAGTCAAACTATTACATTTATTGTACGAAATATATCTACAGGTGCAGGTATTCCTGCCTGTGATTCACAAATACAACAATTTAAATTACAAGTAAATTTATTACCAATATATACAATGCCGAATGATATAACACAATGTGAAGATCCAGACTTAAACATTCATACATCTGGTTTTGATACAACATCGTGGAATGCTACAATTTTAGGAACACAAATCGATCCAAAATATAGCGTTATTTATTCAGCTGTAACAGTTGACCCAAATACTGGAATAGAAACTGCTTATGCACTACCAGACCCATTACCTACAACATTAAATGCACCTTCTATTACAATTAGAGCAACAGTAAGGTATACTATAGATGCTAGTACAAATACTTGGTGTGAATCTATACCATTAGCTGTACCAAATGATAATTCTTTTAGATTAATTGTAAGAGAAATTCCAATTGCAATAATACCTACAGATGTAGGATATACCACAGGAAATGAAACTATAAATGCATGTGAAGATGATACAAATCCAGATCCAAACATACATACAGCTAATTTTGATACTTCCAATTGGAGAAATATAATTTTTGATATTCCAACCAATACAGACAATCCAAATTACGAAATAGAATATACATATAATGATGGAACTGTAAATATTACAACAACCAATATTCCTAATCCGTTAGTAGTATCAAGCCAAACTATTACATTTATAGTACGAAATATATCTACAGGAGCAGGTATACCTGTCTGTGATTCACAAATACAACAATTTAAATTACAAGTAAATTTATTACCTATAGGCACTAATACTACCGCAGAAATATGTAGTGGTGAAGAAGTTCATTTATTTGATACAGATAATAATGTAATTCCATTAGATTTAGATAATTTTGCTACTTTTATTGATGAGGGAGATGGTGTTAATAGAAATACATATAAATGGCATGCAATAGCAAATCCAAATGTAACTGGAGAAACTACAACAGAAGTTATTACAGATGCTACAAATACAACAATAACAGATGTTTTAACAAATTCAGGTACAACAGCACAATTTGTTATTTACGAAGTAACACCTATTTCTGTAGGTGGATGTGAAGGAGAAGTATTTACAGTTACGGTTGAGGTTGGTTTTGCTCCAGATATAACAGACCAAACTGAAAGTTCCTGTAATAACGAACAACTTTCTATTGATTTAGATAGTTATACTACCCTTACAGGAAATACATATACCTGGAAAGCTAAAACAGATTATATTGATATTGAAGGTGAATCATTAACAGAACAAACTAGTACAACCATTAACGATATACTAATAAATAATTCTAGTTCAAATATTTTTGTCGAGTATGAAGTAACTCCTAGCTCCTCTGCACAATGTAAAGGAAATACATTTACAGTAATAGTTGAAGTATATCCAATACCACAATTTAATCTAAATGACCAATACTTTATCTGTCCAGATGCACAAATAGATACTACTATTGGAGAAATAGATAATCCAAGTGGATATACCTACGAATGGTTTGTAGCAACGGATATGTTAACCGCTATTAATAATAATGCAGATAGTAGATTGTTAGATGTTAATGAAATGGATATCACAGCAACTGGAGGAATTTATGCACTTACCGCAACAGATTCAAATGGCTGTTCACAAACCTTACTTACATCTGTTAGTTTGGCAGAACAATTTGAAATCACAAATGTCTATGTAGACGATTTTAATGGGCAAAACAACACAATAACCATTGAAGTTACGGGAGGCTCTGGTGCTTTTGAATATACATTAACAGATGAAGATAATAATTCTATAACACAAGTTGGAAATCCAATATTCGAAAATCTGACCGCAAATACCTACCAAATTGAAGTTACAGATGTTACTGGATGTAGTAAATTTAGAATTCAAGACAATATTTATGTATTAGATTATCCTCCTTTCTTTACACCGAATGGCGATTTAAATCACGATACATGGCAAATTAAAGGTGCAAATCTAATTCCAGATTCAAAAATATATATTTATGATAGATATGGTAAATTGATAGCTCAAGTAGATCCAACAAGTGTTGTAGGTTGGGATGGACTTTATAATGGGAAACAAATGCCAGCATCAGATTACTGGTTTACAGCAGACTATATCGATCCAAATAATTTACAACCAAAAACGGTTAAAGGTCATTTTAGTATTGTTAGAAGATAACTAATGTTAATAATAAATGTAAAAAGCATTCACTAATAGTGAATGCTTTTTTATTTTAAATTTAATTTTGCATATAGAAATAAATTCTATTCAATTATGGGAAATACAAACGAGAACAGGTATAGTCAAAGAGGTGTTTCTGCCTCAAAAGAAGACGTACATTTAGCAATCAAAAATATTGACAAAGGATTATTTCCTAAAGCGTTTTGTAAAATTGTTCCAGATTATTTAACTAACAATAAAGACTATTGTATTGTAATGCATGCGGATGGTGCTGGAACAAAATCGTCTTTAGCCTACGTATATTGGAAAGAAACTGGAGATTTATCGGTTTGGAAGGATATTGCACAAGATGCTCTAATTATGAATATCGATGATTTATTATGCGTTGGTATCACAGATAACATATTACTTTCATCTACCATAGGAAGGAATAAAAATCTAATTCCAGCAGAAGTAATTTCACAAATAATAAATGGAACAGAAGAAATTTTAAACGATTTAAAAAAACACGATATTCACATACATTCTACAGGTGGAGAAACAGCAGATGTTGGAGATTTGGTTAGGACAATAATTGTAGATTCGACAGTAACAGCAAGAATAAAACGAACCGATATAATTGACAATGCAAATATCAAAGCTGGTAATGTAATTGTTGGTTTAGCATCATTTGGTCAAGCCACTTACGAAAAAACATATAATGGAGGTATGGGGTCTAATGGACTAACCTCAGCAAGACACGATGTTTTTGCAAAATATCTAGCAAAAAAATATCCCGAAAGTTTTGATAATATGGTTCCTGAAAATTTAGTATACGCAGGAAGTGTTAAACTTGGAGATAAAGTAAAAAATAGTACAATTAATGCAGGCAAATTGGTTTTATCTCCTACTAGAACTTATGCTCCAATCCTTAAAAGAATATTAGATAAACATCGAAAAAATATAAATGGAATAATACATTGTAGCGGTGGTGCTCAAACCAAAATTTTACATTTTATCGATAATTTACATGTTATTAAAGATAATTTATTTGAAATCCCTCCCCTTTTTAAACTCATACAAAAAGAATCTAATACCGATTATAAAGAAATGTATCAAGTTTTTAATATGGGACATCGTATGGAATTATATGTTCCTAAAGAAATTGCAAACAGTATTATAGAAATTTCAAAAACATTTAATGTAGAGGCAAAAATTATTGGATATGTGGAAAATAATCCAATAAAAAAATTAACCATTAAAAGTGAATATGGAGAATTTGTCTATTAAATAAATCCTTCTACCTAATACACATGAAAAAAATACTCCTATTATCCGATACACATAGTTTTATAGACAATCAAATGATTAAATATATAAAACAAGCAGACGAAGTATGGCATGCTGGTGATATTGGAAATATAAATGTTACAGATACCATCCAAAAACATACCGTATTAAGAGCAGTTTATGGTAATATTGATGATACAAAAATTAGAAATTCATTCCCTTTAGATGCAAAATTTACTATTGAAAATGTAACGGTTTGGATGACACATATCGGTGGATATCCAAAAAGGTACAATACAAGAATAAAAGAAGTAATACGAAAAAATCCGCCAAAATTATTTATTACAGGGCATTCCCATATCTTAAAAGTAATGTTTGATAAGAAATTGGACTTATTACATATTAATCCTGGAGCAGTAGGAAAATCAGGATTTCATAAAGTAAGAACCATGGTTCGCTTTAAAATTGATAAAGAAAACATAAAAAATTTAGAAATAATTGAATTAGAAAATAGAGATAAATAGTAAAAGTCGCCTAAAAGACGACTTTTTCGCACTAAATAACTAAATTTTAGAGTTTATCGTAATCTATCTACAGATTTTACGAGATCTTCATCCTTTTTTATAAATCTATTAGAAAAAACCAATAGAAAAACACTAATAATAGGTAAAAAAGATCCAATACCTTTCTCAGAAACATTTGTTTCTCCAGATAAATTTAGCACATGATATACAATAAATCCTAATAATAAAAAGTTCAATAATATATTTATTCTATTTATCACAAATTGCAATTTCCTATTTTTAAAAAGAAAAATAGTGATAAATGAAAGTATTGCCGAAATAATAAATAACACACCAATTGGTTTTAAAATCATAGATTCCATTGCTATAGATTCATACGCAAAAAAATCAGCATCGTAGCTTGCATCCCATAAAGTAAATACGTTTGCTAACACTCCTGAAACAATCGAAGCTAATAATAAAAATATGGTTTGAATTCGCTGAATCATAAAAAATAATGTGATTACAAAAATACATCAATATTTTTTAGAAATAAAGCATTTTATTTAAAATAAAATTGTAATATTGTACTATCAAAAGGAAACTATTGTAATACACTTCATTACATTCCCTATAGTCATTACAACAATGTATATTTTCTAAAAAAACTAACAACAATTTATTAATTTATTACTTATAATCAATGTTTGAAATCGGAACGCTTAAACAAAAAAAGCTAGTAGAATTACAAGAAATTGCTAAGGCAATTGGTTTAAAAAAGACAAGTCAATTAAAAAAACTAGATTTGATTTATCTAATTTTAGACGAACAGGCTAAAACTCCAAAGGAGGATGAAAAATTGCCTGTTAAAAAACCCATTCCTAAAAAGCCAAGAAAAAGAATTACTACTCCAAAACCTGAAATAAAAAAAGATTCTACAAAGAATCCTACATTATTTGGAGAGAAACCAAAAGAGAAATTAGAGAAAAAATTGGAAGAGAAACCAAAAGAAGAAAGTACTGACAATGTTACTACTGTTATTGAAAAACAAGTAAAAAGACTTTCTAAAAAAGAGCTATCTGAAGAACAAAAAAGGCGAAATGAAAGAGCAAATGCGCTAAATCCTAATTATAAGAAAAAAACTATTAGTACAGTAACAACGACAGTAAAAACAAGTCAAAATAGAGATTCTAATATCAAAATAAAAGTAGATAAAGGAAATGAATTAAAAGGTCATGGTAAATACAGAGATCCAGATTATGAATTTGATGGTATTATTGAAGCAGAAGGAGTTTTAGAAACGATGAACGATGGTTATGGTTTTTTAAGATCATCCGATTATAACTACCTATCTTCTCCAGATGATATCTATGTATCACAATCACAAATTAAACTGTTTGGTTTAAAAACTGGAGATACCGTAAAAGGAGTTGTACGACCTCCAAAAGAACAGGAAAAATATTTTCCACTAATTCGAGTATCATTAATAAATGGATTAAATCCAAGTATCGTTCGAGATCGTGTATCATTCGAACACTTAACACCTCTTTTCCCAAAAGAAAAATTTAATTTAGCAGATAAAAATAGTTCCTTGTCTACACGAATAATGGATATGTTTGCTCCTATTGGTAAAGGACAACGTGGTATGATTGTATCACAACCTAAAACAGGTAAAACCATGCTGCTTAAAGATATTGCCAATGCAATAGCTGGTAGTCATCCAGAAGTATATCAAATAATTTTATTAATTGATGAAAGACCTGAAGAAGTTACCGACATGAAAAGAAGTACAAAAGGAGAAGTAGTTGCTTCAACTTTTGATGAACCCGCAGAAAAACATGTAAAAGTTGCCAATATCGTTTTAGAAAAAGCAAAACGCTTGGTAGAATGTGGCCATGATGTAGTTATCCTATTAGATTCGATTACCCGTTTAGCAAGAGCTTATAATACTGTTGCACCTGCATCTGGTAAAATTTTATCTGGAGGTATTGATGCAAATGCATTACACAAACCTAAACGTTTTTTTGGTGCTGCTCGTAAAATTGAAAATGGTGGTTCTTTAACTATCATTGCTACTGCACTAACAGATACAGGTTCTAAAATGGACGAAGTAATCTTTGAAGAATTTAAAGGTACTGGTAATATGGAATTACAATTGGATAGAAATATTTCTAATCGTAGAATATTCCCTGCAATTGACATCATTAAATCGAGTACTCGTAGAGATGATTTACTGTTAAACCCTAAAGATTTACAACGTTTATGGATTTTACGTAAATATCTAGCAGATATGAATCCTATCGAAGCAATGGAATTTATTCAAGACAAAATTAAATTTACTAATAGTAATGAAGAATTTTTAATGTCTATGAATGGATAATTTTCATCTAAAACTAATTAAAAATAAAAAAATAGCAACACAAAATGTTGCTATTTTTTTATTTTTATAGTGCTAGTATCAAAAAAAGGTATTAGATTTGCAGCCTAAATCGCGGGATAGAGCAGTAGGTAGCTCGTTGGGCTCATAACCCAAAGGTCACTGGTTCGAGTCCAGTTCCCGCTACTA
>Ga0256840_1000511_pt1 | contig 39604 bp, 32 predicted proteins | sample 355202metaG_FD_185969 | JGI IMG/M metagenome (GOLD analysis project Ga0256840, IMG submission 185969) | Hydrothermal vent microbial communities from Mid Atlantic Ridge, Atlantic Ocean - 355-202 | ecosystem: Environmental > Aquatic > Marine > Hydrothermal vents | place: Atlantic Ocean: Mid...
CCAAGCGATGGGCGCTTTTGACAAATCTCGTCCCTTCGTGGCCTCAGCCTCGGTTGGTCTTGCTCGGGCGGCCTATGAACATGCTCGCTCCTACGCGCTTGAACGACACACCTTCGGAAAGCCGATTGCCAAACATCAAGCTATCAGTTTTATGCTTGCAAATATGGTCATGAACATCGAAGCCGGACGACATTTGGTACGTAAATCTGCGTGGCTTCACGACCAGAAAACGAAGAACACAATGGAAGCAGCGATGGCCAAAGCCTTCTGTGCCGATATGGCAAACCAAGTCGCGACCGACGCGGTTCAGATCCACGGCGGCAATGGGTATAGTAAAGAATACCCTGTCGAAAAATTGTTTCGTGATGCGAAGATTTTTCAGATTTATGAAGGAACATCTCAGATTCAAAGACTCATCATTTCTCGTGAACTTCTGTCTCGAGGCTAAATTAATCCAGGAGATTAATTTTTTTAGGCGTGCCTTCGGCGCGTTTTTTTTCGCCCAATTTTACTATCATATCGAAGAGTCCTCGATCTAATTTTAGCCATGCTTCTTGGACGTGGATAGGGACATCAAATTCCAATAGAATTTCTTTGAGGATGGTGTGGCGCCGATTAAAATGGCCTGCTGTGATTGGTAACTCTTCGTGCGCCTTTCTTAAATTCAAACCTTCGTAAACATGATTACGATTTCCCAAATTAGCCATCAGCCAACTCGTTTGTGATTTTACTAATTTTTCTTTCTCGTGCGGAGCGAAAAGAAAACCAATAAGAGGGTCTATAAAAAGACGATCATAGAAGGCATTGAGAAGCAGATTCAACTCTTCTTGGCCACCCACAGCGGCGTCGAGATCAAAACTCATGCGCTAAGAATGAAGGTTAGGCCACCGAGAATGGCATCCATGATGGTCGAGATATTCTGAGATTGGAGCTTCGAAATATGAATACTGCGGTCGCCCCACCACTCACATTTTTGCTCGGCAGAAACACGAACGACGCGGACGCGCAGGGCGTTGTGGTTAAGTGTGGCTGAGACGGCTGGTATGGGAACGCGAAAGGAAAACTGAAAAGGTTTTTCCCGAACACCAATGATAAACACCGGACTTGGCTTAACAATTTGGTTCAAATCTGGACTTCGAAAAGGATCAAATAAAACAGGCAAATCCATGAGCGGGCGAAAAGCGTCGACCAAATCCACAAATTTTTCCTCTAAACCCAACTTCGAATGATTGTGAAACCGGCGTTCCCAAATCATCTCTGCGCGAGGATATTGGTTCTCTAAAGTTTCCCTCATTGATAGCGTTGTCGATAATTTTTCATCCTCATCGAGTTCAAAAAATTTCGACACGATCAAGTTTCGCGCTGCGCTAAGAGCACTTGAGGTAAGGTGATGATCGTAGGAAGGAGCGGGGGATTGACGCGTACTAAGTTTGATTCCAACCGCCGGTAGATTCCCAGGAATTTTTAGGATCTCATTGGTCGCCTCTTCTTCTCGAAAAGGAATGAGGACGTGAGAGGGAAGGGTCTTATCAATGCCGATGAGAAGATCGCGTAAAGCAGTAATTTCTCGTTGCGACCAACACACCACCGGCGATGACCAGGGTAATTCTTGAGGTAAGGAAAGCCCGAAAAGCTCGCCGGCCGGTTTTGTGACTTTTAGTTTTCCGATATCGGAGGCCCATGCGACGCCAAAAAGCTGTCGTTCTCTCTGCACCATATTAGAAAAAGCCAATACCACGCCTCCGAAGGCGGGCCATCGTCTTAAGCACAGCTCCTCCCCATCAGCGAAAAGCGTTTCTGCGAACGCGGAGAGACATTTTTCGCTTATATCGGCGTCCAACGAAAGCGCCCTTAGCTCTTGTCCAACATTTTTTAGTTGAGACTGTTTGGTCAACGAGAGGCTATCCCATGTTAATTTCGGGAGGAGGGTTCCTACCTCGTTAAAGTCAGTATCAAAAAGACGTGCATTGACCCACTCTTCTACGCTTTCCACAAAAGGTCGGTCTTGGATACCCTCCCAATCAGGCCAACTTGCTGCCGAAAAATCGGGTGGAGTCAGAACGAGCTTCTCGCCTTCGGTCGTTAGAAAGTCGGCAATTTGGTTGATCCGTTTCTGAAAAACTTGAATACGGCTTGTGACGAAACTCCCGATCGATGTCGCTCGAACAAAGTTTTTTTGCGATCGTTTCAAACGGGATGCAAGATTTTTCCGAAAGCGTTCATCGGATTGAAATAAAAGCGCGATGTTGAGTTGAGAAACCTGGAGGGTTTGGGCAATCGGATCGGCGAGTGCCTGAAACAAATCCTCGTCTGAAATACGTGAGAGAAGTTCAATGTTGAGTTCGAGAACGTCTCCGTCAAAATCCAGCGCCACACGTCGCCCCTTCTTAAAAATCGTCTCTTTGAGGATGGGCATTAGAATCACTTGTGCAACTTTATTAAGTCGCAGCATTTGTTCATCTTGGGCAATTTCTTTCTCAGCTAAGATAAGGGAAAACAACTCAAGATAGTCGTTGATAACGCTTTGAGCGATATCGGCTACCCTAGATTCGAGGCGTTTTGTCTGCAAAAAATCTTACCTGGTTTGAGGAGATACATTTACTCTACTACGAGAGAGAGGGGATCGAAAATAGCTAATTTGGGCCATTGGTGAAGTAATTTTTTTTCAATCTCTCCGCACGCGAAACGGTGTCCTTTAACCGAAGTTGGATTGACCGAAATTGCAATAATCGCGTTTCCTTCGAAGGTTTCGATCGTCCATTTTTTTAACAACCTCCTTTTCACATGTTTTGATAAATGGAGCGATGTTGGGTCCCTCAAAATAATAAAGGAAGGGTCTTTTCTGTCCGGCAATTTTAAAAGATTTTTAGCGATGCTATCACTTAACATGCCCACGATTGCGATGCCTCGCGTCTGCGTCGTCCATAATTTTTCGGAATCTGAAAGCCCCAAAAGAGCAGAAGGATGAGAAAGAGGAAGGGCAATATTGGGCCCGCCGATGAGCGATCGCTCCTGCGTCATGGCCTCTTGAAAAAGAGAAGCTCTCCAACCCGTCGCGCGAGAAATACTAAAATCTTTTACGATTTCTTTTGTCTTGATCAAGATTTCCTCAAGGGTCTCACCGGCAACAGCACCTGTTGAAAGAATGATCCCGTCGCAAACTCTTCCATGTGCGGCCATCAAACGGCCATAAGCACCGTCCATAAAAATATGTTCTACGGGACATTCTTTTTGAACTTCCGCTAAGTCTTGGCGATGGCGAAGACCGGTCAATACGATTTCGCCAGCCTTAACGACTTTGGCAATCACGGTTTCGCCGAGAGGGGTGTGAATTCCTAGTGCCGTTTGAATTTTTAAGGTCGCACTCGAACATTCCAACATTTTTTGCGTCGTTATACACCACTGTCCCTCATAGAGAAAAACAGGGGGCTTGGGGGTGCCCAATAAAGCGTCAAGTCTCTCGCCATCAAGTCCAATCGATAGCGCGAGAACGTGTTTCTTTAACGCAAAAGCACGTGCGAGGCACCAATTGAGCGTGGTCGTTTTTCCGCTATTTTTGGCCACTCCAACAAAGGCGATCCGTCGTTCTTTAAATATTTCCCTATCTAATCTGTCTTGCAATTCTGTCATATTTTTTTATTCATGGACCCAAGGCAATACTACGAAACCTGGCTCGCGTCCACCAGGTGTTTAGTAACTCAATTTAGTATTTTGGCAGGGTGTTAACCGGCGCCGATTTAGATTGACGCAATTTGACCAGATATTTCGCAAAGGCAACGACGCTGTCGTGTAACCCTCCTGATTTTGAAATATGGTGGATAACCGAAAAATTGATGCTCGGTAAAATGCGAAGTGTGCTTCCCGTACGCGTGAAAGGATTTTGCACGACCGCTTCCCGCACCAGGGGTTCTTTGAACCACCGACTGCTCGTCACCACTTCGCTAATAAGGCGTTCGTAACTGGGTCGTCTGGCGGCAATAAGCTGGACATCTTTGACTTTTAGTCTTGGATTTCGAAGAACCTCTCGAAGAACCCTTGGGTTGGGATCATTTTGTAAGAATTTCCATAAGGTCGCGTGGGTTCTGGCGAGCGAACATCGTTCGCCCAGCGTTGTATCCCTCGATATGGGTAGGCGGACTTCGGGAAGTTTTGCGGCTCGTATCATTTCCCGATGATTCGGAGGATCGCGAAGGAGGAATAGAACCCCTTCTCGTTCTTCGTTGGCCGCGATCAAGAAAAGGGACTTAAACATTTCATAATGATCTGCGCATGCTCGAGTCTCAATGAGCGCACCCGCTAGCGCTACCATGGCGTCTATTTCCACGCTTTGCCCCCAAATTGCGCCACGTAGAATTTGGTCAATCATCCATACCGCATCATTGTTTGATGGATCAAAAATGAGATCTCTGGCTACCGAACGGCGCATGAGCGCTTCATCGAGAGAAGCAAAGCGTCTGAGATAATGTTGGTACTTTTTTCTTAGGGGATCGATCATTAAACGACCAAAGTGCTATTGGTCGATCAGCGTACGAAGGGAAAGTTTTCGGAAAGAATCCCCTTTCCGAAAAACCACGAAAAAAGGCGTGCTTCCTTTTTTAAGTATATCGACCTTTTTTGTAGATAGAGATTTTCCTTTTCCCCTTTCTTTAAACTGAGAGATATCTAAATGCTCGCCTATGTGAACCTCTTGTTTTTCCTCGCCATCTTTTGTGGAGATGACAACGTAGATGGTATTGGCGTTTTTACTTTTGTCGTTGGGATTATGGACTGAACCGTTGACGATTAAAACATGATTTTTCTTCGTGAGTTCGTAGGGAATCGCTGTGACGTCGCTGATATAAAGATCGCGTTGGGAAGTATCGGTTTTGTAGGGTTTACCCTCGAAAGCGACTTCGAGCATGTGGAGAGGATTATTGAAATCAAAGATTCCACCCGCTTTATACGCAATAAAAGCGATAAAGCATGCAGAAAGAAAAAGTGCGATAAACAGAGTATCAAAAAGGCGCCGAAAACTATTTCCACCAATTTTATGGGGTTTTAGCGCAATAGGTTGCCTGGCTCGCGTGGATTCTTTGCGAGGCGAACGCTTTCCAGACTTTGCACCTTCAGATGGTTTCTTTCTTGGCTTATTGATGACCTGGGGCTTTATAGCGAGCTCAAGTTTAGGCTCTCTTTTCTCGACTTTGACGTCGGTTTTTTTCTCCTCTTTATCTGCTCGTAGGTCGACATGAATAGGAATATCTTTGTTTTCCGCTTCGCTAACTTCTGATGAAGCTCCTAGGGATTCGAAACTTCTCGCGCTCCCACCTCTCGAAAAATAATCTTCTCCGTTTTTCGAATCGTCCAAAGAATTACTTTGGAAATCTGTTGGTGGCGACGGATTTTCACGGGCGGGTGGAAGAGAGGGAGGTTTTGCTTTCGTTTCCACAACAGAAATTTCAGACATCGCGATGCTTTCATTTTCTTGCGAAGAAATGTCGTTTGAGAAAGCAGGGTCACTAAAGAAAGACTTACTGTCTGTTGGAAAGAGCTCCTCTTCTTCAGGTTCGTCAAATGCGCCGAAAAAGGGGTCTTCAATTGAAGGATCGTTATTGGAAAAATTGAAACCAGAATCATCGCCGAATAGATCCAAATGATCGGAGGGAACCGGCGTTAGCTTTCTACGTGAAGAGGCGATCACCGGCTTGGCGGGGGGAATCGCGTCGGATTTTTCTTCAGCGAAGCCTTTTTCTTTGGTCGCAGGTGGTGTGATAATAGGCGTCAAAACTGGCGCCCTTAACGCTTTCATCGTCGGTTTAACGGGCGCAAAAGTGCGTTGTTCTTCGTTCGAAAAGGAGTGCTGCGTTTTGTTGGCTTGAACACCTTTGGTTCGCGGAGAGGTCCCGGTTCGGGCGGGGGCACCAAAGCGTGTTTCTCCTCCACGTTCAATGGTTTCGAGCTGATGAGTTTCCCGGATCTGTTCAATTTTTGGGCGGTGGGGACCGCCTATTTGTGTTGCATTGGGATCCACATGGCTTCGATTTTTTTCTTTATCGCTGCTTTTATAAAAAATTTCTGTTCTGTCGTCGGTAATTCGGACGCGAAAAAGATGATTACATTTTGAACATCTTAGTTTGGCACCTTTGGCCGGAATTTTTTCTTTAGCTAGATTGAAACCGGTTTGACATTCTGGGCACCTAACGATCATGTGGTAAATTCCTATAAGGGTTATGTGTGGTTCCAATAAGGGTCGAATCTTTTGGAGCTAACACATTTTCGATGCGTAGCAGCGTCTTTTCGATGTGTTGAACGCGTACTTCTAAGCTGCTTATCTTTTGTTCTAGTTTAGGGAACTTGCTCGATTTTGAAAAGGCGTCTTTGAGATCTTCGACAATCATTTCTTTCAAGGCCGCCACATCTAATTGAAGTTCCTGAATGGGACTTGGCTCTTTCTTTTCGATACTCCCTGCTTGAATCATCGATCGCAAGGTCGACAGAGAAAGTACGTTTTGCTGAGCTTTCTCGCGCTCAAAAATAATCTGAGCAAAGGTAGAGTTGGTAATGTCTTCTTTGGTTTTATTATCAAAGATTCGTAAATCCTCTCCCTCCTCCACCATTGCTTGAATCTGCTCTAAGGTAACGTAGGTACTATGTTTGGTATCGTAGAGTTTTCGATTTGCATATCGCTTGATTATTCGAGTCATCTCTTAAAAGTCTAGACCACCCGAAAAAGTTGCTTGAGAAACGTCTCCGATCACGCCTTCAAGAACGAAGTTTAGAATCCAAACGTTGAGACGAGCGCCAAAAAAGAAACGGTTGATTTGCGCTGTTTCTGTTTCAAAAACGAATTCTGGACTAAAGGTCGTCGATCCCGTTCCGTTCGGATTGGTCCGATCAAATTGAGGAGATCGCGGGTCTTGCGGGTAGGCATTTAACAGACGGCTTGTCCCAAAAACAACCATTAGTTGGTACCCAACGTAGGGTGTAACTTGCATGACGCCCGAAATACCGAAGGCTTTGGAGGCCGAAATATCTCCCCCTGTTGTGATAAGTTGCAGATCTCTTGAGCCCAAAAGCGTATTAACCGTTCCGCGTACGGCCAAATCCGGGAAGTATTTAAACCCCTCGTTCAATGCCCATTTAATATCTGTTCCTAGCGTGAACATTTCACTCTTGAGCAAATAACCCATATTTCCGGCAACTTCGAAGGAAAAAGGGAGTCCTTTTCTTACTTGAAGATGACCGGTAAACATCGTGCTTTCGGGAGCGCGATCTTTGACCCCTTTTTGCCAATGCTCGGCATTCTTATCGATAAAACTTAAACTCGTCATGAGATTTACCGCAAAACCAGCTTCTCCCAAGGTTTCGGCAGGGTTGGCGATACGCGGCCCCATAACCTGGCCCATATCCTGAACCAAACCCTTAAAAAGTTTCTCGTCAGGTGTAACGGTGCCGCATGCATTCGGGCACGCGTTTCCATATTCTGAAGGATTAAAGGTAGAGAATCTCGATAAAACAAGGTCGTTGTCGCCAGCGAAAGCCGTGCTGCTAAGACCTAAGACGAGAATATTTACAATGGTTAATAACCAGAGAAATGATTTGGATTGTCGAAAGCAACTCACGCTAACCTCTATTTAAAGATTTCAAATGTTTACACCAATAATACCAGGTTTCGCAACGATCTTACGATTTATTCAACAGTCCCCAATCAGAATATTGAATTTACACCCCAACCTCCTCCTCGTTTGAAAACTATCCACTCGAAGAGGTCGTCGCGTTTTTTGAAAAACGTATCACCTAGGGAGAGAAGGCCCTCAAGATCGCGCGTCGGAAAAGAAGAAAAAAGTGATTGGTATGAAAAAATGTTACGAACTCAATCCCAAAAGCAGCCGCGTAAAACGGTCAAGATGTCGATTGCGAGGCGTTCTTGAAAACGATGCCTTTTTTGTCAAAGTTTTTAAAGACAGCCTCGCCGTCAAATTTTTTGAATAGTTGATTTTCGGATGCATGTAGGTTGCGGTTGACGGAGCGGAGCGACGAAACCCAACAAGATACCGTTGGGTTTCGTCGCTTCGCTCCGTCAACCACAACCTACACCGGCTAGCAAGCATTGAAGTTTTATTTGTCTCTCCCGTCAAACTCACTATCTTGCTGATCCAAGAGGTCGCAAAGGAGTGTCTATGCGTGGTTTTTTTCTTTTCAGTTTTATCGCTTTCTTCGCCTCTTGTACGGATGCTAATCCGGGCTATCAGTCCGATCCCTCGCTGCCCGGCGAGTGTCGGCGTGGTGAGGCGATCAACCAAACCTTTGATAACTTTGAGCAAAGCGATCTGCTCGATATTCTCTTTGTAGTCGACGCTTCGGGAAACTCAGAAACCTTGCTGAACTTAACAAAAGAGGCCCTTCCGGGTTTTCTTGAACGCTTTGAAAACAAAGAAATCCACGTCAAAATGGGCGTGGCGACGACGCAGCGAAAATCAAAAATAAGTAGCGGCGAAAATTGCGCTGAATCTATTAAGATTGTCGACAGTGTGGATGATTCGAATTGGAAAGAAATCGCGGCCTGTAATACAACGCAAAAGCTCGAAGCCGATGCCGCCGACGAGCCCTTAAGTGTTGCCTTGGCTCTGCAAAATTCTGCGCTTTGGCGAAAACGGGCCAAACGTTTGGTGGTCATCATTAGTCGCGATGACGATTGTTCGGGTGCCAATATTTCAGGTGATAAGCCGCGGGAGAAATGCAATGACGCTGAACGAATGCCTCTTAATGTTTTCGAAGAGGGGTTCTTGAAGGACATCAAAAGCGAAGAAGGATTTACTTTGGCGATCATTGCAGGTCCTTCGTCAGGGGATGTCAATCGACCCGTTTGTAATTCAAGCGTTGGCCCCGTATACGCAGCCAATCGCCTGAACGAACTTGCCGATTCGCTCGGTGAACGCGCGATAAGGCAAAACCTTTGCGGCAACAATTTAGGACCGCCTTTGAAAAAAATCGCGGAAAAAATTGTCGCCTCAGGTACAACTTTATGCGCTCAGAAAAAGATGGAACATGAACCCTTGCGTGTCGTTGATGGGGAAGATCGCATTCTCAATCTCGGTAAAGACGGGTTTATTTATGAGGCGGACCAACATTCCTGTGAAAATGGCGCAATTGTCTTGGATCATAGTGGCTCGCGAGCCCTAGAAGAGGTAAAAGTAACCTACTGCGTACTCTAGGCTCCAAGGTTACTTAAATGGCGAAAAAACCAGCACCAACTTCCATATTTAAAAATCTTTACCCTGCAATGGCCGGTCCGCCGCAGGATATCAAAGAAGAAAGCGGCTTTTTTGACGCCGCCGATGGGACCGATATTTTCTGGCGAGTATGGGAAAACGAAGACGCTCCCAAAGGGCTTATTGTTTTGGTTCATGGATTCGGTGAACATTCGGCGAGGTATCATCACGTTGCAAGCGCATGGGTCCGGGCCGGTTACGCTGTTTTTTCTTTTGATTGTCGAGGCCACGGACGTAGCGGCGGAAAACGCGCATTCATTAGGGCGTTTTCAGATTACGCCACCGATTTAGAAGCGGTGGTTGAAAAAGCAAGAGCGCGATATCCAGATTTAAATACCTACATCTTCGGTCATAGTAATGGCGGGTTGATCACCGTTTACCATTCCGCCTATTCCTCACAAACATCACAAATAAAGGCCTATGCGATAACAAGTCCCTTGCTCGGATTTACTGAGGTACCGGCCGTCAAAGAAGCCGCTGCAAAAGTATTAAGCGTCCTCGCTCCGGCCTTAAAACTTGGAACGGAGCTCGACGCGAGTAAGATTTCGCGAAGCATTGAGGTCGTCAAAAAGTACAAAGAAGATCCGATGGTACTGAGCGCGGCGACGGGTCGATGGTTTACCGAAACCAGCAAAGTCACCCTTGCTTTAGAGGAAGGCGTAAAAAAGATTCAGCAGCCCTCGCTTTGGATCATCGCCAAGTCAGATGAGATTGTTGATAGCTCAGCGAGCGAAAAACGATTCCCTGATGTTGGGTGCGAGGATAAAAAATTAGTCCTTCTTCCCGACCATTATCATGAGGTCCTCAATGAACCCGATTGGGAAGTTCACGCACAATCTATTATCGATTGGTTTGGAGCGCATTCATGAAAAGAAGATGGCTTCTCATAGCACAGCTGGTTGTACTTTTTTCAATAAGCACTGCGATGGATTGTGAGGAAAGCAAAGAATTCACTTTAGAAGAAAAGAAAAACATCGTATCTTTGTTTACTAATGGGACAACTTTCCAGGATCAATTTGTGCGCGCGGAAACCTTTCGTGTCATCAATCTTTTGCACGATAAGGATCTTTCAGCGCTTGCCATAGGAAGTGAAAAAGATAGCTCGGCGATGGTCCGTCTGGTGGGGCTACGCGTCCTTTTACAATCCAAGCATGAGAGCGCAAGAAGCAGCGCCTTGAATGCATTTAGCCAAGGCACCGCAAAGGAGCGTTACGCCGTTCTTGAGGCTGCCTTTGATCTCGGAGATCCCGCTTTAAAAGCAGAACTGAGCGCGCGTGCTTTTCGAGGCGACAACCCGCAGATAAAGAGAATGGCGTTTGAACAAGGGTTTCTAGCGCGTATTGATAAAGCCATCCAAGCCAAAGAAAGCAAACTTCTTGAACGTACGTTATTGCCGGATTTGGGACGATTTGTAAGCGAAAAAGATCCGACACTTGCCGCCCTTGCGTTGAAAAAGTTGGTGCAGGCTGGGCAGCCTGAACGCGCTGATCGTTTGTTAAAACAACTCAACGATAAGAACGAAACGACTCAAACCCGACTATTGGCGGCAACGATTTTGGCTCGGGCAAAAATTTCTCAGGCCAACCCCACCTTTAAAAAACTTCGAGACGAATACGATAATAGTCTCACTGGAACAGCGTTAAAAGTTCCTGGTCGCATCGTTCCACCAGAAATCTTAAAATGGGCCATCTTGGGACTCGCGGGTTCGGGTGGTGAGGCAGACATTTTGCGTGCGAATAAGTATCGCATCAAAGCCAATGTTGAGACCTCGATCGATGTTCTGGAATCCTTTTCAAAAAATCCAAATAGCGATGCAGCGATTGCACTTCGAAACGCGATGGGCGATGCCCGAGCTCCGATTCGCCGCCGTGCAATCGAACTCTACCTTACCCGAGAAGACGCAAACGCAGCTTCTCTCATGGAGGTGTTGCCTTCGGCAGATCAGGAAACACGCGTTAGTATTTTCCGTAAACTTGTGGACCACTTCTCCAAAGAAACTGTTCCTCTTTTGGAGCTAAGTTTGAAACGAACCAGCGAGGTCGATCTCACTTTAAAACTCCTAACCGATGTCATAAAAAACAAAGAAGATGCCGCAAAAATCCTCCGACCTTTGGTTCCCCTTCTTGAAGCTATTTATACGAGTGATAACAAAGAGCGTACGCAAAAAGCGCGTTACCTTGTCGCGATTTCTAGTTCGGATAAAGTCGCAAAAGAATCTTTGTTGACCACCCTTTCGGAGAATATGTTGTATGGATATTTGGAATTTGCGCTCATTAATTCACCCAAAGCCCATAAAGCCATCTTTCGAAAATATGCGTTAAGCGACCTCTATTCGGTACGACTTATTTCCCTAGCTGGTCGCATCGCCGCTCACTCTCCCCGACCTGGCGCGGGTTCACCGCCTAGCGTGGGCTCGCCTCGACCCAGTACTACTGCGACAAAAGCAGAATAAAGTTTAGAGAAATAACATCGCGACCAGCATGTCCTCTTCGTCAAAACGATAACCTGGGCTAACAATCTTCACACTTCTTTGTGCCTCTAAATGTGTTTATCTTTTTTTGATGAGTGGTGTTTTTGGGATTGAACCAAAATATATTTTTCTCAAGGGACACCTTATTTGGTAAACCCTTATGTATTTTTATCAAACTCTGGCGGTCGGGTAGGTCCACAGAATAAACGAAACTATTTTCGGAATAGGTATGAACGATGGGTTGATAAATCATGATTTCCAACTCGCCGAATTTACAATGCGCACGTATCGCTTTGCTATCAAATTGGGTGACGCCTATTTGATGATTCGCGTTGAGAATGGCCAGAGCCAACGCTTTTGTTCGGTGGTCAGAAGGTAGGGACAAGAGCTTCAATCATTTAAGTTTCCCGACTAAACGTTCTCGAGGAAAGGTCAACTTGCTTACTATATCGTCCATCTCCCTTTGGTCTTGTCCCCTCCCCCGCTGGGAGAGGGAGGTAAAAGGCTGGTAGGACATGTCACGCCAGTACCTCCTATGCCGCAATAGCCTGCAGGATTTTTGGCGAGGTATTGCTGGTGGTAATCCTCGGCATAGTAGAAGTTTTGGGAGGCAAGGATCTCTGTTGTGATCTGGTCAAAACCCATTTCGCTAAGTTGGGTTTGGTAGCTCGCTCGCATGTTTTCAGCGAGGTTGAATTGGGCTTGAGTTGATGTGTAAATTCCGCTCCTGTATTGGCTTCCTCGATCGTTACCTTGTCGCATACCTTGTGTAGGATCGTGATTTTCGAAGAAGACAACGAGAAGCTCTTCGAAGGAAATCATACTCGGATCAAACACAACGAGCACGACTTCATTATGTGCTGTTTTTCCAGAACACACTTCCTTGTAGTTTGGGTTCTCAGTGTAGCCCGCCGCATATCCAACTGCAGTTATGTAGACACCATCGCGTTGCCAGAAAATTCTTTCCGCTCCCCAGAAGCAGCCCATTCCAAAGAGGACGCTTTCTAAGTGGGCATCAAAGGGTGGATTAATAGTATGCTGATTTACGAAGTGTTGGGTTTGAAGACGTTCTATTTGTTCCGATCGACCTTTTAAGGCCTCTGATGCAGAGACAAGATGTGGGGTTTTGAAATTGAGTTTGAACATAATGTTTGCCCGTAAATTATTTAATATTTAGTCGGTGTATTTAATCGCCGATCGTTTTATCTGCCCAATTGATGAGCGCCGGTAGGATGAGATCTTCAAGCTTCCCACCATCAAAATTATTGGTTCCATGACGTCCTTTATCGAGCGTAATAATCTTCCAATTTTCGGAGAAATTTTTGAACGCATTGGCGTAGGGCTCGCCGGATGGATGAACAATCAAAAGAGAAAGCGCTTGGAGCTGCGCTTTATGGTCGGCGATTTTATTCTGGCCTTCCGTGTAGGATCCGGGTGATAACCATGCCACGGCTTTGGGATCGGGGAGGGACTTATCATCGCGTCCGGTCGTGTAATCCATCACGGATGTAGTGCCGTTGCTGGCGCCAACGAGCATGATTTTCTGAGGATTGGACGCGCATTTGCGATCCGTTGAAAGCACAAACTTCACGGCGGCTTCCACATCAAAACGTCCTTTGGGGCCAGAATAAGCGTCCTTGGCGGTGCCCTCTGATTCTCCGGCACCACGCCTGTCGACATTGAGCACCGCATATCCCGCTTTTGAAAATGCTTCTCTAACGCGTAGGGGGTAACCCTTTCGATTGTTGCTGGGCGGAATCATGTGAAAAAGAATCACCGCACCTTTGGCAGTTGCTGCAGGGGGATGATAATCGGCGGTGAGTTTCACCCCATCGGTTGTCGAAAATTGTACAACGTCAACCTTACCGCAATCTTGGTTTCCGCCATCGGTCGACGGCAGGTCTTTTTCTCCGCCGTCTTTACCGATCTTCATGTCGGTTTTAGAAGACTGATCTTTTTTGCTAAGATCTTTTTGGTTGCTTCCATCTTTAACACTTAGGTCAGGGTCGGAGGAGGCGTCCTCGTTGGATTTGGCCTCAGAGTCGGTTTTGCAATTTGTGAGGAAGAGAAGGGTGAAAATTAGAAAATATTTCATGAGGACTCGTTTTAGGTTCTATCTTAGATTCGCGAAAAGCTTACGCGTTGCGAATAAGAAAAGAAATATTTTTTCGTCAATTTCACGGAATCCTAAATTTCGTCCAAACGGCGAGCTAGGGTCGTAAATTAAAAATATTTTCGAATCGACTCGCTTCGTGGTCTATTTCAGATTAAGAAGAATCACACAAAAATCCGGAGCTATAAGTGATAAAATGGATGTCTATTGTTTTACTTTTTTCAGTCGCCTGTGGTGCCCAACATCAACCTAAAATCGTTTCTACAAAGAGTGAGATTCCTATGGAAATCAAAGCGCCACGCGCAAAAAAAGAGCCTAAAATTCAAGACATTCACGACGACTCTTTGGTCGATAATTATTTTTGGATGAGGGATAAGAAAAACCCGCAGGTTATCGCCTACCTGGAAGCAGAAAACGCGTATACGAAAACAATGATGGCCAAAAGCGAGGCGCTTCAAGCATCGATATTCAAAGAAATGAAAGGCCGAATTCGAGAAACAGATGAAACCCCACCTTATCGCGATGGCGACTATCTTTATTACCAGCGCACGGTCGAGGGTTTAAATTATCCGATTCATTGTCGCAAAAAAAACGAGGCCAATAGTCCCGAAGAAATTATTTTGGACGAAAACAAAATGGCCAAAGGGCACGAGTATTTCGAGATTGGTGTTCTAGAAGTTTCGCCTAATCATAAAATTCTGGCTTACTCTACTGATGTTTTGGGTAACGAACGTTATACCCTAAAGTTTAGAGATCTAGAGAGTGGAAAAGATTTCGAATACGAGATCAAAGATACGTCCTACTCTCTTGTTTGGGCGAATGATAATAAAACGATTTACTATGATCGGGTCGACAAAGCGTCCCGGCCCTACCGTGCTTTTCGGCATGTCCTGGCCAGCGCGCCTGCTGATGACGTGCTTGTTTATGAAGAAAAAGACGAACGCTTTTTTCTTTCATTGGAGAAAACGCGCAGCAATCAATATATTTTTATTCAACTCGCAAGTGCGGAGACCTCCGAATATCGAATGCTAGATGCCAACGCCTCCAAACCGACAGTGACCATTTTTGCGCCGCGAAAACAAAAAGAGGAGTATTATGTCACCCACCAAAATGATGCTTTTTACATTGTAACGAACGCGGACGCCATGAATTTCAAAGTCATGAAAAGTGATCTCAAACACACCTCGAGAAAAGATTGGAAAGAAGTTCTCGCTCAGCGCGCCGAAACCCAAGTTGTTTCCATCGATGCATTTAAAGATTATTTGGTTATTTCAGAACGTCATAAAGGCGTCCCGCGTTTGGTAATCACTACAACTTTTTCTGATTTCAATGTGGTCGAACAACCCGAACCCGTCTATGATGCGTATTTAGTTCGTAACTTTGTTTACGATACTGACAGGATTCGTTTTCGTTATACCTCTCTTGTGACGCCGCGTTCGACCATTGATTATGTGGTAAAAACGAAGGAGCGAAAGCTTATCAAAGAAACACCCGTCAAAGGGTATGACAGGTCCCAATACCAGTCTGAGCGCTTACTGGCCGCGGCATCTGATGGGACACAAATCCCGATCTCGTTGGTGTATAAGAAAGATAAAAAATCGGGAAGCATGCCCCTATTGCTCGCAGGTTATGGCTCCTATGGCGCAAGTTATGATCCCTATTTTTCATCTACCCGCATTTCCTTACTTGACCGCGGCGTCGCCTTTGCCATTGCCCATATTCGTGGGGGCGGCGAGATGGGACGCAATTGGTACTTAGACGGAAAATATTTGAAGAAAAAAAATACCTTTAATGATTTCATTAGTGTCTCAGAATTTCTTATCGAAAAGGGATATACGGATTCGACGCAGCTGGCCATTACCGGGCGAAGCGCGGGCGGATTGCTCATGGGGGCGGTTACAAATATGCGCCCTGATCTGTTTAAGGCCGTCATCGCCGGTGTGCCTTTTGTGGACGTCATCAATACCATGCTTGACGCGACCATCCCCTTAACGGTTACAGAATGGGAAGAGTGGGGAAATCCAAATGATAAGGTATTTTACCAATATATGAAAAGCTATGCGCCCTATGAAAATGTGGAAAAGAAAGATTATCCGAACATGTTGGTGACAGCGGGTTTAAATGATCCTCGTGTTGCTTACTGGGAGCCGGCGAAATGGGTCGCAAAATTACGAGATATGAAGACGGATAAGAATCTACTTTTATTAAAAACGAATATGGGAGCCGGCCATGGCGGCGCGTCTGGACGCTATGATTATTTAAAGGAAGTTGCGTTTGAGTACGCCTTTATCTTGAATATGATTTTGAAGAAATAGGCTTCACAAGCTCCCTACGTTTGGCAATACAAAATCGTTCGAAAAAAGTCGTCATCGTCGGGCGTGCTTTCGCACCGTTTTGGAGAACATGACATCGTTGATTTCAAGATGGTGCGTGGAAGGTAGGGCGTTTAAAGTAAAACAGCTTGCTATTTTCAACCGCGTTCGAAGAAGCCTTCAGGATATCTTTTTTTTAGTTTTCCAATATTCTGGGCAAATGTTTCGGTCTGACTTTGCTTATCTATTCCGGAAATAGAGTCGACGTATCGTTTTGTCGCACGCTTGAGAGGATCTAAAATATCGTTAAATTCTCTTCCGTGAAAAACATGTTTTTTTACGAGTTCACACACCTTTCCGGAAAAATAATACGCGTCTTTTAGATGGTCTTCACTTTGGGAAGGACTGGCTTCATAGGATTCAACATTGAGCGCCCAAAGTAGAGTGTAGGCATACCAATACCCATCGCCGATTTCGTCGGAGCTTGGAAGTTCTGAAATCTCGGCAGCCTCGCCGCTCAAACCTAGGGCGCAGTTTGTCATTAACTCTGCACGTGCGTTCTGAACGTCGCCCTCGAAATCGAATTCCCAATACTGGTGAATTTTGGGGACCGTTCGTAGGCACAAGGATTGGTATTGGGCGCTATTCATTTTCCATCTCGATGTTAAGTCGATTGAGCTCCTCGACGACGATATGTCGTAACTCCTCGTTCACCTCAAAGGCAAAAGGTCCCAAACGAACAAGCACTTTGGACAGTGTTTCGAGCTCATAAAGTGCATCGGCCAAGACTTCGTCTTCAATCCAAAGGATGCTGATATTCTCTCTAAATTGCGCGCTCGTTCCGCCCGTCAGCGCATTTCTAAATGCGACCCTTTGTTCAGCGGGAACACCCCCTTCGGAATGGGGTTCCAAGAAGGTCATCAAATCGTCGAAGCCATCAAAATAGGTGTTAATTTTTTCGGGATCAAAAACAGCAAGGCGCGTTTTTTTATCGTAAACACATATACTTTCTATGATTGAGGCGCTTGAAATATTGGCGCGAAAAGGATCATAGGTTGCTTCCAAGGCTATCGAGCCAAATTTGAAACAAGGGCTTGGCGTGTTTTGGCAGATACTAATGGGTTCGGCGAAAAGACGCGTCATACCGTTTATATCAATGCCGGACACAAAGACGCTATCGCCAGAAAGATGGACAATCTGAGCATCAGGATTTTCGTGTTTGAGCTGACCTAGAGCCATATCCAATTTGTCATAATCGCGACAACGAATAAGTTTACCACAGGGATAGATCGTATGTTGCTTGTGGATGCGATACGCGTCGTTGATCTGGAAAAGGATGGTGTCGGGGATGGGCGTCAAAGAATGTTCGGTCAAATAGGAGACCATATCTTTATCGCTTAAACCGCTCCCAAAACCGAGCTGCATAGACTCGGCACTAAGTTTAAAAATAATCGTCTTTTCTTGACGGTCACTTACCTCGGCAAAAGGTAGAATCCCCTGAAATTGGTCCAAATTGAGAGGGTCAAAAAATACCGAAACCTCGCCGTTGGGCTGGGGCACAAAAGACTTATGAATTTCCATTTTATGCGCAGGCGTCTTTCGAATAAACTTTTGGGTTCCCTCTTTGGACACCTCTAACCCACCAATAAGGTGCATGGCTCTTACCCATTTTGGGATATATTTTTCCATGGTCATCTCGAGCGGATCTAGCGCATGTTCAACAAAAGCGCGATCGACGGCGAGACAATAACGAATCAAAGTATCCACACTAATCCACTGTTCGGTATCAATGCGGGTGAAGACAGAAAGCACATATCGACGAACAGCAGGCAAGGCACCGGTGGTGTTTTGAATGGCACCGCCTCGGCGATTTTCATTCCACCATTCCGTCGTCAGGTAGCCCTCTAGAAAGTTGGAACTCAGAAATTCCACACCTTTTTCGATGGCCGAGATTTCAGAATTTTCGATTTCCAGAAGTTCCATTCCGAATAAAATCGAAATGAGAAACGAGAAATCCCCAAGTTCGGAATCATTGGCAAGCGAAAGGTTTCCAATTTCTGGAACCCATAGTTTTTCGGCGAGGTATTGAATGCTACGACGATTGGGGAGGTCCTGTTTGGTGAGCGTTAAATTTTTCCGTTTTAGACCGTGATAAAGTAGTGCTAAATTGAGTGCCGTTTGCTTTGGATCGTCACTATTTTGTGGTTCAAGATCGTCGCGCGTTTCGATGTTCGCACCAATGCGTTCGTCGGAAACCACGGCAGTTAATACCGTTGCCGCGATGGCAAAATCACGATGAAAAAAGGTCGATTTATGAATCATCTCACTTAAAGAAATATTGTTTTCGTCGACCACCAAAGGAAGGATAAGACCTTTGTTTGCCAGATTCTTCATCGTGCGCGACACATCATTATGGCCACGCAAGGTGAGTTTTTTTCGAATCTGTTCGCCATCAGCGCGACCACCTACAGCGGCAAATTCGGAAAGAATAATGCGTTCATCTTCCTCGATACGCTCGAGAATAGAGGCGACTTTTTCGGGCGAGGCCATCGCTGTAGAGATTTCGTTTGATTCCCAATGGGACACCCAATCTTTGATCGTTTGGTGATCAAATTTGGCGCGCAAGATTTTGATCTCGGCCAGTTTTAGAGGTCCCGCGGCTTTCACGATCGGTGCTATTTCTAAACTCATTCTTCGATCCTTGGATACACGCCTTGTTGGCGGAGTAACTCGCTAAGTGCCTCGGCAAATTCAGCCGGTACTAAAATAGCTTTCGGATTAATTCTGTGATGAGGAATATCGCTCAAATCGACTTTAACTAAAGCCTCTTCAAGGAGCGACGGTGTTTCACAAATAAGAAGGGCGACGCCTTCTGCAATTACTGGTAGGTCTTCCACTGCAAAACCTTGCTAAAAAGGAAACCGGAATCCTAGCGCAGGATCACCATAAGGTCCACTTAACTCCGCAAGTTTACTGATTTTTCATTTTCATTCCGATGAAATATATTATTCCAGAGAGAAAAAATCCGACAAACCATGCGTAGGTGTAGATCGATTGGAAGACCAAAGGGACCGATTCTTTACCGACCAATCCCGCTTGAACCAAAAAACCGGGGACATTAGGGGCGATACCCAAGATCATCGCAACGACAGCAACCGGGTTGTATCCCTTGTTGTACCAATAGGGTCCCTTGCGTTGATAGAGCGCGTTGAGATCAAGTTCGGTTTTCCGAATCAAAAAATAATCGACGATAACAATGCCGCCAATGGAACCTAGCAAGGCAGAATAGCCGATCAACCAGGTGAAAATGTAGGAGCCTGCTGATGCTAGAAGTTTCCAAGGAAACATCGCCACGCCAATCCCGGCTGTAATCATACCGCCGGTTCGAAAGGAGATTTTATGGGGCGCGAGATTAATAATCGCATTCGCGGGCGAGACGACATTGGCGGCGATATTGGTCGATAAGGTTGCAATGGTGAGTGCAAAAAGAGAAATCAAGATGGCAAAACCGCCGCCCATTTTTCCAAGAAGAACGGTGGGGTCGCTAATCGGTTCGCCGTAGATAACGACCGTGGCCGAGGTTACGGCCACGCCGATAAAGGCGAAGAGGGTCATAAAGGTTGGCAGACCGATGGCTTGACCGAGGATCTGATCACGCTGCGATTTTGCGTAGCGGGTAAAGTCTGGAATATTGAGGGAAAGGGTCGCCCAAAATCCGACCATGGCAGTAAGAGAGGGGAAAAAGACCGACCAAAATTGACCCTCTTTTGGTTCCCCTTCGGCGAACTGACTTGGGGCGGAAAGCATTGGCCCGAAACCGTCGGCCTTCACGTAAGCCCACGCAAGAAGCGCCAAACCCATCAAAATAAGAAAAGGCGCTGCCCAGGTTTCAAGAACTTTAATCGATTCAATTCCTTTCCAAATAATGGCAACTTGAATTCCCCAAAAGAGTAAAAAGCACAGAAGTTGAATAAGGTTTATCCCGAGAATAGGAAGAGCCTCACCGGCCAGGCCGTCTCCTAGGACAACCAGGAGAAGCTGGTAAATCGCCTGTCCGCCAATCCATGTATTGATTCCAAACCAGCCGCAGGCGACAAGTCCACGAAGAACCGCGGCGATGTTTGCGCCCAAAATACCAAAACTTGCACGCGAGAACACGGGAAAGGGTATACCGTATTTTGTGCCTGCGTGGCCGTTGAGGATCATAGGAATGAGAACGATGACGTTTCCCAAACAAACCGTAAGTACGGCTTGCCACCAATTCATGCCGGCCGAAATGAGTCCGCCGGACAAAAGATAGGTGGGTACGCATACGACCATTCCGACCCAAAGTGCGGCCATGTTGAAGACCGACCAAACGCGTCCCTCCTTGGGTGTGGGAGCGATATCATCATTGATGAGGGTGGGATCGGGATTGATGAGTTTCATGATATCCTAATTGTTAGAGTGAAAATTGGTAAAGAATGCAACCATCGATGTCAAGCATAGGGGCTGTGAAGGAGGTTGTTCGTGAATTTATTTGAAGGTGTCGAGATAGACCTTCCACTTTGCAGCTCTGATCTCGTTTTTAATTTCGATTGAATCAGGTTTGGTTTGCTCAATTTTGGTGAGCAAGATGAAGTCGCAGGACTCAGGTTTGTCGGAGTGGGTGGGTTTATGAAGTCTGACAAGTGCGCCGACGGCGGAGAGGTTGGAAAGGGCACGTTGTTCTTTTTCAAAGGTTGGATCTGGAAGACGGGTTGAAAAGTTCACAACATCTAGGTCGTGAAGGTCGCCATAGTCGAGCAGATTCGCGGGGGTCTGTTTTGATTCTTTTTCAAAGGCGCAGGGATAGGCGTTTAGTTTGAGTCCATAATGGACGATCGTTGTTTGCTTTTTTTCTTCTTCAAGAATGTCCTCGGGGGTCACCTGAATGATTTTATGTGATGCCAAGGCTTGGCTTTTTCGAATCGCGCGTAGGGTTTGGGAGACGACGAAAGGGTCTTTGTCGAATCCCTTTTTTGCGGCGTAGTGTGCAAGTACTTCAAACTGAGCCACGGCGGCGAGGTAGGCTCTCTTTTCTTCAATTGTCGTGAGTCGTGCGGCCGCGAAGTCAGGAAGAGCATCAATGCGTCTGTTAAATTCGTTGAGAGAAATTTCTTCGCCTTCTAAGATAATCAGCGGTGCGGACCCGTCATGTTTATCGTTTTTTGGATCGGGTTTTTGGGGTGCGCAGCCGACGGCGCATAGACAACAAAAATAAGGTAGAAGACGGAGCATTCTTGGTTTTAGCTGTCGACGAAGAAAGTGGCAATAGGATAAAAAACTAAGATTTAGGAGGTACCTTGTTGCGATCTAGATCGGGGAGATTCAGTCAAACGCGTTCCCAAGCTCCGTTTGGGAATGGCTTCGAACGAGGCATTCCCACGTGGAGCATAGGAACGAGAAATTTAAAGAATTTTTAAATCGCCGGGAAAATGACCGTACTAGATGGTAAGATTTGGATGGTATCTTTTTGCGTTTTGGCGTGACTTAAAGGGTTCAAAATGTTAGATTTTCAAGTCTGTTTTTCGTCCAGAAAGTGAAACCAGACAGGACTATATTTAGGCTAAAAGAATGACCGAACAAACCACGTCCAGTGACTATACCGCTGATAGTATTCAAGTTTTAGAAGGCAAAGAGGCGGTACGAAAACGTCCAGGAATGTACATTGGAAATACCGATGATGGGAGCGGTTTGCACCACATGGTATATGAGGTTGTAGATAACGCGATTGATGAAGCTTTGGCGGGTCATTGCGATAATACCGTCATTATAATTCACACTGATGGTTCGGTTTCGGTCTCAGATAATGGTCGTGGCATGCCAGTGGGTTTGCACACCAAAGAGCAACGTTCGGCGGCAGAAGTTATCATGACGGTATTGCATGCTGGCGGAAAATTTGACCAAAACTCCTATAAGGTCTCCGGTGGCTTGCACGGCGTTGGGGTCTCTGTGGTGAATTTCCTTTCGGAATGGTTAGAGCTGGAAGTCCGACGTGATGGCGGTGTGTGGCAACAACGTTACGAGCGTGGCGTACCGGTTAAATCTTTGGAAAAAGTCGCCGATAGCATCGAAACAGGAACGACGGTTCGCTTTAAGCCCGATAAAGAAATCTTTACAATCACGAAATTTTCTTTTGAGATACTCACACAGCGCTTAAAAGAGCTCTCCTACTTAAACGCCGGGGTGGCGATCAAGGTGCGCGATGAACGTGATGACAAAGAAATCGACTTTAGCTTTGCGGGCGGTATATCCTCGTTTGTTTTAGACTTAAATAAAAACAAAAATGAGCTCCACGAAGACCCCGTTTACTTTATCAAAGAAGTGGAATCGGAAGGTATAACGGTCGAACTAGGTCTTCAATGGAACGATTCCTACAACGAAAATATCTTCTGTTATACGAACAATATTCGTAATCGAGATGGCGGTACCCATCTTTCTGGACTGCGCGGCGCACTCACGCGAACAATCAATACCTACGGTATTTCGGCGGGTTCTCTTAAAGACCCTCTTTCGGGCGATGATATTCGCGAAGGATTAACGGCTGTTCTTTCTGTTAAAATGCCAGACCCTAAATTTTCGAGTCAGACCAAAGACAAGCTCGTTTCCAACGAAGTCAAAGGCGTGGTCGAAGGTGTGGTCAACGAGCAACTTGGGTATTTTTTGCAAGAGAATCCAAAACTCGCAAAAACGATTTGTGAGAAGGCACTATCTGCCGCCCGCGCGCGTGAAGCTGCGCGTAAAGCACGTGATATTGCAAGAAAATCTGCCCTTACTATTTCCGCACTGCCTGGAAAACTCTCCGATTGTCAGTCGAGAAAACCAGAAGAATGCGAAATCTATATTGTGGAAGGTGACTCGGCGGGTGGTTCAGCGAAACAAGGCCGAGATCGAAAATTCCAAGCCATTCTTCCTTTGCGTGGAAAAATTCTCAACGTCGAGCGGGCGCGTTTTGACCGTATGTTGGCGTCCAACGAAATCTCAACTCTGATTTCTGCCTTGGGTTGTGGTATCGGCAAACAACATTTCAACATCGAAAAACTAAGATATCATAATATCATCTTGATGACCGATGCTGACGTGGATGGAAGTCATATCCGTGTTCTACTTTTGACCTTCTTTTATCGGCAAATGCCCGAAATTATAGAGAGAGGTTACCTCTATATCGCCCAGCCTCCGCTCTACGGTATGAAACGCGGTAAGAAAGTGACCTACATCAAAGACGAAAAGCGTCTCAATGCTTTCCTTGTCGATCGCGCCGTGAGCGATATAAAAGTAAGTGGTATAAGCGAGGATGTTCTCGAAAGTGACAAGCTCCGCGATTTCATCGAACGTTTACTGTCCTACCAAGACTCAAATAATAAACTTGAACGTCGCTTTGATATCAAAGTTATTAACGAATATCTGGAAAGCGGCCTTTCCCTTGATGACCTAAACGATGCGTCCAATCTAGAAAAAATTGCCGAAAAAGTTCGTGGAAATCTATCCAAGAAATTCTCGAAAACCCGTTGGGACCTGCCCGAAATTACGAAAAATTCTATCGGTGAATTTGATACGCTGTGGTCAACACGCGTTTCTGGACGCCGCGTAGAAACAAAGATTAATCGCGCGCTCGTTCAATCCACCGACTTTGAACTTCTGGCAAGTGTCTGGCGAGATATGAACAAACTCGGCCTTCCTTTAAAGGTCGATGATGGCAAAAGTGTTGAGTCTTTCACCGCAGTTATGCCGCTTTTGAAACATATTTTGGACTATGGTAAAAAAGGTCAATCTATCCAGCGTTATAAGGGATTGGGCGAAATGAATCCCGGACAGTTGTGGGAAACGACGATGGATCCTTCGATTCGTTCTTTGCTCCAAGTGAAGATCGACGATGCGCTCAAAGCCGACGAAATTTTCACGGTCCTCATGGGCGATATGGTTGAACCAAGGCGCGATTTCATCGAGAAAAATGCGCTTAGTGTACGAAACCTAGACGTATGAGCGTCCTTCATCTACTTGAAGGTCCACCCGCTGAAGCGCTTATTCGAAATGCGCAATCCTACCGCTACGCAATCAACAAACCCGTCATCTTAATCGCCGTCGCATTCGCCAGTTTTTGCTTTGCGATCTGCGGATTTCTTTATCTGAAAACACCCCTCGATGAAGTGCAAATGATTTTAGCCTTCGCTGCGGCCCTTGTGGGGGGAAGTTATTTCTCGCTGCGCTCGATCTACTGGTGGTCCTTTGTCTCCGAGCGCGTCGTGGCCATAAGTGATAATATGTTTATCGTCGGCAAAAAAGACAAGGTATGGGGCATCGATTGGTCGATCCTTGATGTCGACGCGATGGGTATTGAAAATATGGTTCTCTCAAAAATGGGCGCACATTTCGTTGTCAAGGTCGCTGGTGAACACATCAAAGTCCCTCTCTATGGGGCAATGTACTATCTCGAAGATCTAGAAAAATTTATGGGTGATGTTTTAGCCCATGTTCATGTCGAACCAAATAACGAAGATGATGGAGAGCTTTGAACACCTTCGGACCATACGAATTAATAAAACAAATCGGTGTTGGAGGAATGGCCGAGGTATGGCTCGCCAGAGATAAAAATAAAAATCTGTGTGCAATAAAACGCATCCTGCCCCATCTTAGCAAGGAAGAAAGGTTCATCGAAATGTTTCTCGATGAAGGCAAAATTGCCGCCAAATTTGACCATCCCAATATCGTCGAGATCCACGATGTGGGCACCATTGATAATGTGTCTTTCATGGCGATGGAATTTCTTGATGGAGGCGATCTAGCTGATATTTTAGATTGCATTGAAAACACAACTTTTCAAATTCCTATCAATACCGCACTGGAGATCGTCGCGCTGGCGACCGACGCCCTGGGTTATGCGCATCGCTTCAAAGACAAGGGCGTTCCGCAAAATATTATCCATCGCGATATTTCTCCGCACAATATTCTTATCACCAAAGAGGGGCGAGTTTGCCTTGTGGATTTCGGTGTCGCCAAAGCCATCGATAGACACGCGAAAACAGAAACCGGAATTGTAAAAGGTAAACTTTCCTACATGTCTCCAGAACAAGTTCAACAAGAAGAGATGGACCATCGATCCGACCTTTTTTCGATGGGCGTGGTGCTCTATGAACTCCTCACCTTGCAGACCCCTTTTGGCCGAGAGCTCAAAGCCGTCAGCGGTATCCTGCATATGCCCACACCGGACCCACGAGCGTTACGTCCCGAACTTGATGCCTCCATTGTTCAACTTATTTACACGGCACTCGAAAAATCCCCCGATAAACGTTTTGCATCCGCCTTTGAAATGGCCTCAGCCATTCGGTCTATACAAGCGGCTTTCTACCCCAAGGGGGGGCCAAAACTTATTCGTGATTTATACACCAAGGTTGCTGCTATTCCGCGGCCGCCCGATCCCATCTTTCAAGTCGATGACTCTAAGGCGGCTCTTTTCTCCCAAACGACAAAAGAAAATGATCAAAACCAGATCATAGACGGGCCTGTCGTAAACACAAAAAATAATAAACTTACCTACCTTATCGGTCTGCTCATCCTCGCTCTCTTATCGGGTTGGGGAATATATGAAATTTCAAAAGACGATACACCTAACCCGACACTTGCGAGGGCCTCCGTTGAAAAAAAAGGGGAGATAGAAAGGGTTACAGAAACGCCTGCTAGCGAAACCCCTCTTTTTAAAAAAATCCTAGCCACACTTTCTCTTAGAACGCATCTACGACAACCACTCAGCCTTACTCACCTTGAAATGAAGAAAGTGCTCAATTATCGAATTGGCGTAGATACCCAAAATTACCTCATCGATAAAAAGGTAAATAGATTTACGAATATTTTCGAAGATGAACCGAATGAGAAAACTTCCCTTATCGATCCGGGTAATCCAAAAGCGAAGTTTAATTTACGAACGACCCTGGCCGAGCGACGTCAACGACGTAAAGACGCCAAAGACCTCCGGAAAATTCGTGCGGAACGCTTACGTAAGAAAACGTTGGCGGAACGAAGAAAAAAGAAAAGAAAACAAAAGAGAAAAGATAAGCTTATCGATAAAGCCATCCCGAGCGGAATGTAATACTAGATTCCGGCAATCTGAAGGTAGGGATCGAGGGTTTTTACATCACGAATAAACTGCTCTTCTACGATCTCCAGGTGAGGATCCCAAAGCGGTCCTGTTTCATATATTTTTGAACCCTCATGCACACGGTATATGAAGGTAGCCACCTCGGGAATCGCTGAACGATCGGCAAGTAGATTCTGCCGTTCGAGGGGATACTGGTTGCATATTGTTAGCCAGGTAAAGAAGGTGAGAACATGTTCAAAGTCGCGCAGATGAAGTTGGGTTCCCGAACTTGCAAAAAGAAAAAGGTCGTTCATCACTTTGCGCATAAGGCGAGCACGGCCCAATTTTGAATCGTGGAAAATACGAACACCCGCGTCGATAAACCAATCCGGTGAAAGATTCATTCTTGTGCGAATGATATCGTGGAGTGAGTCCGTCCCCGCACTCGTTGGGAATTCTTCTTTCATAATCCCTTGCAGTGCGCGCTCGAGTTCGGTGCCGTTACGTTCCGGCAAATTAAATCGCGTCGAAAATATTTTCGCCAAATATTGCTCTGCATCAAAGGCGTTGACATGGTAGCGATTTTCGATTGAGGTACGGACGATGGCTGGATCGAGTCCCGCGTAAATCGTTACAGGTGCGCCAGCTGAGGCTAGAAAAATAATGCTCTCAATAATTTGAACCTGCGCGCCGGGGGCGCAACGGTCCAGATCATCAATGCAAATAAGCAAGCGATTGCCATATTCTGCCTCTTCGGAACTAATGGAATGTCCGACCAGATCTGAGAAGGCCTCGCCCAATTTAATCATGGGGTCGTTCCATTCTAAGGTATCGCTATTGGATTTTTTATAGGTCCCCATCAAGGATGGTAAACCCATGATGGCACCGCCGATGATCGGATTTCCGGATGCCATCAAGGCCGCACCTCCGGCTTTTTGCAGGAACGCGAATCCGGCCGAGACCATTGTGTTGAGTGCTTTTTCCCTTTCCCCTTTTCCGAGTTTTAAACGGTTTACTAAAATGGATGCGATCGGCGAGATCACGTCCGGTACACTCTGACGCCAGGGGTTTATCCAAATCGGATAGTATTTTTCTGCGTCTTTTTCTTTTCCTGCGAACTCGTCGAGGCGACGATTTCTTTCTTCAATAAAGATACGGGCTAGAAGATCGGTCTTTCCCGTTCCCCATCCTCCTTGAATTGCGATGACACTTCCGGGAGCGAGCTGACTAGCGCGTTGATGAAAAATCGTGGCAAGCTTGTCGTGCTCGAACCAATCCTTTGGAGGATTCCAATCTGAAAGAAGCTGTTTTTGGGTAAAAAAATCTCGTCGAATATTTTTCATGATGGGGTCGCGCCGAGTCTATAAATAGTAAACCAGCTTAGCTTTTTGCGATATTTTCCGCAAGAGCTAAACACTGTGCCATGATCGTCACTTGGGGATTGACACCCAGCGCGGTCGGCAACAAGGAGGCGTCCATGACGTAAAGACCTTCGTGATCGTGGGTACGGGCGTCTTGGGGTCGGACCACATTTTCCTTTGGGTTCTCGCCGATTCTACACGTTCCCATCGGGTGGCTAGCGTACAAATCAAGCGCCGAAACTTTCGTAATGGAACGAATAAATTGTTGGCAAGAATTCCACGAGGTAAAAAATTGGGAACCATAGACCTGGGGACGTACACCTTTGGCACCCGCTTCAAAATACATTTTTGCTACGAATTCTATCCCTCGCTTGAATTTTTGGAAATCACGATCGATGAGATGGTATTTAATATCAGGGTTTTTATTCCCTTTGGATGTCACACTACCCGAGGAGTGGTCGCGAACCAAAATCCCACTTCCGGCAATATGTTTGAAATCCCGAAGGAAGTCCGATGCCGCCGCACCGATGCGACTCGTCTGGGTCAAGAAGGCTTCTGGCGGAGCAGAGAAGGTTTCGGCTAGAATTTCGGTCTCGGTCGGATGATAGGCGAAGTAGCCCTGCGTGGCGCCCGACCAAATACGAACTTCTTCCTCAAACTTTGCCAGTACCGCTGAGCCGGGTTGAATGTGTAAATTCTTTCCAACCATTCCCGAGCTCATCGCAAGGTTATTGTTCTGCAGAAGCAAGGGAGTATAGATGGTCCCCGCCGAGAGAATGACCTTGTCCGCGTGGATAGTAAATTTATTTACCGCTTTTAAGGAATCAGGATCAATAATGTTTCCACTCACCCCGATCGCTCGACCGTCTTTCATCAAAATATTTTCTACACGCGCATCGGCGAAGAGCCTTGCGCCTTTTCGCATCGCTTGGGGTAGCCAGTTCAGATCCGACGACGCTTTGCCACCGACCGGACACCCTGTCTGACACGTACCACAACCGGCGCATCCTGGCGTATTTCTGGGCATGTAGTCGTGTGTCACGCCGCCCATTTTGGTGAAACCGCGGCGAGCAATTTCTGTATTTGTCCCACCGATAGATTTCCTGGTTGGTGCCACGCCGATGGTTTTCTCGACGGTGGAAAATAAAGTTTCTCGATCGGACCAATACTCTAAACCTTGAGCTTTCGTCCATTCATCGAGAACGTAGTCGGGAGCACGAAAACAAATACCCGAGTTTACTAATGTTCCGCCTCCCACACCTCGGCCACTGACCAATGGAATGAATGCATTTCCTACGGCGATACGAACACCGCGATCTTGAAAAAGATGTTTTGTCGCGAAGGACTGTTGGCGGCGAAAATCTTTGTGTTGCCAGAAGCGTCCTGATTCCAGAATCAACACACTCAATCCTGCGTTGGCCAGGACAGAGGCAGTAACTAGACCGCCGGGGCCCGAACCTACAATGACCACGTCTACTTTCTCCGCGATCTCTTTCCCCTTGAGATGTTCGGAAGTTTTTAAAGAGGAGCCAAGCTGGGTATGTGCGAAATAGTCTAGGGGTGTCATGTTAGGCTCCGCATCCGAAACGAATGCCCATCGCACTGAGAACCTTCGGATGTTCACAATAGGCCGTGCTAAACAAAAGCTTGATACTTCTAAAACTTCCTCGCCGTTCTGGAATAGAAGATTGGTCCCATGCATCTAAAATTTCTATTCTTTCGTTCAAGGGTCGTGTTCTAAAACGTGCGAAAGTAGAAAGAGGGAAATCGTCGATGGCGTGAAGCAAGACACGAAGAAGATTGGCCGTGGGGCGATCGATAGCGGCGAGATAATCATCGAACAATTCCACGACGCCAACTTGGGAACCTTTGGGTAAAGGATTGTCCCAGTCGTCTCCGGGGAACATCGCGTCTGCGATGCTATTGACGATTTCAACTTCGTCGGCGCTGAGGATTTTATAATTGGGTGCACGTTCGTTATCGAACCAAGAGTAGATTCGTGCACCGCCACCTAAGAGGCCGAGGCCGCCGCCGATGGCGACGTATTTAACAAATTGTCTTCGATTGAAGTTCAAGATTTTTCCAGGTGAGGGCGGACTATTCCGACCCGCTGGTTTTTTTACTTGATTTATGGAAGAGGATCAACACAAACCGCAGAAACTATTTGTGCGCCAGCACAGTTTTTTGCGACTGCTTGGCTAAGACGACAGTTGGCGGTGTCTTCGGTGTCATTGGCTTTCGCTGTTCCTTCAAGAGGAATTGTTCCAGGGCAGTTATTTAGGCAATCGTTGAGCTCACCGAAATCGGCGTTGAATTCGCTTTTACAGGATTCAAAGTATTCGGTGCAGTATTTATCACACACAGTGACGACGTCTTGGCAGGTGTCGATGGTGCTCATGAGGGAGGCGTGCGGACAATGTGTGGCCGGATTTGAAGCTGCCACATCGACGTGATAAATTCGGCATTGGAGGGTATTTCCTGCGACACGCCCTTCTTCAGCAGCGCGATCTTTGAGAATTGAGCAGGTAGCAAAACAATCCTCGTCATTATCGTACAAAGCATTTTTGCCAACACAATTTGCTTTGGCGTCGGCACAATAAATCTGGCAATTCTCACTAGCCCCTTCCCCCGCATCCGAAGAACAGGCACCTAAAAGAAAAGCTAAAAGAGTAAATACAACGAACTTCATATACAAACCTGAGGAGAGTTGTGTAGATTACCGTGAATCAGAAAACATTCAAATAAATTAGCTCAATGCCGATGAGATTAAATTTTCTCGGCTCTTTGCGATGAAGTGGGCGACGCTTCTAACTTCGCTCAAGCGCTCATCCACTTCTTTGGCGAGCGCGACGACGTCATCATCGTCTTTCCTCTCTTCCAAAACTTGCTCCAGCACTTCCTCAATTTGTCGATAAAGTTTATCGCCCGCCGTTTCGACGAATGTTTTCAGCCGATCGCCGTAATCGTGAATGACGTGTAAGAGTTCTTCTTCGACTTTCTGGCTGGCTGATTCAATTGACTTAACGCCAGCCTCGCGCGCCCGGTCTTTTATCTGAGAATCGACTTTATCTTTCAAAAAGAACGCTAAAACAGGAGCGGCGAGGGTGAGTAATCCGCCGACCAACGCGTTAGCAAAAAGGTAAACTGAAACGCCCAGCGCTCCCAATGCAAAAACACCAACATCGTAGGCGATGGTGTCCACTTCCAAGTCTAAATCTTTGCCCACACCAAGTTCGTCCCGTAAGGATTCGACGGTATCGCGTAGGGATTCGTTGGTTATTTGGATGATTTCTTCGGCGAGCTCTTCCAGATCTCCGGCAAGGTTTTCACCTTCTTTTTCGAGGAACCCCTTAAAGGTGTCTTGGATAAAAGAGGGGAGATAGAGTTTTACATCTTTTGCGTCCGCTTTTTCAATTTCCATGGGTAGGGCAGACTGAAAGGCTTCGTTAAAGGTTCTGAGATTTCGTTTCGCGCTCGCGGCAATATCGGAAACTTTCTCGTCGATAAGATCGAGATTTTCGGCGATGAGCTTTCGCGAACTTTCAAGCTTTTCGCTGACATTGGCAATACGTTTTACGAGTTCATCTTTTTCAAGCAAGTACCCTTGCTTTTTTATCGCAAGGTTTTGTTCAAGCATTGTCGCAATGCGAGCACCTCCGCCGAGCGCGCTGTCGAGAATAATGTAGGCGCGTTGGTCACTTAAAAAGTTCGATAGATGATCTTTGAATTTCAAAAATTCCGGTGGTGCCGGTTTTCCCTCGGATTGAAGATCGAGCGCCGCTTTTCCAGAAAGGGCAAATAGTTGGACCTCACCGATCAGTCCCTCCAGACGTTCGCGCGCGTAGCTTTCGACCTCGGCGGCATCATCTTCATCAAGTGCATCAATTTTACCCAAGATAAAAATAATCCGATCGCGGTTGGCTGTTAAAAGGCGATCACGGATAAAGACCACTTCGCTTTTCTTTAAGACTTGGGTGGCGTCAAGAACATAGAGGATCACATCGGCACGTGGAACGTAGCCGTAGGTGATTTCTACTTTCTGCCGAGAAATATCGTTAACGCCTGGAGTATCGACAAGGGTCAAAGACTGATTAAGAAAGGCGTTGGGATGGGAAATTTCTACAAATTCAGGTTCATCTTTTTCGTCCTCGGCATGACGAATGACATCCTCAAGTTCGCTGAGTTCGATTTCATATTTTTCCCCAAACACGGGCTTCACCGAAATCTTTCGCTTTTGGCCATAAACCAGGTGCGTGATAACAGCGGTTGTTGGTGTAATCCCCATGGGGAGAACTTCTTCATTGAGAAGCGCATTCACAATGGTGGATTTCCCATGATTGAATTCGCCAAGAACGACAAGCGTAATTTGCTCCTGGGTCAGCATAGGCAAACGTTCTTCAAAAACTTCTTTTTTGAGAGATTGTAGGCCACTTCTGTCCGCGATTTCACCAAGTTCGGTGAGGAGATCGGCGACCTGTTCGGCAGAGATTCGACTCGTTTCTTTTTGTGTTTCTTCGCTCATTTTTCGCTCAAATAACTTTGATAATGTCTTCAACTTCTCGATCAATTTCGTCTAAAGGCCGTCCGCCTTTCTCTCCGATCAAATTTCTATAATAACTTGATTCGGCAAAGAGTTTTAAGGCTTGGATCCGTTTGGGAAGGTAGGGATGGGTTTTGGTCAGTTCGGTCAGGCGACCCCACCCCTCTTTGATGTCTTCAAGTTGAGACACGAATTCATCGACGTCCATTTTCGGGTACATTTTTTGACTTCCCAGTCCCATTCTCATGATCGATTCTAAGGCCACCTTTTCATCGCGACAGCAGATCAATCCCGCACGATCGCAGGTAATTTCACTACGGCGACTCCACGCGTTTAGCGCCAGTCCTGCGGGCATACTCGCCCACTTTACGACAATACCTAATCCATTGGCCAATTGCTTGGCCGCACTATGGTAGACGACGTGATTATTTTGAATGTGCCCACTTTCATGCCCCAGTACGAAGAGCACTTGTTCATGGGTAAACGAATCGACAAGCGCTGAATTGACAACGATAAAGGATTCGGTGTTCGTTCCGTAGGTTCCAGCATTAATCGTTGGATTATGGGTGACGTAAACGGTTGGAACAACGATTTTTAGAATTTTTGCACAATGTAAAATTTGATCGTGAAATGCTGGAAATTGGCGCGAGTTTACGCGCACCGCAGTTCCTAAAAGATCGGAACGTTGGAAGGTTTTCCAAAATCTCACCGATGCTTCTACGACCATGCGAACAGGGGCTAAGCGTTCTAATTTTCGGAGAACGCGTAAGTCGCCGGAGAAGGCATAATCACCAAAATTGCCGCGCTCTTCGGCAGTTCCACTTGGGCTTTTCTGTTGGTCAATATAGTGTTGAAAATCGAATGTCGTCATTGGAAATCCTATTTCGTGATTACGAATCGTTTTTTGGTTACGCGTTTCTTTGCATCCATTGCCTGAACGGAAATACGAAAATCGCCTTTGCAAATCATGGGCGGATCCCAGGATGTGGGTGGCTTCCATTCAAAAATATCATCCACCTCCGCACCGTCCCCAAGGGTCATGGACACACCGTTAACGGAGGCAATGAAACTATCAACGACAAGATCGCGATCTGGATCGCTGATATTGACCGTGATTTTATCAACGAGAGGGAAGTCGAAATTGCTATCCTCTTTGCAAGATACTCGGGCATCTTCAACGGCCGGTGGAATCGGTGGAGGAACTTCTTCCTCTTCACATGAAAGGCTTAGAAAGAGGAAAGGAATCGTCACTAAAAGGGTCCAACGCATGATATCTCCGAAAGACTTTCGTTGTAAAAAGATAACTTCGGCTACCTTAAGAAAATTCCTTTAAAACGTCGAGCACGATTATTTAAAAGGTATCGTCTTGTGAGTGTTCGAATTTGAAATCTAAATTGGAATGGTTTTCTTTGTAAGATCAAAGTTTGAAAATCGAAATATATTGGTGACGAGGCCAACAACCCTTCGGAACGGATTTGAGCATGTTGTGTGACGATGAAATCGTACATGCGAAGGAGCCCTAATCGACCAAGAAAAACACGTGGATACAAAATCGAAAATCCGTTAATGTTTGGCAACAATTTATTTGTTGTACTTGTTTGAATTCAGGAGTCATGAACAACAAAGACACGAATGTCGTTAATAATGAGGAGTAGACATGTTTAAATATGTGACACCAAATCTCGATCGAATTCTATCAAGTTTAGTGTTCACTCTTTCCATTTTTGGATGTGATTCGGAAAAGTCCTCTTCGCCCGTCGTTGAAATTGACCAGTCGTCGTTCGAAGATATGAAAATGCGCGCCCAGGACGTGAGCAAGGATCTCGTTGAACCAGAACCGTGTGAAAGCGATTGTCCCTGGCCGAAATTTTCCGGCTCTGAAATCGTGTTTACGAATATCTTTGATTTTGAGGGCACTTCCGTGACATCGATTGCAGCTGATCCGAGTGTTATCCATACCGGTTTTCGATATGAGATGTTTTTTACCTGTATAAATTATGGACTGGGGGATCCTCCACCGACTCAGCTTTGTAGCGCATTCTCTTCCGATGGACGAAATTGGACCCAAACTCCCGGTCCATTTGGTGGAGGTATTCTCTCTGGTGAACAAGGCTCCGGAGCTTTTGCTCTGGAGGGCGTCGATACTGTCTATTTAGGGGTGGATGGATACGCACTTTTCTATTCCACTTACCCCGAGAGTGCGAATGCCGACCCGGTTTCCGGATATCCAGCGACGCTGAGATTAGCAACTGGAACCTCGGTGAATGGTCCGTTTGTGCCTCTGTCCGAGTCGCCATTACGTAAAACCCCAAGTGGACCAGATCATGACGCAATCTATAGTCCAAGTAGCATCCAAACTTCAGAGGGGTGGCAGATGGTTTATGCCGGACATTGTTTTCCGCGACAAGGTGTGGATTGCCCACTGACAGCAGGAGGGGTCTCACTACTTTTTGCGAAAAGCCCTAACCTTTTTGGACCGTGGGTGAAAATTGATCCGCCTGTGTTTGGAGAGAATCGACCTGAATGGGCTGGAATAATGGTAGCTGAACCATCGTTAGTTAAAGACCAAGATTTTTATTATATGTTCATCACTGGGTTTATTGCCGGTCCAGACGGAGAAAAGCCAAACGCTATAGGAATGGTTCGAAGTCGAACGCTTGATGGTCCTTGGGAATGGAATCCAGTTCCCATTATCGAAAAAAAAGAAACGGAAATTGGTGTTGTGGCTCCAAGTGTTGTGGTCCGCGATGGAAAGTTTCAACTTTGGTATACTTCCATTGATAGCGAGGGAATCTATAGGATCGCCTATTCTGAATCGAACTGACCAACGAATTTTCTAGCCGGTTCAATACAATTGGAGGTTTTAAGATTCCTTACGAAGAGTGGTTTCCTTAGACTCACATCGAGCGGAAATGGGACCGATCACGTGAATCAGAAGTAGGATCTTTAAAACAAATTACAAACACCTAACAAACATGGTTCCACGGGAATTCTTTTGAGGCGTTCTCGAGACCAAGCAAGGAATCTATCAAAGACAATGCCGAGACTCTAGTTATTCAACCTCGAAGCTAAGCGTCCAAGAGACAAGTTTTCCAACGTCTACAGCCGCGCTATCAACGATGTGAAGGGTATATTCTCCAGAAAGCACCTCGCCTTTTAATGCATCAAGTGCTTTGGAATCAATAATCACGTTCGCTTGAGCATCGGCGCCTTTATAGACCTCGATGGTCTTCGCGCCTTTTGAAAGCGTGATGCTAAGGTCGCCGCGGTAGGTGTGCTCGACGTTGAGATTAATGAGTGCTTTTGCGATCTTACCGGGCTCATCAATCACGATGTTATCAAACGCGCCTGAAGCGTCGTTATCAGGAATGGCCATATTGGGAGTTGATGTTTTCGTGACCGATTTTTGATTGTCATTTCCAGACGAAAGTTTCGAGCCGACCAAGGCAAAACTGCTTTTCGCGTAACCATCGATCATGATGTGAATCACACCAGCGCCGGCGAGTTCTACACGGCAGGTTTCATTTGAGCCTGATTTATAAGGACGACAATCGTAGTTCGCTTTCGTTGGTTCTGAACCCACTTTGACGTAAAGGTCGGCGTCACCGGTACCGCTTAAGACGAATTCGTAAACGCCAGCTGCGAGCACTGGAGTCTGGAAACGAAGATTTGCGCCACGTGCAAGATCGCCGCTTTCTTGCAAGCCTTTCCAATCTTTGTCTGCGTTATCTCCGCCACCAGGAACGAAGGTATTGTCTTCTTCGCCGGAAACGAGAACGACTTGTGCCGAATCAACGCCGCGAAACATTTGCTCGAAGGTTTGAGGGTCGTCATATTTCATAAGACCGCGAATCAAAGAAATGGTGTCGCGTTCCATCGAACGGAAGAAGGCAGGCATCGCGTTGGTGATGATGTCCACATATTTTGTTCCTTTAGCATCGTCCGGATTTACACGGGCATGGGCGTCATTTAATGCTGAATCAACGTAGGCATAAGTATCACAACCGTTCATGAAAACGATGGAATATTGACCTTGAATCCAATCGCCTTTGTTGGCAAGAGTACGAATATTTGCCCCCAAACCAGCGTGCCCGCCGTAGGCGATAAGATCGGCAGTTCTTGATAACTCTTCATAACGATCGTTGAAATCTCTTCCCGCGGTTCGAACATTATCGACCAGAAGGGTTGTGATTTTCATCGTTTTTCCGTTCCCAAGTGAGACTTCGAAATTGACTTCAGGATGTTCAACACCAGGGTTTTTTGTCCTGGGCTCAATCGTTGGACTCATTCCTCTCAATTCACGTTTCATCTTCTTAACGAATTGATTGTATGCAGATATACCAGCATCGGAACGGGTAGTAGCGCCGTCCTCGTATTTTCCAAAAATGGCAACGATGTTGAGAACATCATCTTCATAAATTTTGTGGTATTCAGGATATTTCCCTGTGGTGTTGATTTCACTCACACTCACATTCGCCGTCGCAGTATAGACGTCTTCGTCGGCGAGCTCGCAGTTACGAGCTGTAGCGCGATAGTAATACCACATCGACGAGGTATCAACGTCATGGGCGGAACGGTCGATGCAATCATGGTTGTATTTTTCAGTGAAGGCGTCTTGGGCGCTTCTTGCCATGTCGATCGGGATTTTAAATTCGTAGGTACTTGGAACGTTGCTTTTCTTTCCCCATGCAACAGGCAAAACCACATCGTAGTTGATCCGTGTACGGCCGTTTTCCTGTGCCGTTTCAACGTTGGATAAAATAATCTTATCCAGACGACCGATTGAATTATGCTCGTTGAGGTGACCAATCGTGAAAAGAAGTTGGTCTTCGATTTGGCCGTTGACGTTAAAGCGGGAGTCGCTGAGAAGCGTTCCGCTAAATGCCATATTTAGGAAAATGGCCTGCACGCTAGAATCGGCTTTTCCATCACTTTTGACGAAATCGCTTTCGCTAATATCCAATTTTTCTACGGGCGCCGAGATCTCTTCAGAACATGAAAAGGTAAGGCTGGAAACAAGAGCTGCGGCAAATAAAGATTTAATTTTCAAAATGATCTCCATCAATGTGGTGTAACGAATAATCAACAAAGCAACTTTTAGGCCAAAAAACCTGCTTTAAATCCTCACGCAAATTCGCGCGATTTAAATCTTATTGACGAATTATTGTACAAATTGTCAAGTCCACTTGCCACCAAGTGGGTCTCTCTTTGCACGTTTTGGATCCAAAACAGCGCGTAAGAGAATGGAACTAGTTCTTGTTAACGTTGAGAACCAACTGGCGTTTTCCACCGACCATTCCCGGCGCTTCTGGTAGATCGATATGAAGGGTTCCAACGTCGGGGTGCTCCTTAATGATCTCTGGTAATTGCTTTACGATTTGGCGAAGAAGGTCTTCATATCCTTCGGGGGCACGTTGTGCTTCCCCGAAAAGATCGTCCAAAAGCGCACGAATATCGATAGGCTTGTTGGGATTGATTGGAATATTTTGAACAGGATTAAGGAAGCCGTAAACGTAGCCAGGCAAACGCGCGCTACCTTCGGTGTCTTTGCGCAACTCCAAGGCTCGGTCTTCTTTTCCCATGATGTCATAGGCTGAGGCTCTGAGCGACCAGAGGTCGGGAAGATCTCGCGCATTCTCGACTTTCGATTCCGCTTGCTTAAGTAAGGCGATCGCCTTCCCACCATCAACGCCGTGCGCAATCACCGAGGCCGCTGCTTGAAGGTAACCCCAAGGCTCGTCAGGAATCAGCGCGATCGCCGTCTCTGCATCTTCGAGAGCCGCCTCGCTGGCTTTTGAAAGCAAAGAAAGTTGGCTCCTCAAGATTGCGCCGGGCGCTACAAATTCAGGCGTTTCGCCTTTTTCAACCAACCAACCTAAGGCTTCCATCGCCGGATTGGTGCGTTGGTGCAAAGCATGGATCCTCGCCAAATTTAATCGAGACTCTTCGTCTTCAGGGTCCATTTGAACAGCGTGGTGAAGATCGCCCTCAGCGATTTCAATATTGCCCAAACGTACGTGAATTGAGCCTCTAATCGCGAAAGGTTGACCGTCTTGATCGTCGGCCTCAATAATACGATCCAAATCCAACATTGCCGCGTTGTAAAATCCCATATGCTCATGAACGATCGCGCGACCAGTAAGCGCATTTATCAAGTCAACATCTTTTCCAATCGCCGCATTAAAATACTGGCGAGCACTTTCTGGATCGTCGTTGTAGAAAGCCGCGTAACCGCGACAACTGTAGGTTCGCGCTTCCCATTCTGGATCGTCGATATTGACGAGTGCTTTTTCGCATAGCTCCAAACTCTTCGCATACTCCTCTTCTTCAAGCGCGATTTCGGCTTTCAAAACGGCCAACTCAAATGCGTTGGGGTGATCTTCAAAGGCATTTTTTAAGGCACTTGTTGCAGAATCTACATCACCATCAAAAAGGGCGTCTTCGATGGTTTCAACATATGAGGAGAGTTCGGTCATTCTATTTCCTTTGTCTTTGGCTCGGCTTTCTTACACCTATTCTTTGTCCAGGGATAGACTTTTGAGTAAGAGGGCGACCAAATAATTTGACAACCATTCTCGCCGAGGTCGAAAAAGAAAGGGCTGACTCATTCGAATCAGCGTTTGTAACGTAAAAACAGGGGAATAATGAAAAGGTATAAAATCGAAAACTGGACCTATGAAGATATCTGTGAATGCAAACCACCGGAGGGCGAAGGTTTTGAACTTCGCTTTCCTGTCAAGGTTTTGGAGAGCCTTCGAAAATTAACGTTTTTTAGAGAAGAGGGGCAACATTCTCAAAGTCGATTCGCATTATTAAAACGCGTAGGTATTGATGAAACTATTTTCCAAAGTGCGCATTTTTCAGCCTTTGGGTTTCCGCATATTTTAGAACATTCAACGCTTGATTTTTCGGATCCAAAGACGTGGCAACAATTTACGAAGACTTCAGGCAAGGGATGTGAAAAATGGGTTTTAAAAACGCTCAAAAACGCGCATTTGGACTGTTTTGAGGTGGAATCAAATCCCGATGGTGGACTCAGCACTTGTAGCTTACTCACTGGAAAACGTAGAGATCTTCATCTAAGTTTTTTCGAACTTCCACTTCGCAAAGGAGATTATTTTCTAGGAAGATTGTTCGAGACCCCGAAAGGAAATTTCGTAACTTTTCCATTCGTTCTCACAAAAGAAGATGCCCTAGAATGTGTAACAACCTTGCAAAATATTTATGTGAGATCAAAGAAGGTTTCTTGGAAAAGCTTCATGAAAAATGAGGGTGCGATTTCCTGCTTGTCTTTCCTCGTGGGTTTATTGAACACGTCCTTGTCCGCGGACATGGCATTATCAGGGCTTGGCCCCCATGCCTTGGTTTCTCTACAAAATGCATTTTCGGCTTTATCTGGGAACGTGGAATGCGAAAAATGCCTGTATGAAGGATTTACAAAAGAAGGGTGGATGTATTCCTTTG
>Ga0256840_1000512_pt1 | contig 39595 bp, 26 predicted proteins | sample 355202metaG_FD_185969 | JGI IMG/M metagenome (GOLD analysis project Ga0256840, IMG submission 185969) | Hydrothermal vent microbial communities from Mid Atlantic Ridge, Atlantic Ocean - 355-202 | ecosystem: Environmental > Aquatic > Marine > Hydrothermal vents | place: Atlantic Ocean: Mid...
AAAAACACATGACGGATATACAAAATCAACCGCAAAGAGTGATATCTTATTTTAAGCATCCTAAAATTTCTTATGCTGCATAAATTGAGCGGTAATATCTAGCAGGGTTAATACCTCGGAAAAGATTGCATCTTTGAGTATCCCAACATTCATTATTATAAATGTTAAATGTAAATGGGAACGACCGTAATTGTGCTCCGAGACTGGCAATACCTCCGCCAGCTCCATTAATACTTACATTGTTCTCTATTAAACCTGCAAAAATAATAAGAGAGTGATTGGTGAAAATTCCACCTCCACTGCCAATTCCAGTAATAAATCCAGCCGTGTTATTTGAAATATTGGCTGGATTTGTATTGTCACCTATACAGGTGTCTTCATTACAACTCATGTTTCCATGGATAATTACATAACCATCGTCCGAATAAATACCACCACCATTACCCGATGCAAAATTTGATGAAATGCCTGCCAATCCGCCATCGGCTGAACCAGAATACATTGAAAATTGGCAATCTTTCAAATGCACGCCACCACCATTACCAAAACCTCCTGACACACCAATGCCATTGGCTCTATTGGCACTTATTCCACTCTCGTCAAGCAGTAGAACTGAAGAATTATTACCACTACAATAGAGTCCGCCTCCATATCGAGCTACATTATTAAACACCCTTGAGTTTTCTAAAACCATATCGGTATCTCCCGCTATAATGGCAATACCTGCGCCATAATGGGCATTATTATTAAGAATATCTAGATTAACCAAAGAAAGCATAGAGTCTACTACCATTACTAGTAAGCCACCACCTGGTCCAATACTGTTACCATCAATAAGGCGTAAGTTCTTTAAAGAGATTGTTCGTCTTTGAGTGGTATTTTGTATTTTGACAACAGAATCGTTGTCACCACCATTAATAATTGATTGGTGGTTGCCAGGACCGCCAATAGCATTGGGTAAACCCATGTTAAAACAATCTAGATAGCCACCAATAATAGAAACGTCCATATCATCTATAATTAAGTTTTCATTGTAGGATTTATTGCGGGCTATTCTTATTTCATAAACACCCGTTAGGGCAAGAGCATTTAGCGCAGATTGTATGGTACTATATGCGCACTGGTTATCTGCCCCCACTGATAAATATCCTCCTGTACCTTTAGATTGGGAAAGTTGCTTTATCGAATGAGCCAAAGCAATATCTGCATTGATCATTTGCTGTATTTCAGGCTTAATCAGTTTTTCGGCCTGAGAAAAACCCGTTATTGTCACAAGTATTAAAAGTATGTATGTTTTCATGATTGAGTTCCTTTGTTATATTTTTGCTAAAATCAGCCATTGTTTTATTTTGGATTAAAGGCAGGTACTGGAATTCTGATGTGATTCAATTTTCAAAACCATTTTCAAAAATCAAATCATTGATGTCTGTGAATATATAGGCAGAGCCAGAATTAAGTCCACGGTCGTTTATTCCTTGAGCACCGATTAAGATGCGATCGTCAAAAATACTAACAGAGTTGCCAAAATAAGCTTCAAATTGAGGGTCAGGCGAGCGAATAATTTCAGTCCCAAAGTGAACACTAGACCAATTTTCACCATTATAATGATACAAATAAGCTGAACCAGTACCAAAATTTTTATTTTTGACACCAACTAAAGCTCGATTACCAGATAAGCTCACGGACCCACCAAAAAAATTGCCTGTTTGAGCAGTATCAGAAGCTGTTAATTTTTTAGATTCTGACCAAAAACTACCATTAAAATCAAATATATAGGCAACTCCAGACATAATATGAAAGGCATCTTTATATGGAGCTCCAATTAATATTCTATTACCGGATAAGCTTACAGAATTTCCAAAATGATCACCAGACTCACCATCATCTGCGCTTAGTTTTGTGGTTTGACTCCAGCTATTCCCATCAAAATCATAGACATAAGCAGCACCATAATCACTGCCATTTTCATCATAATATGCCCCAATCAAAGCCCTGTTGTCCGATAAACTTACCGAATTTCCAAATAGATCGATAGCCTCGCCATCATCTGCGGTTAGTTTTGTGATTTGATTCCAACTATTCCCATCAAAATCAAAGACATAAGCAGCACCAGAACTAACGCCATTGTCATCGTCTCCAAGTGCCCCAATCAAAGCCCGATTGCCGGATAAACTTACCGAAGCTCCAAAGAGATCGTCAGCCTCACCATCATTTGCGCTTAGTTTTGTGGTTAGATTCCAGCTAGTCCCATCAAAATCAAAGACATAAGCAGTACCAGATTGAGAACCGTTGCTATTGTCACTAGGTGTCCCAATCAAAGCCCGATCATTAGATAAGCTGACTGATAAACCAAATCGTTGCCTCGTTGAGAAAGTGCCAGATTCCGCAATTAGTTTTTGTTTTTGACTCCAGCTACTCCCATTTTTATCAAACACATAAACCGATCCGGAGGCATCTCCATTGGAGTCATCAAAGTGAGCACCAATTACTAACCTGTCATTAGTTAAACCAGCTGCAAAACCAAATTGATCTTGTAGGCTAGCATCACTTGCAGTGAGTTTTTGACTTTGACTCCATATGTTACCATTGAAATTGAAGACATAGGCTGCACCTTTATTTGTATCAGTAACTGCTGTGATTAATGCGCGGTTACCCATTAAACTCACGGAGTTGCCAAACTTAGCATTGGCTTGACCATCTGTTGCTAGGATTTTCTGTGATTGTGTCCAAGTGTTATTGTTAAGGTTAAAGACATACGCAGCACCCGAATTACCTCCGTTAGTATTTTCACCTGTTGCCCCTATGAGAGCAGTATTGCTAGATAAGCTTACAGAGCTTCCAAATTGATGGTTAGAACCAGCATTAGTAGCTGTCAATTTTTGACTTTCCAACCAATCAGTTCCATCAAAATCAAAAATGTAGGCAGAACCAGATCCATTGGCATTATCGTCATTATTACTGTTGCCAATCAAAGCACGATTTCCAAATAAACTAACCGATACGCCAAAATTATCCGCATCAACACCATCCGATGCTAGCAATCTATCCGTTTGTGTCCAAGAATTATTGTTAAACTCAAAGATATAAGCAGCACCTGTTGTTGCACTAATGCTTTCGCCTGCTTTATCAGAGCCAATCAAGGCTCGATTTCCTGATAGACTTAATGATCCTCCAAATTTATAACCAGGCTGAGCATCATCAGCAATTAGTTTTTGGGTGAACTGCCAACTCACCCCATCAAAGTTATAGACAAATACCACCCCAGCATCATTATCGGCATCATCATCTTTATTTGCCCCAATTAACAATTGCGTCCCAGATAAGCTAACAGAAATTCCGAATTGGTCATCGTTGTTGCCATCAAAAGGAGTTAGTATTTGCGATTCAGTCCAAGTCGTTCCATCAAAATCAAAAACATAAACAGCACCATGAACTATAGTATTAAGACTATAATTTGGTGCGCCAACAACCATGCGATTGCCATCAACCGACACACTGTTCCCAAAATTGTGGTCTTCTCCGCCACCTGCTGAGGGCAATAACTTAACTTCTTGCACAGCAGTTTTTAAACTGGACCATTGTTTGTTATTCATATCAACGGGCTTATGCTGGTCAATATTATTTTGTACAGTATTGGCTCTGACAATGCTTGAAAGTGGCAATAATACCAATGTTAATACCAATGCTAATCCCCGTGTAATAAGTTTGTTCATATTTATTCTCCTGAATTTTCATCCATATTATTATTCATCACCTTTGTAAACATGAAGATTGTGTATTGATAGTGTGAAGATTGATTTTTTTATGGCTTTTTATAAACATCTTTAAACAGCAAGATATCCACAACTCTTGATGAGGCGCCGTTATAAAACCCTGTTTCTTTAACAAAGTCCTTGGGATTATTAAATGTCCCAAAGATGATATCAAATAACGGTAAGTCCGAATAATTGTATGCATGCACACCTTTTTGGTGATGGATGCTGTGGCTTTCGGGTCTTTGAATGAAATATCCAAGCCATTGTGGTGTTTTAACATTGGTGTGTTGAAAAATAGCTAAGAAGGTGGTGATATACAATACATTGGTGGTTGATTGTGGTGATAGGCCAAGAAACAAAACCAAGCTTAAGCTGCCAATCATGGTAAAGCCAATCATGTCTAATGGGCTAAAATAATAAGCACCATAAGCATCAATTCTTTCAGCACTGTGGTGCATTTGGTGAAAGCCTAACCATAACCATTTGCTGTTGTGCATGGTGCGGTGCCAGATATAAATCAACAATTCAAAAACAAATATACCAACAACACTGCCCATTATTTTCATGCTACTGATATTTATCAATTGAAATTGAATCAAGTATTTATCCCACAGTAGTGGTAAATAATTGGCCAAATAAAAATACAGGCCAAAACTTATGAATGTTCTAAATTTCCAGCCTTTGACAGGAGGTAATTTTCTACCAGGAATTGCTGTCTCAATAAGTATCAAAGCTAAATAAATAGCAATAATAATTAATGAAACAGGGTCGATAAGTAATTCAATAGGGGTTGGCATGTTGTTTCTCTTGGTGTTTTGTTTGTTGGGTAATGTGCCTTAACAAAGAAACTTCTCCTTGTAAGGCACAATTTAGTTATGCTTATTTAACGTCTAAGACGAAGGACAACTCTTACATTTACACCAAATGATGAATTAAAACCCAGTAGTTTTTGAGTAGAAGTTCCTTTTGCACGACCAAACTTACCAGTCCCACCAGTGATAGCACGATCTATGCCAACATTAATATCTGCTAGCTCATAGCCTTCGGTGATTATTGTCTGTCTTCCATGTTTTTCTTTTAAGTCGAATATTTGCGTCGTAACAACCCAAGGGCCAGTAACAGTACTTGCACCTTCGCCGATATGCCATCCTCGACAAACCCACCTGCCTAATACCTTTTCAGGATAAGCAGGGCTTCCATCTTCGTTTACACCATTATGTGTTTCTAGAAAATTATAAGGATAAAGATAGCCCTGTGTAATAAACTCTCCACCATACGCAGGTAGACCATTCTCATCTACAGGTTCAGCATCAAAAGAAAAGCGTGAACCATTTTCTGCAATATCAAAGCGTTTAATTTTATTAAAATGAAATTCATTAATTGGTTTATCGCTTAATTGGTTTAATTCAGAATTAGTTAAACCTTCTTTTGCATGAACCTGACCTATAATTATTGATGAAATGACAAACAATATAATTATTGCTACTTTACTTGCCTTTATTTTGTTTTTGTTGATATTTAACATTGTATTTCCTTTCGTTTAAATGAGCTTCCATGATAGATGTAGAGTTAAATTCATAAATGAAGATAAGGTATTTATTCCATGATAATTATGTACTTTTTCGATGAAGAACAATAGTTGCCGAAATCTGAAAGATTATCCTGACACATAGATAAAGAGCGATAATATCTATTAAAATTAGTGAATTTAATCACCTCATATAAGCATAGCTGGCTTCTCGGGAATCAATTTTTAAAAAAAAACAGGTCTGAAATCACACTTTTAACCTGAAAATTAAGTAAACTGTTGGTGGCAGTCTGTTTTCACTGGCTTATAAATGATACAAATTAGGGGATTTGTTCTAGACATGCGTTATAAATTTAACACTATTGAAGTTGACACAGAAAAATTCAGCCTGTTGACAAATGGCAAAGAAACAGCTGTGGAACCTCAGGTGTTTAATTTAATCGTCTTTCTAATTCACAATAAAGACAGAATTATATCCCGTGATGAAATACTAGACAATATTTGGAAAGGCCGTGTTGTTTCAGACACCTCCATCAATAACCACATTAAATCGGCCCGCAAAGCCTTGGGTGATGATGGTCACAAACAACAGGTGATAAAAACCACTCATTCTCGTGGTTATCAGTTTATTGCTGAACTTGAAGGTGATTCGAATAGTACCGAAACCAAAACAAGCACTTTTCAGCCCAAGAAATTCCGTTCAAATATTCTTGTATTATCGGCTTTTATAGTATTGACTTTATTTGCTATATATTATTATCAGAAAACACAACTTCGTCAATCTGTTCAAAAAATTGCTAACTATCAGGACATGGCTTATGCGACCTTTGTTGCTCAAGCTAAAAGAAGGAATGAACTGGTAGACATGATTGAGAAGCGAATTGGTGAAAAGCGTGAGATGCAATTTGAAAAATATTTTTCTTATTATTTCAAAAAATTAAACAGCCAAGAAAAATTTGTGTTTTATCAAATTAGGGCGATGACAGAGAACGGCTTGTACCAAAACAACCTAAGAATTCTTGATGAACTAAATGGCCATCCGAAAATATATAAACTCATCAAAGGAAGCAAAGAATTACAACAGCATTTAACCTTCTGGATAAATAAATACCACAGTGTTTTTACCCAAAGAGAGGATATGTGTCTATTGTATGTCGGGGTTGAAGATGATGTGCCGTATCCAAGTGAAGTCAATAAAAATGTTAAAGATTGGTTGCTCAGTCATTCTGCAAATCCAACCCATGAAATTGATAACAACAGTCAAGCAACCACTCCTATTACGGAAATAAAAACAATAGATGATGATAAAAATATTTCAACTGGCACTCCGAAATCACTAGCAGTTTTGCCCTTAATTAATTTAAGCCCAGAAAAAGAAACTGATTTTTTAGGATTTGCCTTAACCGATCAAATTATTGGAAAATTAATTTATAATCGAAATATTCAAGCCAAACCCTCTGCACTTGTAAGGAAATACAATAAAGGTGTTATCGATACCGTGGCGATTGGAAAAGAATTAAATGTCGAGTATATTTTAAGTGGCAATTATCTAAAACAAGATGACTTATTGAGACTGAACTTTGAATTGGTTGAAGTTAAAAGCAAAGAATTAATCTGGAGAGAATCTCAAGAATTACCCTATGAAAGCCTCTTTAAGTTACAAGACAGTATTGCCAATACATTGTCCCAAAAAATTGATATGGGGCTATCATTTGAAGAGTATGAAAACAACAAGAATCGCCAACCAATTGATGTCATTGCTTATGATTATTATCTACGAAGCATTGCTTCTCCCATTACCAAAGATGGCAATAAACTGGCACTTGAATTATTAGGTAAAGCCATTATCATTGAGCCTAATTCGGCTCCAATACATACCCAGTTAGCCCTTAGACTACGCTATGGAACAGTAGATGAAGATGGATTAAATAAAGCCAGAGCGATACAACACTTGATTAAAGCACTAGAAATAAACTCCAGATATTTCGCAGCTCTGCGGCATTTATCAAGGATTTACTATGACACAGGTGAATTCTTAAAGTCTTATAACTTGGTTAAGAAAATGCTGATTATAAACCCAAAATACAGTACTGCCTATTACACTCTGGGGAAAATTTACCGTAAATCAGGCATGATTGAACAATCAATAACAATGTTTAAAAAAGCCTTGTCTTTAGAAGGAAACATCGACACTCGCAATCAAATTGGTGCCAGCCTTTTTAGCAATTCACAATACCAACAAGCCAGAAAGTACTTTGACCCAGAAACAAAAAATGCACCGTCATTAGCTTGGCAAGGAAGTATTGCTATTAGGCTTGGAGAAAACACAAAAGCCTATAAATTATATCAAAAAATTGCTGTCTTGTATCCTGAGAGTTATTGGGGAAAAGATGCTGAAATTTTTATGGCTATTATTAAGGGTGATAGCAAAAATGGTTTACAACAATTAGCAATACAGGAAAAACGTTATGTGGATGTCTCTGAACCCACTTACTTTATTGCCAGTCAATATGCAGCTTTTGGCGATAGAAACAATGCATTAAGGATGTATGAAAAAGCAGTCAAGGATGGGTACTACAATTTATCCATGATGCGTTCAGATTCTTTCTTTGATTTCCTACGTAAAGATGCCAAATACATTGAGATATTTAACTTGGCTAAACAAAAACATTTAGCTTTTAAACAAGCCATAGCCGATGATTTATAAATTTAATAACAGTGAAGTTGATTCTAAGAATTATCGTTTGCTGGATAATGGCAAAGAAATTTCGGTAGAACCACAGGTGTTTAACCTCATCGTTTTTTTGTTAGAAAACAAAGACAATGTGGTTAGCCGTGATGAAATATTAGATAAACTTTGGCAAGGGCGTGTGGTTTCCGATACCTCGATTAATAACCACATTAAATCAGCCCGAAAAGTTCTGGGTGATGATGGTATCAAACAAGCAGTTATCAAAACCATACATTCACGTGGTTATCAGTTTATTGCTAAAATCAATACCAAACGTATTCAAGAAAATAGCAATGATCCAGCCGTAGATAACCCAAGTAGAAGTCTTTTGAAATTTATTGCATTCGGTGTTTTTATAGCCATTTTTTCACTGTTTCTATGGCAGAACAATACCAGTAAAACACCTGATATACTCAAACTGATTGATACAGAACATGTAAGCGTACTTGAATCGATTGCAGTTTTGCCTTTTGCTAATAGCAAACCAGATGTTGATACAGATTTTTTAGGGTTTGCTTTGGCCAATCAAATTATTGGCGATCTAACAAATCTGGATAAATTCACTATTCTTCCGGCTGGTTCAATCAGAAAGTATAGAAACCAAACAATAGACCCTATTTATATCGGTGGGGAGCTTGTTGTTGATTATGTTCTTAGCGGAAATTATTTAAAAGAGAATAACGAAATTCGGTTAAATGTTGAACTGATTGAGGTAGCCAATAAGCAATTGATTTGGCGTGAGTCCATACATGTGGATTATTCCAACACTTTTGCTTTGCAAGATAGGGTTGCACAGAAGGTTGCCAAGGGTTTGAAAGTTGGCTTTAGACAAAACTCCTCAACCGATAAATTCCAAGACATTCCCAATAGTGCCTTAGCCTATGAATATTACTTACGTGGTATCTCTTACCCTTTTTCAAACCAAGGGCATAAATTGGCTGTCGAAATGTTGGGCAAATCTATTCAACTAGATGCCAATTATGCACCAGCATATGCACACTTGGGCAATCACAGAAGATTGCTAGAACAACATGGACGAGTGATTGTTTCTGGTTTAGAAAGTGCTGAATGGTATTATAACAAAGCACTGGAGCTCAATCCTGAATTGATAGAAGCCATGAGCAATTTGGTTTCATTATATACAGAAACCAATCGGATAGAAAAAGCTGTGCTGGTCACTCGAAAAATGCTAAAAATAAATCCCAATAACGCACAAGCTCATTTTTCACTGGGTTATATCTATCGCTACGCAGGTATGCTTGATGAGGCCATTAAAGAAATGGAGATCGCATTAACTATTAGTCCTAATAATAGCCGATTCAGGTCTATAGTTGCTACTTATGTGAGTGCGGGAAGGTACAAGCAGGCCTTGTCTAAAGTTTATTTGGACGAGGGCGATTATGGTATAGGTTATAGTGGGATTATTGCCTTTAACCAAGAAAGCAACACATTGGCTTTAGAGCGATTCAAGCAAGTACTTGCGATTGACCCCAATGGTATTTGGGGATTAATTGCGCAAGTTTATATTGCAGTTATTAACAACGATAAGTCAGCAGGTTTAATGGCACTAAATAAAATGGTAAAGACCAATATTGTTGATGCGGAAAATTATTTTTATTTCTCTAATTTTTATGCACTGTTAGGTGAAGAAAAATCGTGTATTGAAATGTTAACTAAAGCAGTCAATACGGGTTATTTCAACTATCCGCATATTTCTCAAAACCAATCATTTAATTTTATCCAAAGTAATCCACAATTCATTGCCATTTTAGAGAAAGCCAAAAGACGACATGATGCTTTTAGAGAACAATTTTTCTAAAAACAGACAATCAACACACAATCAATACATAATCTTCATGTTCTAATATTTTCTCCAAACTATACTGTGCCTACTTAAAACACAATCAGGAAAACAGTATGAGCATTAACGAAGATAAATTAAACGCATTACTTGGACAAGTAGTGGTAGAAATGGGAGCTGCTGCCAACGGGCCATTAATTACAATTGGTGACAAACTGGGTTTGTATAAAACCTTGGCAGAGTCAAAAGTGTTAACCGCCAATGAATTAGCTGATAAAACTGGTACAGCCCTAAGGTACGTACAAGAATGGTTGGCTGCACAAGCGGCATCAGGTTATGTCGAATACGATGCACAAAACCATCAGTTTTATATGACTCCAGAACAAGTTGCGGTATTTGGTGATAACAAAAGCCCTGTATTTATGACGGGTGCTTTCTATGCAATTACTTCTTTGTATCATGATGAACCTAAGATGCTAAAAGCTTTTAAAACAGGAGAAGGTATTTCTTGGGGAGATCATCATACATGTTTGTTCTGCGGAACTGAAAAATTCTTCAGCCCATCTTATGAAGGCAATTTAATCTCCAGTTGGATTCCTGCATTAAAGGGTGTCATTGAAAAGTTAAAGAAAGGAGCGAAAGTAGCGGATATTGGTTGCGGTCATGCAGCATCAACAATAGTGATGGCAAAAGCTTTTCCAAATTCACATTTTATAGGAATAGACTTTCACTCAGATTCAATCGCACAAGCCATTGTTCGTGCAAAAGAAGCGGATATTGAGAATATCGAATTTAAAGTCGCTACTGCAAAAGATTATGCAGATAAAGATTTTGATTTTATCGCATTTTTTGATTGTTTGCACGATATGGGCGACCCAGTTGGCGCTTGTGCTCATGCCAAACAAGCCTTAAAAGCCGATGGATCAATGATGATAGTTGAACCTTTTGCCAATGATTCAATAGCAGAAAACCTCAATCCTGTGGGTCGCGCTTTTTATGCATTCTCCACACAATTGTGTATTCCTTGTTCACTCAATCAAGAAGTAGGATTGTCATTGGGTGCACAAGCTGGTTTAAAAAGATTAACCGAAACCATAAAATCAGGTGGCTTTAGTTATTGTGAAAAAGCCACAGAAACTCCATTTAATTTGATTTTGGAAGTTAAACCCTAAATGTTGTTTAACAGGTAATCAATACATAAAAAACAGACAATCTTCATGTTTGAATCGTGTTGAATGCTTATATTGTAGACAGTTAAATTCAATAAAAGGATAAAAGTATGAATAAAATATTGATAGCATTACTATTTTTAGTTTCACAGTACGGATTAGCGAAATCGTTATGGGGCTTGAATTCCGATACAGAAAGTAGATTACTTTCTGCTTTAGAATTGTCGCATGCCCATAAGGTCTCAAAGAGCAATAAGATGGGCGGTTTTGTTACTGTTGGGGATGACAGTAATTGTGATTTTCGTGTTGGAGCCAACAAAATTCAAAATGCCATTGATAGTGGAGCTACTGAAATTAGAATTGCATCGAATTCTATTTATGAAGAAAATGTCGTGATTAACAATCCCAATGTGAGTTTGATTTTAAGGGGAGGTTTTTCAGATTGTTCACAAGCCGATTTAGGCAATCAATCTGACTTGGTTGATGATTGGGCTATAGTTGGCCGCTTTCCTGGGAGTTTTGGTGCAGTTTTTTTGATTACTGGATTGCCACAGGGTAATACTATAGTATTTGAAAATATTAAAATAATCAGCAGCGATCTTTTAACAGCATCAGGTTCAAGTATTAAAGTTGACGGTAGTGATTCGGATTTAATCTTAGATAAGGTGTGGATAACGCAAGGTGCTGAAATTTCTGGAGGAGGTCTACAGATTTCTAACAGTAATAGCACTACAGTATTGAAAAACACTGAGATATTCAATAATGCTGCTGCGAATGGCGGTGGCCTCTATTGTAACAATACCAGTGGTGTATTTAAAAATACAACGATTGTTTTAGATGAAACAAGCAGTATTCATGATAACAGTGTTAGATTTGATGGTGGTGGAGCCTATATAGGAAATGATTGTTTACTTACGTCGTTCTCTGGTTCGGTTATCCTTTCTAGCAACAGCGGAATTGTTAATAATACGGCCAATAGAGATGGTGGTGGGCTTTATGTAATTGATGATGGAAAGGTACTCATATATGGAGGGAAGTTATGTGATGTGAATAATGAGTGCTTTGGAAATGAAGATGCTCCTGCCTCGGTTTCTGGAAATAACGCTGACTCAGATTCATCGGGTTTTGATAGTGGAGGTGGGATATATGCTTCAGGGTCAGGAACTGATATCACAATTATTGCAGGATATCTATCAAAAAACACCAATAACAATGGAATTGGTGGCGGTTTAGCTCTATTTGATAATGCACAATTAACGATTAATCACCCACGTAAAAACAATTTAGCATTAAGTTGCTGGAATTCCTATAAATGTAATATGTTCGAAGGGAATTCAGCCATCAGTGGAGGGGCGATTTATAGCAGTAGTTTTGCAACAATTGAACATGTGTTTTTTGAAGACAATGAAGCCGAAAATGGTGCTGTTATTACTTCTACAATTTCTTCTACAACAGAAATACAAAGTTCAGTGATTGATAACAATGGCAGTGGTTTATTTTTTAATAGTAACAGTATTTTTGAAGTAATGGATAACGCGAATTTAAACATTAAGTATTCTACAATTGCAGACAATATTTATAATGGAGTGGTCTTTGATGTGGTTGGATCTTTCAGTAATTTTAACATTCAATCATCCATTGTGCATGATAGTTCTGGCTTGAACATCATCAATTCTTTCACAGGAACAGTTTCCAGTAGTTGTGTAATGGGACACGAAGTTGCCTCACTAACTGGTACTTCAAATAGTATTAATGACCCAATGTTCATAGATAGATTGAATCGAAATTATCATTTAAATAGTACCAATTCCCCTGCAATAGATTATTGTGATGCTATTCCATTGATTGGGAACAATATTCCTATGCCAAGTAAAAAAGACATAGACTTTCAATCACATGGTTTCGACAATATTAATCTGAGTAATTTATTAGGACCATATGATTTAGGTGCAGATGAAGCTTATCCTCAAAATTTCGTGACAGTTGGCATGGGTGCAAGTTGTGATTTTAATACCAATAGCCAAAGTATCCAAGATGCCATCAATACAGGAGTACAAGAAATAAGGTTGGCCAAAACGGGGAGCTATACCCAGCCTTTTACTATCGATAACATCAACCTTAAACTAATCGGAGGTTTTGAAACATGCGATGATGCATTGAATAACATACAAACGTTTACTTCAACCTCATTATTGGGAACAATTGGGCCTGTAGAGCCAATAATTATTATTAAAGGCAGTTCTTTAAGAAATACTGTTATCTTAGAAAAATTAATTTTATCAGGAGCAGACAATAGTGCTATTACAGCAATTAGTACCAATACAGAGATTATATTGAATAACGTACTAATAAAGCAGAATAATTTGGCTATAGGTTTTTCAGGTGGGGCAATATTTACCAGCAATAGCAATGTAGATTTTACTTTACACAACTCTAGAATTTTACAAAATACTGCGACAAATGGAGGTGGTATTTACTGTAGTGGAGAGGAGGCTTCAATTAAACTAACAGGGTTGAGTGGGATTGTCAATAATTCAGCAGATGGAAAAGGAGGGGGCATACACATTACCAATGGTTGTCAATTGACTGTCTATTCCGGTACGTTAGACCCCGTTTCGTTGACTTTTACTGGTATTCAAGGAAATAATGCAAAACAAGAAGGTGGCGGTATCTATGCTGATCTTGGTGCTAAGGTTGTACTTTATGGGCATGAGTTTTGTAGTGCATCTGGTGTTTGTGTTGGTAATAATACCAATCCAGTTAATGTCAACAACAATAGGAGTGATTCAGATTCATCTGGAGGTGAAAGAGGTGGTGGTATTTATTTAACAGGCCTTGGTACATCCGTAGAAATATATGCAGGATTAATCCAGGGCAATCTTAGCCCCAATGGCGCAGGAGTTTACGTCAATGACCAAGCCAGTTTAACTGTAGCCAGATTGTTTAAAGATTGTTGGGATCCCGTAAGGTGTAACTTATTTCAAAATAATCGGGCTTTTACCACAGGAGGAGCCATTCAGAATGACCAAGGAATAGTCAACATTTCATCTACTTATTTTGAAGGAAACAAAGGCATTGCAGGTTCTGCACTTTATGCTTTTGGTGCACTTTCTAGAAACAGAATAGAAGGCAGTGTATTTAATCACAATAAACATGTATCCAGTACCAATAATGCTTATGTAATCAGAGCAGCAGTTTCAGCAAAAGTAGAAATTGTTCACAGTACATTTGCAGATAATTCTGTTGAAAATACAGCGGTATTTGGGATTGCTTCAAACTCAGAACTCAAGCTCTTTTCAAGCATCATAAATGATCCTACAGGTGTTGTACTTGATACCAATCCTGGAACAACCATAATCAATTGTGTTATGGCACATGAAACCAGTTCATTCTCGGGCAGCAATATATTTTTAAATGACCCCGATTTCATTGATAGAGTCAATTTAGATTATCATTTGAGTGTCAATTCACCAGCCATTGATGTTTGTGACAACAGCTTTGCAAATGTTCAATTTAGAGACATAGATTTCGAATCACGCGGTGTAGACAATCCAAATGCCCCAAATAATATTGGAACCTATGATATTGGAGCCGATGAAACATCTGGTAGTGATGTATTGTTTGCCAATGGGTTTGAATAATTAGTGCCTGACCGAGAAAGGAATCGTAGCGAGGGAAAGTCTGGTTTGAAGCAAAATATTTCATTATTTGAGGAGAATAGCTCGCTATTTACGCGTTGCAGCCTTTATCAAGGGACATAAAATCAGGTGGCTTTAGTTATTGTGAAAAAGCCACAGAAACACCGTTTAATTTAATTATAGAAGTTAAACATTAAAACACAAAAATAGAAAACCATTATTAAATCAACAGCTAATCTTCATGTTTGAAATAATTGATTTACATACTGTAAAAGCTTATACATTAAGAGGAAATACAATGAAACAACTAACATTTTTTATACTGATTTTAATAAATAATATTTCAGCATCTACCTCAAATCAAATGAATGATGTCTCCCATTACAAATTAAACAAACATATAATGTTAAAAGATCAACTTAATAATCTTCAGCTAGACAAGCAAGTAAATGGCATAGGTAGATATTATGTTGGCGCTGATGGTGCTTGTGATTTTAGCACTATTCAAGCAGCAATTAATGCCACAATTGGTGACATGAATGCACCTGAGGTACTGATTGCTTCAAACAAAACTTATGAAGAAAATTTAGCCATACTTGATATTAATATGTTCATGGATGGCAGTTATTCTACTTGTTTGGATGCCAGAAATAATATTCATAATGGAGGTAGATCTATAATTAAAGGTCCTTCTGGTTCTGCGTTGCCGATTATTAGAGTGCAAGGTAATACAGGCAGTTCTTTCCGTTACAATGTAACCATTAAAAATATTCAACTTCAAGATAGTAGTAAAGGAGGCGTTCGTGTACTGAGTTCATCTGCCGGTATATCACTGGAAAATGTATTTTTTTTCCAATTAGGCAATAATGCTTTAAGAGTGCAAGGAGTCACCTCTGCATCAACAAGTGTTACAGTTAAAGATTCTATATTCTTACTAAATTCAGCAATAAATGGTGGTGCAATTAGATGTGCCGGGTTGGGTAACATAATTGTGTTGGATAACTCAGGACTATCTACGAACTCAGCCACAGGAAATGGTGGTGGAGTGTATCTAGAACAAGCTTGTGACTTATCCGCATTTGACAGTGATTTTGCCAATAACACAACTGATGGTAATGGCGGGGCCATTTATGCTGAATTTGGTTCAGATATTATCTTAGAACGGAGTTTTTTCAATGGAAATACAGCCGTTAGTAATGGTGGGGCAATTTACGCAATAGATGGGGCAACTACTATTAATGCAGAGGCAGTTAAATTTAGAAACAACCGAAGCACAAATGGTGCAGGTGGAGCAGTTGCTGTACATAATGGTGCCAGTTTTACTATAAAGCGAACTGTAACTGAATGTGTTAATGACGATAGGTGTAATTTTTTTGATGGTAATGAAGCACAAAATCTTGCAGGTGCAATATACAATGATAATAGCATCATCGATGTATCATCCACTTATTTTGAAGAAAATCGTGCAGCTTTTGGCACAGCTATTTACGTGATTGGTGCTAACTCAACAACCAAAATAGAAGGCAGTATCTTCAATCATAATGGCAACAACGGTGCAAATGGGTTTACAGATTTCTATGTAGTACGGACAATCCAACAATCAGATATCGATATAAGCTATAGTACTTTCGCAGACAACAATGCTGAACGTGCAACTTTTGGCGTCTCATTTAATTCGCAGTTAAATATTTCTGCATCTATTATTTATGATATTAGCAGTGGAGATGTTGTCGATAGAGAGGAAACTGGTGTATTTAACAAACACTGTATTATGGTGAATGCACGAACAGGCTTTGAAGATGATGGGGATTATTTTATAATAAACAACCCTAAATTCATTGACCCTGACAATAGGAATTATCATCTTAATATAGTCCTTTCTCCAGCTATAGATATGTGTAATAACGGTCAAGCTCCAGCTGTTTTTAAAGATATTGATTTCCAAGACCGAGGTTTTGATGATGTATTAATAAACCCAAGTAATATTTTTGGTACAGGACCTTTTGACATGGGTGCCGATGAAAGCCAAGGTAATCTTATATTTAAAGATAGTTTTGAATAGGGCAAGTGATGTGAAAATAATAATTTTACTCATAATGCAATACTATTTTGTATCCGATTAAATTACTTTTTCTTAAAAGAAACAATATAAGTGCACAGCATCGATAAAATGACATAAATACTGAAATAATAGATGCCAATTTGTAAGTTGGCGTCGGTTTTTCCTGTGGCTTTCATGGAGAAATAGGTGACTACTATGGCAACAACAAAGACATCAAGCATCGACCATTTCCCAATAACTGATAGGAAATGAATCTTTTTTTGTGATAAATGCAATTTGTTTTGTAAAGTAATAACGATGAGTAAAATTGTCTTAATGATTGGTGTTATAATGGTAAATAATAGAATAATTCCTGCGATAACGTATTGTTGCTTTTCAAACATTTTCATCAAAGCCGAGACGATACTTTTTGATTCGTATTGAAAAATTGTATTACCCAACATTGGCAGGTCTTGGTAAGCCGTAATTTCAAGAATTGGGGCAAACCAACCCGTCACAAGTGCAACAATGGATAAAGCGATTAAACCACTTAATAAAGCCATGTGTTTACCGATAAAATAGATAAGCAATGCTAATAAAACCAAACCCATAAAAGCCTTGGTAAAACGAAAAGCATTTTTGTTGTATTTTTCAGATTTTTCTTTTAATGCTTTTAATTCATCCATTGATTCTGAATAGCCGTCGTACCAACTAAAAGTTATCTTTTCTAGTATTTTTTTTCCTTCATTTTTAATATTGCTTTCCAACTGTAACTTGTTGGTCATTTTGTTTATACTATGAGAATAGCCTTGAGAATTCCCTAGTGCTTCATAGGCAATCAATGAAGCAATGATAAACAGTATTATTACATACAACGAACTTAAGATTTTATTTTTCATTTCTTTTCTTTGTCTCCACTAGGACAATATTGGGTTCATCCCAACTGCCTGTAACTTTATAGATAATTTTGCCCACATCTTTCAAACCTTTATGAAACATACCTTGCACTAAAAAGCCAGCCGCAGCACCAACAGCACCACCTGTTATGGCACCGATTGTTGGCAATATTCGCCCTACTCTTGGTTCTATAATTATGGTTTGGTCATAATCTTGAGTTGCTAAGCCTGTTCTGCCTGATAAACTGATTTTTGCACTGGATGAATCAATAATAAATGCATCAGTATAAGCATCGCCTTTTCTGAGTTCAAAATCACCCTTCATGGACTGGAACTGCAATCCTTTTGCAAATACATCACTAAAGTCTAAAATCAAACGCCTTGGTAGGTTGGTTAAACTAAAAAGACCCAATACGCGCCCCATTCCGGGTTTTGTATCAACCACCTCACCTTTTCCTAACTCAACACGCATGGAACCACTAATATTTTTTATTTCAAACTCACTGGGCAATCCATCCCAACGAGCTTGCATATTTATTAATGTTTGCGTGTGACTAATAGGGGCTTGAAATCCTAATTTTTTCAAAAAAGCAGCAATGTTTCGGGAAGTCATAATAATGTTAAATTTTGACACTCCTTTTTTGCCTTGGTTGCGTGACCAAACACCATTTATATTTAAATTAAGTAATTCCGAATGAGTCACTAGTTTTTCCACTTTAATCCCTTCACTCACAGGCCTAACTTCAATACTCGATTCTCCCAATGGAATCCCATCATAGATAAAATCCCCTATCCATATATGCAAAGGGGGATAGCTTGAACTCACTTGCTCACTTGATTCCTCAGCCTTTACGATATCAGGTGCTTGCCAATGCAGTTTTTGCAACTGAACAATGATTCCCTTTTGAGTTAAATTGTTAGCAATTTTGACTGTTCCAGATATATCGGCGGCCTCAATCGTTAAATCAATGCTGTCAGCTTTAGTGTTATTGAACACATCAATAGAAACATTTTTTAACTCACGAGCCATAAATATAAGGGTATCAACCTGTAATGACAGGGTTTTAAATGGCAGGTCTTGAGCATTTTTTTGTGATTTGTTTCTGGTAAGTACGCTTATCCACTTATCAACGTCTACCGTTCCTAAATGACCACCAAACTTATCTTTTGTTTGACCAAAAATTAACTTGTTTAATTTAAATTCACCAGACTCACGGTTAACACTAAAATTTGAGCTTAATAATTTATTATAGTTTAAATCCCAACCACTGTCTAAACAAGGTAAAACACACGATAAAGAAAAGGGAGTTTTTTGTTCTATGGGCTTGGCAAAAGGAGGTGGCATTTCTAACTGCACCCCTATTAAATCTGAGTTCGCCGTAAATACAGTCTGAGACTGTTGCTTATTAGAAATAGAAAATCGCCACAAAGAACGCCCTATTGCTGGCAATTCAAATCCAAGTGTTGATTCAAAATTTGTGACGTCATAATTACCGTTAATCAATACATTAATCTTTGGTGTTTGATTGGCTTGATTGATTATTTCACCAGATACCACCGCATTTTGGTTAAGAAATTTTGCTTTTAAATTAGCAAGCTTTAATGATAACCCTGAAAAATCCAAGGTGCCAACCAAGTCAAGCAATTGAAAATGGCCTAACTGAAAGTCCGTGTGCATAAAAGTAACCGAACCTGATGGTTCTATCTTAACATTGGCTTTATTTAATGGAAATCCCAAATGAACGTGTGCTTCCTGATTGCCTTTTAAAGACATGTCTTCATCTAAAATTTTTAATCCTTTTTTCATCGGCGAATTTTTAAGAAAATCAAGCAAATAATTATCCTTGCCATTGGCATTTACATCAACAGTCAAATAAGGTTTTTTGAAATTTTTAATTTGCGCTAACACAGTTTTTATTCTTGCCTTCATCACTCGTCCACGGTGTGATTTAACCTTGAGCGACATATTTTTCGTTCCAACATATGCATTAAAATCAGAAAGTACAGGCCAATCTTTATGGTATTTAACTTGTGCATTTTTTAAGTTTGACTGCGTGATAAACACGCCTTGATTACCTGTAAAGGGATAATCCTTTGTCAAACCATGATAAATTATCATGCCATTTTCAACCACCCCTGAAACCAGTGCTTGATCTAAAAAATTCAACACTTTGGGCTTCCACTTATTCTTTGGCCAGTATTTATACAGTTGATTAACTTGAGCTTGGTAAATAGCAAAGGTTAAATCCATAAAGAGGTTTTGGTCAAGCCCAATTCGCGCCGCTCCATCTAAAATAAAGTCAGTGCAATCACACCAAATGGAATTTATTTTTACATCAACATCATTGTCTTGCATAGATGTTTGAGCCGTTAAAAGTAAATTATTCCATTGCACTGTTCCACGTAAAATACCTGGAATCCGCGCTGAACCTTTTTCAGAATCAATCAGCAATCGGATTTGTTCATTGTGAAAATTAACTGAACCCGATAAGTTGCTTAATTGAGTTACATCCGTTGCCATATTTATATTTTCAAAAGCAATACTGCCTTCTACGATACGCCTTAAGTTTACATCGTATTTTATGGACACATCAGCAACTTTTCCGGACAACTCAAATGCATCAAATGCAGCTGTATCAATGTGAATAACCCCAAGTATTGCCCTTAATAAAGGAATATCCAAAACATCTGCTTTTAGGTTTATGAAGCCATTATTACGGTTTATCCGAACATTTATTTCCTCTTGTGATATGGATGTGGTTTCAATACCTTTAAGGGTTAAATTTGCCGACCATTTGTTTTTATTGCCTTTATAAACTAATTCTGCTTGACCTGTTATTTCTGCATCATCGTCGAAAAATTTATTTTTGAGATTGGCTTTAGCTATCATTTTTACGATGCTGCTGTTTTGGGTTTCCAGCCAGATTTGGGCATCGATAAATGTTTTGGGAAAATAATCAATAGCGGTGTAATTACCAATGCGATGAAGTGATAAATTTTTTGATTCCACATACCATTTAGCTTGTTTAAGAAAATCATTGCTTTTTGCCGTGATGGCTTTTAACAAAATTACATCGGCAATCTCTTTTGTATCAAGCTCCAAAACAAAGGCTCTTTGATCATTGGATTGCTGCACCGTTATCTTAGATTTTATTTTATGTTTGGCTTGAGAAACGGGATCAGTAAAATTTAATATCAAATTGTTAACAGACAATGTTCCAGCATCCAATAATTTTCCAATTTTATCGGAAAATCCTGTGTTCATATCCACTTCATCGGTGAGAACGATTTTTCCAGAGGGTTTTCTTTCAAAGTCAACTGCGACATCGCTAATTTCAAGGTTTATACCAGTCGATCCTTTGGGCACAAGAAACTGAACAAGGTTAATAGTCAATACCGCTTGATCAACAGCAACTTCTTTTTCGTCTTTTATTTTCAACCCCTGAATAACAAAAGAAGGACCAAAACCTCGCCATTTTCCAGAGATATGCTCGATAGCAACCTCCTTATTCCATTGTTTGGACAAAAAAGAAACAACTTTATCTTTGTATAAGTTTTCATTCGGTAGAATGAGCGAAACAACACCAATCACAACCCCAAACAATACAATTATTACTGCCAGTAAGCCACGTAAATGTATCCAAATACGAAAAGCCAGAGAATGTTGTGCTGTATTGGTCATAAACTAAACAATCACCACATCGTACTGCTCTTGAGAGTAAGAATTCTCAGGTTGTAAACTAATTCTTTTTCCTAATTCGTCTTCTAATTCCGATAAGGAATGGGTTTGCTCATCTAAAATATAATCGACCAAAACCGTGGAGGCAATAACAAGTATTTTGCCTGTTTGAAACTGCCTTACCATGCGAATAATTTCTCTAAACAACTCATAACAAACCGATTCAACCGTTTTCATCTTACCTAAACCATCGCATGATGGGCATTTTTGAGTTAGCATTTGTTGTAAATTTTCAGTTGTTCTTTTGCGGGTAATTTCAACTAAACCCAGTGTTGTTAATCCGTGCACATAGGTTCTTGTTGGATCCGCTGTGAGGTGATTTTGCAGTGTTTTAAGTACTTGATCTTTGTGTTCTTGCACGGACATATCAATAAAATCGGCAATAATGATACCACCTATATTTCTTAAACGAAGTTGTCGCGCAATCATTTGAGCCGCTTCAAGATTGGTTCGAAACACGGTTTCTTCTTGGTTTTTAAAACCAATGTACTTACCCGTATTAACATCGATTGTTGTCATCGCTTCATTTTGGTCTATAACAAGATTGCCTCCAGATTTTAACGGTACAAATTGACGTAATGCCCTATTTATCTCATCATCAATATTGTAAAAATCGAAAATAGGTCGTGCACCTTTATAATGAAGCAATTCACCTTGCCACTCGGGAACAAATTCTTTGATAAATTTCTTAAGGTGTACATAGACAGTAAAAGAGTCTGTTTTTATTACTTTTACATCAGATGAAATAAAATCACGCACGATGCGCTTGGGTAGGTTGAATTCTTGATAAACTAAATCTTTGACTTTGCCTGTTTTGATGCGTTCATTGACCTTACCCCACAATTTGTGTAGAAATTTAAAATCGCGCAATAAATCTTCTTCGTTACTGCATTCGGCATTGGTTCGGGCAATTAATCCATGTTCTTTTTTCTGTTGAATATTCTCTAAACAAGAAATTAAACGCGCCCTTTCTTCCTCTTCCATTATGCGAATGGAAATAGTATTGACTTTAGGTTCATTGGGCAAAAGCACTAAAAAACGACTGGGAATGCTCAAATTACAGGTGATTCGTGCCCCTTTTGAACCAATTGCATCCTTATAAACCTGAACTACAATTCTTTGACCCTCATGAACCACACTTGAAATCGAAGGGTACTTAAGCTCAGAATCTGATTTTTTTTGTCCTTCTAAACGAATTAGTTTTTGCTGTGAACACACATCAGTGACGTGCATAAAAGCCGACCTTCCATGCCCAATATCAACAAAAGCCGCTTGCAACCCTGGCAGGACTTTTTCAACCCGGCCAATATAAATATTGCCAACACATGATGTACTTTGGTAACGTTCAATAAGCATTTCTTGCAACATGCCATTTTCCACCAGTGCCACCCGGGTTTCACTTGGTGTCGAATTGATGAGTATTTCTTCGCTCATTCAAACTCCATTAGTAATTGTGACGTTTCATACAGTGGTAACCCCATAATACCAGAACAACTACCAGAAATACACTTTATCCAACGTGCTGCAAACCCCTGAATACCATAACTTCCCGCCTTATCCATAGGCTCGCCGCTGGCTATATATTTTTTAACTTCCTGACCTTTTAATTGACCAAACAACACCTCACTAACTGAGCTTACCACTCTTGAATGGATCGAATCAACCAATGCAACAGCAGTAATGACTTGGTGCTTTTTGTCTGATAAGGACATCAACATGGTATAAGCCTCTTTTTCATCTCTTGGTTTTCCTAAAATAACATCCCCTAATACCACAATCGTATCTGAGCCAAGAGTTAGCAAGGTTTCATCTGAACGACTCCAACCTGCTTGTGCTTTTTCCATGGCGAGTCTTAAGCAATAATCCAATGGTTTTTCATTGCCTTTAATTCGTTCATCAATATCGACAGGGGCACATACTGGAGTCATGCCAATTTGTTCTAGCAATTGCTTTCTTCTTGGTGACTGAGATGCCAGTAAAATTTTCTTTAACGCCATTTATTATTCACGATGATACGGATGATTGGCTATTATACTATAGGCTCGGTATATTTGCTCAATGACAATAACGCGGACTATTGGATGGGGAAAAGTCAACAAACTCAATGACCACTGAGCAGAAGCTTTACTTTTGACCTCTTGAGAGAAACCATCAGCTCCACCAATAACAATGGCAATATCCACAGATTGCATTTGCCATTTAGTGATGGATTGAGCAAGGTGTTTTGTTGAAATAGCCAAGCCATGTTCATCAAGAACAATCATTTTTTCATTGGCTTTTAAAGCCGATAAAATGCTCATGCCTTCTATTTGTTTGGCTTTTTCAACATTAATTGTTTTAGAACGATGAACAGGAAGAATTTCTACTAACTCGATTTGTTGAGGTTTGCTGAGTCGCTTATTGTAGTCATTGTAGGTTTGTTGTACCCACTTGGGCATTTTTTGCCCGACTGCTAACAATCGAATTTTCATTCTTCTTGTGCATCAATATCCCAAAGACCTTCTAAGTTGTAATGCTCACGGGCAGGAGGTGACATCACATGTAAAACGACATCAACAAAATCCACAACAACCCATTCGGATTGTCCCAGTCCTTCTGTACCCATTTTTTCATAACCCGCTTCTTGAGCCTTTTTAAAAGCGGATTCAGCAATTGTTTGGATGTGGCGATTGGAAGTTCCCGAAGCAATAACCATATAATCTGTTACTTGGGTCAGGTGTTTGACATCAATGACCGTAATGTCATTGGCTTTAGCGTCTTCTAGTGCGTCAACGATAATATTTTTTAATTGTGATGAATCAACATCTTGGTTACTTAGGGCTGTTTTCATTAGTTCTTTAATTAGTTAATTTGTATTGTAGTTGCTAAATTTTACCATTATCATGTTCATTTTTCATGGCAAAGTGGTATTTTGGTGAATTCAGCAGCAATTATATATAAAAAGAGCCTCTAATTAACTTAGAAGCTCAAATTTATTCTTAATGATTTGTTTTAAAGGCTAATCCCAGCCACCAAAACGCAAGTGGCGCATAGATTCTCCATTTCTCTTAATTTCTTTTAATGCTTCAATACCAATTTTAATGTGATTATCCACATAATTAGCCGAAACATTATCGTCACTTTTTTCTGTTTTTACACCTTCTGGAACCATTGGTTGATCGGTCACAAGCAATAAAGCACCTGCAGGGATTTCATTGGCAAAAGCGGTTGAAAAAATAGTGGCAGTTTCCATGTCAATTGCCATGGCTCGGCATTTTCTTAAGTAAGATTTAAATTCATCATCGTGTTCCCAAACGCGACGATTGGTGGTGAAAACCGTCCCTGTCCAATAGTCTAAATTGAACTTAATTATAGTAGCTGAAACGGCCCTTTGTAATTTAAATGCAGGCAGAGCAGGTACTTCAGGTGGCAAATAATCATTGGATGTCCCTTCCCCGCGAATTCCCGCAAGTGGAAGTATTAAATCACCTAAATTATTTTTCTTCTTAAGGCCGCCACATTTGCCCAAAAACAAAACCGCTTTAGGCTTAATAGCACTGAGCAAATCCATGATTGTTGCAGCATTTGCCGAACCCATTCCAAAGTTAATGATTGTAATACCATCATGTGTGGCACTACTCATAGGACGGTCTTCGCCTTGAAGTTTAGCTCCCGTTTGTTCACAAAAACGATTAACATAATCTGAAAAATTAGTTAATAGGATAACATCGCCAAAATCTTCCAGAGCTACGCCTGTATAGCGAGGTAACCAGTTTGAGACAATTTCTTTTTTACTTATCATTATTATTCTCCTTATTGAAATTGACGGCGTATGATAAAGAGATTAGCTTATAATAGCAACCAATAGATTACTTTGAAGATTAGAACAATACCTTTTAGTACTACTTTGTAAGCAATTCAGCCAACTTAACAACTTTTTCATGCAAATCCTCGGCATTGTCTGCTACTACGGTTGAATGTCCTACTTTACGTCCTTTGCGTTCTTGCTTGCCATAGATATGCCAATAAATGCCTTTTTCTTTTGTGTTTAAAGCAATCTTAGGAATTTCTCCAATCCAGTTAATCATAGCAGAATAACCCAAACTCATTTGTGTAGAACCTAATGCCAAACCCATCCCGGCTCGCAAATGGTTCTCAAACTGCGAAGTGACCGCACCCTCAATACTCCAATGTCCCGAGTTGTGCACTCGCGGCGCCATTTCGTTAATTAATAAACCGTCTTGAGTTTCAAACATTTCAATCACAAGCACGCCGACATAACTCAAGGTGTTGGCAATTTTTTGTGCGTACTCAAGGGCTTTTCCACTGGCACTTGATGGATTGGCTGGCACCAAGGTTGTGGTTAAAATACCATTTTTATGCTTGTTTTCGCACAATTCATAAAATTTTATTTCTGCCTGAGCATTGCGCACCACAATGACCGAAATTTCTCGCACGAAATCAACCGCATGTTCTAACACAAAACTTCCGCCTTGCACCTCTTTCCACAGTTCTTTTAAATTGGTGTTTTCGGTGATTCGGTGCTGTCCCTTACCATCATAACCTAAACGTCGAGTCTTTAAAAATCCATTATTACCACAACTCTTAGCTGCAAAAACCAATTCAGAATAACTATCAACGTTATGAAAATCAGCAATAGGAATACTCAACGATTTGAATAAAAGTTTCTCTTTTAATCGATCTTGGGCAATTTCTAACACTTTAGGGTGCGGAAATATTGACGTGCGTTTTGCCACAAATTCTGCGGCTTCAACTGGCACGTTTTCAAAATCATAGGTGACAAAATCGCATTTTTGAGCAAACTCTTCCAATGCCATTTCATTACTATAATCGGCTACCATTAAATCCCCAACCAATCCAGCGCAAGCATCAGCAGTTGGATCAAAAAAGACAAAACGAAAACCCAAAGGATAACCATCAAGAGCTAACATCTGGGCTAATTGTCCACCTCCAAGAATTCCAATAGTCGGAAATAAAGTCTTTTCAGTCATAATTTATTCTGCGGGATTGGGGTTGTCGAGGACTAATTGGGTTTGGTTTTCACGAAATTCAGCCAGACCTTGTTTGATAGCATCATCGTGAATGGCAAGAATTGCCGCACAATACAAAGCCGCATTTTTAGCCCCTGCCACGCCAATACTCATGGTTGCTACAGGCACTCCTGCAGGCATTTGCACAATTGACAATAAAGAATCAACACCATTAAGTACGCTAGATTTTATTGGAACCCCTATCACAGGAACTGGTGTTAATGCAGCAATCATACCAGGCAAATGTGCTGCACCTCCGGCTGCTGCGATAATAATTTCAAACCCTTTATCTTGTGCTTGTTGAGAAAAATCCACCATCAACTGTGGCGTACGGTGAGCCGAAACAACCTGTTGGTGAAATTCAATACCTAAATTTTCCAATAATTGCGCGCAATGTTGCATGGTTGCCCAGTCCGATTTTGAACCCATCACTAAAGCTACTTTTTTCATTAATAATCACTCGGTGTTGCTAATATTGCTAAAGGTGAATTGTGTCATATTTAAAGTCAAGACACAAACAGAACCTTGAAAAATTGATTATCCTAACCTTTACAACACGTGCGGAGCGTTTAAAAAGTTGGATTTGAAATTCTAAAGCTAATGATTCTCCACTTTGTTTTATGAAACTTTTGTCACCAAAATTTCAAAAACGGCGTATTAACTTACAAGCACTTAATATAGGAACTTAAAATGAAACTCGTTTTACTCATTTGTTTGTCGGTATCTTTATCCTCAGTATCGGCACAAAATAAAGATTATCAAACCTTATACAACAAATACAAACAGGTATTTGCCAGTAAAGCTACAACAAAAGGCACTGTTACCTTTGCATCCGTAGGAGACGATCCTGTTAATTGTGACTTTGATAATATCCAAGATGCTATAAACACTGGTATAGATGAAGTTCGGATTCAAAGGTTCCTCACTTATACTGAAAATATAACCATACAAAATCAAGCGATAAAATTAATTGGAGGCTATGAAAGTTGTTTTGGTGCAAATAATGGAGAAACACCAATTGGTACAAACGCATCTATTATCGATGGCAATGATTTGGCTCCTGTGATAAATATCAACAATGACACTAACCCGTATGAAATTATTCTTAAAAACATAGAATTACAAAATGGCAATAGCGGAATGACTTTTTTTGGTGGTGGTTTAGAAGCTAAAGGAACAGCAACTTCTATCAATATATCCAACTTTAAATCGACCAATAATACAGGCAGTGGAATCAATGTTGAAAGCATTTCTCAACTGAATATTAAAGACGCTCTATTAAGTAACAACACCGCTTTAATTGGCGGTGGAATTGCCTGCTCAGATACGTTTGTTGTTGTCTATGGGAGGAGCGCTATTTCATCAAATTCTGCAACAATAGCCGGTGGTGGAATATATGCCTATAATCAATGTAATTTTTCTTATTTTTCTGGAAAAAACCACATTCAAGCTGGCATTGGCGGAATGATAGGCAATACAACTGATGGACAAGGAGCCGGCATCTATGCCTACGATGGAGCGACTATTAATTTAAATGGTACCGAATTAGATTTAGGTGGTGGTACAATACTTGGAGACTCGACAATAGCAGTCAAAATTACAAGTAATATCGCAGATTCAGATGGTGGAGGCTTGTTTATTTCAGGAGCAAACACACAAGCGAACCTTACAGGTATTGATTTTCAATTTAATCGCACACCAAATGGGAATGGTGGAGGCATTGCCGTATTTGACCAAGCTACGTTGGTTATTACAAGGTATGATTTACCTTGTTGGGATGACATCAAGTGCAATTCATTCTACTTTAATCGTTCCAGCACTGCTGTGACAAAAGGCGGAGGAGGAGTTTATGCCGAAGCCAACTCAACTAGTGCTATCGGCAATGCCTATTTTGAAAAAAACACAGCAACCTTTGGCACTGCCATTTGGTTAACTGGCGGAGCGCAAGCAACAGTTGAAGGCTCTGTCTTTACCGACAACAATGCCAGTCTTGGACGGACAGGCAACTACGTAATCGGAGCAGAGACTGCATCAAATTTAACTCTGGGTTTTAATACTTTTGTTGACAACCTGTCTGGGATTTCTATTATTGCTGCCTATGATTCAACCTTGACCAATGTGGGAAATTTATTTTACGAGTACGAAATGGCATCAATTCTGGCACAATCATCCTCTACAGTTACAAATAACTGTATTGTTTCTAGAAATACCACTGGCTTAGTAGGAATAAACATTACCCAAGCCATAGCTGATCCATTTGTTGACAGAGTCAACTTAGATTTCCATCTTGATGGAAACACGGGAATGGTCGCCGTAGATTTATGTAACACATCTGTTTATAATCCAAGTTTAAAAGACATGGACCAACAACCCAGAGGTTTTGAATTGCCGATTGGAAATGTTGCAGGTCCTTATGATGTTGGAGCCGATGAAATCTTTATTGAAGAGATTTTTTCTAATGGATTTGAATAATTATGAAAATAAGGAGCTTGTCCTAGAACAGGCTCCTTATGAATTTTCGATAGTTGTAATTAACTCTTATCGTTGAATCAAAACCTCAACCCCTTTGGGTCTTAATGATATTTCAGAATCTCCTTTTATTTTTATCCATTCTTTAAATGCATTAATTTTTAAATCTGTTGGTTCTTTCCAGTAGTCCTGATGGTAGCCTAACCAAATCACTTCCCTTAAAAAACCCGCTTTTTCAATGGTTAATAATGAAACGGGTTGTTTGAGCTTATTGCTCTTTAGTTTTCCTTGTTCAATTAATTCTTTACTAACTTCAGTGACTTTTTGATAGAGAGCTAAAAACTGTTCATAATCCAAAATCAAATCTTTAGGCGTGACACTTTGAACAGCAATCGCATACATTAAGGCGAGCCTTCCTTGGTCACTTTTTACATTCAATACCTTTGCATCTAAATTGATGCCAATCTCACTTTTGTCTTTAGACTTAAATTGCGTCTGTTTAAGTAAACCTTGAAATAAATGGAACGTTTTATCCCTCAAACCATAATCCTTATTTGCCGAGAGTGGAAAAGTTGCACGAAGCTTGATAAAGTGATTATTAATGACCGTTAAATATAATTCAGAAAGATAAATCATATCAGGATTTTCCATTTGAGTAATTGTTGAGATTACCCTTTGCTTATTGATGTGCACAATAGCTGAATCCAAAACCGAAAACTGCCCATCATCTTTTTCAGCATAGTATTTTATCCCATACATAACATTGCCATATTCACGCATCATGGCATATTCAATAGATATATTTTCATCAACTGGGTAAATATAATAGTCGTATTTAACGGGTATATCTTCGGCTTTATACTCAAAAGACACCCCGAGTTCCTTTTGGTCATATTTTTGTGTATTCGACAGCTTAAAGGGTTTTATCTCTTTAGGTACGTAAATCTTTCCCGCCGTGGACAACTTCACTTTTTTCCGTTTTGACTTTGCTTCGACTTGAAAAGTCAGCATCAAGACAAGGCATAAGAAAAAGAGTGATCGGACGTGATTGTTTTCAAACTTCATTACAGGCTCCTGATTATATATTTAAGTTATACCATACTTCAATAATTTGTTAAACTCAAGATATTGACTTATTGGTCTAATCCTATTTGCCTTGACAGCTTACCAAGCAGTTCGTGGGCTGTACATTCATACAAAAGTGAAGTTTAAAGACGCTAATTTTCAATTATGAGAACGTCAAACACTCAATCCCAACCGATTCGAATTCATTGGTAAGTGGGATTTATCCCACTCAAAACCCAATTAAAACCTAAAAAAACGTCGGTTACAACCGACAATCCAACGAAATCAAATCCTACGACCCCATCGATTTGTTTAATTACTCAAAATACGATATTCAATTACTTTAAGTAGTTCATCAATTAATTTATTCTTAATAAGGTGTTTATTATGAGGTCTTGGAACTATTATTTTACTCAATTCTTCTTGGGTAATGAAAGAACTTTTATTAATTACATTAATACTTAGTTTATCTGTGACTTCGTTAACAATATTTTTTGAAACATTACTACAATCATCACACACATAAACCCGTTTGTCTTCAATAGAACTCGTATGATTGCAAAATTCAGTTAAATATCTTAGAACAGTCCACTTACCTTTATTTGATTTCTTAATACATTCATACTTGGTTCTATTACAAGTAGGGCAAATCCAATCTTCGTCTAGTTTATCCCAGTCACTTTTGCCCATTTTTTTCATGTGTTCAAATTCACCCATACTAGGAGGGGCTATAGATTTTACTTTTGGGTATAGTCTCCATGATGAGTTATTTCCAGTAAATTTATTAGTTGTGTATAATAGGCACTCTGGATTATTATGATTGACCAAATTAGTTAAACCTTGCTTAGCTAGATGCCATTTAGCTGATTTTTTTGATATTTTTGATGTTCTAAGCGAAGATTCGTACCAATGGTTATCACTAGCCGCTAACTTAGCAATATATTCAGCAATTTCAATCCTTTTGTAAAACATATCTTTACATTCTTGCCAAATTTTTTTTGCAGTACCAATATTTATTGAATGTTCTTTATTGGGTCTTGACTCAACAAATAAACCTATTTGTTTCGGAGAATATGAAAACTTTTTATGTATAGGAATGAGTTTCTTAACACGTCCATCAGCACTATTACAATCAGAACAAATAATTGTATTATCATAGGCTGAAAAAGCAAAAGCAGTTCGAATTATAAATTTCTCTGCGTACTTATCTGCCACTTGGTTTTTTGCTTTTTCCGAAAAAATTGTAAATTTTTGTTTTATATGATCCTTCATGTGATCGTGATGTTCATGAAGATGCGCAGTTAGATATCCATGTTTATTTAGTCTAACTATATCTTGCTTATTTCGATTACATGATGGACACTCCCAGTTTATACTTGTTCTTACCCACCAAATATTCATATCTAACCCTTTAGCAGAAAATTTATTTGCAATGTTTACACTGTTCTTCGAATATTCACTATCCAGACCAAATAAGTTATTTTCCTTTAAATATTCTAATAGCTGCTTTTTATTAGTAAATTTTTCCATAACCCTAAACCTTTTCAAATTGTGCCGTCTTAGAAATTTCATTTAAAGGAGAATCTGTTTTGCAAACTGGCTTTACAGATGAAACAACCTGTTTAGTTTTTTCAAGATGAAGAACTTGATAGGCAAAGATAAAATGAACTATGAACTCTTTTAAAATTTTATCTTGATTTAAATTACCTAAAAAGAAAACTTCATCAACGTAAAAATTCCATTCTCGTAAAGCAATTATAACTCTCATAAGAAAGGAACTATTTCTAGCTGTTACAATTGCAAATCTTAGTGATGTTAATCCAATAAGAATTTTTAGTAGTTTGCTATGCAGGCTCTCTTTTAAAGGAATACTTTGTTTAATACTTTCATTTTCATGAAAGACATACATACTGCCTTTTTTATAAATTTTTACTGAGTCATAAGAAAAAATAACAACATCTGCATCAAATGCAATTCTAGCTGTATCACTTGATGATTTAAAATCTCTAGACAGTGCGAAATTTTCAACTAAAATTCGTTTGACACCCTCTTCTTTGGCTTCTAAATTAATTTTAAGGATGCTTTTGATAAAAATATCGGAAAAAATATTGGTTTCTTTGTTCCAAGTGCAGATTTTTAAAGACAAGTAATCATAACCAAATCTTGTTAGGTGTAATATTGTTGGGATTTTTACGTGGGTCTCTTGTTTAAACATCGTTTTTATTGAGCAATAGCTATAAATTGAATTATTAGACTTTTTTTCATGAGGGTTTATTGTCAGTTTTTATTTTTGTGGTAGTGAATTAACAATATAAACGTCCAAGGATATTTTGTCAATTAACATTGTGGTGATTAAAGCGAGTGAAAAAAGAAGTTCATGAGTTTTATTTCTATCACCCTATACTTTATTAAACTCATCCCTTCGCAAAATAGTTTTGATGTCGGTTCAATCAATGTTTCTTCTTATGCTCGTCAACTGGTTTTTAAATCAATAGGCATGTTATAATTGCATTTTATTAATTAAAGAGCTCTTTGAATAACTCTGGGGCAATGGAAAGAAGAATGGAAAAAGTGGCAATCAAGGCAAAAAACGAGTCAAATAGCTCGCTATTTACGAATTTTTTAATGCTGATTGGCGTTTTTTACAATTTTTTTACTCGTTCCACGAGTTGTGCAAAGGTCTCTTAAACCGTAACTGATGTCAAAACCACCCAAACAAGTCAAAATCGTTGAAGTTTCTCCCCGTGATGGATTACAGAATGAAAAACAAGTGGTTGATTTAGCAACAAAACTCGAGCTTATTGAACGTTTAGGTCATTCAGGGCTGAAAAACATAGAGATAACTGGCTTTGTTAGCCCGAAATGGGTTCCTCAATTGTCAGATTCATCACTGCTATGTGAACAATTGCATCGTCATCAGGGCATTAATTATTCTGCCCTTGTTCCTAACCTCAAAGGTATGAAGTTAGCAATCGCAGGCAACATTAAAGAAGTCGCTGTCTTTACCGCTGCTAGTGAATCCTTTACCAAAAAAAACATTAACTGCACCATAGAGGAATCACTTGAACGTTTTAAACCAGTCGTATCATTAGCCAAGCAGAACAACATTAAAATTCGTGGTTATGTTTCCTGTGTTTTGGGTTGCCCGTATGAAGGAGAAATAAATCCTTCAAAAGTAGCAGAAGTCACGCAAAATCTGTTTCAATTAGGCTGCTATGAAGTCTCTCTGGGTGACACAATTGGCACAGGCACACCTTTAAAATCACAAAAAATGCTAACACAATGCATGGAAGTAGCTAGTATAGATACTCTTGCCTTGCATTTTCACAACACCTATGGACAGGCTTTAGCAAATATTTATGCTTGCTTAGAACTCGGTGCTCGTATTATCGATACATCAGTTGCTGGTCTTGGTGGTTGCCCTTATGCTCAGGGTGCCAGTGGCAATATTGCCACAGAAGATGTGGTTTATATGCTTGATGGTATGGGCATTGAAACTGGCATAGATTTAGCACAACTAATCAAAACAGGTAACTGGATTAGCCAGAAACTTAATAAATCCAACAGTTCTCAAGTGGGAAATGCACTCGATTAGATTGTTAAATTTTCACCTCTTTTAACATTTATCAATTAATACCCAAATCCCAAAATAGAAAACACGATTATAGCACAGCCCCTTAACACGCCTAGCAAACCAAGAAAATATCTAATCACCAATGAGGTGACGACGAATTTTATTGGTTTGCTATACGTATCAATTGATTGCACTCTAATTCGCGTTTCTATTTTGGGATTTGGGTAATAAGTGCTAAAATCAAAGTACGTAAACACTATTTTGGCTTGACTCTTATGAATTTAAAATTTTTACTCATCCCTATTTTGGCTTTTTCAGCGTATTCTTTAATTCAGCTGAACCCCACACCCACAAAAAAACGTCTCCATAAAACTGAAAAAGAACTCAAATACGACCAGCCTGATAAAGCCGCTGCGTGGTTATCCTCTATGAGGCAATCGCAAGAAAAAAACAAAAGCGCGGCGCAATTAAACAAACAAATTAAAACAACGGTTGATAGCATTGAACTCACTCGCAAACTCAATAAAGCCGCTTCTGCTACAAACATTCCAAAATTTGGTTTTGAAAACTTAGGTCCTAGCAATTTTGCTGGAAGAATCCGTGGATTTGTTATCAAACCCGATGACTCCACCCAACTGCTAGCAGGTTCTGTTTCTGGCGGGGTGTTCAAGTCAAATAACCAAGGTCAAAGTTGGGAAGTACTTGATGATTTTTTACCAAGCCTTGCAATTGGCAGCATGACAAGCGACCCTGATGAACCCAATCGTGTTTTTTTAGGTACTGGAGAGGGTTTTTTTAATTTTGATTCTGCCCGTGGCGCTGGTGTTTTTGTCAGTGACAATTTTGGCAACACGTGGAACCAGTTAGCTGCAACGGATAACGAAAATTTTTACTTTGTCAATCGCCTTGCTCGTATTCCAAATTCTGACATTTTAGTAGCAGCGACCCGCAAAGGTATTTTTAGGTCATTGGATTTAGGCAATAGCTGGACTGAAACCAGCCAATTTACCGTTGTTGGCAGAGGCTTTGTTGATTTAAAGATTGACCCAAGTGATCCAAATCATTTACTTTCCGTGCATTATGGCAATTCAAACAATGCCTTAAGTCTAGACATTAGCAGCCCTGCAAGTGCCAATGGTTCTTATGAGGCAGTTTTGGCTTCTTTTGGGCCTGAATTTCCTACCAGTGGCACCGGCAATAAATCAATTGTACTAATCAACGATGGCACAGGAACTACCAATGATGCTTGTGAAACTATTAATGCTAATCTTTCTGGCAAAATTGCTCTCGCTCAACGGGGCAGTTGTAACTTTACTGTCAAAGTCAAAAATGCGCAAAATGCAGGGGCTGTTGCCGTTGTTATCTATCAAAACACAAATGATTCTCCTTTTGCAATGGGAGGCGAAGATGAAACCATTACCATTCCATCTGCCATGATTTCAAAAGCGGATGGCGAGTTTTTAGCTAACCAATCAGGCTTAAATGGCAGCATTAAAAATGTTATCAAAACCGTATTAAGCCGTTTTGTTATGGAGTCCAATGATGCGGGTGCCTCATGGAATCAACTCAATGCATCTGATGGTTTGCCTGTCAGTAATGTCGGTCGCATGGAATTAGCCTTTGGCACTGATGGAGTCACTTATGTTATGGTTTCTAACGATGACGATAAAACTTTAGGTTTATGGAAATCAACAGGCAATGGCACCAATTTCATTAAAACGACTTCGAATGCTCAGTTCATTGAACGCCAAGGGTGGTATGACTTGGCCATTGCTGTTGACCCGCACAATTCCAACAAGCTGTTCGCGGGAGCAATTGATCAATACGTCAGCACAGATGGTGGTAATACACTGATTAAAAATACGAAGTGGGATCCAGTCGGCGAAAACAATGACATCTCAAAATACATGCATTCAGACCATCACGGTTATATATTTGACCCGAACAATAGCAATATCGTTTATACCGTTGGTGATGGTGGCGTTTATAAATCAACAAATAATGGAGTGAGCTATAAAGTAATTAATTCTGGAATGAGCATTTCTCAATCCTATGGGATTGATGTTCACCCCAATAATGGCAGAGTGGCATCAGGCACTCAAGACACAGGTTCTCACATTTATTTCGGTGATAACAATACCTGGCTAGAATGGTGGGGAGGTGATGGCGGATACATTGCTTGGGATAAACAAAATACTCGTTTTCTTTATGGTTCAAATCCAGAGGGTGGTATGTTTGGTTCAAATGATTCTGGCAATTCTGTGGACTTTTTTGAATTACCAGACACAGATGGGGCTTTATTTATTCAACCCTTTGCACTAGACCCTCATGATGGCAACCGCATGATTGTTGGCACAGATAATGTATTCTTTACCACTAATGCCCGCCTTATCAGCAATGCGCAATTTACTGATATTAGTGGTGCACTTGCCAGTGGTTCTGTGTCAGCTCTGACTTTTAATCCGATAACGACTTCTGAGGTTATCGTTGGAATGACCAGTGGCAACGTTTATAAAATTCAAAATATTGGAACGCAAAACACAGTTATTGACATCACTCCTGCAAGCAATCTATTTGGTTCAATAACAGACATAAAAATTGACACTAATGACAGTTCTGGCAAGACATTGTATATAACTCGTTCTAATTATGGCGAAGACCGCATCCTAAAAAGTGTTAATGGTGGAACCAGTTGGATTTCTCTATCTGGAGATTTACCTGATATGCCTTTGTATCAAGTTTCCATTGACCCACTTGATCCAAATCGCATCTTTGTTGGCAGCGAATTAGGTTTATGGGTAACAAATGTGGGTTCTGGAACACCACAATGGAATCGTTACCATTATGGTGTTGCCTATACACGCGTTGTTGATTTGGTATGGTCAGGCGTTAACACCCTTTATATTGGCACCCATGGTAGAGGAACCTATAAAGCATCACGCAATGCATTAGAGCTTAAAATAAATAAGGTTGTCACAACAGACTCAAGTAATGATGATGATGGCATTCTTGATGCGGGCGAAACAGGGTTAATTCTTTTTGAAATTAAAAACAACAGTGGCTTTGCTGTTTCTGGTGCTGATTTATCTTTGACTATAAATCAAAATACACTGATAAACCTACCAACCATAGCACCTCACTCCTCTATTGTGGTATCGCATGAGATTACCTTAGACCCTGCGACCAGTTGTATGAACACTCTTGGCATTGAAGCTTCTTTGCAATACGACACTATTAATACAATTCACAACTTTGAGCTCCTAACTGCTGCAGATAAAAACACCAATTCAACTGAATTTACCGAAGGAGCCGAAAACTCAGAACATTCAATGACTGTAATGACTGGACTTGGTAATTCGCCATGGAAACGGGTTACAAATGAGTCAAACAGTGGAAACTCCAGTTGGTTCACCACAAATGAAGGGGCATATTCTGATAAGTCACTTGTATCACCTTGGCTAATCATGAACTCTGGTGGTAACACTTTAAGTTTTGCTTTGAAGTATAAAACCGAAGGCAATAGCACTCAACATTGGGATGGAGCGGTTCTTGAGATTCGAGAGAAAGGTGGCTTGTGGCAAGACATCGGACAGTTAAGTTCCGTGTCTTATGATGGACAACTATTTACCAATAACACAGCTTCCACACGCCGAGCATGGTCAGGAGACCACAATACTTGGCGCAATGTGATGGTAGATTTATCCAACAATTACCAAGGAAAAACCATACAATTTCGGTTTAGAATGATTTCTGATACCAGTGCTGCCGAAATAGGATTTTGGGTTGATGATATAAAAATGACGCATGTTATTTGGGATGACAAAGAAGCCTGTGATGAAAACATCAACCAAGGACACAAATTACCTGCTCCAGGTTTCTGGTACGACAGAAGTAAAAATGGTCACGGTTTTGTTATTGAACCCATAGGAAGAGACAATCTGTATTTCACTGTATTCTACACTTACGATGATTCAGGCAAGCCAGAATGGTACACCTCTTTATCAACCCTAGAAAATGGCGTTCTTAATGTTAATTTTGATACTGGAACATTACAAAAATTCATTTACGATTATTCCATCGACCCAACCACAGGACAAGCCAATGTTCTTGACCCTACAATTACCGATGGACGTTTATCAATTGATTTCAATTCTGACTCTGTTTCAACTAGCAATGCATGCCTAGATGGAGTCGCTGGACGACCACAAGATTTAATTGCCTTAGCTAAATGGAAAATCAATAGTCAACAAGGCCAATGGTGTATCGAACCCATCATCGGTGAAACCAATAAAGGCTTTCCAGATGTCGCTGGTAATTGGTACGGTGGAGTTGATGATTCGGGCTGGGGTATTTCTTTTGCCATTGCCCAAAAAGTCCTCGTTGCAACACTTTATTATTACGACCAAACAGGTCAACCACGTTGGGCAATTGGACAACAAGATAATTTTGAAATTGGTCAAGAAATCACTATCCCAATGAGTGAAGTCAGTGGATTTGGTCGATTAGATGCAGCGATTGAAACAACCAGAACTCCAGCAGGCACAATTAAAGCGACTATTAACAACCTCTTAGGCAAAATTGCCATTGATGGAGATTCCACTATTGACCTTGAATACCAAGGCATTGAAGGTGGGCAATGGATAAGAAACAATGTACCAATTACCATTATAACTAAACCTCACGATTAACATCATGCGCAGTTATGGCAAAAAAAATCTGGATCCTGCTTTTTAGTCTATTTTCACTACTCGGGATTGTTCTTTTTTTAAACCAAAAAGAGCAATCCCTATCAAGTAAGTCATGTGTACTGAAATTGCTTGCTGATAATACTATTGAAAATAGTGCAGTCGTTGAACACGGTAATCAAATCATTTTAAAAGGTTCAGTTGATAAACAAACAAGATATAAAATTAACAAATTATCTTTTGAAACCTGTGGAACTATTGAAATCATTGATAGCTTAGTTTTAAACGAAAACAACACAAAGCACCAATCTTGGTTACAATTTGAGGTTGATGACGTTAACGAACTCGTCTCAATCCATGGAAAAGTCAAAAATCAAAAGCAAATGAAGGAAGTACTCGCTCTCTTTAAAGAAAATTTCCCAAATAAAACGATAGCTCATGATCTTGAAATAGATGTCTTAATTAATCGCAAAAACTCAATAATCAGCCATTTAACGTATTTACTTCCGTCAATAAAGCCCATAAAGGTGGCTCAAATAAATTTAACAGAAAATTCCATTATACTCAAAGGACTGGTGCGGGATAAAAAAAGACATGATGATGTCATAAACACACTTAATTTAATTTTTGCCAACGAGGTGAAAATCGAAGACAGTCTTGAGACAGTTATAAAAGACAAAAATACCATCAAATCATTAGAATTTGACCTGCCACCAATACCCTTACCTGAAAAAAACCCAAATCAATAATGGCTCTAAGCAAATGTTAACTTTCATTAACTCACTTGACAATTTATCAAAATAAGTAGAACATAACGCGCTTTAACTATTTCGTATGACACAAATGGGCAAGATAACACTTATATTATCGAGCATTATTGGACTTATTATTATATTTCTTTTATGCACGTGGTTGCATGTACGCTCAATCGAACAAGACGTTGCTACTTGCTCTCAGGACATTTTAAATAAAGCAGGTCTGCCACAGCTAACAGCACAAACCAATAATAAAGGGCGAGATGTTTTAATTATTGGCACGGTTGAGTCTAAACAACTTAAAGAAAAGGCTTTGAATTCACTCCAAAATCAATGCCACATGACAGGACTTGAAAATCAAATTCAAATTGTCAAACCCAAACCCACAAAAGAGGCGCATGTTAGTATTTTATTTAATGAAAATAATGAGTTAGTTAAATTCGTAGGAACAACAGCAAAAGAAACTATTGAAACTAACTTTGGCTTTTTACTGGATACATTTAAACGGGCACAGAACTTTAATTTATCCATTAATAGCAATAAAGACATTATACCAGCCGATTATCATCGCTACCTGTCCGTATTATTGCCGTATTTGTATAGTTTCACAACGTTATTGTTAAATAATTGCCACACTCATTGTGGAGCGTAGCGGAACAATGAGTGTGGCAGGCTTTTAAAAACTCGCCTTGTTAGATAAAATTCAATCAACTAACAGG